>ERZ777305.154-NODE-154-length-112771-cov-4.628988_pt1 | contig 112771 bp, 94 predicted proteins | sample MGYA00374965_ERZ777305 | MGnify/ENA primary metagenome ERZ777305 (study PRJEB29328, sample SAMD00013331) | mouse gut metagenome | study: EMG produced TPA metagenomics assembly of the Metagenome analysis of fecal microbiota from mouse which was promoted... | reverse complement strand
CTGAGGATCCAGAAGAGCCGACACCGACTCCTGAACCTGAGGATCCAGAGGAGCCGACACCGACTCCTGAACCTGAGGATCCAGAAGAGCCGACACCGACTCCTGAACCTGAGGATCCAGAGGAGCCAACTCCCGAGGTGCCAGAGATTGTTGTCACACCAGAGCCTACTCCTGTAGTGCCTCAGGTGCCTGATAACACACCTGATGTCTTAGGAGCGAGAGTTCCGAAGACTGGTGATGAGTCCCAGATTGGTATTTGGCTGATCTTAATGCTGCTTAGCGGCATGGGACTTGTTTTAATGGCAACTGTAGGTAAGAAGAGAGCATAGCTCTCATCTCAGGTAACTTAAATTGTTAGGGGCTAGCAACATCACAGCCTCTTGATACTATAGATTGAGGGAGGAGTGCTTTCCAGGCACAGCTCCTCCCATTGTAACCCATAAACTCAGATTCAGGGAGGGAGCTTCCAGGCACAACCCTCCCAAAATGGAAGCGCTTTCCAGGCACAGCTTCCAAAGGTTTCTTACACCTTAAGTAAGATATGAGCTATAAGAATGTAGCCGCTAACAAATGGCGTAACCATTGAGTTTGTCTGTTTTACTTAAAATAGAATGAGAGTGTTGTTAGGCTTTATGCTTGGCAAGTTAGCTCTAAAAAGATAAGTGCATGCTTTGGGTATGCTCTCTATCATGTTATTTCTAGCGCAAGCTACTCACTCCCGTCGCAGGGGGTCTTTGAGATTGTCATTTTGACAACTCCGACTCAACCCTCTGCAGGAGTATAGCCCTAGGCTGTACAAGTGGGAGGAGAGAGTTTGAAGTTCGAAATGGCAATGAAATAATAGAGAGATGAGCCTCAACCAGTAACATCGGTTGAGTATCGACTCCAAAGGTCTGTGTAACGGCAGATTTAGGAGAAGATGTGAGGTAAAAACCTTGCGGAACCTTTGCTAAGTTGAAAACCTGATGCTTATATAGGTTAGGAAGGATACTTAGTTAAAGAAGGGGTTAATGTGTATAACTTATACATGTAAGTTATGCTCCGTATACATTAACTTCTACCCAAAAAATTGTACGAAATCTTTTGAAGGCTAAGGCGCTTTGCAAAAAAGCCTTACGCACTCAAAAACAAAAAGACTTTGCTAACGCTTTTGCGTTTGGTAGGGTCTTTTTTGTTGCATAAAAATAAAATAATACATATTTTTTAAAAAATTTTGCATTTTTATACATTTTTTGTTGGGTATTTATTTTTCCTTGTGTAAAATATTAATAGATAGATAATTACACAAAGAAAGGAAAAATTGTTATGAAACTAAAGAAAATAATCTTTGTAGCTACACTTTTTATTCTTGGAGTTACAATGTTTAATATAAATGAAAATAAAAAACCAATGGCTATTACTGAAAATACATCTCCAGATTTTTTCGTGGATGAGAATGTAGATGAAGATGTTAAAAATAATTATGAGAATAATCTAAATACATTACCAGAAAGTATCAAAAAATATGCAAATTCAGTTACTATTACACATGAAGATTTGTCAGAAAAATTTGAACTAGATCTTGATGCTAAGATTTTGGCAATTACTTATGGAAAAGATATTTATGTAAATGATGAAAAGTATAATGAAAATGTTTTAATCCATGAATTATTTCATGCTTATGATTATTCTAATAACTGGATTAGCAATCAAAAAGAATTTTTTGAAATTTATCAAATTGAAAAAGACTTTGTAAAAGTAACTGATGGAAATATTCAAAATGTATATGAATTTTTTGCATCTGCTGGAGAAATGTATTATCTAAATCCCAATAATCTAAAAAAAGAAGCACCTCTTACTTATAAGTTTTTCTCAAATAATATTGATTTTTAAAGAAAGCGTAAGCTTTCTTTTTCTTTTTAGAACTTTATTGAAGAACATATCTCATTTATGATAAAATAAGAATAGAAACTAATAAAGAAAAAGTTCAGATTGAAAGGAGAAGAGGATGCTAAGTGAACTTTATAAAACAAACACGGAAGATTTTTTTAAATCCTTAACAGTAGAGCTTATGAAGCTTTTAGATTGTAAAGGAGAACTTATAGTTAGGAAACATTCCGCAACAGGACTGTCTTATGTTGCTATGATGACTTTTACTTTAAAAGATAATATGGCAAAATATTTAAATATTATTGCTATTGATCCAAAAAATATTTACTTTATAGAAAAATACTATAAAGTAATCGATTGGAATTATCTTTCTGATGAACAAAGACAAGAATGGCGAGGAAGTTCTTTAATTTTTCCTTTAGATAATGTTATGTATCTTGTAACTGATATCTCAAGGATTTCTATTGAAGAACTTAGCAAGATGGTTTCCTTAAACAAAAACTATGAAGCAATAGATTCAGCCAGCCCTATTGAAGAGAATGTATTTTCTTGTATAGATGATTTTTATTCACTAAAACAGCAAAAAGAAAACATTGAATCAAGAATAAAAAAATATCAAGAAGAACTGGCTTTATTGCAAAAAGAAAATATTGTCTCAAAAGTTATTGTTCCAATAGCAAGTCAATGTATGGAGTTATTAGAATTTGATTCCTATAAACTTTCTAAAAGCAAAAATGAACAAGGACTTAGAATTAATATTATTCTTGAAAAGAAAGATTTGGTAAAAAGATTATCACTACTACTTATAGATGATTATCCTACAGAAATTGTTGGTGTAGATGAAAATAAGAATTATAAGTATCAACAATTACCAAAATCTTTTAAGGAACTGTCAACGCATTTTAGATAAAGGAGGAAAATTATGGCAGGTATTTTTTTAAAGCTCGGCCCAGTACAAAGCGCCAAAACAATGATAGCTCTCTCTACGGTTTATAATTACAAGGACAGAAATCAAAATGTCCTTCTTGCTAGACCTAAAAGAGAAAGAGAGTTAGAAGCAGTAGTAGAATCCCATGTAGGTATTTCTGCTCCTTGTATTTATGTCGAAGATCTTGTTTCTATGCTTGATATTGATATTAAAGGATATGACTGTATTGTTATTGATGACTGTCAGTACATTACAAAAAAAGAAGCAGAAAGAATGGTATATATTGCTGATGTTCTAAATATTCCTATTGTTTGTTATGGGTTAAAAACAGACTATATGGGTGAGCTTTTTGAGGGAACAAAAAGACTAATCGAATATGCTGACAAAATCGAAGAAATAAAAGCTGTTTGTTGGTGTGGACACAAAGCAACCCACAATGCAGCAATTAACGATGAAGGTCAAATAATTCGAAGTAAAGCTCAGTACGAAAAGGCTGAAAATATTTCATTTGTCGGCCTTTGCAGGAAACATTTTATAGAGGGTAACTTAGGTTAGTTTTTTAAGGAGAATAACTTTTACAGTTATTCTTCTTTTTATTTAAAAGTTTTTTCATTGAAATAATTCTCATTATACTGTATAATAAGAAATGTAAGTAAATTAAAGAGAAAAAGAGAAAAGGAGGAAATTTTATGTACAAAACAACAGCAAAATTAACAACAGGAGAGGTTAATACACTAGCAACTCATGATGACTTTGAAATCTCATTTGAAGAAGGGATTATGGGACAGCTTGATTTCGTAGATTTCTTAGCAGCCAGAGCCGAAACAAGGCAGTGGATGTCTGTAAATCTTTACGATCTGGTGTTTAAAAACATCAGTAATGGTCCCTTATTCTTATCTACCATAAGAAGCGATTTGGAACTTGGTGCAGATGTTGAAGATGAAGCAATTCTTAGCACTATTACAGATGGTTCAACAATGGGTATGGTAAAGGGTTCAGAGTTTGCAGTTGCTACAAAGGACCTATCAGGTGGTTATAAGTGGGAAAACTTCCTACTATCTGATGTAGCACTTGTTAGTGTAGCTAATACTCTTATTGGAAGAACGACAATGTTCAATAAGCTTACTACACAAAACAAGCTTGAAGCATTGAAGGTTTTTCTTACAGCAAAGGAAAAAAAGTCTATCAAGATGATGAAGTGCTTTGGAAAAGTAAGAACGTTCCAAAGTGATGATAAGGGAGCTAAGACATATGCAATTATGAATCAGGAAGAACTTGTTGATACACTTATTAATGTGTTAGATACAAGATTTGTTGGTTCAGACTTTTTGGGAGCACATTACTCTCATAATGGAACAATTGCAAGCTGGACACTTCCTGAACAGAAAGACGAACTGCTTGAAGAGTATATTAATACTTGTCATGCAAACGGAATCACAAAGATGGATGATTTTATTCCTGCTGTTACGTTCTATACATCAGATGTTGGAATGAACGCCGTAACTGTAAAGGCAAGTCTTGTAAATGGTAATTTCCAGATTGATATTGGTTCTGCCATTAAGCTTGATCATGTAAATGGTCATACTGTAAAGGATTTTGAAGAAAGACTTGACCAGTTGTTCGTACAGTATCAGGACCTGGTAGGAAATCTCACCAACATGCTTAAAATCAAGATTGAACATCCAATTGGATGTATGAGACATGTTGGAGAAGAGGCTAATATTCCTTCAACATATCTTGAGGCTGCAATCGAAACATTTGCAAGCATTCATACAGACGAGGATGAGGAAATTACAGCACATGAACTTTTCTATTCATTAGAAGAGGCTCTTGTCGAGATGAAAAGTGCCAAGGTTGCTGATTCTACCATTGAAAAATGCAAGGAAAACTTAGCTAGAACAATTGCTAAGTCCTATGACTGGAAGTCAATGGATAGGGTTTAATTATTGAAAGGAGGATATTATGGATTACGAAGCAATAAAATTATGTGACACAAAGGGAATGCCTGAGGAGGATTGGTTAAAGATGCGTCAGCATGGTCCTCATTGGGATGATCCTACACATCCAGATTATCTTCCATACTGTGTAGGTGGTTCCACGGTTAGCGCCATTCTTGGCGTTAATCCGTGGACTACTCCTCTAGAGGTATGGGAAGAAAAAAGAGGAATAAAACCAGCAAATCCAAATGAAATGAATTTGGATGCTAAAATTGCAGGACATGTCTGGGAAGATTTTGTTGCTCAGATGGTTCCACATATGGAAGGATATGAAGATGCTAAAGTAATAGATGATACAGGTTTTTACCAGCATCCATTATATCCTTTTGCAGTTGCTAATCTTGATAGAAGAATTATCCATAATGGAGTTGAAGGTATTTTAGAAATTAAAACGACAAATTGGAGAAACTTCGACAAGATAAAGGACTGGAAAGCAGGGATTGTTCCTGTTTATTATGAGTATCAATGCAGATGGTACATGGCTATTATGAATAAGCCTTATACAGATATTATCTGCGCATGGGGGTTTACAGTAAATGATATGGCTATTATTCATATTGAAAGGGATTTGGTAATTGAAAAAGAACTTTTAAAAGAAGTTTCTTTATTTATTGAATCTATTGAAAATAATGAACCCCCATCTATGGAAGATGTTGACCCAGATCTTGCCATGACAGCATTAAAAAGGCTTTATGGTAGTGATAAAACACTTCCAACTGTTAGTTTCGATCCTGATAAGTATTTAAAGACTTTCAGAGGATTACAAATGGTTTTGGAAGAAGAAGAAGAATTAAAAGCAGATTACAAAAGAAAAATGGAAAAATTGGCTAGAAGAAAAAATATGTTTTCAGCCAAAATTTGTGAAGTTCTTAAATCTGCGGATGCTGGATTTGTTGAGTATGATGGTGAGCGAATTGGAGTAACTTATAAAACCACCACACAAAACAGAATTGATAGTACAAGACTGAAAAAAGAAAAACCTGATATTTATGATGAATATTGTAAGGAAATTTCTTTTAGAACGCTTAAACTAGAAAATAATCCAGAGTAAGTGAGGAATTATGAAAAGTGAAAGGAGGTGGTAGGTATGCTATGTACCGTTGAAAGAGTAATATATCCCAAAGCAGGTCAGGAAAGCAGTAATGGCTTTTCAATTGTTTCATTTGTGTGTAATACACATAAGAAAGATGACCCGCTAGCTATTGACCGCAATGGTGAAGACCTCTATGGAAAAGCATTTAAAGCAAAGGGATATTATCTTCCTACGGCAAGAGCAATTCAGTTTGAAGTTCATGGACATTGGAATTCACATCCTCAGTACGGAAATACTTTGGAAGTAGAAGAAATAAAAGAAAATGTTACCGAAAATGAAACTGGAATTATGACATACCTTACCTCTGGATTGATTAAAGGGTTAGGCTTTAAGACTGCTCGTGCGATATACAAAAAATTCGGAAATGACACCCTTAAGATATTAGATTCCAACCCTGAGAGATTAATGGAAGTTAGCGGTATTAAGAGAAAAAAAATGGAGCAAATCATTACTTCATATACTGCTTATAGAGGTGCAAAAGATGTAGTTTCTATCCTAGCACCTCTAGGAATTCCTTCAAACAGGGCTGTTAAAATATATAATAAGTATCTAGATAAAGCTGCAGAAATTTGTCAAACACATCCTTTTAGACTTTGTTTTTCAAAACTATTGTCTTTTGGAATTGCAGATAATTTATCAAAGGCTTATAAACTCAGTGATGCTAGTGAAGAAAGATGTATGGCAGCAATGTATAACATTCTTATACAAGCAGAAACTGGAGGTACAAGTTTTAGAAAAACTTCTGGACACTTATGTATTCCATACAAAGAATGGATGGAAAAGAGTAAAATTTTACTTGATACTGTTGAAGTTTCTTATGATTTACTACAAAAGGTAGCAGCTAATATGGCTAATAAAAAAATCGTAAAAATTTCACCTCATCCTGAAACGAAAGAAGTTTATGTATATAGATATGTAACAGCATTAGCTGAATATGAGGCTGCTGATGCTATTGTAAGTTTAATTACAAAAGCAAAAGATCCTGCATTTGATGTAGAAGATGAAATTAGACTCATGGAGCTTGATGTTAATTTTAAATTAGCACCAGAACAAAGAAATGCTGTTATAACAGGATTAAAGAATCACCTATCTGTAATAACAGGTGGTCCAGGAACAGGAAAAACAACCATTATAAATTTTATTCAGACCATCTATAAGAAAAATAATCCTGACGCAAAGATTCTTCTTTGTGCACCAACAGGAAGAGCGGCAAGAAGAATGTTTGAGTCTACAGGACAAAAAGCATTTACTATTCATAAGGCTCTCAACTTACAGGCAAATGAAGAAGGAATATATGAGGATGCTGAACTTTTGGAATATGATTTAATAATCGTTGATGAAATATCAATGCTAGATATGTTTTTAGCAAGAACGTTTTTTAAGTCTATTAAAGAGGGTACTCAAGTTGTTCTCATTGGTGATTCAAATCAGCTTCCTAGTGTGGGGCCAGGTGCAGTTTTAGCGGAGATTATCGCTAGTGAAGTTGTAAAGGTCGCAAAACTTACAAGAGTTTATAGACAGCAATCAGAAAGTTTAATTGCTCTTAATTCTCTTCTTATGTGTAAAGGAAAATACACACTTGATTATGGTGATGATTTCGTATTTATCCCAGCAAAAGATTGGGAAGATGCAGCAAAACTAATGAAAAAAGAGTATATGAATGCTGTCGAAGAAGTGGGGATTGATGATGTATCAATGCTATCTCCATTTAGAAGCAACAAAACAGCAACAGGTGTTGATTCTCTTAATCTAGAGATTAAAGATATTATAAATCCGCCAACCCCATCTAAAAAAGAGATGGTTGCTTTTGGAAAAATCTTTAGAGAGGGAGATAAAGTAATGCAAACCAAAACAACTGATGATATATCTAATGGAGATATTGGATATATAACAAAAATTATTGGGAGTGATGGTGAGCAAATCGCAATAATTGACTTTGGAGATGAAAGAGTAGTTGAGTATTATCAATCAGATATGGAAACTATTGATTGGGCATATGCGACAACTGTTCATAAATCACAAGGTTCAGAGTACAAGATTGTTATCTTTAATATCATGGAAGGTCATAGTATTATGTTAAAAAGAAACTTAGCATACACAGCTGTAACCAGAGCAAAATCAAAGGTAATAATTATTGGAAACAAATCTGCACTTGTTCAAGCAATAAAAACAGGAATTGAAGATGAAGATAAACGCAACACTATGCTTGCAATTCGTTTAAAAATGATGAAAGAAAAGAGAGAACTTACAGCCTAGCTGTAAGTTTTTTTCTTGCGTTTAGTGGTAAAGTATGGTATAATATATATAATAAGTTCAATGAAATTATAGCGTAAATCATATAATATTAGTTGATTAGAGTACTTGTTTTTTGATATAATTAATCAAGAAGTAAGTAACTATATAGCTATTCTATGAATAAAGCTAAAAAGAGAAAAGGAGGTAGAGGCTTGAATGAACTAGAACGTTTATTTGACCAAAAGACTAAAGCTGAAAATCTAATTGAAAAACAAAAATCACTAACACCCAAACAAATGAGTTTGTATGTTATGATTTGTAAAAGAATTAAGGCTTTAGAAGTTTTAAAAATGTTACAAAACACAGCTCCATTATCAATGGATCCAGAAAAAATTTTGCAACATTGGCAAACATCTAAAAGTATTTTTTTGGAAGTAGAGCCAAATCCAAATGAAGAATTAAAAACGCTTTTACAAAATGGCTCAAATGTGTTTGAGGATTATAAACCTCAGACAGTACAAAACTACAATATGTCTTTTTCAAAATTTGTAAAACAATTTGTAGTTTTATGGAAAAAACAAAATAATTATAAATAAAGAATAAAGGAGGAATAAAAATTATGACTACAGATATGAAAGTTTTTCCCGTAAATAAGACACTTGAGGTGGAGGGTTTTGATCCTAATGAATACGCTCGTCCTTATGACGAAAATCCTGATGAGAGCTATCTCCCTTATGATATTCAAAGATGGTGGTTTGAACAGGTTTATCCAAAGGGAAGGATTGAAGTTAGTAAGCCAGAACAAGACCCAGAGCATACACCAGGAGCTTATGTAGCAACTGCAAAGGTGTGGAAGGATAAGGATGAAGAAAAGGAAGATATCTGCATCTCAAATAGAGCAGTTCCTTCTGATATGAATACCATTGATCCTTATCAGGATTGCCAAAGAAAGGCAATCTCTCTCGCCCTCAAAACTCTTGGTTTTTGGTTAACTCCCTCAAGAGTTGTTGTAAAACCAATGGTTGACCCAGATGTTAAGGGACTTGTTAAAGAGCCTGCAAGCGAAGAAACAACCTCTAAGAAGAGAGGTCGAAAGGCTAAGGAAGAGACTTCTGCTGAACCTGCAACTACTCCTGTAGAAGAAACAAATCCTACAGAAAAAACAGAAGAAGTAGTAGAAGAAAGTCCTGTAAATGAAGAAATCCAAACAACACAGGAACCAGAAGTTCCAACAGAAGAGGTAAAGGAAGAAGCCGCTATGGAAACGCCTGCTACTGAACCAGTTTCTGAGCCTGTTTCTACAGAAGAAGTAGAAGAAGCTCCTGTAGAAGATTTAATGGATTTAGAAACGGCAAGAAATACTGTAATTAATTACAGAACGTTTTCTGGCAGAACAATGGGAGAACTTGCAGATTCTGAAAACCAAAAAGATCATGAGCTTTTAGTATGGTTTGCAACAAGCTCCAGAGCAGCTACAAGATATCCAGATGAAGTTGCTGCTGCCAAGGCAATTATTGCAAATCAAAAGTAATAATGGTTATTAGGAAAGGAGGAGATCAATGACAAGTAGAAGTCCAATCCCTATTACACGTATTATGGATATGTGTAATATTGGGTATGATTCCTCTAAAAGTTCCGTAAATATCGCTTGCCCTGTTTGTGATGGGGCAAGCGCAGATAAAAGGCATAGACATCTCAATGTGAGGCTTGATGGTGATGTTTTTCGTTGCCCTAAGTGTGATGCTGGAGGAGGTGCTATTGCCTTTTATGGTTTTATGGTAAAAGGTATGGATCCTGCCATAGTCAAAGGAGATAAGGAACTATATAAGGAATACTTAAAAGAGATTAAGGAAAAAACTGGCGATGTTGATATGTATCAATACGAACGTAAACAAACTTACGAAAAAAAGCCAATAGATTTTCCACCTACAGATGTTATAAGTAGGGATGAAACATATTCTGCTTTGTTTAATGAACTTTCTCTTTCTAATGACCACTATAATAATTTGGTATCACGAGGTCTAAGAGAAAAGGATATTATAAAAAATGGATATGTTACAACTCCAATTATCGGAGTAAAAAAAATACCAGGAGAGTTAAGACATCAAGGAATGGAACTCGCTGGTGTTCCTGGATTTTTCAAAAAAAATAATGCCTGGGCAATGATGCAAATGGGTAGAGGAATATATATTCCAGTCAGAGATTTGTCTGGACTTTTGGATAGAGGTCAAGGATATATCCAAGGAATTCAAACCAGAATAGATAATCCAACTACAAAAAATAAGTATATGTGGTTATCATCCAGAGATTATGAATCAGGATGTGGCGCAGAAACTTGGTGTCATTTTGCAGGATATCCAGAGGAAACAGTTTATCTTACAGAAGGCCCATTAAAAGCTGATATTATTTATAGGTTCATCAATAAACCTGTAATAGCAGTTCCAGGAGTAAACGCATTAAAACACTTGGATGATTTATTTGAACAACTAAAAAATCTAGGTGTAAAGAAAATCCGAACAGCATTTGACATGGATTTTAAGACAAATCCCCATGTTCAAAAAGGTTACAATAAATTACTTAATAAAATTGCAAACTATGGATTTGAATATGAAATGATTGTTTGGGATGAAAACTATAAAGGATATGATGACTATCTTCTTCATTTATATTTAGAAGAAGGTGGAAAATTAGATCCATTTAAATAAATTTAAGACTCTAGTTTTCTAGGGTCTTTTTTTATATTACGTTTTATATTAAATAATAAGTAATATAAAAATAATACTCATTAATACTTGATTTTTATACGTTTTATGTGATATAATATACGTATAATAACAAAAAGAAAGGAGAAACTTCTATAACAAAACGTAATGTATACGTCTTAAGAAGTATTATAAAAATTATGGTTATTGGAATTGATAATGGAAATGCAAACACAAAAACAGTACATACAACTTTTACATCTGGTATTACCAAACATGACTTAAAGCCACCAATGGCTGATGAGGTAATTAAGTTTGATAATAAGTTCTATACTCTTTCTAGCAAAAGAAATACATATACAAGAGATAAAACAAATAATGAAAACTGTTTTATCTTAACACTTTTTGCAATCGCAAAAGAAGTCTTGGAAGATGGAAAATTTGAACCAGAAATGGATATTGATTTAGCAGTAGGATTACCACCAGAACATTATAGTTTACTTAAAGATAAATTTGGTAATTATTTTAAAAGTTTTGGAAGACATATTGAATATGAGTATAATGAAAGATATTTTTCTATAAACATTAATTCAGTAATGGTATTCCCTCAAGCTTTTTCAGCAGTTGTATCTAAGCCTAGCAATTTAAAAAACTATAGTAGAACTTATATTGTTGATATCGGAGGATATACAACAGATGTTCTTTTACTTGCGAATGGAAAACCAGATCTTTCATATTGTCGTTCACTCGAACTTGGAATTATTACTATGAATAATACTATAAAAGGAAGAGTTAGTACAGCATATGATATTCAAATTGAAGAAGAACATATTTATGATGTTTTAACTGATAGGCAAACCATTTTAAGTCCAGAAATTCAAAATTTCATAAAAGAAAATGCATCAAAACATGCTGAAAATATTTTAGATAATTTAAGAGAACAAGGAATTGATTTAAAAGCTAGTCCTGCCATTTTTGCTGGTGGAGGAGCTTTACTTTTAAGACCTTATCTTGAAAGTTCTAAAAAGACACAATTAATTGAATTTTTACCTGATATTTCTGCTAATGCTGTAGGATATACTATTTTAGCAAATGGAATGTTAAGAAAGAAAAATAATATTTAATAAAGGAGGTATTGTATGGCAAACTCAAATAATTCAAGATATAGAGTTTCCTTAAAATTCTCCGAAAAGGACAAAGAACAAGAAGAAGTTGTTACACTATTAAAACAAATGGGTCGAAGAAAAAGTGCTTTTATTACAAAAGCAGTTAAATATTATTTATCAGAAAATCCAGAGCCAGAAATTCCAAATGTAACTTCTGTTTCAATTAATAAAAGTTCATTAAGAACAACAATGAAAGAAATACTTTCAGAAATGACAATAGATGAACTAACAGAATTAATAAATAAAAAAGAAAACCCTCTCAATAAGAAAGAAGAAGTTTTCGAATCTAAACCTAAACAAAATGAAGCTGTAAAACCTAAAATAGAAGAAATAAAACAAGAAGAAGTTTCTGATGATGAAGTTGATTCTTTTTTGGCTGGGTTAGAAGCTTGGGATTTGAGTGATTTTTAATGGGAGTAAGACTTTCTGACAGAGAATTAAAAAAAATCTTAAAAGATAATATAAATATAAAAACAAAAAAATCAAAAAAAAATAAATACCATAATACAAGACTTGTTATTGATGGAATTAGGTATGATAGTAAAAAGGAATATGAAAGACATTGTGAGCTTATTTTATTGGAAAAAGCAGGAGAGATATCAGAGCTTAGATTTCATGATAAAAAAGATATTATTATATTACAAGATAAACCATTAATAACATATGAACCAGATTTTTGTTATAAAGAAAATGATAACTTCATTATAGAAGATTTAAAAGGTTATCAAACAAAAGAATTTAAATTAAAAAAGAAAATGATAATTCACAAAATTATAAATAATGAATTGTTAGCAAAATTAAGACTAACAAAATATGAATCTGGTAAATTTAAAATTATTGAAGAATATGATAAAAACAGCTAATCTAATTAGCTGTTTTTTATATTTTTTAGAACGCTTGACATTCGATAAAAAAAAAGATAAAATTATATCAGAAGTTGAAAAACACATAAAAACTTCATATAAAAAACTAAAAAAATAAAAAGAGGAGGTAACACCAATGAAATTTTTAGAAAAACTTAATACAAAGGCAAATAATGCAGTTGTTGAAAAGGAAAAATCTGCAAGTGGTGCAGTTAAGGCTTATTATGCAGGATTAGCAGCAGTAGGTGCTATGGCAGCATCCGCTTCTCCTTTATTTGCTACAACAGGAAGTGCTGGATTAAAGAATATTTTCAATAAAGTATCAAGTGGATTACAAGATATTTATACCCAAATAATAACAATAAGTACAGTAGTAGCGGTTGCATTTGTTGCTGTTTGTTTAATTATAAGAATGGTTAGCAAAAATCAACGTTCAGTAGAAGAAGCAACTTCATGGATAAAAAGAATAGTTATTACATGGTTAATTCTTAACTTACTTAGCTTTTTCGTTGCATATGCAAACGATCTTACAACAGGTGGTGAAGTTACAAGCTGGTAAAAAAATAAGCATCATATATATGATGCTTATTTTTTTACGCCCTATTATAAACAATGTTTTATTGACTAGATTTTTATAATTTGATAAAATGTATAGTAGAATATATAATTTAAAATATATTAATCTAATAAATATCCAAATATAATAAATATAACTAAAAAGAATGGAAGGTGATGAAATGAATTGGATATTAAACGTTTTGGTATCATTTCTTACAGATTTAATTGTTAGTGCTCTTAGTGTTATATCTAAAGAATTTTACGAAATATTAAAATTAGATGGGGAAAATACTCTTGATTTGTTTTTTAAATTATTTATGCCAAGTACTACGGGTGGAAATTCTGAAAATGTATGGACGTTATGTGTTGCTTTAGGTTTAGTCATTTTGTATTTTAACCTTATACTAGGACTTTTTAAAGCGTTTTTTGGACCACTAGTAAAAGCTGAGAGTCCTATGAAATTAGTTGCAAAGTTTTTATTTTTCTGTGTTTTTGTAGCATTTTCAAGAGATATTTGTAACCTCTTCTTTGATATAGGCACAGCTCCTTATGCGCTATTAAGCACAATGGATTTTGATGGAGCATCAAATATGGGAACAGCAATAAAAGATATTTCATCTCAAATGGCTGAAGGTTTTAGCATATCAGGGGCTTTTGCTGACATAATAAAAATGGTGTTTACAGTATTTACACTATGTGCAATATTTATAAATTATTTAAAATTAATAATTGAAGTTGCTGAAAGATATGTTATTCTAGGCATATTATCGCTAGTTGCACCAATGTGTATTGCAACAGGTTCTAGTGAATCAACAGCTAATATTGCGAAATCTTGGGTAAGAATGATGGTATCTCAAGTAATAGTCATGTGTATGTCAGTACTTTTCCTTAGAGTTTTCGAAGGTGCAATCCAAAGAGCTACAACTATTTCTGGTACTAGTAATTTTTTACTTTTGGTACTTGTTTTAGCATGGCTTAGAACAGGGCAAAGAATTGATGCACATATGGGAACTCTTGGTCTAACAGTTGCTCAAGCAGGAAATGGTCTCTATGGAGATATTATGGCAGGAGCAGCCTTAGCTAAATCAGCAAAAAGAACAGCAGGAAAAGCATTTAATGCTGGAGCAGGAATGATAGCTGCAGGTGGTGGTCGTGCATGGGCAGCATCTAAACAGGGAGAACAAACGTTAGGCTATGGTGCAAGTATGTTAGCCAGAGCATCCCAAAGAATTGGAGGGAAGCATAATCCTCATGGTGCTCAAAGTGCAATCAATACAGCTAAATTTGATGCTAGAAATAGCGGTATAGGTGTAGCTAGAGGTCAATCTGCGGTTAATGGTATTCAGGCAAAATATGGTAATGCAAAAAGCGGAGCTAATGGTGATGGAAAATCTTTAAATGACTTATTAGCAGAAGGTGGTACAATAAAAGGAGCTTCTATGAGTGCTGATGGTAGTGGCGAGGCTACTGTTGTAGATAAAAACGGAAAAGAGTTAACAATGGGATTTGCTACTGATAAAGATGGAAATGCTGTTGTTGGTTTGCAAGGTGGCGATGAAGCTATTAGTAATGCAATGAGTGCACAAGAAGCAGGAGATATGAATACTGGTGATGTTATGGAAGCTGCTGGTGGAGCGGAAATAGCTACAAGCGAGCCTAATGCTAATGGAGATTGCGTTATGGATGAAAATAATAATATTGTTGCTGGAGGAATGGAAGCAGGAGATTTATCTGGTTTGCAAACAGGAGATGGACAAGATGTTACAGGACTTGCTGATGAATCAGGAATGGTTGCCGCAGGAACAGCGATTAAAGATGATGATGGAAATACAATTGGTATTGCAGATGGTGAAGGGAATATGATGACAGATGGATCATTTGCAACAGATGTTAATGGTAATTTCCAAGATGTAACAGGAATGGCTGGTATTAATTCAGACGGTCAAGCTATTGATGCTGATGGTAATGTTATGACTGGTGCAGATGGTGAAGATATCCAAATGGCAGATGTTGGAGCCGCAGGTTCAGTTGGAATAAACGAAGATGGTCAATTTGTAGATGCTAACAATAATCCTATGGTTGACGAAAATGGAAACGCAATTATGGCGACATCAGATATAGCAATGGCTGCTGATGGTAGCGTATTTGCAAAAGGTGAAGATGGACAGTATCATGCAATGGCAGATGATAATGGTAATGCTGTTCAATTAGGAGATGGACAATCTCTTAGTGTTGGAGCTGATGGGAATATTGATGGAGTTTCATCAGGAATAACAGGAATTAATTCCGATGGCCAAGCTTTAGATGCTAGTGGAAATATTGTTACCGATGGTGATGGAAACGCCATCCAAATGGCAGATATAGGAGCAGAAGGCTCTGTTGGAATAAACTCAGATGGCCAATTTGTAGATGCTGCTGGAAATGCTATCGAAGGTTCTTCTGCAACATCAGATATAGCAATGGCTGCTGATGGTAGCGTATTTGCAAAAGGTGAAGATGGACAGTATCATGCAATGGCAGATGCTGATGGTAATGCGATGCAATTAGGCGCAGGGGATTCTGTTGGCGTTGGTAGTGCAGGAGTTGGTGGTACTGCTGTTGATGGTGCTGATATATCAAGCTCATTAGCTAGTGCAGATACTGTAGGTATTAGTGAAACTACAACTGATGGCGCAAATATATCAAGTTCATTATCTGCCGCTGATACAATTGGAAATGCAGGTGCTGGTGCTACTAGTGGAAGCTTCGCAACAGCTAATGGTAATATAGAGACAAAGACTCCAAACGGAAACGGAACACCAGGGATGGCTGCTGTTGCAGGTGGTGCTATTGCAGGTGGAGTTGTTGCTTCTTTATCAAGTGGGGTTTCAACTTACAATGCAGATACTAATAAAGGAGGTAGTGTTGGTAGTGCTGGAGGAGCTTATGCTATGACTAGTGGAGGCATGGTTGCTCTTGGAAATAGTATAGATTCCAATGGACATGTTACAGCTGGTGCTGCTGGAGGAATTACTCCTAATTCTAATGGAGATGGAGGATATTCTATGAATGTAAATGGTTCACAAGTTGCTGTACAAAAAGATAACAGTTCTCCAACTGGTTACAGTATTGCGGGCAGTACATATTCTAAAGCAGAAGGAACTGGTGGTGCATTTGCTGTAGGAAAGAGTGCATCAGGAGATGCAATGCTTGTTAAAACAAATAGTAATGGAAGTATTAACAGATACAATCAAGCTCAATCAGGACAATTATCAATATCAGGAGATTCTTCTGCTATTACACATTCCTATAGTCAAGCTTCTGGTGGCGGTGGTGGATATGTAAAAGATAATCATGGTAATTTCAAATCTGTTTACCAAGGAGCAGGTGGAACATCAGGTGGAGCACCTGTTAGATATGCTCCTGATGGAAAAGGCGGATATAAACAAGATGATAGTGGTACTTTTGTTAGAACAAGTGCTAATAATAGTAATGGTTACAATTATACCAATACCAGCGATAATTTAGGAAAAACATATAATCAAACAGGAGCTTATCTTGGTGGTGTTAGCTTATCTAAAAATAGTGATGGAAGCTATGGTATTCCATTATCAAATGGTGCTAATGCTAAATGCCAAGGAAATGGTATTGTTAATCTTAATACAGGAAATGGTAGTTCTGTAGCTCTCTATGATTCTGCTATTTACCAACCATCTGCAAATTCTGTACCTGTTAATTTTGGTGGTAGAACTTATCATGCTGTACCTACTAGCTCAGCAGCCGTTGGGCATATTGGTGGAAGACACGCAGGAGAAATGCAAAGAAATGCTCGAAGCTTAGTTAGTAGTTGTAGTGATGGTACAGTTAGGGATTATTTCCAAGGTAAACAAAATTTAGGCGCAGGAAAAGGTACAAGATCATATGAAGCAGCAGAAAAAGTTACATCTTATTCAAATGGTTCATTTAGCATATCATCCTCAATTGAAGCAGGTAAAGACGCAAATGGAAATACTTCAACTAAAGCAGGAATGTTTTACCCTTGCAGTTTATTTAGATCTAATAACCCTGATGCAACCAAAGTAATGATGAAAGGTCAAGAATGTTATTTTGTTCCAGCAAAAGAAACCAAAGGAAAACTTCAAGTATCAAGAGGAGCAGGTATTTCAACAAGAAATGATACTCCAGATTATACTAGAATGAATGGTGGAGTGATGGACCTTAACCGAAATATTGCTTTTGTAAGCAAAAATTCAGGTGGTATGATGAATGCTCGCCAAAGAAAGATGGAAGCAGCAGATCGTGCAGAAGGTCGTAGATAAAAATAAAAAGGAGAATTTTCTCCTTTTTATTTTTTGTCTAAATACTGGATATTGAATTTAAAAGTATGTTATAATTAGACTAACTTATTATAATTTGATTAAAATTGAATAGCTTCGGCTATTTATATAAATAAAATTGTAATAAAATATAAAAAAGAAGGAGTGATAAATATGGCTATGAATAATGGTGGCGACGCAACTGATGAAATAATGAATGATGCGAAACAAGTTGAAGAAGCAGCCAAAACAGCCAAAAGAGCTGTAAAAAATGCAAAAAAAACAGTTCAAAATGTTAAAAAAGGAGCAAAAGCAGCAGGAAAAGCAGCAAAAGTCGCAGGACATATCTTAAAATTCCTATTAACACCTCCTGTAGTATTTATTACTGCTATAGTTTTTTTAGGACTTTTAATAGGAGCTTTATTTAATGCTCTAAACCCTTTTTCAACAACAAATAGTCCAGGAGGAGACAATGCAGAAGCACAGGAAAATGATATTGCAGAAGATAGAGGCGTAGATCCAGATAGTGTTGATGAAGAATTAATGCTTAATTATCCCATGGATGATGAAGAAGATAAAGATGGAAATAGAGTAACAGGTCAATATACTAGAATGGCATCACTTCTTTATGCGGGAATAAATGAAGCATATGGTCGTTCAGCGAGCAAATACGCAACTGAAAAAGCAAATTATGCGAATGATCCTCAATATAAAACGCATGACAATGTGAATAAAGTTTATAAATGGCCTGATACGGAAAAAGTAGATGATGATTATCATAATGCAGCAAGTTCTTCTGGAGTTGGAGAAAGCCATAAATATGCTAAAAAATCTGATAAACCAACTATGGGTGAAGTCCCAGAGCTTGAAGGTAATACATGGGATGATGATAACTATTTAACTGACCAGTCTCAAGGAGGTGCTGTAGAACAAGGTATAGCCTATATTATTGCCGCATATAGTGTATCTCGTGGTAATACTGCTCCTGTTGCTGTAGAAGGAGGAAAAAATAAATATACATATTATAATGGATTAAAAGCATTACTTAAAAAAGATAATGTATTAGATGGATTTTTTGAATATACAGGAAATTTAGCTCAAAAAGAAAAAACCCAAACAGTTAAAGTTGTAACACTTAAACATGAAAAGCGAATAGGTTCTGATGGAAACAATATTATCTGTCCAGATTGTTATAATGATCCTAATTCAGCAGATGATGTTGATAATAGAGATGCAAAATGTACATTTTTAAGATACGATTATAAGTATACATATGGATCCTGGCATGATGCAGGATGGCCTGCTGAGGGACGTTATTATCATGATACTGATATGGATAGCTATCAAGACACTACAGGAGCTATTACTTATAAATATGTTACAAAAACCTGCCCTAGTACCCATCCTACTTTAGCTACTAATGAATATTGTTGGAAAAAGCAAGAAAGAGATGTAACTAAAACTGAATATTCAGCTGTCTTTAAATGCACTGAATGTAATAAAGAAATAAAAAGTGGTTGGTATGAAAATTATAGTGAAGCCTATCAAGCAGCAAAAAATAAATTAAAACCTGCAAATTATACTTATTGGGTATGGATAGAAGGCACATCATCAAATACAGACTTTAAATATATTGAAAATAGTTATAGAGGAGATATCGCTAAATTTAATGATCAAGCAATTCTTGAAGCAATGTTCCTAGATGATAATGATTTTTATAAAGATGTGCAAGGACAAATGGCAACAGGAATGCCAATGGGTGGAGCAGCCTCAATTACTGCAGGTGAATCTATTCTTATCCCTGATGGACTTGGGACTTTTTTCTCCTATATGGCTTGGCAATCAATTACAAGCCCCTCATCTAATCAGTATAAATTAAGAGAAGATGCTGGTATGAATTTTAATATCCAAGGGTTTGGCATAATTAATGGCCGTTATGTAATTGCATGTACTCTTAAATATGGTAATGTTGGAGACTATGTAGATTTTTATTTAGATAATGGTAAAGTACTTAATTGTATAATAGGGGATATAAAAAATCAATCAGATCCTGGATGTACTGAATGGGGACACAAAAATGGTCAATGTGTTATTGAATTTATTAAAGATAAAAATACCCCATGGCCAGATAACCCACATATGTGGCATCCTGATCTCATAGGAAGACGTGTAGTAAAAGCTGTTAATGGTGGAAATTATTTTACCAATCCTGATTTTGTTAAAGATATAAAAGATACAGGAACGACACCTAGTGGAGGAACTGGTGATGCTAGTGACTTGCAATTAAAAGTAGCTAATCTAGCTGTACAATCACTAACTAGTAATAAAAGCACAAGACCAGCAACTGCAAATTATTGTGCAGCTTGGGTTAGTGGTATATATGAAGCAGCAGGTATCCCTTATCCATACGCAAATGCTATTGATTATTGGACTAGATGGAAAGACTCAGGTTCTACAGATATGACAAATATACCAATAGGAGCTGCGGTTATTAATAGTGGAAGCAATTCAGTTCCAGGAAGAACATATGGTCACGTTGGTATATATGTTGGAGATACTGATGGTGATGGTAAAGGCGAAGTGGTTCATAATATTGGAGGACTTTCAAAAGATACTTTAGATAGTTGGAATGCAAATTATGCAACAGGCCCTATTGATTTATCTCAACCTAGCTTTCCTGCAGGTTGGATTGGGTGGGTTTGGCCTCATGGTACACCTCTAGGAGATGGTTACGAATTTACAGGAGTTGATCCCTCATCTCTTTCATATGGAAACGTAAACCCATCAAGCCTATCCAGATATCAAAGATTACAAAATATATTAGCATCTGATTATTATCAATGGGGTGTTTATTATAAGTATACTTGTGATCATGAAAAATCAAAAGAAACAAAATGTCCTGAATGTGGCGCTGATATTAAGATCAAAAAAGAAAAGTTCTTATTCTTCACCACAAATAGAATTCCTGATTTTGAATATGTAAAAAGCGAACATCCAGATTTTCTTGGTAAGCTAAAAGAAAATCCAAGTGAAGGCGACTCAATGATAGATGAATCTGATGTTTATACTGTTAAAGAAAAAATTGAATATTATCAAAAAGATATACTAGATTCAATAACTGTAGCAAAACAATATGAAAGCAATACCGCTGGAGGACCTGCTGGAAATGGCGGAGTAAACCCTGGAGTTGGCGCAGGAAATGTAGGTGGAAATGTTGATTATAGTGGCGTTGGAGCAGTTGATGCTGCACCTTATAAATTCGAAAATCCTCAAAATAAAAGAGAAGAAATGGTAAACTTTGCACTTTCATTTGTTGGTAAACCTTATGTATGGGGTGGCAAAGATCCAAATACAGGAGCAGATTGCTCAGGATTCGTTGCTTATGTATTAAATCATTTTGGATATAGTGCAACGTCATATACAGGAGCATTAGTAAATGAAGGTGTAGGAATTTCTTATAGTGACATAAAACCTGGAGATATCATCCTCTATACACCAGGAAACAATCACCATGTTGCTATGTATATAGGTAATGGACATATTGTTCATGCTTCAAACTCTGCACCATATCCATCTGGAGGTATAAAAATTACAGGAAATGCATTATATGAAGCACCTTTAGCTATAAGACGTTTTATACAAGATTAATATAAAAAATAAAGGATAATTTAATTATCCTTTATTTTTTATTGAAAATTATTATATGCTACGCCCTACATCTTGATTCTTAAAAATAATAATGATAAAATGTATATTGTATTAGAAATATTGAAGAAAGGAGAAAATAAAATGGCAAGAAATAGAAAAGAAGATGTAGAAGAAGAAGTAAATAACACATTTATTATTCCTAATAACTTTATGGATTCAGGAAAAATATTCCAAGGAATGTTTGAACTTAGAAATGTAGTAGAAGCAATCATCGCAGTTGTTATTATTGGATATGGTATGTTTAATCTTCTTGAAATAGAAATGAGAATTAAACTTGTTATCATGGTTGTTGTACTTGTTCCAATAGGAATAGGCTCATTAATTGGATTTCAAGGTGATAGTATAACCTTATTTATCAAAAAATTATTTCTCTTTATTAGAAATAAAAGAAAATTAAGATATAGGAGGATTAAGAAAAATGTTGAAAAAACAAGCACAAAATCAAAGACTAGAGCAATCAACAAAAAAACAAAGTCAAAGACAAAGACAAAGAAAGCCTGAGCCTGTTAAAAAGAAAAAAGAAAAAGAAATAACTAATTATGTGCAAGATTTAATCCCTATAAAAGATATTAGAAATGGTCTTATTGAAACAACAGATAATAGATACATAAAAATTATTGAAATTGAACCAATTAATTTCATGCTTCGTTCTGAAGAAGAAAAAAATAACATTATATATAGTTTTGCTAGTTGGTTAAAAATTTCAAATATAAAATTACAATTTAAATCTATTACAAAAAGAGCAGATGCTGAAAGACATATTGAGCTATTAAAAAAAGATATGGCAGGTGAAAAAAACCAATCAACAAAAGAACTTTCTAAAGCTTATATAAAACTTATAAGAGATGTAGGAAGCCAAGAAGCTCTTACTAGAAGATTTTTCTTAATTATGGAATATGAACCAATTACAAAAACATATGGTGATTATCCAGAAATATATCAAACTTTACAATCTGCAGCACAAACAGCAAAAAGTTATTTTTCTCAATGTGGAAATAACGTTGTAACTTCAAAAAATGAAGATGTTTTTATTGGTGAAATTCTTTATATGTTTTTCAATAGACGTTCAAGCCTCAATGAACCATTTCAATCAAGAGTAGCTCGAGTTATTGATGATACAATGAAGGTGAAAAACAGGGTAAAAGGACAAGATGAAATTCCTCCAATTCCTGTTATTAACTATATTGCACCCAGAGGTATCGACTTAAGTCATGCAACATATATGGTTATGGATGGACTTTATTATACCTATCTTTATATAAAAAGTGATGGTTACCCTAGCAAAGTAATGGCAGGATGGATGTCAGGACTTGTTAATGCTGGTGAAGGAATTGATGTTGATATTTTCTTTGAAAAGCAACCAAGATCAAGCACGCTTGATAAAGTTTCCACTAAAATCCGTCTTAACAAAGTAAAAATGAAAACAACATCAGATACAAGTGGTGACTATGAAGAATTACGTGATGCCATTTATTCTGGATATTTTATTAAAGAAGCTATTAGTACAAATAATGAGGATTTGTTCTATATGTCTATTATTATTAGTATTAATGATAAAACATTAAATGGTCTTAAATGGAAAAAGCACCAAGTACAAGATCTTCTTAAAGCCCAAGACCTTGTAACAAGAGAAGCTATTTTTACAGAAGAAGAAGCATTTAAATCAGTAATTCCTCTTTTAAAACTTGATAAAGATATTTATAGAAAATCAAAAAGAAATGTATTAACTAGCAGTGCTGCCAGTACATATCTATTCACAGCCTTTGAAATGTGTGATGATAATGGAGTTCTTTTAGGAGTTAATCAACACAACTCTTCATTATGTATAATTGATATTTTTAACTCAAAAATTTATAAAAATGCCAATATGACCATAATAGGAACTTCTGGTGCTGGTAAAACATTTACTGAACAACTTATGGCTCTTAGAATGAGGATGCGTGGGATACAATGCTTTATTATAGCCCCACTTAAAGGCCATGAATTTAGAAGAGCTTGTATAAATATTGGTGGAACATATATAAAGATTAGTGCAGGTTCACCTCACTGTATTAATATCATGGAAATAAGACCTCATGAAGTTAATTCTGATGAATTAATTGAAGGAGAAGGAGTAATTGAAGAAGAATCTATGCTTGCTCAAAAAATGCAACAATTAAGTACATTCTTTTCATTACTTGTTCCTGATATGACAAATGAAGAAGAACAGCTTCTTGATGAAGCAATAATTGATACTTATTCTTTAAAAGGTATAACAAATGATAATGAAACTCTTTACAAAAAAGATGGGACATTAAAAGATATGCCAGTTCTTGGTGATTTATATGAAATTCTTAATAGAAATGACCTTACAAAACGTCTTGCTATTATTATAAGTCGTTTTGTTACAGGTTCAGCGCAATCATTTAACCAACAAACAAATGTAAATCTTGATAATAAATATATTGTTATGGACATTTCTGATCTTAAGGGAAAACTCTTACCTGTAGGTATGTTTATTGCACTTGATTATTGTTGGGATAAGATTAAAGAGGATAGAACAAAGAAAAAAGCAATTTTTATTGATGAAACATGGATGCTTATTGGTGCTTCAAGTAATAAATATGCAGCAGAATTCGTTCTTGAAGTTTTTAAAATTATTCGTGGTTATGGTGGAGCAGCTATTGCAGCAACACAAGACCTTTCAGACTTCTTTGCTCTTGAAGATGGTAAATATGGAAGAGGTATAGTTAATAATAGTAAAACAAAAATTATACTAAACCTTGAACCCGATGAAGCAGAAGCTGTTAAAGATTGTATGAAACTTTCGAGAACAGAAATAAGAAGTATTTTACAATTTGAACGTGGTCAGGCATTAATTGCAACAAATAATAATAAAGTTCCTGTAATTGTAAAACCATCAGAAACAGAAAAAGCATTAATCACCACAGACCGTTCCGAACTCGCTGCTCAAGCAGAAGCTAAAAAGCAAGAAGCACTAAGAAAAGAAAAACAAGCAAGACAAGCACAAGTCGAACAACGAATACTAGAAAAACAAAGACAAAATCAAGAAAATCAAACAGAAAATATTTAATTAAAACCAGAAAGGAGATACCATATTACAGAATATGGTGAAGTAAAGAATATGAATGATAGATTATTGAAAGAAGAACAATTAGTTATTGATTGTTTAAGTCGTTATTATTGTCTCAAATGGAAACAATTAATTAAACTACTTTATTATAAGGATGAAGAAGTAGCTCAAAGAATTCTTGTAGGGTTAAAGAAAAGACAACTCATATTAGAAGACGAAACAACAGAAGATGTAACTTTAGATCCTAGAAGTCAAGCTGATAGAAAAACTATTGATGCGTTTTGGGTAATGTTAAAATTTATTAAAAAAATTAATCCAAAGCAACACTACAAAGCTGAATACCCTTCTGAAATCTTCTTTTTAAAAGAAAATGCACAATACGAAATTGTTGTCTTAAATAAAGGTGAAGAACATTTAATTAATATGCTGAAAGGATATAATAGAAACACTTCTGTAGAAGAAGATGATGAAATTAGATATATTATTGTTGTTCAAGATGAAGACCAGATAGAAGATTGTTTAAGAAAAACAGAAGGTATGAAAGTATTGTTTGCAAGTGTTGATTATGGTCAAGAGGATGTTCCTGAAGTTAACTTTTATCAGGTATAAAAATGCTAAAAGATAGCCAATTTGCAAAAGATGTTTTAATGGCTGATAAATTATTAGCGGATGGAAAGAAATCTTTAGATAACATAAAAAAACATATTGAACATGAAAATAAACAACTAGCTGTACAGGAAGCAATAAAATATGAAATAATATCTGAAAAAATAGTAAATAATGCAAGAATTATGCCTATTACTTCTGGAATTCCGTATATTGAAGAAGATATTAATAAAAATATAGTTGATTGTAATAATATTGAAATTAAATATTTAAATAATAATACTTGGTTTTACAGTAAAATTCCTTCTCTTTTACCCAAAAAAGAGAAGGGAAATCCAAGTTATATAAGAGCAACATATCAAATAGCCTTAAAAAAATATTTTTTAGAAAATCCTAAAATAAGATTAGAATCAAACAGTGTAATTATATTTAAGCATAATTATGATAAAAAAAGACCTGAAAGAGAGTACCGAGATCATGATAATATTGAATTAAATTCAATAGTTGATTTAGTAGCACTATATGTCTTAATTGATGATACTCCTTTAAGATTAAGACATTATTACTGCTCTTATATTTCAGATAGTGATAACACGGAAATTTTTATTGTTCCTAATAATGATTTTATATCCTGGTTAAAACTTACAAATACAGCTACTAATATTTAGTAGTTGTATTTTTTATAAGGAGGAATTGAAAGTGATTCAATTTAGAAGAAATTCTTATGCAAATATTATATTAGAATATATTTCTCTATGTGGAGAATTTCCTTACCAATCACTTGAAATGATGGATCGTAATAAAAGGATTTTACAAAGAACAATTAATAATTTAAAAAAGGAAGGATATATTACAATAACTGGCACAGGCCCTATGAAATCTATAAGAGTGACAAAAAAGGCATTTCCAATTATAGAAGCAATTAATCCAGATTTTTTAAAACATTATTTAGTAGTATCTGAAAATCATCATTTCAGAGGTGGCACATATAAAAATAATAAAGTTGGAGCTAGACAAGTTTGGCGAAGACATAGAATGGCTGAAATATTATGCATATTTAAACAGTTGAATGTAAAACTCTGGCAAGAAGAAAAACCGAAATTACATTTAAACACTAAGGAAGAAAAAAGAATTAATTTGAATAATTTGATATTTTATACAAGCAAGGAATTGAAAAATATTGATGTAAATCAAAGATATAAAACAGATTTTACAAGAATAATGGGAGCTTTATTCTCTCCTGGAGGGGTTTATTGTATATATAATACAAATAAAGGATTAATGAAATGGAATTCCCAAGGAGAGGGAAAAGCACAGGTTTTAGTAGAAGATATTGTTAATCAAAATTTAGAAGAATACAAATCAAAATTGTTTGAAGCTAATAGTGCAATTATGTTTGGAAAAGGAATGGAACCAGCTTTAGAAATGCTTATATCTAATGGAGGTAAAAGAGACAGCAATGGTTTTGAAATGCTTTCATTTGACAATACTTATAGAAATATCTTTTATCTTACATTAGATGAGAACGGAAAGAGACAACTAAATATAATGACAAAGAAAAATTGGCATGATATACTAAAAGAAGAAATCTTTCCAGAAGAATATATAAATTTTAAATATTCTAATATAGATTGTGATGCAATAGATAAAAATAATAATAAATATATATTAATGTTTTTTGACGGAAATGTAGGAAGACTAAAAAGATTTAAACAAGCTTCATACGATTCTGCAAAAAACAAATTTGAGATACTTTGTTTTCCATGGCAAGCAAATTTTATAAAAGAATATATGGAAAATAATGTTACTTGTAGAATATTATCAATAGATGATATTGAAGAAATTTTTAAATAAGAAAGGAAGGTTTATATGGAAGAAAAAGATACTAAAAGAATACAAAAACTTATAATAATAGGAGCTATTGCAGGTATTGTACTTTTATATATTATAGGAATTATTGTACAAAAATTAGAACCACCAAAGGTAAGTCAAAGTGGTTGGGGCTATACACAAGTAGAAATATCTTTTAATCCTGTTACATGCATTTTAAAAACACTTACTACAGGTCAAGGACGAGGTATTTGCTTTTTACTTATTAGTCTTGCAGGCGGTATTTGGTTTTGGAAAAAACTTGATTCTGGGAAAGAAAATTTTGCAGATGAGAGAAATTTTAATAAAGCAAAAACTGGACATTATGGTACTTCTGGTTGGATGTCAGAAGCGGAGCTAAAAGCTAATCTTGATTTACTCCCTATTGGAAAAACAACAGGTACAATTCTTGGGGTTTATAATGGAAAAATTGTAAGTTTACCAACAACATCAAGGCTAAATAAGCATACAGCTATTTATGGAGCTTCTGGTACAGGTAAATCAAGATGTTTTGTACGTCCTCAAATACTTCAATGTGTAGCTAGAGGAGAATCAGTTATCATAACAGACCCTAAAGGTGAAATTTATGCAGATACTGCTGAATTTATGAGAAAAAAAGGTTATGACGTTAAAATGTTTAACCTAGTAGATCCACAATACTCAGATTCATGGAACTGTCTTGCAGAAATAATTTCAAATCCAGATCAGGTAGAACTTATGGCTCAAACATTTTGTGATGTTATTATAAAAAATACATCAGGAGAAAAGGCAGACCACTTCTGGGATAATGCTGAATTATCATTACTTAAAGCATTATGTTTATATGTAGCACTTGATGAATCAAGAACTATGGAACAAAAAAATATTGGTGCTGTTTATGAAATGATTACTAGCAATGATGAGAAAAAACTAACTGTGTTATTTGACAAACTTCCTATAGGACACCCTGCAAAACAACCTTGGGAAATTTATAGAAAAGCAGGAGATACTGTTAAAGGGAACGTTATCATAGGTCTTGGTTCTAGAATACAGGTTTTCCAAGCAGATATTATTAGAAGAATTACTACTTACAATGAAATTGACATGGAAGGTCCTGCTAAAAGAAAAAGTGCATATTTTGTTATTATGTCTGATCAAGATTCAACCCTTGACTTCTTGTCATCACTATTTTTCTCATTTTTATTTATAAAATTAGTAAGATATGCTGATGTTAAAGGTAAGGATGGTAAATGTGATGTTTTCGTTAATTTTATTTTGGACGAGTTTCCTAATATAGGACAAATTCCAGACTTTACAAAAAAACTATCAACTATTCGTTCTCGTGAACTTAGAGTAGCAGTCATTTTCCAGAACGTAGCACAGCTTCAAAACCGTTATCCTATGGGCTTATGGGAAGAAATTATAGGTAACTGTGATACTCAATTATTCCTTGGATGTACTGACCAAATGACATCTAAATTCATATCAGAACGTACAGGAGAAATGACAATAGAAGTAAAGTCAGCATCAATGTCAAAAAAATCAATATCAATGACACAAAATATACCAGATTATAAAGAAACAGAATCAATTGGTAAACGTTTTGTTCTTACTCCTGATGAAGTTATGCGTCTAGAGAGTTCAAAAGCACTTGTTATGATAAGAGGTCAAAAGGTTTTAAAAGTTGATAAATTTGACTATAGTAATCACCCTGGAGCAGGACAATTTGAACATTGCTATATTAGAGATTATGTTCCTCAATGGAGAGCTAGTCAATCAACAAAAAGATTTTCAGCAGATGAAGAAAAAGAAGTTATAGAAAAAATTAAAAATAATACATATGATTTTATGAATGATTTAGAAGGTGATGAAGATATGAAGAGTCAACCAGAAACTTCAAAAACACCTTTAAATACAAATAAAAAACAAAATACAAATTTTGATAGTTTATTAAATTCAATTGACCAAGAGGAAGAAGACGCTCCTAGACAAATTATAGGACTTGATGGGCAACCAAGAAAAGAATTCAAAAAGAAGCCATCAACTAATAAACTTTATCAAAAATCACAATCATCTGATGATATTGATTTTTAATTATAAAAAAAGAGCAATACCTGCTATAACTAGCAGGTATTGCAATCAATATATTTAATGTGGTATAATTGTTACTGGTGATAGTTATACACTCACTAATCATTTAAAAGTTTAAAATATTAAGAAAGGAGAAGTAATACACTATTTGCGAATAGATATATTACAACTAATAATATGAGTGAAAAAAAGACAGTATCTGAACAATTAATAGAAGATACTCAAAAAGCTAACCAAAAAGCAAAAGAAGCTGAAAAACGCAATGAAAATAATAAAAGAATTATTTCTATAGATGGAAAATTAAAAGTAGATACAGATGAAGATAGAAGAAAAAATGCCTTACTCTCACTTAATGAAAGTCTAAAAGGTGGAAAAATCTTAACAGGACATGTGACAGGAGTAGAAAAGGTTGGTAAAAATGGCCCATCTGTTGCCGTTCTTTATATGGAAGATTTTAAAATAATTATTCCAGCTCTAGAATGTATAGATATTCCAGACCCAGGGGATAGAGACCCTCAAAAATATGAACAATATCTATTATCTAAAAGATTAAAATCAGAAATTGATTATGTTGTAAAAGGAATCGATGAAGATAAAGAAATTGTCGTAGCTAGCAGAAAAGAAGCAATGGATAGAAAATGTAAAGAATTTTTACTAGAAACAGATAAAGATGGTAACTACATTGTTTATGAGGGTGCAGTTGTTGAAGCAAGAGTAGTTTGTACAACAAGAGCAGGTATTATTGTTGAAATCTTTGGTGTAGAATCTTATATTCCATCTAGAGAACTTAGCTATCAAAGAATTCAAGATGCAACCCAAGAGTTTATGGTTGGACAAAGAATTCTTTCTAAGATTTTAACAATTGATAGAGACCTTGAAAATGAAACAGTCACAATAGAAGCATCTATTAAACAGGCTAATCCTAATCCATATGCAAAAGCAATGAAAAGATATAATGTTAATGATAAGTATGTTGGGGAAGTTTCTATGATTGATGAAAATGGTGTATTCGTTGCCCTTGAGGGCGGTGTAGATGTTCTTTGTAAATATCCTGAAAGAGGCGCAAGACCTCCAAGAGGAACTATCGTTACTGTAAGAATTACTACAAAGAATGAAGAAATGAATCGTTTATTTGGATTAATTACACACGTTTCAAAAATTGTAAATTAAAATAAAAAGAGAGGTAATCCTCTCTTTTTTTCTTGTATTTATTTTTGTTATTTGATATAATTAAATAAATAACTATGAAAGGAGGATTGTAGAATATAAAGCTATACATAAACAATATTTAATACAATTTTATTTATGGTTATAGTATTAAATATAATATATTGTATTAATTTGTGATTTGTATAGAATTACTATATGCTACATTATTCTTATGGCTAAAAATAAAAAAAATATTTCTTTTTCAAATACATTTAATGAAATAGGTAAAAATGCAAAAACAGCAAAAAAATCAACATTAAACTCTATAAAAGAAATTCCAAACCTTCCATGGAATAAACTTCCTATACAAGGCTGGATTTTACTTATTGTCTCTTTTATATTAATGATACTTATTTTTTATGTTTCTTGCATTTTATTATAGAAAGGAGGATTGCGTTTTTATTTTAAAATAAAAATTAAAATATATTCGCTCTAAAATATGAAAAAAGTAAAAAAGATATTATTAATATTAATAACATTAATGTTATTAGTATTTACAGGATGCGCTAATCAAAATTACGAATTAGTAGTAAATTCAGATGATTCTGCAAGATTTACTATCAGATATATGATAGATAAAGATACTTATGATTTATTATCATCTTATGATATTGATATGGGTTATACTTTTGAACAAAGTGAAAAATCAACAAATCCAATTGAAAGATGTAACGTGTTATTTCAAGAAATAGCATCAGTATTTCATGAACAAGGATTTGAAATTACTGATATAAATGACTCTGTTAATATAGGATTTGAAGCAACTAAAAATTATAATACAATAGAAGAATTAAATAAAGACATACAAAACCTTTATGATAAAGAATTAATAAAATTAAAAGGAACTGTTAATATTTCTGAAAGTTTACTTAATAAAACATATTTATTTAGTGGAAGTGTAGAGTACAACTTAGATTCAGATGCCAAAATTGATGAAAATGAAAAATCTAAACTTTTAGAAGTTTATGATGTTTCTGGACTAGAGGCCACTGTATCATTAAAAATGCCTGGAAATCTTGTAGCTCATGATGGTACAATAGAAGATTCAATGGCTAAATATAAAGTAGCCTATAATGATAATAAAGAAGTTCCTGTTCATTTAAAGACAGCAATACAAAACACTTTAGTAAAGAACATAATAACAATAGCAATAGCTGTATTTGTATTTATTGGAATCATCTTAGGCTCTAGATACTTGAAAAAGAAAAAGGAAGAAAAGAAAAGAAGAGAACTTTATGGTGATGAAGATCAAGATGATAATGAATATTAAAAGATGCTTCTGGCATCTTTTAATTTTTTTGTAGATTTTTTTTATATAATCAAGTATAATTAAAATATAATATGTGGAAAGAAGGTGATTTTTTTGCAAGATGAAAAACAAATAATATCAAATATAAAATTAATAAGTTTTCTTATTTTTATATGTTCTATTGGCATCCTTGTTTGTTTAGGTATTAATAAATTTTTTTCAACCAAAAGCAAAGAAGAAATAATAGAAACTGATGAAAATTATTCTTATGGAGAAATAGATGGATCAAAAACTCCAATAAGTGATAGTTATCCTAAAAGTTTAGACAGTGAATCAAATATGGTAGGAACAACACCCTTAAACTTAATACAATTAGGTGAAGTTGTAAGCGATAAAGATTTTGTTATATATTCAAAATATAATAAGAATATAAATAATTATGATATTTATCTATTAAATAAAGAAAAAAATAATGAAAAAATTATCTTAAATAATATGAATTGTCATTTTTTACATCTATATAATAATTTTTTAATCGGAGTATATGATAAAACTTATAATGGAACTTTAAAAACAGATTGTATATTTATATATAATATTGAAAAAGATACATTAATAATTTATGATAAAGTTTTAGGAGATATCTCAAATAGATTTATCACAAGCTTTTCAATAGATGAAAACAAAATGTATTTTACTGAATATTATACAAATAGTTTGTTTTCTATCTCTTTTGATGGGAAAAAAGTTAATAAATTAACAAATATTAAAAAGACAACATTTACTGGATATTCAAAAATATTTGATGTTAAAAATAATATTATTTCTTTTACTGATGGAACTAATATTGGTTATCTTGATTTAATTAATAATACTGTAGAGTATGAAGATTTATTTTTTCTTAACTATGATAATAAAAAAATTAATGTTATTAAAGATAATGATAATTCAAACTTTTATTTAGATGACACTTTAATATATAAAGGAAATAATATTATTACATTAAATTGTGATAAAAATCTTTATTTTTCTGATAATAATAAACTTTTTAAATACACAAAAGATAAAGAACTTGAACTTATTTTTGAAGCCCCATTCTTAATAGAACAAATATATTTAGATAATGATTTTATAATATTAACTGGAAATCAAAATAATATAATATTTTTAAAAGGAGACACATATGAAATTTATAGCCAATTTACTAATTTATTTAAGTAATAATACGATTCCTATAGCATATATATTTATGCTTTTAGGAATAATTTTAGGGTTATTAAGATCTTTTGGAAGTTTAAAAGATAAAAAAAATAATTTAATAATAAAAGAAATAACACCAATTGTTTCGGAAATAAAACAAAAATATTCAAATGAAGATGAACAATTAGAAAAATTAAATCAACTTTATAAAGAGAGACATTTTTCAACAATTATTCCATTATTTATAAAAGTAATAACAAATATACTTTATATATTAATATTTTTAACTATTATTAATGCTCAGAATTTTAGTATAGATAATTATACAAAATCAGTGTCATTTTTTAATATTTCAAATATTTTTACAAGAAATACAGTAATTATTATTCCTATTTTATTAATAATTTTAGAGTTATTATCTACTTACATATATATTCCTAAAGAATTAGTAGATAAAAAGACAATATTAATTACAGTTATATCTTGTATAATAATAAATTTTCTATTTAGTAATCTTTTTATTACATCATACTGTTTGTTTTTACTTGGAGCTAATACTAGTAAATTTATATTAAGTATTCCTATAAATAAAATAAGACGAGAAACATATTATAAATATCCATCAGAAGAACCAGAAGAAAATATTCAAGAAAACGAGCAAGATAATAAAGATATAAACCTTTAAAAATATGTTTTACTAAGGTATAATATATTTATAAGTAAAATAACGTAGCACATACGGCGTATGCTGTATACAGCATCACTATACGCTGTTGTATAAAACGCTACACTGAAAGGAGAAAAGGTTATGATTTATGTAGTTGTAGGTTCATCTGGTTCAGGGAAAACAACGATTGTAGACATTCTACTTAAAGAAACACCTCTAGAAAAACTTGTAACTTGCACAACAAGAGAAATAAGATCAGAAGATATTCCTGATATTTCTTATCATTTTTTAACTAAAGAAGAATTTAATATTCAAGTTAAAAACGGAGAATTTGTTGAGCATACGATTTATGCTAACAATATGTATGGTTCAAGATACAAGGAATTTGATGAAGCTATTAAAAAGGGTAAGGATATTATTGTTATTATGGATATTTATGGTGCAAAGTTTATTAAAGAAAAATATCCAAATGATAGTATGAGTATTTTTATCCTTAGAGATAGGACATCTCTTATAAAAACAATTCTTGCAAGAGATGTTTCTGATGATGTAAAACTTCAAAGAGTTGTTCAACTTGATGAAGATGAAAAAGCAATGAGCCAATGTGATGTTATTGTAAAAAATGACAACTTAGAAAATGCCATTACTATTATTAAAAAACTTATGATGTATAATTAGTTTTTTCAGACCTAAAAGTATTTTTAGGTCTGTTTTTTATTTTTGCTTATGATTTTATACATATAACATAATGTCATTATACCTTTTAATGCATGTAGTATATATGTATAAAATCATAAAAATTCGTCACAATCATTTTTAAATTTACTTAATGAGTAAACACATATGATTGTATATTTAAAAATAAATCTGACGAATTTTTAAAATCATATTGACTTTTATTTTTGTTAATGTTATAATGATAATAACAAAAAGATAGGAAGGAGAATTAGCACTATGTGCAATAATATTATAGAAAAACAATATAAAACCGAAGAAGAATTTCTTGCAAATTATGATGCAAATAAATATGAAAAACCATCAGTTACAGTAGATATGTTAATCTTTACTATTAATAAGACAAAAAGTGAAAATTACAGAGCACTTTCAAACAAGTCTCTACAAATTCTTATGGTAAAAAGAAAAGATTATCCATATAAAGACAAATGGGCAATTCCTGGAGGATTCGCTAAAATAGATGAAAATATTAAAGATTCAGCACTTAGAGAATTAAAAGAAGAAACAAATCTTGATAATGTTTATATGGAACAACTTTACACTTGGGGAGATGTAGGAAGAGATCCTAGAACAAGAGTTGTAAGTGTGTCTTATATGGCTCTTGCAAATAAAGAAGAACTAGATGTAAAAGCAGGAGATGACGCAGCCGAAGCTAATTGGTTTGATGTTTCTTATACTTTAGATAATGTAGCAAATGAAGATGGTATTGAAAAGAAAGATTATATTCTTCAACTTAAAAATGATGAAGTTACTCTACAAGCAACTATAAGAGAAAATAAAACAATAAATCACAATATTATCGATATTAAATATGAAATTATTAATAATGGAGATATCGCTTTTGATCATGCAAAAATTATTGCATATGCACTATATAGATTAAAAACAAAAGTAGAATGGTCAGATATTGCATTTCATTTAATGCCTGATGAATTTACTATTGGAGATTTACAAGATACTTATAGCTTGATTTTAGGTAAAGAATTAATAGCACCAAATTTCAGAAGAAAAATGAAACCAATGCTTATTGATATTGGCAAAGAAAGCGAAGATATAGCAGGTCATAGACCAGCTAAACTATTCAAATTTAATCCAAATTGGAAAGAAGAAGGAGGTATATTTTAAATGAGTAAAATTTTAGTAGTGGTAGATATGCAAAATGATTTTGTAGATGGAACACTTGGAACAGAAGAAGCAGTTGGAATTGTTCCTAGCGTTATAAAAGAAATTAAAGATAAACAGGAAAAAGGATATATTGTTTTTGCGACAAGAGATACTCACTTTAATAAAGAACAAAATCCAAAATATAATCCAGCTTATGAAGATTCTTTAGAAGGAAAAAAGCTTCCAGTAAAACACTGTATTATTAATTCAAGAGGCTGGGAAATTTATCCTGCTATCATGAAGGAATTGGATGTTGATAATATTATTAATAAACTCACTTTTGGTTCTTTCGAACTTATGGAAAGACTGAAACTAGAAAATAATTATGAAAAAATTGAAGAAATTGAATTTATTGGACTTTGTACAGATATCTGCGTTGTATCAAATGCAATTCTTGCAAGAGCAACTTTTAAAGATACAGTTATTACTGTAAAAGAAAATTGCTGTGCAGGTGTTACTCCTCAAACTCATAAAATGGCACTTGAAACAATGAAGATGTGTCAAATTGATATTATTTAAAATTTAATAGGAGGAAAAATATGGAACAATTTAAAAGAGCAACAAAAGAAGAAAGAAGAAGAGAAATAAGAGAAATAAAAAATATGTTAGAAGATTTTTTAAAATCTAAAGATTATAATGTAGTTACTCATTATGCTGATAGAGGCTATATTAGATTTGATGTTGAAATAAAAAATCAGGTAGTAGAAAACGAATCAGTTGGAATAACTATTAATTTCCAAGAATGGTAATGATAAAAGCTAAGTTTTTCTTAGCTTTTATTATTTTTTTATTGTAATTTTTTTAATAATAAGTTAAAATATATATAAAAATATAAATAAGGAGAAAAATATGAAAATTAGTAAAAAAATATTAGCATTTGGATTAACTTTATCTATGATTTTTGCAATAACAGGATGCAGTCAAAAAACTACTGTAGAATCTCTAGTGCAAAATGCAGATACTATAATGCAGGATGCAAAATCAATTGATGCCAATATGCAAATGGCTATGGATATGTCCATGGCATATGATTCAATGAGTATGGAGATGGGCGTTAATATGGATGTAGACATTAAAGCTCATAAAGAATCTGATTCAGCGTATATGATTGGTGATGTTGATATTTCTATATTTGGAATGAATCAAAAAGCAGAAATAGAAAGCTATTGTGTAAAAGATGGAGATAAATATACTACATATTCAAAAGAAGAAGAATCTAATACTTGGACATACGAAGAATCAACTGAATTAGATTATCAATCAAACCTTAATATCTATAAATACATTAAAGATAATATTAAAGATTTTACGCTTTTAAAAGATACTGTAAAAGTTAATGATAAAGATGCTTATGAAATAACAGGAAAGCTTTCAGGAGAAGCATTAAAAGATATTATGAATTCTGTAAATACAGAAGATGGCTTACTTGAAGGAAGTGAAGATTTAAATTATAAGGATATGAATATTGATATTACTTGTTATTTTGATAAAGAAACAAAAAATCCTATAAGTATTGAAATGGATTGTACTGAAGGTATATCAAAAGCAATTAATAGTTCAGATGATGAAAAAGATTCACAAGATAATATGTTAGGAGAAGGTTCTATTGAAGTAAAAGAATTTTCTATTAAGCTTACATATAATAGCTTTGATTCTGTTGATGAAATAGAAGTTCCAAAAGAAATTAAAGATAATGCAATTAAAGCAACTGATTCTAGCTCTGATTTTGATTTTTCTAGTGATTATGAAGAATCAACAAAAGAAAGTACAGAAACAACTCAACCTGAAAATATAGATATGGATGGAACAGATATTGAAGACACTTCTGTTTCAATTAATGAAAAAACATATACATTACCATTTAATACATCAGAATTATTAGCATTAGGTTACGAGATGGATAATTCAGATGAAAAAATCTTAGAACCAGAAGACTTTAGTGTTATAGGACTTAATAAAGAAAATGATTATTTTAATGCTTATACCTATAATACATCAACAACAGAAAAAAAAGAAATAAAAGACACTATTACTTATGGAATAGCATTTTATGCTGATTCTTCTAATAATTTAAAACTTGTATTTCCTAAAGGATTTACATTTGACACTACATATGATGAATTAGTTGAATTATTTGGAACCCCTAATAGTTATTATGAAGGAACTGTTACTAATTCTTATACATGGGGAGGAGCTAATACTAGTTTAAGCGTCGATTTTATGATAGATACAAATAAAATTGATAGAGTTTCTATTGTTAATTATGATTATGAATAAAAAAAGAGACTGATTTATTCAGTCTCTTTTTTATTTAAATATTATGAAGTCCATGAATTTTACCAGAATTACATCCAGACTTAATTTTATTTGCAATATATCTAGCAAATTTAATTAACTCTTCATCATGTACAGGTCTATTATTAGAATAGAAACACTGCCCTAAACCACCTTTAGTACACTCAGCAGTAATAAAAGATTTATGAGGCGTATCTTTATATCTAATAAAAAATATAACACAATTTCCATTTCTAACATTTCTAGGATAGGAACCAACACAATTATGTTGCTGATTTCCTTCATCAATGAAGTCAGCTTCGCTTTTAGGAAATATAACAGTCATTTTTTCAAAAAGTTTTGGAATTCCAACATTTTTAAGCTCATCCTCATCTGGAATTACATATTTTTCGCATTCATTACCAATTACTTGTAATTTTCTATCATATTCAGCTCTTTCTTTCTGTCTAAAATATTTTATAATATCATCATGTTGTTTTACCACATCTTGAGGATATTTATCAGCCTCAATTCCACATATATCACACATATTTAAGTAATCAGTTAAATTTGTAATAACAGTAGGAACAGAAATATTTTTCACTCGTGATTGTTTTACAATATAATTAAATAACTTATCTAAAGAATACCCAAACTTTAATATATTTCCTATATCTTCCATACTGGATTGGCTATTAACCCATGCAAAGTTAAAAGATTCAGTAAAATTTTCAAATTGTTCTTTTGTAATATGAGTTATTTCAAAAAGATCTCTCCAATAATAGTATTCTTCTAATGAAGCATCTTTTTTAATAAGATAATCTCCAATATATAGCGGAAACCTAAGAGCATCTTTCCCTTTTGTGGCCTCATTATCAACAAGTTGGCTTATTCTTTCAACATTTCTATTAATTTCATCTTTATTAAGACAATTTAACATATTATTATAAAGAATAAAAAATAGCCTGGAATGTCCCATTTTAACAATTTGTTCCATGATAGGATATTTATTAATAATACCTAAAAATACAATAAAAAATGATTCTAATTCTAGTTTCATTCCAGAATATTTTAAAACAGTTTGAAATCCTGACATTCTTAAAAACTTTTCATTATTAGCTGCAAATTCAAAGAAGTCTGCAGCATCTTCATAAATAATAGTTGGTACATTTCTTATATTTTTTGTATTAATATTTAAAGCTTCAAATGGATCGCATTCTTTCTTCCCCCTTTTTAAATGCTTATAAGCAATCATACTTTTTCCAACAATGTGCTCTAAACTATACTCAACACAGTAATCTTCTGCAATTACATTATTTTCTGCCTTAAAATTTCTGCAGATTTTGTAAAGAACTATACCATTTTCTACTGATTTCATATAATATATTCTATCTCTCATATTGGAAGGTTCATGAATATTAATTGGTGAATAAGTTTTTATGTTAAATTGTTCCTTTATGTGATTTTTAAAATTACTCATAACAATAGTATTATTATAAATAGATTTTCCACATTTAGGGCATCGATTTTTTCCAAAATAAGAAATACCACATGAAGTACAATAATACTCATAAGTTGCATCAACATTTAACTTACTTTTTGCAATATTTGGATCTTGTCCAATAATTACAATAGGATTTGCAAATTCAAGTTTTCTTATTTTTCCTAACATGTCATCTGTAATATATTCATCTTTTGTTATTTTTAACTCAAAATCAGATCGATTATAAAACGTTGGGATATATAAACCCTCTTCTTCTGGAGTTGTTTTTAATTCTTTAAAATTATATTTTTGCGCTCCATAACTATACTGAGTAGATTCAACCTGTGACGCTTCTTTTGCGTCTGTAAATGAATAACTATTAGGTTTTCTTGGTTTTACTTTACCTTTCTTAAATGATTCTTTAAATTCCTTTAATTCCTCTTCTTTTAAACCTACATATCGATATAAAATAGAAGGTAAACCCTCTCTAGTTACTAAAACGGCATAATAATATGTTTCAACATTACTCCATCTATCTTTTTGTTTTTCTAATAAAACCATATTTTCCTCCTTTTCTCATTTTTATGTCATAATAATAAAAACTTTAATTTTTCTTAACTTTACTAATTAATTATATCATATATTTTAATATAAATCAATAAAAATACTTGATACAATTTAATGTATATGGTATAATTATAATAAGAAAAGGAGGAAAATATGAGATATATTATAGGTTATGAAGCTATTGATAAATTTAAAAAAGCCCGTCCAAAATCAAATATTGAAGATAAAGGATGTAAAGGGGTATATGCTATGGATTGGATTCTCCCATTTATATTAACAAAAAATATAAATGAAAAAACTATATCAGAAACAAAAATTCCTGTTTTTTATGACTTAGAGGAAGCTAAAAAAGAAGTTAGTAGATTAAGTAAAGCTTATAGAAGAGATGATGTTGCTTTTAGTCCTAATAAAAAAAGCAGATTAATTAGAAACTTCTTTTTAATAAAACTTGATTCTCCTAAATGTCCTATTATTGTAAAAGAAGAAAATAAAGAAAAAAGTAAGAAAAATAATTTTTACTGGCATAAAATTCAGACATTAAGAAAAGATTATTTATAATAAATATGTATTGGACCATTCAGGCGTAAGCAGCTGGCGATTGGACGCATTATCAATATGCTTTAATAATGACAAAATTCTTTCATAAGTAATTATATTTAGGGATATATGAGCTTTAAGGAAAGTAGAAATTATTAGGATTTTATGTGAACTACTGAATCTATTGTACTTAGGTGTTCCCTATACATTTTCCAATAGATAAGCAAGTCATATATTATTTAAATGAAAGAGAGGTTCGAATCCTCCCCAATACACTATTAAATTAATGAAAGGTGAGATTTTTATGGACTATGTAACTGGAGATATTCATGGATGCTTTGATAAATTTATGAAATTATTGAAAAAAATAAAATTTTCAGAAAAAGATAATTTATACATTATAGGAGATGTCATTGATAGAGGTCCTAAGCCAATAGAAACACTACAATATATTATGAAACAGCCTAATATTTATATGACTCTTGGAAATCATGAAGATATGATGCTTATATATCTAAATGAACCAGATGATTTTAATAAAAGAATTTGGTTTCAAAATGGTGGGAATATTACATATGATAGTTTTATTGAACTAAATGAAATAGATAGGAAAGAAATAGTAAAATATTTATCTGAATTACCATTATATTTTATAAAAAATAAAAAAATATTAGTACACGCAGGAATTGAACCCCTAAAAATTGATACAACAAAAAGTATCGAAGAAAATATGAAATTACAAACAAAAGATGATTTAGTTTGGATAAGAGATGAATTTATATTTTCTAAAACAAATTTATCATCACATATTGTAATTTTTGGACATACTCCAGTAATTCATATAAATGGACGAATCCCGATGAAGATATGGCATGATAAAGATAAAATAGGAATAGATTGTGGTGCAGTATTTAGTTTTTATGATGGTAAATTAGCATGTATTAGACTTGATGATATGAAAGAATTCTATATTTAAATAAAGGAAGTGATAATTATAAAAGTATTTTATAGAACAAAAAAAATTGGAGAAATAATTGTTCCTTATAATTATAATATAGCAAATGCATTAGATGGAGCCTTACAGCTAGGACTTGAATGTATTCCTTATTTACTGGTTAATGAAATTATTGAAAAATATGAATTAGGAGATCTTGTTCTTGATGGTGTAGATCAAGTTCAATATTGCCTTGATAAATTCAATATAAAACCGCAAGAGTTTAACTATCCAGATATATTAAAACCTTATCTTGGAAGAAAAATATGGAAAGATACAATAAATTCTATTTCAAATAATGAAAAAAAATGGTCTAGTGGTAATTTTGTTAAACCAGTTAAAGAAAAAGTATTTACAGGAAAGATTGTTTCTTCTATAAAAGATTTAATAGGTTGTGGTTCTTGTTATGAAGATTATGAAGTATATGTATCAGAACCTTTAAACTTTGTCTATGAATGTAGAGCTTTTATTTATTATGATGAATTAAAAGACCTAAGATCATATAAAGGTGATTATAAATATATGAAATATATGAATACTGATTTAATAGCAAAGGCTATGGAAGATTGGAAGACCTGGGCCAACAGACCTAATGCTTGTAGTTTAGACTGGGGAGTTATTAAAAGACCTCATAAAATACTTGTTCATAAACAAATAGATGGTAAACTACAATTAATAGATTCTTACTATGAAGATGGTTATGATACTATTTTTATTGAAGGAAATCTTCCTTATGCATTGGGTTCATATGGGTATTTTAGTATTGATTATATTAAATTAATAAATGCATATATTAGTCAAATTAGTAATATTTCTGATGAACTTCATTTTTAAAAGATAAGAAAACTTATCCTTTTTTATAAATAAAAAAGAAAAAGCTTAAAGATTAGGGCTTTGCCTTTTTCTTTAAGCTTTAAAATATGTATTAGAAATTTGCCGCATAAGATTCGAATTCTTTAATGTATCCTTTCCCAGAACGGCGCTTCACTTCTACTTTATGACATTCCACGACAAAACTTTCATCATTTCTTACGAAACGATAAAGCACTCTAAGCTGAGAGGAATCATCTCCTCTAAATTTGTACGTAAAGAAATTTTTCCCCAAAACATCGTACTTTATCGCATCATTGTTAAATAATTTCTCAAATTTAACTCCTCCTTCTTCTAAGGTTTTAATTTGAGTATCAAGTTTTGCCATAGCTTTTTCAGTAAGTTGTCGTGTCTTCCGATCAACTTTCTGATTTAGAGTGTCCATATTAACCATAATTTCACCTCCTTTTTTGACACTAAGCTACTCTGATACTCTTTTAATATTTAGTTTTGTATTAAGTTTAACATAAATAAATAAAAAAATAAAGCGGAAAAATCCGCTTTAATATGTATTAATTTGTTTCAGCCTCAGACTCAGTTTCATCACCAATATCATAGATATCTTTTTGCAATTGTTTTATATTTTTTTCAAAATCAAGATTTAAAACTGACATTCCTCTTATCCTTGCGCTAGACCAAGCACCATCATAAGGAACTCTATTTGATTTAATTTCGTAATTTTTATAATCATTTAGATTAAGTAAAAGCGAAAAGCACTCTCCTTGAGTTAAATCAGTAGTAACCTCTGGTAAAACCATATCAAATAAATTTTTAAGTTCAACAATACCTGAATCTTTGGCTTTAGTAAATAAAGCTGATAATACTTTTCTTTGTCTTTCAGTTCTTCCAAAATCATTATTTCCAACATAACGAATTCTTGAATAAGATAATGCTTGTTTTCCATCTAAATGGACCAACCCAAAGTCAGTTAATTTACTAGAATTTTTATCAGCACCTTGTAAACGATTAACTTCACCAGTATAATCATTTATAACTTTCATTTCATCTTCTGATATTTCCATATCTATTCCACCAAATGCGTTTATTATATCAATAAAAGCATAGAAATCAACTTGAGCATATCTATTAATATCTATCTTAAAATTACTCTCAATAGTATCAATAAGTAAACTAGGTCCACCAAAGGCAAAAGCTGCATTTAGTCTATTGTTTCCGTATTCAGGAATTGAAACGTAAGAATCTCTCATAAAAGAAGTCATGGTTATTTCTTTTGTCTTTTTATTAATAGAAACAACTATCATACTATCACTTCTAGAACCAGCTACATTTTCTCTATTGTCTGTTCCAACTAATAATATATTAAAAACATCACCATCAGAAGCAAGTTCGGTTGCATTATTTTTTAAATTTTCCAAAATTTGATCTTCTATAGATTTTACTTCTTCTTCAGGAGAATCCTCTCCAGACTCTTCACTTTCTAATTCTTTATTGATATTTTCAATTTCTTCTGAATTTAAGGTTGTTTTTGTTTGTTCTTTATGGTTCATTTTGCTATAATAACTGTTAAAAATTAAATAGCCACCAAGCAAAACAAGAAGAATAACCCCCAGTATTGCTACTGCAATTTTTAATATTTTTATTTTATTCATTTAAAAAATATTTAGCTTTTCGTAAAAAGCTATCTCCTTTCTTTTTTGCAAAGAAAAACTTTGCAAAGTATTTACCTCAAATTCTATTATAAAACTAGATATAAATATCGTCAAGAAGATTTGATTATTTTTCATGTTTTTGCCATTGATGTCTTTTTTTGCACTGTTCTTTCCAGCTTTTAGTGGTTCTTTTATAAGGTAGGTCACAGTAAGGTTCTAATAAATCTCTATATTTATTTTTTTTAACATAATCTTTGTTTTCTGGATTTTTTAAATCTTTTATAATATGACCATATTTAACATCTCTGGTCCACCCAGATCTATTCTTTCCCGTATAAGGAATAGGTGTTTTTCTAAAAATACATCCCTCTGGAAGAGGTCTTCTTTTATCATATTTTTTTCTTTTTTCATCAATTTGGTTTCTTACATATATAATATCTTCATAAAAATTTCGCACATCAATAATAGAATTATTTTCATCTAAAAATAAAAAAGGACGAATATAAGAAACATATTCATTTTTATAAGTTAAGAAACATTTAAGATCATTTAAAGTTAAATTAATTTCATCAAGGTACTTATTATGATATATTTTTTCTTTTCTTGAAATCTGTAATTTATCAACTTGCGCATAAGCTAAAAAATAAATTAATTCATTATAATTACTGAAAATTCTTTTTAATTCAAAATTAAATGTTTCAAATTCATAAAAATAATATCTTTCTTTTTTTATACTATACATAATTCCATCCTTTCCTTTATTTTTATTTTAGGATAGCTGTAAAATACAGCTATCCTAATTTATTTTGCAAAAGTAATATTACTAATTGTATGATTGTATGTAGAAGCAATATTATCTGTATTATAGACTCTGTAACCTGTAACGCTTGAAAATTTTCCTTTTGAAAAGGCATTTAAAAGAGTTTCTTTATTATCTGTTTTTACAAATAAATCATAACTATAAGGAACAGTATAATTAAGATATACACTACACCATGCATCATCATTTGTAGTATTAAAAGCATATTTATTTCTGGTTATAATACACTCAGGCCCAATAAATAAAGTATATTCTTTACTGTCCTTTTCATAAAGTTCAATAATTTTAGCACCTATATCTTCTACTTTAATACATTCTTTTAATAAATCATCTACTCTTGTTTTTAAAGAAGTTTTTTCTGCTTCTGTAGGGATTTCCCCATTATTAAGTGTTACATAAAAAAGCTCTTCTACATAAGAATAATAAACAGAAGTTTTACTAGGAATTGCAAGTTTTACCTCTCCTGTTGCCGTTTTTTTATTAATTCCTATATCTTCATAAGTCTTTCCTTCTTCCATAGCTTCAAGAATTATTAACAAATCTTTATAAGCTGTAGAGTTGCTAGAATTACCATTTAATACAGTAAAACCAGAATCATTATTTAAACAAGTAGATCTGGCAAAAAGTACAAGTGGAGTATAAACATAATTACTATACTTGCTATATCCTGCAATTACTTCATCAGAAGATGGTTGCATAATAATTTCTGCATCTTCTTTTGAATCATAAAGATTAAATCTATAATCACCACCAACATTTGTAATAGCTGTTTTTAAAACATTATCAGGAGTATGACAATATAAGTTGTATGTCTGAGAAGTGTCTGTTCCTATCCATGTAAAAAGCTTAATACAAAGTATAATACAAACAATAACACTTACTGCCCCTCCCCAAATTCCTAGTCTTGATTTATACATTAATTTTCCTCCTTTCTATCCTCTTTTAATGATTGTAATAATAAATCAATATTATTATTAAATCTATCATTAGAATCTGACTGAATTTTTTCTTTTAATTCAATTAAGTGATTAGTTAGCTCATTAAAAACTAAATCTAATTTTTCTTTATTTTTATCCCTTTCATCTTTTGACATCTTTTTATAAGTATTTAGAATATCTAAAAGTTCTACAAGATAAATATTAAATGTTTTCATTAAATTTCCAATTAAAATAGGTTCGTTTTTGCAGATATTTATTAATTCCATAGATTGTTCTACAACTTTAGATATTTTATTTTCTATTTTGGATGGATAATCTTCTTTTTGTTCATCCAAATTCGCCAAAACTCTTTCAGCATAAGAAATATCTTGTAAATATCTTTTTGTTATAGCATTTTCAATTTCTTTATCTTCTTCTTTCATATCTTTTATATTTTTATTATATTCTTCAATTTCTTTATCGATTTCTTTAAGCTCTTCATTGTAGTAAACATTATATCCATTTTCTACAATATTTTTTCGTTCTTTTTTCTTTTTATTAATTTCCTTTAGTTGTTCTTCCAAACTAAGTTTCATAAATCTTTTTAATTGTTTTTTATATTTTAACTTATTTTTTAGTTTCATTACAAAAAGAACTAATTTTTCAAAAAAAACACAAAAAATATCGAAAACAATAAAACCAATAATCATAAAGATAATATAATAACTAATACTGAAATTGTTTAAAAATGCAAAAACAGTAAGACCTAAAACAGTTAAAACATTTAAAATGATATTAATCATGTTATGAAACTTTAATGTTTTATTTTTTATTCTATATTTTCTTGTAATATAGTCAAAATATTGCTCAGCATTTCTTAGCATTTTATGTCTCCTTTCTTTACTGGAACAATTAGAATCTTTTTGATTTTCTAAATCATTAAACTCATATTCTTCCACTTCATATTCTTCCACTTCATCTTCATTAAATAAAAAATCAAAAAGATCAAAATATCCCATAAAGCTATTCCTTTCTACATTTTATTTTCAATTAAAACCTGATTTAATTGCACTTGTAAGGTCTTAAGTTCTTCTACTGTATGTTCTCTGTTCTTTGCTCCTGTTTCTCTGATATTTTTAATTTCTTTAAGAGTTGTAATTAAATTTTCATTACTTTTCTTTAAAGTCTCAATATCTACAATATCTCTTTCAAGTTCAGTTGCAACACCAATAGCACTTTGTTTTAATGCTTCTGAATTTTGAAGTAGAAGCTTATTTGTTGTATCAGTAACACCTTTTTGAACTCTAACACCAGCTTGCTGACGCATTGCATTAATAGCAATAACCATCTGAGATTCCCAAAGAGGAATAGCAGAATTAATACTATCATTTATCTTTTCTACTAAAACAGAATCTCCTTGTTTTAATAGTAAAAGCTGAGGAATATTTTGAATAGCAATTGCTCTTTGCAACTCCATATTATGTACTTTTCTTTTTAAAGCATCAAGTTCAGATTCTCTAATAGCAACCTCTTGAACTTGTAAGAGATCAGTCTCATCAATTGCCATTTTTTGATCATCAATATCCTTTTGCTCTTCATCAATACGAATTTTAGCTGCTAAGATATATTTATCAAGTTCTTCTATATATTCTTTATTATTAATAAGATAATTTTCACTAACCTTAATATCTTTTCTTAATTGATATTCTGCTTGTTCAAGCTTATTTCTAACATCAGAAATTACAGATGCTACAGATTCATACTTCATAACAAATGTTTTTAATTCATTTGTTTTAAATAACTTTCTCCATAAAGTAGGTTTCTTTTCTGTTAAGGTTTGTGTATCTAGTGTATTTAATTCCCCCATCAATTCAGACAACATCCCTTCAACTTCTGGAGAATCTTTGATTTTTACAGTTTCTAAGATTTTACTTGAAAAATCAGTTAATTTTTTGGTAACTCCTTGACTATATGATGAAATGCTTTCATGATCTAGTTTTATACTGTCTTTAATAGCAAGAATTTCTGCTTTTGTTTCTGCAGGTAGAGTAGTAATATTTGCAGTATCTAAATCTTTTTTTTCTAATAACATTTATTTTTCCTCCTTTCAAAAATAAAAAATATATTTTTGTTAATATAAAAATTATACCATATAACTTAATAAAAATCAATATTTTTTAATGGGATTTGGAATGTTTTAGTAGAAAAACAAGTAATAAAAATACCAAATACATAAGAATAAAATTTGAACAAAAAGTATATATTCCAGAATTTAAATAGTTTAAGTTATATATTTTTTCAAATAAACCTAAACTTATATAAAATATTAAATATATAAGAAGCTCTCCACCTATTCCTAAAATTCCACCTAATAATATCTCACATTTAGACAAGTCTTTTAACCTATATGCTAAAATAATACTAATAATACAAGTAATTATTACAGGAATATAACTTAAACAAACAAGAAATAGATATTCTAATTTAGCTAAGTTATTATCAGGAAATTTAAAAACCATTAAATTTATAAGCATAAAAATAAAATAAACACAAAATGAATAAAATAGATATTTTATAATCGTTTTTAAACAACTCATAATACAATCTCTTCCTTTCTTTTTATAATAAGTATATCTGGAAAACTTAAAAAATACAATATATTTTTAGCATCAGGGTTGATAAAAACGCTTCTGTGATATATAATGTTATAGTATAAAAAAGAAAGGATGATACATTTTATGGATGAAATAAATACAGAAATATTAAATGAAGAAGAAACTAATGAGGAAGATTTTGAAGCACCTATTGAAGAAAATCCATTTAACACATTATACGAAAATTCATTTACTGTTATTGATTTATTAAAAGATTTAGATAAAAAATTTGAAACAAAAATTAAAGTAGATGAACATAAAGCAAATCTTTTTGATAATTTACATAAAGAATTGATGGATTATAAAAATGGATTAGTAACACAAATAGTTAATAATATTTTATTAGATATAATCCAATTAATAGATTCAAATAATAAAACAATTAATAATTTTAAACAAAAAGAGTTTTCTGAGGAAAACTATAATAAGCTAATAAATATTATAAAAGGAATATCGGAAGATTTAACAGATATTCTATATAGACAAAGTGTAGAACCTTTTAGTATTACAGAAGATGTTAATGTAAGAAAACAAAAAATAATAAAAATAATTCCAACAAATGATAAGGCTTTAGATAATAAAATAGAATCTAGCTTAGCTCTAGGATATGAAAAAGAGGGGAAGGTTATAAGACCTGAAAGAATATCTATATATAAATATAAAGAAAGTGAGGAAAATCTAAATGAAGATGAATGAACTTAATAATACTGGAAAAGTATTTGGCATTGATCTAGGTACAACATACAGTTGTATTGCTTATATCGATGAAAATAATAAACCAGTAGTTGTAAAAAACTCAGAAGGAGAGCTAACAACTCCATCCGTTGTTTATTTTGAAAGTAGAGAAGATATAACTGTAGGAGAAAGTGCTAAGGAAAGTTCAAAAATGTATCCTGACGAAGTTGTGTCCTTTATTAAAAGATCCATGGGTAAACCTAATTCTAATTTGAAGATAAATGGAGTAGAAATGTCACCTGCTGAAATTTCTTCTTATATTTTAAAAAAAGTAGTAAATGATGCAGTTGATAATTTAAAAATAGAAGGAAAACTAAAAGATAACGAAACAATAAAAGATGTTGTTATTACATGCCCTGCTTATTTTGGAATTAATGAAAGAACAGCTACTCAAACAGCAGGAGAGTTGGCTGGACTTAATGTTCTTCAAATTATAAATGAACCAACAGCCGCTGCAATTACTTATGGTGTTGCTGATGATTCTGTTGAAAAAACTGTTCTTGTTTATGACCTTGGTGGCGGAACATTTGATATTACAATGATTCATATAAAACCTGGTGAAATAAAAGTTATTTGCACAGGTGGAGATCACAATCTTGGTGGTAAAGACTGGGATGATAAGATTCTTATTTATCTTGATGATGAATTTGGAAAACAAACAGGAAAAAAAGAAAGTGTCTTAGATGATCCTGAAACGTTACAAGAATTAGTATTATCTACTGAAAAAGCAAAGAAACTTCTTACATCAAAAGAAAAAGCTCCAATATCAATTAATTATATGGGAGAAAGAGTAAGAATAGAATTAACAAGAGAAAAATTTGATAGTCTTACTAATGATCTTCTTGAAAGAACAATATCTTTAACAGAGGATATATTTAAAGAAGCTAGTAAAAAAGGATATGATAAATCAAGTGTTAGTGAAATCTTACTTGTGGGTGGTTCTTCAAAAATGCCACAAGTAACCAAAAGGGTTAAAGAAGCTTTTGGAATCCCAACAAGAATGTTTGACCCTGATGAATCAGTAGCTAAGGGAGCAGCTCTTTATGCTGATAGAAAAAATGAATATAATATTTTATTAGATGAAATTGCAGAAAAGACAGGAAAAACAAAAGAAGAAATAAAAATAGAATTAGATACTTCTAAATCAAGTATTAATGATTTAGCTGAGGAAGCTAATATTGATATATCTGAAAAGAAATACTTGGGAGCAGCTGATGATATTAAAATTTCAAATGTTTCAAGTAGAAGTTTTGGAACTGTAGCATATAATCAAAAAAGAGAACTTAGATTATTTAATCTAATTATGAAAAATGATACTCTTCCTAAAGAAGCTACAGATACCTTCTTCCCTTCACGAGGAGCACAAAAGAATGTAAATATTCAAGTGCTTGAAAATTTATCTTCTGATAAATCAATTGACCCTAGTTTAGGACAAGAAGTTGGTGCGGTAAAATTAGATTTACCTCCAGGAATGGATGATAAAACACCAATTGAAATTACTTTTAGATTAAACGAAGAAGGACTATTAGAATTAAAAGCTGTTGAAAGAAAAAATAATACTTTTATAGAAGCAAAGTTTGAAACAAAAGAAGGACTTAATGAAGAAGAAATGTCTGATGCTATGCAAAGAGTAGAAGACTCTAGTATTAATTAAAAATTAAGCAAAGAGGAAACTAATCCTCTTTGCTTTAAAAGGCAGGTGATATTAATTGGAAAACTATTTTATATTATTAGGTTTATCATTTAATCCAATAGAAAATAATGAAGAAATAATAAAAGAAGCTATTGAGAAAAAAAGAGAACAATGGCAAAAAGAAGCAAAAAACCCTAGAAAACAAGTTCAAGCAAAAGAAAATCTTTCAAAGATTCCTGAAATAGAAAGTATAATGCTTAATCCAGCCAAAAGAAAACTAGAGGCTGAAAAAGCATTTCATGAACAAGAAAAGTATGTTTTAAATTTAAAAAACGAAATTCTTATTTTATCTATAAAAGGATTTATTACAGATGAAGAATTTGAACAATTAATAAATAAATATGAACAATTTTCAATTACAAAAAAAGAAATTGAAAATTTTATAAATGTTCCTATAGGTGAAGAACAAGAATTAGTATTAACTGATATAGACTCAATTAATGCGGAAACAGCATCACAGTTAGAAACATATTTTGAAAATTTAGGAATGAATGATATATCAATATATAATCTTTATAATATAAGTCCTAATTGTTTAGCAACAGAAGTTATTAATGCAGCAAACTTAAAACTTAAACAATTACTTGAAAAAGGTTCAAAAGATAATAAAGATGAAATGGAGCAAAAGATTGCTGGATTAATTATTAATATTTTTAAAGATGATAAAACAAAATATGATAATTATTTAAGAGGCTTTAGATTTATAAAATTAAATAAATTAATAGAAACAGCTCTTTCATCTCAAAAAGTATTAACCTTACATATTCTAAAAACGTTTGTTGATATTTGTGATAAGGAATATAACTTTAAAACGTCTCAAACTTATGATTATGTTGTTACTCATTGTAATATTAAAGGATATGAAGTGTCTCAAGACGTCCTAATAGAAGTTATGACATATGATGAAACAAAAGAAGAAAAACCAAAAGAAGTTATAAAAGAAGTTATAATAGAAAAAGAACCTGAATTTAACACAAAAGATATGATTAATCAAATGATTAATCCACTCCATAATCTTTTGGTAAATAATAAAAATAAAATAAACCAAATTTCAAATTATTTAAATCAATACCTAGAAAAAAGATATCAAACAGGAGCTGCAATGTCTGGTGTTTTGAGTTATGGTTCTTTTATTTGTTTTGGAGTTTTTAGTATTATTGATATTTTTTTATATTTTTCTAAATTTAATAATATTGGAAATCCCTTAATTCTTATGTTTCTACTTATAGGAATACTTTGTAATATATTTGGAAGTATAACAATTTACCCAGCTTTTTCAAAATGGAATAAGATGGTTAATTGCGTAAAAAAAACAAATACAAATAATAAATCCATAGAAGATTTATATAATAAATTTATAGAACTTAATTTCAATTTATTAGTTGATGATAATAAAAATATAAAAAATACTTTAAATGATATTCAAAAAGAAACAAATAGATTGTTGAAAGATTCTACTTATTATTATGAAACTTATACAAATCTTAGCAAAACATATGTACAAAAAGAATATTATGTAAAAACCCTACTATTAAGTATTGCATTACATGTAGGGATTATAGCTTGTGGTATGTTTTTTTAAATCATGCTTGATAAAAAAGTTATTTTAAGCTAAACTTATAATAAATTTAAAAAAGGAGGCAATTAAATGTCAGGAATGTTTAATAATGGATATATAAAATACCGAAAAAAGGTTGATGAATATTTACAAAATCCAGATCCTAAAAAACTTGAAAAATTATTTGAAGATATTAAAGCAGCTAGCTTTATGGGAGAACTTGAAGAAAGTGATGCTGATTATTTAATTTCTGAACTCCCAATACAAACTGATAATGATTTAGACGATTTAGATGATGAAGATGAAAATTTAGGAGGAATATCATTTTCAGAATTAAAACCAGGATATGACCCTAGAAATATAAAAAAAGATGAATTTGATGATTTTGAAGAAGAAGAGGAAGAAGATACCACTTCACAATCTGGATTTTTAGGGTTATATTAATTAAGAAAGGTTAATTATGAAAAAAAAATTATCAATAACAATAAATTTACTTTTAATATCAATCTTTTCTTTAGTGGCCATATTCGCAATTATACTCACTACTAAATTTATTAAGCCACCTGTTTTTGAAGATGAAAAAGAAATATCAGAAGAGTCAACAGAAAAGATAGAAAAAGATAAAGAAGAATCCCAAGTAGGAAATGATTCAGGAAACTTAATCCAACACTATAATAACCAAAATATGTATGGACTAGTAGAATCAGATAATAAATATATATATAAGTATCAAATTATTAATAAGAATAAATGTCTTACAAAAACAGATATAGAAACAAATAAAACAGATATAATTCTTACAGGCTACGAAATTAAAGGATTAAATCTTATAAAAGACAATTTATATATGATTGTTGAACAATATGTTGATGATAAAGTTTGTCAAATGATAGGTTATATTAATACAAACAATCTAGCAATAACAACATTAAAAACAACTCAATCAGAAGAAATTATTTCTTTTTCTAGTGATGGAGAAAATATATATTATACTGTTAAAAATGATTTTTATATATATAAAGTAGATACAGATAATGCTATTGAAAAACTTTTTTTATCTAATAAAAAAGGAGAAACACCTTTTATTCTTGGTATTAATAATGGTAAAATTTATTATGTTAATGGTATTGAAATGTGTACACTTGGAATACACAGTCATAAAAATGATATAATATCTACACAGTATTGTTCAGTAGAACAATATCCCATATTAACCAAAGATAAGATAATATGTTTTCAAAACCTAGCACATTCAAGATTAGATATACTAAACTTAGATGGGACATTTAAACAAACAGTTTTAGATGAAACAAAAATTAATTCGTTATCATCAAGAATAGAGTCTATTAACTATTCTTGTGGATATATATTTTTACTTACAAATAATAATATTTATTATTTGGATAAAAAGGATTTTAAAATTAATCAATTAAAAGAAGCAATACCTAAAACAAATCAGATGTATCTTACTGATGAATATATTATATTAGAAAAATCAGAATATGGAGACCCTGAATATAAAAAAATAGTATGGCTTCTTGCTTCATAGAAAAGAAAGGAGGTTGACTTTTTAAAAGTCAATTTAATATGCAAAAAAATATATTAAAAAAACAAACTATTGCTTTTTTAATGGCTTGTCTTATGATATGTTCTAACATAACTCCTGTTATGGCAACAAGTGAAATTATAGAAGAATCAGAACCCTTATCCTCAGTCTCTGAGGTAGTAGATAATGGAACTATAGCATTATCTGTTACTGATAATAAGGGAAATGCTTTAGGAGAATTTGAATTTTCTATAAAAGATTCAAATGGAAATTTAATTCAATTTGTTACTAATAATGGGAATTATGAAGCAACTAGTAATGGCTATTATAAAACAGTAAAAACAAATTCAAATGGAAAAATTAATATAACTGGACTTGCAAGTGGAACCTATACTGTAGCTTATGCTGATTCAAATACTGATTATATTGCCACATCAGACGCAAGGGTTACAGTTGCAAATGATACAGTAAACACATCTATACAACTTAAAGAAAATGTAGGAACTCTTATTCTTACATTAAGTAGTGAAGACGATACAGCTATATCAGGAGCTAAATTTGTTATAAAAGATAGTAATGGACAAAATTTATCTTTTTCGGTTTCTGGTGGAGTATATACATATACATCAAATGGAACAGAAGCTTTAGAAAGTAATACAGCTGGAAAAATTACTGTTGAGAAATTACCTGTAGGTAATTATAGTCTTATCCAAACAGAGTCTCCTGTAGAATATAATGGCGCTTTAATTTCTCAAAATTTTACAATTACTTTAAGTAATGAAACAAGAATTTCTGCAATAAGTACTAAAGAATATGGAGATGTAAATATTCATGTAGTTGATGCCAATTCATCCAATGCCATTAATGGTTCAGAATTTAACATATTAGATGCTAATGGTAACAAACTATTTTTTAATAATATAGATAATAAATACCAGTTTTCCAGAACTGATGGAACAAATGTAATAAAAGTAGTAGATGGGGCCGTTTTAGTACAAGGACTTCCCATAGGAAATTATACATTAACAGAAACATCTGCACCTAAAAACTATAATAAAACAGAAAATATGGGATTTTCTATATCTAAAAATAATCAAACAACATTAACTGTTAAAAACACCAAAGCAGTAGGTGTACTTGATATTAATGTAATTGATTCTACTACTAATGAGGGTGTAAAAGATTATACATTTAAAATAACAGATTCCAATAAAAAAGAAATAAAATTTACTAAAAATTCAGATGGTAAATATACATTCAATAAAGAAGGAGAAGAAACTAATATTATCAGTAATGGTGATGGTAAAATAGTTTTATCAGATGTTCCTGTTGGTACATATATAATTACTCAAGTAAAAGCAACAAAAGGATATATAATTGATACAGCAGAAATACAACAAACAATTACATCACAAAACACAACATCTTATAAAGTAGAAGTTTCTAAATCAAATACTTCTTTAACTGTTGTTAATAAAAATAATGAACCTGTTCCTAATATTGATATTGAAATATTAAATAAAGATAAAGAAATTGTATTTGAAGGCAAAACTAATGAAAATGGAAAACTCTTAATAATAGGGGTTACTGCTGGTGAATATTCTTATAAAACAAAAAATATTCCATCTCCTTATGTAAATAAAGAATATAGTCAAAACTTTAAAATTAATGAAAAAGGAGAAGTAAGTGATCTTGAATCTTGTGTTTTAGAGTATTCAAAAATCACTATTGACACAAAAGTAAAAGAAAAAGGAGCAATATTTAAGCTTATTGATACTAAAGATGAAGAAAAAGTATTAACAGCTGAAACCAATAAAGATGGTATTGCTATTTTTGAAAAAATAGAAGATGGTGAATATGAACTTACACAAGTTGAAGCCACTAAAGGATATGTTGTTTCTGAAAATAAGGAAACTATTATAATTAATAGAGATACAAAAGAAAATAAATCTTTTGAATTTAAAAACGTATCTATCAAAGAAAAAGACTCAGAATCAGAAGAATCATCTAAAACAACAGAAACAGATGAAAAAGATAAGAAAACTAGTGGAACTTGGCTTATTGTTGTATTTATTATTTTAATAATTTTAGCAGCTGCTATTTATGGCGTTATTAAAACTAAAAAAGAAGAGAATGAAGAAAATAATAACGAAAATGACAATTCAACAGAAGATATTCCAGAAAACACAACACTACAATTTGTAGATGATACAAATAAAGAAAAAGAGGAAGAAACACAAGATATTATCTTAAATGCAGAAGATAGAAAACCAGATATTGAAGAGTTTAAAGAAGACCCTTATGAACAAGAAGCTCTAGATGAAGCAAATAAAACCTTGGAAGAAACAGTATCTGCAATAATGGAAGATGAAGCAAAAGAAAAAGAACTAACTGATAAAAATAATCTTGATGAAACAAATAATGATTCACAAGAAGAAAAAGGTGATAAAGAAAAAACCTTGGAGGAGAATAGTAAAAAGGACGAGGATGAAAAACCAGATACAGGGAATGAAATATCTGCGTCAATAACTCCAGCTAAGGGAATAGACAAAGAAAAAACATCAACAGAAACTAAAAAAGAATAAAAATGAAAAGAAAAGCAACATATACAAAAAATAATGTTATAGTTGATGTTGTCAGAAGCAATTCTGAGATTTGTCTAATAGTTGAAATGAAAGTAAATGGTGTTGAGGCTTATCTATTTGATTTTGGAACAATGAAAGATAAAAAGCCCAATGAAGCTCCACCTTCTGGTTGTGGAGATAGGAGCTTTGTTCCAAGAAGACCACTTCCTGATGTAATTCTTAAAAAATTCAATTTAACACCAAAAGATGGAGAAGATTTACTTGATCTTTTGGAAGAAGAATTACATATTGGATATTGTAAAAGATGTCGTTAAAAAGGAAAGGCCTTAGGCCTTTTCTTTTTATAAATTCATTGATTTTAAAAAAAATATAATGTATAATCAATATATATCTAAAATTAATTAGGATATAGCATGCATGTCAATAAGACTAATATAATTTTAAGAAAGGAGGAAGCCACTTTTAAAGTGGTTAACTTATAAAGATGAAAAAACCAAGTAAAAAAACCATTATAATGGGTTGCTCTTTAGCTGGTGCAATTTGTTTAATTGGTGGAAGTTTCGCTTATTTTGCAGCGCAAGATGAAGGCGAAGACCAACATTCAAAAATCGGTACAGTAACAATTGATGATGTTAAGGTTAATATTGGAACTCCTGAAAATACAGAAGGAACAGTTAATACAGATGCAGAAGTTGATAAGGATGGAAATTTAATTAGATTAAATCCTGGCGACATTATCCCTGTAGATTTTAAGATTACCAATACTGGCTCTAAATCAATTGAAGAAAAAACATACGTGTATATTATATTTAATAATAATGGAAGTGCTGATTATGGAAAATATTCTAACTTTAAAGAATGTGTATCAATTTTAGATGAAAAAGGAACTGAAATTGAGACAGTTAAGGGAACATATACTGATAAAGGTGAAGATGGTAGTGTTTTGGGAACCTATGAAGCACTTAGATTTGCTGTAGAACCTGCAATTCTAGATGGTAATCCTGACAAAACAAATGCAGAAACTCAAACAGAGGCAAATGGGCAATACGAAAAGACTCATGCATTTAAAATTAAATTTAAATTAGGAGCCAATGTTCACACAATGAATCAGTCCTTAGAAGTTAGAACATTAACTCAAGCAATTCAATATAGAAATACAAATAAGGAAGATGTTGATAAGTTATTAAAAGAAGCTGAAACAGGAATATTCGTAGAAGATTCCAATACCCCATAATAGTGAAAGGAGAAAAATATAATGAAAAAACAAAATAAAATAATAGCAATCGCAACAACATTATGTATCTCTTTAGCAGCTATTGGTGTTGGTGCATATTCTTATTTAGCAGATTCAAAAGAAGATAATAAAACGATTACCACAGGTTCTGTATCTATAGATTTAAAAGAAGATTTCCCTAATGAAGGTGGAGAATTTGGTGAAACAACTAAAGATAAAACTTTCTGGGGAATTGCTACAGGGACAAAGAAATCACTTGCAAGAGCATCTATATTTGTAACTGTTGAATATAAAGAAGATGGTACAGATGAATGGGTTGTTCTTGGAAGTATTCCAAGTAGTGCAGTCACTTTTGATATAGACCCAGAAACTTTAAAAACCTGGAAACAAGGTAATGATGGTTATTATTATTATCAAGAAATACTAGAGCCAAATGAAACAGGTGAATCTAGTGATACATTTATAAAAAACCCTCAAACAACAACACAATTCAAATTAACAAATGTGTCAATTTCTGATGAGTATGATAATATAGTATCAGAAAAAAATAGTAGTGGAAATGTTAGAGTAAATATGCTTGTAACTATGGAAACATGTCAAGCTACTAATGGAGCTTATAAATTAAGTTGGGAAAACTGTGATGAATCAGTTCTTCCAAAAGGTGTTGTTATAAAATAATAAAAAATAAAGACATCTTGAAAGATGTCTTTATTTTTTTAGAAAGGAATATTATGAGAAATATATATGATTTTGATAAAACAATTTATGATGGAGATAGCACTGTTGATTTTTTCTTATTTTGCTTAAAAAGAGAACCTATTCTTATATTATTTTGTTTTAAAGTTTTATTTTGGGGAATACTGATGAGCTTTAAAATTATTTCACTTGATAATTTTAAAGAAAAATTTTTTGGATTTTTAAAACACATCAAAGATATAGATAAAGAAATAGCTTTATTTTGGAATAAAAACAAAAATAAAATAAAACCTTTTTATATAAAGCAAAAACAAACTACAGATGTAATAATATCAGCTTCTCCAGAATGGTTACTTTTACCAATTTGTAATGAATTAAAGGTTAACTTGATAGCTTCATTAGTTGATAAAACAACAGGAAAACTGATAAGTAAAAACTGTAAAGGAAAGGAAAAAGTCATTAGATATAAGGAAAACTTTAATGAAAAAATTAATGAATTTTATTCTGATTCTTACTCTGATACTCCACTTGCTAAAATATCAAATAAAGCTTATATGGTAAAAAAGAATAAAATTTATGATTGGAATTTTAAGAGATAAAATAAAAAAAGCTAACACTTTCGTGCTAGCTCTAATTTTTTAAACCTTTAAACAGTAACAGGCTCAGGCTTCGCAACAGTATGGCGAACTACAATGTTAAATCCCTTTTCTTCGGAATATGTAACAGTGCAATTTCCGCCAGACTTTAATTTACCAAACAGAATTTCGTTCATAAAGACAGGCTTAATATCTGTATCGACAACACGAGCAATTTCTCTTGCACCATATTCATCAGTAAAACCTTTCTTTACAACATAATTCACCACATCATCGGTAAACTTTGCATTAATTCCCTTTACTGTAAGCTTATCCTTTAAGATATTAAGATTCTTCTTAGCAATAAGCTTTGCCATATCCATATTAAGACCGTTAAATACTACAATCTTAGATAGACGGTTTCTAAATTCAGGTGTAAATGTAGATTTTACAGCCTCCATCATCGCTCCATCATCTCTACTTGCGGCATTAAATCCAATACCAGCCTTTCCAGCATCGGCAGCGCCTGCATTTGATGTCATGATAATAATAGCATTTCTAAAATCAGCTTTTCTGCCCTTATTATCTGTAAGAGTTCCATAATCCAAAATTTGCAACATAATATTGAATACTGCAGGATGTGCCTTTTCAATCTCATCAAAGAGAATCACACAGTTAGGATTCTTTCTTACAGCATCGGTAAGAGCACCTGATTCTTCATATCCTACATACCCAGCAGGGGCACCAATTAGCTTTGAAACACTATGCTTTTCCATATATTCAGACATATCAAACCTGATAAGTTCAACCCCAAGTGTTTTAGCCAAAGTCTTTGCTTCTTCGGTTTTTCCAACACCTGTAGGGCCAACAAACAAAAAGCTTGCAATAGGCTTAGTTTCATCAGCAAGTCCTGCTCTGGAAAGCTTTACAGCCATAGAAATAGCATCAGCAGCTTCGTCTTGTCCAAAAACATTAGACTTTAAGTCTTTTTCCATTGTAGCAAGCTTACTGATTTCATCGACAGCAACTGTTTCTGTTGGAATCTTGCAAATCTTAGAAACAATCCTTTCAATATTTGCCTTTGTGATGACATTATCAGAAAGCCCCTTACTGTTAATTTCAGCTCCTGCTTCATCAATAATATCAATTGCCTTATCAGGCAGATATCTATCATTAATATATTTTGCAGAAAGCTGTACAGCAGCTTCAAGAGCAGCTTCGGTATATTCAACACCATGAAATTCTTCATAGTAGTCTCTAATACCCTCTAAGATAGTAATAGCATCATCTACAGAAGGTTCTTCAACGGTTACTGCTTGAAATCTTCTGGCAAGTGCTTTATCCTTTTCAAAGTACTTAACATATTCGTCTCTGGTTGTTGCGCCAATAAACTTAATTGTACCCTTTGTAAGATAAGGCTTTAAAAGATTTGCAGCATCTAAAGAACCACCAGCACTTCCTGCTCCAACAAGAGTGTGAATTTCATCAATATAAAGGATAGGATTCTTTTCCTTTTCAACACCCTTTAGAACAGCCTTAATGCGTTCTTCAAATTCACCTCTATATTTAGCACCAGCAATTGCTCCACCAAGGTCAAGACTATACAAAGAAGCCCCTTTTAGCTTCTCAGGAACATCACCATCATTAATCATTCTGGCAAGTCCCATTGTAATTGCAGTTTTTCCAACCCCTGGCTCGCCAATATGAACAGGATTATTTTTTGTCTTCCTGCAAAGAATCTGGCAAGTTCTTGCAATCTCCTCTTCACGTCCTACGAAAGGCTCTGGATGAGTTTTTACTTCTTCTGTAACATTTGTTACATACTTCTTCCAAGAGTCCTTCTTTGGCTTAGGCATACCACCAAACGGGAAAAAACCACCCATCATAGGCATTCCTTCTTCATCTTCATCTTCGCCTGATTCCTCTGGATGAGAATACTCAAAAATAATATCATTGAAATTAATTCCCATTGTCTCCAAAAGATACAGCGCCTGACATTCTGGAAGATCGTTTGTTGCCGTTAAAAGATGAACCATTCCAACCTCATCTCTTCCACTTGACAATGCCCTGATTGCGCTTCTTGCAATCACATTAGCAATAGATTCTGATTCAAAAGGCTCCTCTGTGGAAGACTCAATATTACTCTTAATATAATCTTCCAAACCCTTTTTGTAATCTTCAATGTTAACAGAAAAATCCTTAAGAACACCAACAAACTCAGCATCCTCAAGAAGTGCCAAAAAAATATGTTCTACAACATAGAACTCACTTTTCATTTCCTTAGCAATTTCAGCACCTCTGTCAATTGCTCTCTTTACCTGTTCATTAAATTTTAAAGCCATACTTTTTTCCTCCTTATTCTTTATTCTTATTATTCAGCTTCTTCTGGTTGCACTTTTAATGGGAAACCACTATCTCTTGCAATTTTTTGAGAAATATTACATCTAGAAACAGCTACGTCTCTTATGTAAGTTCCCACTAAAGCCTTTCCATTGTTATGTGCTTCTTGCGTAATACGCATAACAGCAGAACCTTCTTTCTTGAAAATTTGCTGTAAAATTTGTTCAACAAACTCAAAAGGTGTTACATCATCATTATATAAATAAACATTATACATAGATGGTTTCTTTGTTTTTGTTTGTTGTTGTAACTGAATATCCATGTCAAAAATTGGCATAAAAACCCTCCTTTTCTCATAATTATCACAAAGCATAATCTATTTACAACATTATAGTATGCTTATGATTGTTGAACTTTTACTTTACAAATTGATTATAGCATATAAAGCCATTTCTTACAAGAAGAATTACTGGCATTTTCTCTGTTTCAAGAAAATACCAGTAATAATTTAAACTTCAATAGCATCAAGTTCCTCTAAAAGCTTAGAGAATCTAATATTGTCAAAGATATCCTTTGCGGTATCCTTTCGATTAGCTACGCTAAATCCCCAACCACTTCTCTTATCTTTACTAATTCTAGCAGCATATGCCTTTTTGTCTGGATTAAATTCTTCCCATAATTTCTCATAATAAGAAACTTTATCAAAAATTTCCTTTTGGAAAATTTCAAGTTTTTTACTATAACGAATAAATATATCCTTATACCCAGGATAATAAGTTAAGTATTCTTCAACTTCATTATCAAGTATAAGTTGTATAATTCTCTTCTTAGAAAGAATTCCCCCATTTAAAGCATGATGAACAAGAACGTATTCAGGAGACTTTATCTTTATGCGATGCCAATCCTTATCTACAACCACAAAACCTTCATCTTCCAATTCAAATTTATCACATCCGTCATTAAGAATTTTCGCAGCCTCAATACAATCTTGTAGAGAATTTAAAGGATAAGTTTTTGGTTTCTTGATTCCAATATCAACATTTTCCTCTATACCTGTTAAATTATTTCTTGTTCCAATATGATAAATTTCAATAGAATCATATTTAATGACTACTCTATTTAAAGGACTAACAAGTTCAAATATATAAGTACAGTCCTTATTTAAGACTGAATAATCAAGTTTTTGATTATTACTTGCCTCATTAAATAACTTTAATAGAGAATAATTGCATGTCATTTCTGCATTCTTTGCATCAATTATTTTATTGCTTGATACTTGCCAGTTATTTGTAAGCTTATTAAACCAAAGTTTCATAATAGATCCATCAACCTTTTCCTGCACACGAGCAGTTCTCCAATCGATAGTATCTACATAACTCTCGCCATAATTGCCAAACTTTCTAAAAGGCCAACAAACAACCTCTAAAGTTTCATAGTTAATAATAATTCCTCTTGCTTCTTGTACCTCAGGAAGACTAAAGTCACAAGTAAAACGCTTAGTATCTTCCTCTGTTTCTCCCTCAACAATCTCAGATGCTAAGAGATTGTAATTAAAAATAGCAAGAGGTCCATCTTTCCTTATTGTAATAAAATAAGGATATTCACTAAGAATAGACTCCCAATTAGGATTATTATTAATAAATTTACATAAATAAGATCTTTCTTGCATAAATTTTATCCAAGATAAACTTGAACATCCTCCTTTCCTTTTCTCTTTTTAATTAACTTCTTAAAATACATTATAGCATATAGTTAATATGTTTTCAAGTAAAAAATGCTTGATTAAGTATAGGGCATGTGGTATAATTATAATAACAAAATAAAAGGAGGAAATTATTATGAGTCATTTTTCACTATTAGTAATAACGAAGGAAAAACCAACAGATCATCTATTACAATCAAAATTAAGTCCATTTGATGAAAATATAGAAGTGCCAGAATATATTAGTTATACAAAAGAACAACTAATAAAAAACCAAAAAGTAGATATCAAAAAAGCAATGGAACGATATTCACTATACAAAAAAGATCCTGAAAATAACCCAATAAATGAAGAATATTATAACAAAACATACCCAAGACTAATAAAAGCTATGGAAGAAAACGATGAAGCTACACTTTACTTACAAGCTATCAAATATTATGAAAAAGAAGAAATTGATAAAAATGGCAATATTTTATCTACATATAACCCTAAAAGCAAATGGGATTGGTACGTAATAGGAGGCAGATTTAGTGGAGCAATTTCTGATGAAGGTGATATTATACAAGCAAAAGACTTTCCGTATAATAAACTAGATAAAGATAATTTAATTAAAGATTACCCTACAGAATATGAAGAATATAAAAATTTGTTATCTGGAAAAACAAAATCTTTTTATAATCTAAAATATTTAAATGAAAGATATCCAACATTTTATGATTATATATTAGAAACCAAGACCACCACAACATATGCAGTTCTTGATGAAGATAATGAGTGGCATGAACCAGGCTCCATAGGTTGGTTTGGAATCTCGTCTTCAACAACAGAAGATGAAATTAATTGGACAAAAAATTATTATCATAAATTTATTGAACATTTACCTCCCGAATATTATCTTACTGTAGTTGATTGTCATATATAATTTGTTTTAAATATATCTTATGTATATCTACACATTAAGATTATTTAAAAACAAGGAGAACGAATTTTGCGAAATTAAACACAATATATGGTATTTTTATATTAGGAATTTATACTATATATTGTGTTTAATTTTTAAGCATTTCAAAAAATATAAGTATATACCAGCTAATAGCTCAAACTAAAAATATAAAATAATAGAATTTTAATTTTTGCTATGCTATAATAAAATTATAAGTTAATAAGCGTAATTTGAAATGATAATTCAAATTTAGCTCAAAAAGAGAAAAGGAGGAAATATATGAATATTAATGAAATTTTACAGCAACCAGAATATTCCTTTATAAATAATGAAAGAAGATTAGAAAACAACATTATGCTTCTTACATTTGGAGGAAGTCACTCATATGGTACTAATGGTCCAAGTTCAGATATTGATATAAGGGGAATTACAGCTCCTTTAAAAGAGGATATTCTTGGCATTAATTTTGCAAAACAAGAATATGATAAAAATAACAAGAATTTGATTTTTGGACCTAATGGTTTTGAACAGTATAATGATGCCGCAACAGATACTATTATCTATAGTTTAGATAAAATCTTAAAGCTTCTTTATAAGTGTAATCCAAACACAATTGAAATTTTAGGATGTAAAAAAGATCATTATGCAAAAATTTCACCTGCAGGTCAACTTCTACTAGATAACAGGAAGTTATTTTTATCAAAAATGGCATTCAATTCTTTCTCAGGTTATGCAAGACAGCAATTTTATCGTTTGAAAAACGCTCTTGCAAGAGATACAATGTCACTGGCTGAAAAGCAGTTTTATATGATTGATGTTATTAACAGAATGTACAATCATTTAGAAAGAGCTTTTCCAACATTTGATAAAAACTTTGTTCATTTTTATGTAACTGATACAGAAGGTGAAAAATTGTTTATTAATAATCAAATGGTTAGCCTTGATGATTTAGTTTTTATCTACAAAGGGAAAACAGTATCCGCATGTAAGGCAGGAAGTTATAATCTTGATTTAGACAATACTGAACTTAGAGTAGATTTAAACTTAAAAGAAATGAAACCTCAAGATATGGTGGGAGTTTATAATGAAGTATCAGCCGTTTTAAAGGATTTCTCAACACATATTGGTCATAGAAACCAAAAGAAAGATGATTATCATTTAAATAAACATGCAATGCATTTGGTTAGACTTTATATGATGTGTTTTGATATTTTTGAAAAACAAGATATTATCACATACAGAAAAGATACACCTAGCTATGATCTTCTTTTAAAAATCAAGGAAGGATATTTTCAAGAAAAAGATGGTAATTATAATCCAAAGTTCTATAGACTGATTGATGATTATGAGTCAAAACTAAAAGAACTTGCTGAAAAGACAACCCTGCCAGATGAACCAGATATTGGCAAAATTCAAGAGCTTGTAATAAAAATCAAAGAAACTATTTTGTAATCAAATAGAGAGAAGGAGGAAAAATGAATCACGATACACTTTTAAGATTTACAAAAGATCAAAAAGTTCCTATTAATATTTTTGATGAACCATATTTTTCTTATTTTTTAGAATTATATGATAAAGATTTTCACACAAAAAAAGCATATGAAATGCTTGAGAACACAGTAAAGAAGTTTTCTTCTGAAACAGCTTTTCTGGATGAATATTACAATATCAGAAACAGAGTAATTGAAGAAATAAAAAAATTACCAGCATATGAAAAATTCTTAACTGCAAATTTAAATAAATATAAGATAACTCTTCCTAATTTTCCAAATGCAAATAAGGGAGATGTCTATAAAGTTCCTAATATTGGAAACTATTATCTATCTATTGATTTACAGAAGGCAAATTTTCAAATGCTAAAAAAGTTTGATAAATCACTTGTTTTAGACTGTGATTCCTATGAGGAGCTTATCTCAAAGTTTACTGATATGGAATATTTCAAAAAGTCTAAATATACAAGACAAGTCATCTTTGGAAACATGAATCCATCAAGACAAACAACCATGCAAAAATTTTTCACAAGACAAATCTTAGACTTTGCTTTTGAAGAATTAAATATATCCCTAGAAGATGTTGCTGTTTTTACTTTTGATGAACTTGTTATAAAAGAGACTGATTTTATTAGTGAAGAAAAATGCAGCGAAATAAAACGAAAGATTAAAGAAGTTCTTGATTTGGATGTATCTGTAGAAAGTTTTTATCTTAAAAATCTTGCTGATAAAGACTGGTTTGTAAAGGAGAAGGAAGATAAGTCTTTTTCTTTTAAAAAGGTTCCTGGGATTTATTATGCTCAAGCATATAAGTATTATAAAAATATGGAAATTACAGATAATGATTTATTATTTTTCTATGAAGGAACTCCTGCAAAATTTCTAAAACCTGTATTTTAATATAAACACCTCTTGCTTTTGCAAGAGGTGTTTGATTTAAAGAAGCTAAACATAGTATAATATATTTATAAAGTTTAAACCAATTTGAGAAAAGGAGGATTTTTTATGAACAGAGATTTTGTCTTTGAAAAACTAGGAAAGGAAATTGCACTAATTAAAAGTGAGGCTATTCAGGAGTTAGTCATTAAAGCTCTTACAAAAGTTAAAGAAGAGTTTTTTATTGTGGCGGCTTCTTCAACAGGAAAGCATCACCCTGATTATGCACAAGGAGAAGGTGGGTTGCTTCGACATGTTCAGGCAGCAGTTTATTTTGCTGATATTATTACATCTTTAGAAATGTTTAGTCTTGAACCAACAACTAGAGATTTAATTATTGCAGCAGTCATCCTTCATGATACATGTAAGGGTGGCGTTGATTGGAATAGACCTTATGCTTTTGAGCATCCTCTTCTTGTAAAAGAATTACTTAAAGAAGAAGAGTTAGATGAATATGAAGCAGTTTATTGGGATGAAATTACTTATTTGATTTCGTCTCATATGGGGCAGTGGACTACTTCCAAATATTCAAAGTATGAACTTCCCAAACCAGAGACAAAAGAACAGAAACTTGTTCATCTTTGCGACTATTTGGCATCAAGAAAACAAATTGATGTTGATATTTTTGACCCTGGTTTTAAGGATTTAGCAACAGAAAGAGCCGTTAATGAAGCTTCAGAAAGAAGTAAAATGATGGTAAAACCTGCTACTGTTCCGCAAAAAAAATATGTAGCAGTACTTATCAACAAGGCAAAGAAATTACCTGCATATGACCCCAAATATAATGATGTCGAGGTTGAAGATCTCACTATGGGACAGGCAAGTCACTTAATTGGGACTTTGCGAGAATTTGTAGGAGAATATTAAATAAAAAAGGAGGTTGCTTAGCAACCTCTTTTTTATCTTATTGAATATTTTTTTGCCATTTCCATTATATCTTGATTTGTAACTCTTCCTCCACGAATTTCAGCTTGTAACTGTCTGTAATCATCATATGAAAGATTAGCTCTTACGAGTTCATAAGCATCATGCATTTGCTTGTCTTCCCTATCTCGTTCAAGCTCTTTATCAAGTAAATCATCATTTCTTAAATCCTTTTCCCTTTCATCATCAAGTTTATCATCTTCATCTTTTGCATCAAATTTTCCATCTACCTCAAATCTTGGATCTGTTGTAGGATCTCCATAATAGCCACCATAATAAGACATATAAATCATTCCTTTCTATTGTGTTTTTATATTTTTATTATACATAATTACATTTTTAAATGCAACGTAATTATATAACAACATTAACTTAATAAGTATTGACAAAACTATACGTTTTTGTATAAAATGCAAAACATGATATACATATAAAAAACAGAAAGGAGGAACATAGTTTAACAATAATTATATTGTAATGCTATGGATTATTTTATGTTAATAGATAATTTAATTGAAATTATAGCAGACTATTTAGAAGTTGATCCAGACGAACTTCGAGATGATACTGATATTCTTTATGAATATGATTTAGATGAAGATCAATTAGAAGAATTAGCTGAAATTATCGAAGATGAGACTGGTGAATATGTTTCTGCTGATATGATAGAAACCAATTCTGTTATAGAAAAACTTGCAAAAGCAATAGAAGAATTTTAAAATAAGAGCTTTTATAAGCTCTTATTTTTATTGAAGATAAAACTTAATTTTGCTATAATAAGCTTAGAAAGTATAATTAACTGTTAAACAGTAAAAGAGAAAAGGAGGACTTATGACTTTAAAAGAAAAATTATTCACAGAACTTGATTTGTATGTAAACAAAGAGGAGTTTATTTCACCACATGTAATTCTTAATGTCACTAATTTAGAAACATGGAAAAGTGCTAGCGATGAAGAAAAAGCCTTTATCAAGGAAACACTATTAAATCACAGAATATCAAAAGGGATTTTCTGTAAAGGATTTAAAATGTTTTTAGATAGTAAGTCTATGGATATTAAGACCGAGGATATTCATATTGTTAATGTAGAGGTTATAAGTAAAAATAACCGACCAAAAGCAATAGCTACATTTACAGATGATATTGAAAGTATTATTCTTGGTGGAAAAGGATTTAGAAGAGAAGTCTACTTAAATGCAGACAAAACCATAGAAAAAATACAACCAATACAAGTAATTATGTCTGCAAATGATATGGAAATTGCTTTTGATAACGCAAAGTACAAAAGAGCAAATGATTCTACTATTTATAAAATGAGTTATTCTATGATTCGTTTTAGTGAAAATAGTATTACTGAATATTACTCTTTTGGTAAAACTTCATGTGTAAAACTTACCCCTGCAATGGTAAATAAATATTGGAATGGAAATGATTTTACACTTACTAAACACACAGTAAATCTTGATAGTCATGCTAATGGTTGGGGATTAATATTCCCTACTTGGTCAGATCAATTAATTTATGTTGATTGGGGAAGTGTTTATATTGAGGAGGAACTTACAGAAGAAGAAATAAACATTATTTCAAAAGGACATGAAGATTCATGGATTATAAAAGATGTAAGGCAAAAATATAGGGCTATGCATAATAACGATGAAGAAGATAAGAGTAATAAAAAAGAAAAGATGAATAATATTATTAAATCTTTTGAAACTGTTATAAATAACCATGATGAAGAAATTATAAATGGCGTAATTTCTAAATTAGGGTTTAATTCTTCTGATTTTGATTCAATTACTGATAGGGTAAATCGCATGAATGCAAAAAGAAATTTTTTAGCCAAAAGAGAAGCTAATTTTGGTTTTGATTGTGGCTTTTTGTATTTTAGATTTAAAGACGAAGAGCTTAATGACTTAGCTAAGGAAGTTGCAACATATGGATTAGACAAGTTTTGCTCTGATGGTACTTTTATTTTAGATATTCCATATGAAAATCAAAGTACCACAATAAAGCGTTTCGAAGCCCAGATTATAAGGGATTTGCTTAAAGAAAATGCTTTACCAGAAATATCCTATAAAACAGTTTTGGATTAATTTTTGCTCTATAAATTTTGTGCAACATTGATAATTGAAAAATCTATATATTTGTGTTATAATTGAATTAAAGATAAATAAGTTATAAGTAGAGAAAACCCGCTTAACTTATAGTACCTATCTTTAAAAATAAAGAGAAAATAAGGAGGACAAAAATTGAGGAAAGAAAAAATGTTAAAAAAAGTGGCAGGAATTATGTGTGCAGGAGCACTAGTAGCAGGGATTACTAGTATTATTCCCACAGGCACACAGGCAAATGATTATGCTAAGGCAGATACCACAAGCAGGGAAGAAGTGGTATATGTGCAGATTGAGGATGAAAAGATTCCTCTGGCTTATACTGACTTTTCAGAGTCAGAAAACAAGACTTCCGCAGAAGTAGATGGATATGAAGAAGATCTCCTCTCTGCAGGACGTATTGTAGAATAAAAATTTTAGCCAGTTGTCTTCATGGTTGGTACTGCCATGAAAGCAACTGGCTTTCTTATTTATCATTAATATCATCTAAAATATATTTATATCTAGCAAAAAGAGCAGAATTATTATAAATTTTGTCATTTAATTCTGAAATTCTTTTATATAAATCAGGCTCAGCAAGCATAAGCATTACATCTTTATTACTACCTGTTTGTTCTGTTCCAATATAATCACCAGGACCTCTTAACAGTAAGTCTTGCTTTGCTATTTCAAACCCATCAGATGAAGAACACAAAATCTCAGCCTTTCTGTCATCTTTATTTGTTTGTAATAAACAATAAGACTGAAACTTACCTCTACCAACTCTACCCCTTAATTGATGAGCTTGAGCTAGTCCAAATCTTTCAGAACTTTTTATTACCATAACTGTAGCATTTGGAATATTAACTCCAACTTCAATAATTGTTGTTGATATTAATATATTGGTTTCAAAAGCAGAAAATTTTCTAATTTCTTCTGATATTAATTCTTGTTTCATTCTTCCTGAAATATCTGAAATCTTTACTAATGGCTCATCTTTAAAATATTCTTTTATAGAATCAGCAACACTTGTTACTGACTTAACTTCACTCATCGCTTCTGATTCACTATCCTCAATTAAAGGACATACAACATAACATTGATGACCATTTTTAATTTCATTTAACATAAATTCATTTATTTCTTCATCACTAAACATCTTTTTAGTAATAACTTCTTTTCTACCTGCTGGTTTTGTTTTTATATTATAAACTTGTATATTATCTCCATATAAAGCCATGGATAATGTTCTAGGAATTGGAGTAGCACTCATTGTAATTACATGAGGTTTATTTTCATTATTTAATAATTTTTCTCTTTGATTTACTCCAAATCTATGTTGTTCATCGATAACTACGAGTCCTAAATTATTAAATTCTACACTATCTTGTAATACAGCATGAGTTCCAACAACTAAAGAAATATTCCCCTCTTTAATATTTTTAACTACTTCTTTTTTTTCTCTAGCTTTCATGCTTCCTGTTAAATATCCAACATTTACACCAAAAGGTTTCATAAGTTCAGACAACTCTTCAAAGTGCTGTTTAGCAAGAACTTCTGTAGGCGCAATAATACAAGACTGAAAATTATTTTCAATTCCAAGAACCATCATAAAAAAGGCAACAATTGTTTTTCCACTACCAACATCTCCTTGAACTAATCCATTAAGCCTATTTTCACCTTGCATATAAAAATACATATCATTAATTGCTTTTTCCTGATCTGGTGTTAAAGTATATGGAATTTCTTTTTTTAAATCATTCCATATATTATTGCTTTTTGCTATAAATTTTGAGGAAAAATCATTAGTTCTTAATTTGTCCTTTAAAATAAAATTAAATTTAAATAATGAATCAAAAACTTTTCTTCTTTGTGCTATTTCAATATCAACATCACTTTTAGGATTATGCATATAAAAATAAGTATCGTATTCAGATAATAAATTAAAATCTTTAACAATATCTTCATCTAAATAATCTGTATTAGTTATTGTTTTTAATGCCTTATCCATTGTTGTAGATAAATAGTCATTTGACATTCCTGGGATTTTTTTATAAACAGGAATTAATGATTGTAGCTTTTTAATATCTTTATCCCAATAAAGAGGATACATCTGAACAAAACCACTATCTTGTATTTTTATATTGCCACAAAAATTATATACTTGTCCGTCATACAGTGTTTTATAAATATAAGGCTGATGAAACCAACAAGCCATAAAGTTATCTCCATTCTTATCTTCGCACATTGCCCAAACCATTTTAGGAGATTGTTTTACTGATTTTATCTTGCCAATAATACTACACAACTCTTTATCTGCGACTTCTTTTACAACTTTAGATTCTCTAAAATCATAATACTTCCTAGGAAAATAATTAACCAAATCACTTACACTATAAATATTATTTTTTTCAAATTGTTTAATTTTTTTATCAGTAATATTTAAAACAGCCAAAGGATTTTCTTTTGTTCTAACTCCATATAAAGTATCTTTATTTAATAAATCTCTTTCTTTTTTAGATTCGCTAGTTTTAAAAGATAATATCTGACTTTTTACTATTTCTATATTATTAAAAGAATCTATTACAAAATTACAAAGCACATCAAGGCCTTCTGGAGAAATTGGTCTTACTTGATTAAAAGCAATAGCTTTACTATTAGCAGTTTCATCATAGATAGTGCAAGAAAAGTGCTTTCCATCTGAACCTCTTTCCATAATCTCTTTCATCGAAACATCTTCTAATAAAAATATAGGTTTAGGATTGTTTAAGCCTGTTGGCTCAAATACTTTTAATTCTTTTGATAACTTTTTACTAATATCTTTACAAACAATAAATGTATCATATTTCTTGATATTTTCAAACAAAACATCATCATAAGAATTTAATACAGCTTTAAATTCATTTACAAAATTATCAATCTTATCCTCATTAACAGTAAGACCAGCCGCCATTTCATGTCCACCAAATTGTAATATATATTTACTGCATTTACTTAGAACTTCATAAAGATTTATTCCAGAAATACTTCTTCCAGAACCATGAAATGTTTTATTTTCTTTATTGTAAGATAAAACAATTACAGGACAATTATAAATTTCAAGAATTCTTGATGCCACAATTCCAATAACACCAACTTCCCAATCTTCACCATAAATAGCAATTCCTTTATGATGTTCTTCTGGGTTTATTTTTTCTAAGCATTTATCAACAAGTTCTTTTTCAATTTGCTTTCTAGTTTCATTGTAATCATTAAGCTTTTTGGCTAAACTTTCTATTTTTTCTTTATTTGATGTTGTTAATAAATTAACACAATCAGACGCATGCCCAAGTCTTCCACAAGCATTAATCATAGGAGCATACCTAAAACCCAAATGATATGAAGAAATAATTTCTGATTCAGATTTTGCATATTTTGAAAGTTCACAAATTCCTGGTCTTGGATATTTATTCATAAAAGCAAGACCAGCAGCTACTATTGCTCTATTTTCACCTGTAAGAGGTACAAGATCTGCAACAGTAGCTAATGCCATTAAATCAATATATCTTTTTAAAATATATCTTCCAGAAAGGGCTTCAATAATTTTACCAGCAACACCCGCTCCACATAATTCTTTAAATGGATAAGTTTCTCCTGGAACTTTTGCATCAATTATCGCCTCACAAACAGGAAGTTCTAAAGGGGCTTCATGATGGTCTGTAATAATAACTTCTATTCCTAAAGAATAAGCATAGGCCACTTCTTCAACAGCAGTAATGCCACAATCAACAGTAATAATTAATTTGCAATTTTTTTCTTCTCTTAATTTTTTTATTCCTTCTTTATTTAAACCATAACCTTCTTTGTGTCTATCTGGAATATAACAATTTATATTAGCACCAAGTCGTTTAAGTTCAAGTGCTAATGTAGATGTGCTACATACTCCATCACAATCAAAATCTCCCCAAACAACAATTTTTTCATTAAGGGCTATCTTTTTTCTTATTATATCTATAACCTTTTTCATATCCCTAAACAAAAAAGGATCATTAAAATCATTCCAACTAGGACGTAAAAAAGAGTTTGCTGATTCTATAGTATTATATCCTCTATCTACAAGAATTTCTGCAATTTTTTCTGTTATATTAAAATGAGAAGATATTTTTTTTACAATATTCCTATCTAATTGTTTATCACTTCTTTTTATAAATCTCATTTTTTATTTCCTTTCTATATTTTTATATTTCTCTTGTAATTTTAAATATGTTTCATATTCTTTTTGCTCTTGTTCTTTTTGCATTCTTAATTTCTTTTCTTCTTCTTTTCTCTTTTCTTCTTCCTTTATTTTATTATATTCTTCTAACCAATTATCACAAGTAAGCCATCTAAGTGGAATTTCTATATTTTTAGTATCATATCCATCATAACCACTATCATAGGCAGTAATACATATGATATTTTTATCAAAATCAATATCATAGTCTTCAAAAACCCAATATTTACCAAAGAATTCTATTACATATCCAATTTCTTTTAATCTTTTTATTATGCTTTTTCTCATTAGTTTATATTCTTGAGTAATTTTTTTAATTTCTTCAATATTATATTCCATAAATTTCCCTCCTAAATTAAATATTTTCCTATATATATTATATCTTAAAATGATGAAATAATCAAGTTTTTTATTTACAATATTAAAGAGATATGGTATAATATATATAATAAAGATGGAGAATAAAAAAGAAAGGAGACCTCTTTAGAAATGGAAAAATGGACAACAGCTCAAAAAAAGGCAATTGAATCAAAAGGCTCTATTTTAGTAACGGCAAGCGCAGGAACGGGGAAAACCGCTGTTTTAACTGAAAAAGTTGCCTCATTATTTCTTAATGAAGGAATTACTATGAACCAACTTCTTGTTATGACATTTTCAAGTGCAGCTGCAGAAGAAATGAAAACAAGAATTTCTAATAAATTATCAGAATTAGCAAAAGATAAATCAATAAAGTTAAATAAAAGAAGATTTTTATTTAGCCAAATAAGACTTCTTCATACAGCAAATATTAAAACAATTCATGCATTTTGTAATGATATCATAAAAAAATATTATTATGAAGTAGGTCTTAATCCTAATATAGAGGTAGGAAACACTTTTGATATTGCTATTTTAAAAAGAAAAGCAATAAGTAAAGTTTTAGAACAAGAATATAAAAAAAATGAAAAAACATTTATGGAACTTTTAGAATATTTTGATAATTCAGAGCCTGTAGAAGATATTTTTATTAACAGCTATGAAAAAATCTATAATAATATCAACCCTAAAGAATGGTTAAAAAATGCAAGTAATATGTATGATGTGGTTGATACAAAACTTCCTCATTATATGAAAGAAAAATTAATTAAAGATTTTTCTTTAGCTAGAAGTTATATTCAAAATGCTTTATTCGAAATTGATGCTATAGATGATGCGAAATTAGACAAAGCAAAAAAGACCATAGAAGATGATATAAGTATCATAAATAAAATATTAACATCTTTAAACAATGAAGATATTAATACTTTTTCTTATGGCATTTTAGATAATTTTGGTACAACTATTAGATTTCCTTCACAATATAGTGATATTAAAGAATTGCGAAATAAAGGAAAAGATATTGTTGATAGTTATAAGAAAACTAAATTCGATATCACAGCACAATTAAAAAGAATAAAATTTATGCATCATATAGTAGAAAAATTTTCAGAAATTATTGAGTTATTTAATGAAGAATATTCTAGGCTGAAAAAAGCTGAAAATATTATTGATTTTAGTGATATGGAAAAATATGCAAATAAGATACTTGATAATCCCAGTATTTCTATTCTTTATAAAAATACTTTTAAGTATGTTTTTGTTGATGAATATCAAGATACCAGTCCTATTCAAGAAGCAATTATTAAGAAAATTTCTGGTATAAATAATTTATTTTGTGTAGGAGATCAAAAACAATCAATTTATAGATTCCGTTCATCTGAACCTAGTCTTTTTATGGATAGAGATAAAGCTTATAAAGAAAAATTATTACCAGGGCAAGTTATTGCTCTTAATAATAATTTTAGAAGTAGTAAGAATATATTAGATTGTGCAAATGATGTTTTCTTTAATATCAGTAAGCAATCAAATGAAATAACTTATGATAATGAAGCAGCACTTATTCATGGCAGAGATGATAATAAGGATATAAAACCAGTTGAAATAAAGCTTATCCCAGATAAATTAAAGGACGAATTTGAAATGATTTCATCAGATGAAATAGAAGTATTTAATATAATAGATATAATTAATGAAAAAATGAAAAATAAGATATATGATCATGAAATTAAAGATTATAGAGATGTTAAATATAGTGATATTGTCATTCTTTGTAGAAAATTAACAGGGATTTCTGATTACTTTGTCAAAATTTTTACTGACAATAAAATACCTTTTATTATTGAAAAATCAGGAGGATTGTTAAATACTTTAGAAGTTCAAAATTTAATGAATATTCTTGAATTATCTAATAATATAGATAATGATTTAGCAATTATATCCTTTATTCATGAAGGCTTTCTTAATTTTAATGATGATGATCTAATATATATCAGAAAAGAAAATTACGATAATTCATTATCAGAAAACATAAAAACAATTTCTGAAAATAGTAGTGATTTGGGAATTAAATGTAAAAAGTTTTTAGATTTTTTCAAATCAATAAAACAAAAAGAAAGATATTTAGGAGTTAATGATATAATAAATCATATAATTTCCCAAATAAATTATGTTGATTATTATGCTATATCTCAAAATGGGAAACAAAGGGTAGCTAATATTAAACTTTTTCAACAATATGCTTTTAATTATGACCAAAAACACAATGATAAAATTTTTGGATTTATTAATTATGTAAATGAATTGAAAAATACTCAAATAATTATTGATGAAGCAAAGGTAAACTACGATGAAAATAGTATAAGAATCACAACTATCCACAAAAGTAAAGGACTTGAATATCCAATTGTAATTTTACCTTTTATGGGGAAGGCATTTAGTTCTATTGATAAAAGAATAAATATAAATGTTGAAAGAGATTTAGGTCTTGGTTTTAAATATTTTAACTTAGAAAAAGAAGAAAAAGGAAAAACTTTTATTAGAACATTAATAGATAATACAATTTCTGAAAAAAGCAAAGAAGAAGAAATGAGACTTCTATATGTTGCTATGACAAGAGCTAAGGAAGAACTTATTATTCAAGGAAATATGTCTGGAACAAAAACCAGAAGCTCTTTACTTGATGCTTCTTGTATGTTTGATTGGATTATGTCTACTATAATAGATGAAAAAGCAGAAGATATTTTTGAAAGTGACAAAACTTCTAGTAAATTAAATGGTAATTGGAAAATTGATATTATTCAAAAGGAGAATATTGAAGATTATGTTGACAAAAAGATAGAACCAGTTGATAATACATCATTTTTATCAAGATATGCTCTTCCTTTTATATCTAAGCAAGAAGAAAATATACAACTTATTGATAGAAATATACCAACAGCAATATCAGCAAGTAAAATTCTTAAAGAAGAAGACAACCCTTTTAAAGAACCTTTATTTATTAGTAGAAAGAAATCTGCTAATATAGGAACTATTACTCATGATTTTCTTAAATATGTTGATTTTAAAGGAGACTTATCATACTTTGGTTTGTTAGAACAAAAAGATGATATGGTTGAAAAATCATTAATAAAAAAAGAAGATGCAGATTTAATAGATTTTATTAAATTAGAAAAATTCTTTGAGACTAAAGAAGCAAAAATGATTATAGAAGCAGATGAACTTCAAAGAGAAAGAAACATTTCTGTTATTGAGAACGCTGATAATGTTGGATTTTACTCTATGAATACTAAGAAGATATTGATTAGATGTATTTTGGACCTAATGTTTAAAAAAGATGGAAAGTGGTATTTAGTAGATTATAAAACAGATAAAATAAATGACGAAACTGATGATAATGAATTAACATCAAAGATTTTATTTCATAGAACCCAGTTAGCACTTTATGAAAAAGCAATAAAAGAAATTTATGGAATTACTGTAGAAGATATTTATATTGTATTTTTAGATATTGGAAAAGCTTTTAAAATTTTTAAATATGATTAAATTCAAAAACTTAAAGACAAGAATTTTTCTTGTCTTTATTGTTTTTAGTTATAAAATGTTATATAATAAAATTAAAGAACGATTAATGTAGAGTTCATCTTTTAGGTGTAATTACATTATATTATTGAAAGGAAGTGTATTTATGCAAAAAATATTAATAGCTGATGATGAGGAACGTTTTAGAAGAATTGTTGTAATGTTTTTAAAAAAAGAAGGATATGAGGTAATTGAAGCCTCTGATGGAAATGAAGCATTAAATATATTAACAGCTCAACCAGATATTAGTTTAGCAATACTAGACATAATGATGCCTTATATTAATGGATTAGAACTTTGCAAAATAATAAAAGAACAATTATCTATTCCTGTATTAATATTAACAGCAAAAAATGAAGATGAGGATCAAATATTATCATTTAATTCTGGAGCTGATGACTACATATCTAAGCCTGTAAATTTTTCTATTTTAATACTTAGAGTAAAAGCATTACTTAGAAGAGTTTTAGAAGATATAAATGTTATAAATTATAGTGATTTAGTAATAGACTTAAACTCACATATAGTAAAAATAAAAAATGAAGAAATACCACTTACTAGAAAAGAATTTGAAATTTTAGTTTATCTTATAGAAAATAGAAATAAAGTTTTATCAAGAGAAGATATTAAAGAAAAAATATGGGATAAAAATAAAGAATCCGATATTCGTTTAGTTGATACTCATGTAAAAAATTTAAGAACAAAATTAGGGGAATATGGTGATATTATAAAAACAATTAGAGGATATGGTTATAAAGTTGAATAATCAAAAATCTAAAACGAAAATAACAAATAAAATATTAGTATATATATCTAGTCTTCTAGTTTTTAATTTTTTATTAGTATCACTTATCGGAAATGCATTTCTTGAAAAATACACAATAAAAAATAAAGCAAATTATCTATATGATATTTACTTTGATTTATTAAAATTAAATATTAATTCAGATGAATTTAATAACAAAATAAAATCAATTTTATATGAAAATATATATATTATGGCTTATGATTATAATTTAAATAAAGTAATATATTCAAATGTTAATAATCAAAATATTTCTATAAATAAATCTGATACTGAATTACTTATTGAGGAAATTAATAACAGAAAGCCTGCTGATTTCATCATAACTTATCCAACAAGTAATCATGAAACAACAATTTATAAAATAACTGGGAGACAACAACAAATAACAATATTTGGCAGATATTTATCACAAACAAGTAATAAATATCTAATTATACAAACCCCATATCAACCAATTATTGATATTTCTAAAATTATATCCAGATTCAATATTGTCTCATCATCAATAGTATTATTAATATCAATATTCCCTACTTTAGGGTTTACTTACTTTATAACAAAACCAATTAAAGAAGCAACTTTAGTTGCTAGAAGTATTAAAAATAAAGATTTTTCAAAAAGATGTATAATAAGAACAAATGATGAAGTTTCCGAAATGGAAGAGGCTATAAATATAATGGCTGATTCAATTAATACTTATACAAAAGAATTAGAATCGGCAAATGATTTATTAAAAAATGATATTAATAATAGAAAAAAAATAGAACAAGCACAAAAAGACTTTATATCAAATGTATCACATGAAATAAAAACACCGATTTCTATAATTTCTGGATATACAGAAGGGCTTAAACAAGATATAGCTTCAACAAAAGAAGAAAAAGAAGAATTTTGTAATATTATATTAGATGAATGTGAAAGAATGACAAGTATAGTTGTAGAACTTCTTAGTCTTTCAAAATTAGAAGATGGAACAACAAAATTAGAATATTCAGATTTTAATATAAATGAATTGTGTGACTTAGTTGTTTCAAAATTTAAACTTAAATGTCAAAAATCAAAAATAAATTTAAATCTTAATGCAAATAAAGAATTTATTGTTAGAGCAGATTATAATGAAATTGAAAAAATTCTTATAAACTACTTGCAAAATGCTTATAAACATGTATCTTCTTTTGGCACAATAAGTATTATTATAAAAGAAGAAGGAGAATATGTTTATATAGGAGTAAATAATGATGGATTGCAAATTCCAGAAGAAGAAATACCTAATATATGGAATAAATTTTATAAAATTGATAAATCACATAAAAGAGAAGAAAACAGCACAGGACTTGGATTATCCATTGTAAAAGCCTCTATGCTTTTACATAAAATGCCTTACGGAGTTAAAAATACAGATAATGGAGTTGAATTTTTTATAAAATTACAAAAACAAAAATAAGAAAGCTTAAAGCTTTCTTATTTTATATATTTTTTACCATTATCAGTAAGGATTCGTCCTCTTGGAGTTTTTGCAAGAAGTCCAATTTGCATTAAAAATGGCTCACAAACATCTTCAATAGTTCCGCTATCCTCACCAATAAAAGCCGCTAAAGTTTCTAAACCAACAGGTCCATCATTAAAATTATCATGAATAGCATTTAACACTCTAAGATCTGTACTATCTAGCCCACTAGAATCAATATCTAACATATCTAAGCCATTAACAGCTACTTCTTTATCAATAAGCGGATTTTTAGGATTTTTTACAACTGCAAAGTCTCTTAATCTTTTTAATATCCTAATTGCAATTCTAGGAGTTCCTCGTGAACGCTTTCCGATTTCTTTTAATCCTTCCTCTGTTATATTTACATTTAATATAGAAGCATCTCTTTTTACTATAAGTTCTAATTCTTCTGGTTTATAAAGCTCTAATCTATGAATAGAACCAAACCTATCTCTTAATGGTGAAGACAATGAACCTGCTTTTGTCGTTGCTCCAATTAATGTAAATTTAGGCAAATCAATTCTAATAGTTTTGGCAGACTCTTCCTTCCCCACAATAATATCTATAACAAAATCTTCCATAGCAGGATAAAGAACTTCTTCTATATTTTTATTTAGTCGATGAATTTCATCTATAAATAAAATATCTCCTTCTTCTAATGTTAATAAAATAGAAGCTAAATCTCCTGCTTTCTCGATAGAAGGCCCAGTAGAAACCACTAAATTCCCACCCATTTGTTCAGCGATTATCCCTGCAATAGTGGTTTTCCCCAATCCTGGAGGGCCATAAAAAAGTAAATGGTCAAGTGTTGTTTCTCTTATTTTAGCTGATTGTATAAAAATCTCTATATTTTTCTTAACCTTTTCTTGACCAATATATTCTTTAAAAGACAATGGTCTTAATGACTCATCATTATCTTTTTTAGTTTTATCTAATATTTCATTAGGCAAAATGATAAACTCCTTTCTCATAAATTCATATTGTATGGTGTTACTATAATTATACTACAACACATAAAAAATCTCAATACAAATCTATTTTACAGTATTTTTATCCACAAACAAAAGCAATATAGTAGTTTACAAGTTCTGAATATAGTGTGAACCTTATACTACATTTCGTATTTTTATGGTAAACTTCAAACACGGCAAATTTTAAAGAAAGGAGAGAATATAGTATTGTAGTATTGCTATAATATAGTTATATAGTGTTGCTATTACTAAACTATTATGATTAAGAAATATAAAAAAAGCGCAATTTGTCTAACTTTAGTATTTGGTTCAGTAGTAGGATTATCAATAAATAATGTAAATCAAATACAAAGAAAAAATATTGTCTTAGACAAATTCCTAACAGAAGTAGAAATAAAAAATGATGATATTGATTTTTTAAACAATAAAGATGAGATATCACCTACTGATGCTATTGGAGAATACTCTTTATTTAATAATTCTTACACAAATCAAGAACCAAGCGAAGAAGAAAAAGTAGCAGTTGTTTCAAATGAAAAAATTGCAGACCCTTCTCAAAGATATAGAGATGTTGATTTATATTTATATGTAAATAAGGAAACAAACATCTACAAAGAAGATAATTTTGAATCAGAAGTGATTAAAAGGGCAGAATATGCTGACTATATTCACAAAATAGGAAATGACCCATATAATTCTGATAGATTTTCAAAAATTGAAATTGATGGGAATGATGCATATATAAAAACAGAACTACTTACTGAAGAAATTCTTTTTAAAGAAAAAAATGAAACAATTTATGCATTAGAAGATTTAAAAGTATATGATACAATAGATTTTAATAAAGAAATAACTACTATCGAAAAAATTAAAAGTATAAAAATGACTGGTGAGTCACATGATATTGTGAAGGTTGATATTGATGGCTCTTTAGGATTTATCCAGAAATCTAAAATTTCAAAAGAAATGGTGTTTAATAATGATGAAAAAACTGTCTGGACATTATCAGATATAGAATTAAAAACAAGTCCTAAAGAAGATGCCAAAGTCTTACAAACAGCCTATAAATATAATAGCTTCAAACAAGTAGGAATATCAGAAGAATGGTCAAAGATTGAAATTAGTGAAGGTGTCTTTGGCTATACAAAAACAAGCAATCTTACAGATGTAAAACCAATTTCAAAAGGAGAAGAGATAGTAAACTATGCACTTCAATTTATAGGAAATCCCTATGTTTGGGGTGGAACAAGCCTTACAAATGGTACTGATTGTTCTGGATTTACTCAATCTGTATATGCACATTTTGGATATGGATTAACAAGAACAACTTATACCCAAATAAATGAAGGAAGAGCAGTAAGCTATGAAAATGCAAAACCAGGAGACTTGATTTTTTATGATGGACATGTAACTATTTATATGGGAAATGGTCAAATGGTACATGCTTCAAATAGTGCTCCTTATCCACGAGGAGGAATAAAAACGGATGCTGTTTATTCTGGTATTATAGGTATACGAAGAATAGTGGATTAAATTTAAAAGAAACCACAAATGAGAGGGTGTGGTTTCTTTTTTATTTATTTTTTTTAAAAAAATTTGGTATTATATGTATAAGCTTAAAAAAATAGTTAATAATATAATCAGAACAACAAATTAAGGAGGTAACTCGTAATGGGTAGATTAAGAACATCTTTTATTTCAGCAATGAATTATACAAATGAATTAATAACAAATGGTGAAGAGCAGACAAGTGCAATTCATAAGGCTGCACTTAGATTTAATGAAGATGAAACTCAGTTAAAAAACAAAATTGAAAAGAATACCAAAAAGAAAGATGAAGATTCCAAAAGGGAAAACAAAGAAACAGCAAAAGAAGTAAATAAAACAAAATCAACAAGAGGAAGAAAGCCAAAGACAGAAAATAAAGAGACCACGCAATCTCAGACAACTTGGATTTCTTATGTTGGTCCAATATACATTACTAATAAAAAACGTGTAGAAATAATTTCAGCAAAGGCAAAAACCATTAATGGTAAAGACAATAAAGAAATAATTGAAAATCTTATTTCTACTCAAAAAAATACACAAATTGAAATCAAAGAGGTTGATTGGAAGTATTATGCTAAGGAATTTTCAGATGAATCAAAGTGTGACAAACATATATCCAGAAAAACGTTTAATAACGCCTTTGAAGCATTTGATGATTCAAAAGAAAAGTCAACAAAAAGTAAAGTGCCATTTACCCCTACTGACTATAATTTCAAAAAGAAGTATAAGGTAAATGAAGACTGCTCTAAAATGGTTAAAAAGTTTAATAACTTGAAAGAAAAGAAATTTCAGGATTATTTACTTTTAAAGACATTTGGAAATGACGGACTTTCTCCTCTTCGTTTTAGGGATATTGTAAAGCAAGTCCCCTCTGATGAACTTATGTATGCACAAGGAGAAATTGATGGAGAAGATAATTTATCAACATGTTTAAAATGGAGGCTTAGAGGACTTTCCATTGATGATGCTATCGAAAAAGTAAAAGTAGATAATCTTGCAAAAGCAAGGTAAAACAAAAACCCAAGACTTAAAATCTTGGGTTTTTTATTAAAAATTTTTAATTAAAACTTCTTTTATAGAATTTCTTTTTGTAGCATCAGAATTGATGCTTCTTTTCGCTTCGATTTCAATTATAGTATAATCCTTATATAATTCTTTGATAAAATCAGTAGATGAATTACTTAATAGCCACCTTACATTTTTTTTTGTTAATTCATCTAATGTTGTTTTTAATCTATTTTGATCTTTTCTATCAAATTTATCTTTGCCATAAGAAGTAAAATCAGATGTTTTGCTAACAGGATCATAAGGAGGATCTAAATACACAAAATCTTTTGAATTTACACTTTCTAGACATTTTTCAAAATCTAAATTAGTTATCTCTATTTTATTAGAAATTAAATAATTATGTATTTTAGTTAAATTTTCTTCATTTAAGATTTTAGGATTTTTATAAGACCCAAAAGGAACATTAAAATATCCTTTACTATTTACCCTATACAATCCATTAAAACATGTATGATTTAAATAAATAAGTCTTGCTGCTTTTTTTATATTACTTAAAGAAGAATAATTATCACTTCTATCTAAAGCCCTTATATCTAGAAAAAAATCTTTTTCATTTTTATAGTTTTTTAATTCTATAATCAACTCATTTAAGTTGTTTTTTATTACATTATAACAATTAATAAGCTCTTCATTAGAATCATTAATAACGCAATTATTTCTTTCTAAATCTAAAAAAACAGCACCAGCACCAACAAAAGGCTCATAATAAATATCAATTTCTTTTGGAATGTGTTTGTTAATTTCAGATAAGAGCTGGCGTTTTCCACCAGCCCATTTTAAAAATGGCTTTATAACTATACCTCCTTAATCATCATTAAGATTTAATAAAATTTCTCCAGGATACATATATTCAAGTTTTTCTTTAAAATAATCTTTAAAATTATGTGGTATCCCATTATTGTCTATAAAAATAATATTTTCTGGGTCTACATAGTCTAAAGCTACAGCGTTATATATAATATAATCATTATCTTTTATTAGTTCTAAAACTTTAGACTCAACCTCAACACATCCAATACTATCAAAAGAAATAATTTCAGGGACGTTTTCCTTAAAATATTTTGCTATATTTGTCGAATAACAACTAGTGTATATCATGATTTTCCCTCCTTTTTAAATAACTTAACATATCTTATTATAATAATTATAGCATAAAACTTAGTAATTGTCGATCATTTTTATAGTTTTAGACTTAATTATTAAAACTAAGTAAATACATAAGAAAAATATATAAAATTAACTTGCTACAAAAAATATAATGCTATATAATAAAATAGTAAAAAGGAGAAAAATATGAAAAACTTAGACATAAATAATAAGACTAAAGCTTATATAAAAAGTTTTAGTTTAACTGCTTTTATTTTTTTTATTATTTGTATAATATATCAAGTAACTCCATTCGGAGATAATTCTATATGTACTAATGATGGTATTGCACAATATATACCTTTCTTATCAGAATTTACATATAAAATAAAAAATGGTGAAAGTTTATTTTACTCTTTTAATGGAGGGCTGGGATTTAATTTTTATGGGACTATTTGTTATTACTTAATGAGTCCTTTTAATTTGATTGCTTTATTTTTTAAACAAGAAAATATGAAAATAGCAATACAATTAATCATAATTATAAAAATGTGTTTTATCTCGTTAAGTATGACATATTATCTACTTAATAGATTTAAAAAACAAAAATATAATTATGCTATTATTTTTAGTCTTGCCTATACATTTAGTTATTTTTTTATTGGCTATATGTATAATTTTATGTGGTTAGACTGTATTATATTGCTTCCATTTATACTTCGAGGATTAGAGACAATAAATACAAAAAAAGGAAAATTACAATACACTATCTGTTTAGCACTTTGTATGATATCTAATTTTTATATTTCATTTATGATATGTATTTTTTTGTTTTTCTATTATTTTTTAGTTATTAATTTTAAAAATAGAAAAGATTTAGTGAATAAAACAATTTGTTTTTTCAGCTTTTCTATTATAGGGGCAATGATTGCTAGTATAGTTCTTATTCCTATGGGAATAAATATATTAAATATGAATAGCCAAAGAACAGGTTTTCCTGATTTTTCATTTTTTAATAATTTTACATATATATTTAGTAGACATATGCCTTTTATTGAAATAAAAACATTATCATCAAATGAAGGAGATGCAAATCTTTTTTGTACTGTAATTATTTTTATTTTAGCAATACTTTTTATTTTTAATAAAATGATTCCTAAAAAAAGAAAAATAGGAATGATAGCATTAGCTTCTTTATTATTTTTTAGTCTAATAAATACTATTCCAAATTTTATTATGCATGGATTTTATAAACAAAGACAAATTCCAAATAGGTTTGCATTTTTATATGTTTTTTTGATTATTGTGATGGCATATGAATCATTTTTATGTTTAAGGGGCTTATGTAAAAAACACATACAATATGTTTGTATTGGTTTATTGCTTATAATAATTTCTACTTATATAGATTTAAATATATTTGAGCTTGAAATACAATATTTGTCAATAAAAATAATTACTTTTGTTTATCTTTCTTTTATGTTATTTATATATACTTCCTTATTAATAAATAAATATAGAAATAGACCAAAATATAAGAAAAATAAAAAACGTTTTTTACAAAAAGAAACTATAATTCTTAGATTTATGATTTTAGAAATACTACTTGGTATTACAGAAATTCAAAATACGACACTAGGAACATCATATGATTTACAAAAAAATTATCAAAATGCAATAATTCTAGCTAATGATAACAGCTTTCATAGAAAAGAACTTCTAAGCAGTGATGTCACAAATGCACCAACTCTTTATAATATAAAAGGATTAACATCATTTAACTCCATTATTAATAGCAAAACAGCAGGAATTCTTGGACAATTAGGATTCTCTAGTGGAGAAAATTATTACAGATACTTTGGACATACTCCAATTACTGATTCTTTGTTTGGAATTAAATATATATATTCTAAATATGACGAAGAATTACCATTCAATTTTAAACATATTGATAAAATTAATGATATTAATATATATAAAAATAAATATGTATTACCTATTGGCTTTATCTTAGATACATCATCATTAGAAGAAAATTATGCAAATAAACTTGATAATTTAAATAATTTAACAAATGAATATGGAAAATTATTTGAAGGAATTCCAATTACAACAAGTTATGATATCGATAATCAAAATATAAAAATGATAGATAATAGTAATTTTTCGGTTACTACTACAGATAAAAATGAAACTCTAGAATTTACAATAGACAATATTTCAAATAAAAATGTGTATATATATACAAAATGTAATGAAGGGTGCAATTTAACAATAAATAAAAATGATAAAATAATAACATCAGAAAGTTATTCTGGATATATTTCTTATATTGGAGATATTTCGCTAGATGATACTATAAAAATAAGTTATAAAATAAAAAATATTTGTGAAGATAAAAAGATAACAATATTTTTAGGTAGTCTGAATCAAAATGTTTTTGAATCATTTTATGAAGATACTTTGAATAATTCATTAAAAAATGTAAAATATAAAGGAAATCAAATTACAGCTACTTTTGAATCAAATAAAAATGACAATCAGTTATTCTTTACAATTCCATTTGATAAGGGTTGGAATATTTTTATTGATAATAAAAAAGTAGAGACTAAAAATATAAAAGATGCTTTTATTGGAATTAATATTGATGAAGGAAAACATAATATACTATTAAAATATACTCCTCAAGAATTTTTTCTAGGAGTTTACATTTCATTAATAGGAATTTTGATATTAACTATATATTTACTTATAACAAAAAGGAGGTTAGAACCTAAATGATATGGAACAATTAAGAGAATTTTTAAAAATATTATATATTCCATCTTTTGGACTAAATGATATAGCCGAAATATTAATTATTGTATTTATACTATATAAAGTTATTTCTACATTAAAAAACACAAGAGCTTGGATTATATTAAAAGGAATTATTATGCTATGTGTATTTTATGCAATTGCATATATTTGTTCATTTAACATAATAAAAATGATTTTTCAAGGTTCTATTGCAATAATTGCAATTACACTTATAGTAGTATTTCAACAAGATATAAAGAAATTTTTAGAACAAATAGGAAATAAAAGTATAAAACAATATTTTATAGATTGGAAGAAAAAATCTAAAAAACAAGAAAAACCAGAAAGATTATCAGATAAAACAATTGATGAACTTACAAAAACATTATTTACACTAGGAGAAACCAAAACTGGTTCATTAATTGTTATAGAAAAAGATATCCCATTAAATGATATTATAGCAACTGGAATAAATATAGATGCAGAAGTTTCGAGTGCCTTACTTATTAACATATTTGAAAAAAACACTCCTCTTCATGATGGTGCTGTTATTATAAAAAATAATAGAATAGCATCAGCTACATGTTATCTTCCATTAAGCAATAATCCAGATATTAGTAAATCTTTAGGAACAAGACATAGAGCAGGAATAGGGGTTACTGAGGCAGTTGATTGTTTAGTATTAATATCATCAGAAGAAACAGGAAAAGTTTCCTTTGTTGAGGATGGAAAAATAACAAGAAATGTTAATCAAGAAAAATTAAAAACTGCTTTAAAGAAAATAAAATATTATCCAGCTGTAGAACTTTCACTTAATCCTAAAAAACATTTATTAAACCATAATTTTAAATTAAAAATGTTAGCTATGATTCTTGGTTTATTTGCATGGTTTGCAGGAACTTCTGCACTTGACCCAATAATAACAAATACAATAGAAGATATCCCAATAACTGTTATTAATGATTCTGTTATACTAGATACAAATAAAACATACGATTTAGGAGAAGTACAAACCGTTGATGTTACCGTGGAAGATAAACGATCAATCATAGATAAACTTGATAAGAATGATTTTACAGCAGTAATTGATTTATCTAAATTATCATATGTTAATGCAGTCGAGGTAAACGTAAGTGTAAATAATCAAACGACTGAGATAAAAAATATTAAAGATAAAGTTATTAATGTATCTTTAGATGATATTGCATATACTGATTTCCCAATTGAAATACAAACATCAGGAGAACCTCAAGAAGGATATGCTATTAAACAAATAGATCTAAGTGAAACATCTGTAACAATTACTGGTTCAGAAAATGTAATTAAAAAAATAAACAAAGTTGTTGCTCCATTAAATATACAAAATGTAAGAGATGGTCAAGAATTACAATTTACACCTATTGTTTATGATAAAAATGGAGACACTATTGATAATAAAAAATTGATATTTAATATAGATAAAATATCAGCATATATTTACTTAGAAAAAACAAAAAAAATACCCCTTAATATTTCAATAGTTGATGATAAAAACTCAGCAGGACAAATTAAGGATATTACATATGAACCAACAGAAGTTGTAATAGCGGGAAATATGGAAAAACTTGATGCTATGGATTCTTTTGATATAACATTGCCAGTAAAAATAGATATATCTGATGATAATAATACAAAACTTACAAAAGTTATACCATTAAGAGACTATTTACCAGATGGAATCTATCTTAAAGACGAAAATCAAAAAGCAACAATTACTATTACATATGAACCATTCCCTAGTAAGACGTTTACAATAAATACATCACAAATTGAAATAAAAAATCCACATTCTGAACATATTTATACATTTTTAACAGATACTATAAATGTTTCTGTAATAGCACAAAAAGATATTTTAAATAATTTAAAAAATGAAGATTTAAAATTAGAGGTTAATGCTTCTGATATAATAGGAGTTGGAACATATGATGTCACAATAAATATTTCTTCTAATAAAAATATTATTGTAAGTAACTTAAAGACACAAATGATTGTTACTCCACAAGCAACAGAGGAAGGGAGGTAATGTGTTTATTATAAACACTTATGACAGTGGACAATTTAACTATAATACAAATAGAAGATACTATTATACATAAACAATATGTTCTTAATAGTGCACTTAAAATGTTTAAGTATCTTTGTACAATAAATAAATCAGAATTAGGTTTGGAACTATTAAAAAGAGCAACTGTTCATGATAATTCAAAGCTTGAAGATGATGAACTTTATTTATTATCAAGATTAAAAGATAGAAAAGAAGCTTTTACTGAAGCTACGTATACTCCTGATGAAATAACAAAAATGAGTATAGAAGAACATTGGAAAAGAAACAGACATCATCCTGAATTTTTTAAAGATGCATCAGAAATGACAGAATTAGACATACTTGAAATGATATGTGATTGGCATGCAAGAAGTGTTCAATATAATACAGATTTACTAGAATTTGTAAAAGTGAGACAAAAAAACAGATTTCATTTTAATAAAGAAATGTATAGCAAAATTATAAACTATTGTAAAATATTATTAAAAGAGGATGGAAATTAATTTCCATCCTCTTTTCTAATTTAAATATTTTCAAGTTCATTCATCCATAGCTCATAAGAAGCATCACTAGGCATTCGCCAATCTCCTCTAGGAGATAAGGATACAGACCCTACTTTTGGCCCATCAGGAACACAAGAACGCTTGAATTGATTGGTGAAGAAACGCCTCAAGAATACTTTTAACCATTTTTTAATTTCTTCAACTGTGTAATTTTCAAAAGCCATATCTGCAAGCATTAATATTTTTTTAGGTTCCTCTCCAAAACGAATCATATGATATAAGAAAAAGTCATGTAATTCGTATGGTCCAATAATATCTTCTGTTTTCTGAGATATCTTTCCAGCCTTATCTGCAGGTAAAAGTTCTGGACTAATTGGAATACTCACAATCTCATCAAGTACCTTTGCTACTTCTTCTCCTAGAATTTCTTTATATCCATTAACTAGATATTTAACAAGAGTTTTTGGAATAGAACCATTTACAGAATACATGCTCATATGATCCCCATTATAAGTAGCCCAGCCTAAGGCGAGTTCACTTAAATCACCTGTTCCAATAACTATACCTCCTACTTTATTAGCATAGTCCATTAAAACCTGTGTTCTTTCTCTTGCTTGAGCATTTTCAAATGTTACATCAAAATTATGATCTTTATGTCCAATATCTTCCAAATGATTAGTTGCAGCTTTACTAATATCTATTGTAATACTTGTAATACCAAGAACGTCCATTAAATTATCTGCTAAAGTTTTCGTAGTTTTCGTTGTCCCCATACCTGGCATTGTAATACCAATAATTCCTTTTCTGTCTAAGTTTAAGGTGTCAAAAGCTCTACAAGTAACAAGCAAAGCAAGAGTAGAATCAAGACCACCAGAAACACCAATTACTGCATTTTTACAGTTAATATGAGAAAGTCTTTTTACTAATCCCATAGTTTGAATTTCTGTTGTTTGTAAACATCTTTCCTTTAGTTTTGCTTGATTAGAAGGAATAAAAGGATAAGGATCAATTACTCTATCTAAAGAAACATCACATTTTCTTTTTAGTTCTTTTTTTGTAATATCGTATTTTTTAGAAATACATCCATCAGCAAAACTTATATTTGTAGATCTTTCTTGTCTTAGAATATCAATATCAATATCACTAATAATCATATTACTAGATAAATCAAAGATATTATTTTTATCAAGAATTTTTCCATTTTCTACGATATAACAACTACCAGAAAAAACGATATCAGTTGTAGATTCATTTACCCCAGCAGAAGAATAAACATATCCTGCAATACATCTTGCACTTTGTCCTTTTATTAAGTTCTCCCTATAAGAATTTTTGCCAATAGTCTCATTACTTGCAGATAAATTTAAAATAACATCTGCTCCCTCTAAAGACATTTGGCTACTTGGAGGATTTACTACCCATAAATCTTCACAAATTTCAACTCCAATTCTTACATTTTTATTATCTCTATTTAATTCAATAATTGTATTTAAAGGAACAACTTTATTAAAAAGTGTAATTTCTTTTACCTTTAATGCATTTGTAGGCTGAAACCATCTCTTTTCATAAAATTCTTTATAATTAGGAATATATGTTTTTGTTGTTATAGAAACAATTTCGCCATTTAAAATATTAATAGCACAATTAAAAAGCGCATTATCAATATATAAAGGAGCACCTACAGAAACTAAAATATCATAAGGAATACAATCAACCAAAAGCTTAATTCCTTCTAAAGATTTTTCTACTAAAAGACTTTGTAAAAATAAGTCTGCACAAGTGTATCCTGTAATTGAAAGTTCAGGAAACACAGCTACCTCTACTCCTTTTTCTTTAGCAATTTTTACCTGTTTTAAAATTTCTCTTATATTGTAATCAATATTTGCAACCTTTAAACTGGGGCAAATACTAGCAACTTTTAAATAATTCATAAACTTTTCTCCTTTCAGTCGATTAGCAATATTATACGCTACTATTTTTTTGTTTTTATTAATATGATTATAACATTATTTGCTGTTATTGTCAATAAGGTAATAAGAAAAGGTTACAAATAAATGTAACCTAATTTAGTTAAGAAATGTTAGATAAAACACAATTTAAAGAATTTATAGTGCTTTTATTAAGCCTAATTACCTCGTTTTTTATCTTTACTTCTTTTTTCTGTATTAATTCTTTTATTTTATTAACAAAAGAATCAAAATCAGTAATATTTCTAGTAGCAAAATTAACCGCTTCGACCTGACGAGCTGGTAAATATGTGCTTGGCGACCAGCTATTATTAGAAACCAAAGCAGAAAATGAAACAGAAGCAGCATTATTGTTTATTACATAAACACCATCTAATGACTGACTTTTTTCAACCATACTTGAAGTTTCTGTCTTCAATTCCAATAAAGCTTCTTCCAAAATCTTTTTAGCTTTTCTTATTTTTGAAACATCAATCATAATTTTACCTCCTGTTTTTAACATAATTTATGGTTTTTTTATCTGGGTTTATGTGTATTATATTTACACCTTTATCAATAGCATATGAAAAAGTATGGGCTGTTCCACCCTTTGACCCATTAAAGCAAGCAACAACCATATCGCTTTTATCTACCATATATTCATCTCTTTTTATCATAAGATATGGTGAATATTTAGTTTTTGAAAGAAGAGTAACAATATCTGCTTTTTCTTTAATATACTGATACCTTTCTCTACTAGATTTTGGCCATGTCCCTTCTTGGTTTAGACAAGGAATGGCTGCTTCTAAAATAATATTAGGATAAGTCTTTTTTAATTCAAGAACTTCTTCTGCAAACCACATATCAAACCCTAAAGCCATTCCTGATATAAAATGAGTATAATCATGTTCAATAAGTTTTATTAACTCTCTTTTTAAACATTTTTTTAAATTAATACATCTTATGTCAGTTTCATTATAACCAAAATCGAATTTGTCTGGTCTATGACCCGTTGCACAAGCTATTTTACCCATAAACAATAGCATAATTATAGATAACTATAAACTATGCATTCCTCCTTTCTCTAATTATCGTAGCGTTTTACAGCGTTAACTGCACACCTACGGTGCAATAGCGACAGCGTAGCTGTACAACTGCGTTGCTGTAGTACTACATTATTTTACTTCTATTTTTATTATATCATACATTTAAAAAAGCCTCTAAGTTTAGAGGCTTTTATTTATTTGTGACAAATTGATTTGTATTCACAATATTCACAAGCATTATAATCTGATAATTTTTTAGGATTAATTTTAGTTTCTCCAGAAAGAACCTTAGAAATAGTTTCGCTAGCTACCAAAACTGCTTTTTCTAATAACTCATCAAACTCTTTCTTATCTAAAACTTTTGATTTTTTAGATATTTCACCCTTAGTTGTTATATCTGCTTGTATAATATCTGATGAACTAGGACCATCAAGCATACGATCACTTGCTGATAAAACACTCATATCAGCCAAAGTTATTCCATTTAATTGAAATTTTTTGGAAATATTATCTTTATCTGTATCAACATCTTTTATAGGATCTACTATTCTTGAATAATAAATTCCAGCAGGAAGATAATCTCCTATAATTGCTTTCATATATAAAGGAAGTTGTAATTGTAGCCCAAGATTAATTTTTTCAGTAGAAAAAGCAGTTAAGCCTGACTTATAATCAATAACCCTAACATATTTATCAGAATTTATATCTGCTTTGTCAATCCTATCAACAACTCCAATAATATTTACAGTTTTTCCACTATCAAGAGTAATTTTTAAAGGAATATCTCTTCCTATTCTAAATTCTGTTTTAAATATTTCAAAATCACTTTCTTTTAATTGACATATTGCATTCCATGAAGTTTTTAGAATTTTTCTTATCATCTTATTTTTTTCTATTTTTAATGTAATATTACTTTCCATTACATTTTCATTATGATTATTTAAATGCTTTTCAATCATAGGTAAAACTAATTTTTTAAAATCTTCAAAATTCATAGAATAAATATCAACTTCATTTTTTTCTACATATTTAAAAACAAAATTTAAAATATCATGGTAAAAACCACCTTTATTAGCTGCCGTTTCTTCAAATAATTTTTGATATTTAGGAAGTAATGCATATTCAATATAATGTTTAAAAGGACAACTATTAAATCGTTCAAGCCTAGTTACACCAAAGAAATCTTTTTCTTTATAAGAATTAGGGATATCACTAGCATTAATTTGCTGTTTATCAATAACAGCATTTTTAATAGCTATATCTAATCTTTCTGAATAAAATGGATCTGTAGATAACTCCCAATATTCGTTATCAATATCCTCAGAACAAATTCCTGTTTTCTTAAATTCAGATAAATTATTTAATAAATCATAAAAAACTTCTTCTTTATCATTATCATAATATCTTTTTTCTTCTATAAAATTATTAGAAAAACTTTTTACTACATTACTTAAAATAGAAGCATACCTCATAGGTCTAGCTTCTGGATCATTACTAGCCCAAGATATAAAAAGCTTTTCAGAAGGAAGAGTCAATGTTGAAAAAATAGCATAATAAGCATCAATAAGCTTATCTGATGAAAGTATTAGTTTTTTACCTAAAGTTACATTAATCTGAGTTAATTCTATATCAGAAATTAAATCTTCTGAAACATCAAAAGGAAACTTTCCTTCATTACATCCTAAAATAAAGCAAATCTTACTTTTTCTATTCTGAGCATCTTTTAGATCTAATATTTTAACTTCATCACAATATTCTTGTGAATTTATAATGTTAGATTCTTCACATAATTTATTAAAAATAGCCACATATTCTTCAAAAGAAGCATTTTTATCTCCTTTTAACTGACTAATTTCATCTAAAATTTTAATAAAACTATTCCAAGTTTCAAGAATTTCATTAGCAATCTGAGGTGTTTTACTTGAAAGCTCTTTATATTGTTTAAAAAATAAATCTTGAAGATTTAGTTCTTCTAAATATTCATATAAAGCCATATTATAATCACTAAAAGTTTTACAATCTATAACTTTTTTAGTAAATAATGAAATAAAATTATAAATTTTATCAATGATAACTTTTACTAATAAAAAATTATCATTATCATAAATTTCGCCATTTTTTAAGGCAATATCAATATCTTTACCAAATCTTAAAAAGAAATTTATAAGTAAAACAATTTCATCTTGAGTAAAATCAAAATAATTAGTATTAACAATATTTAATATCATATTTACATTATTGTTTTCAATACTCAATAAAAATAAATTCTTTAAAAATTCATAAAAAACGGTTTGAGTGAATTTTTTATTTTTATAATAATAACTATTTATTCCATTTTTAGAGAAGCTGTTACTTATAATATTTTTATAAAGTCCCAAATCTGTCCCAGTCAAAATAATATCATCATATGAATAGCCTTTTTCAACCAATTCTTTAATTTTAGAAGAAATAAAATCAACTTCTTTATAAATGCTAGAAGCTTCATGTAAAAAAACATCATCTGTTTTTGCTTCTGTTTTTGTATCTCTATTGAATAATTCATCTTTAATAATATCCATACCAGAAAAGATTTCCTTATTTACTTTTAGAGAGATTCTCTCAATACTCGAACCTTTTAAAGAAATAACATGATTATCAAAATCAATATATGCTTCATTACTATTTTTATAAATATTATAAGCATAAGATTTAGAGCTAATAGTTCCAAATGCAATATAATATTCATCGCTTACTACTACTAAAGCCTTTAACAAGTCTAAATTTAAAGAATTATATCTATTTAATGAATCTACAAATATATTTTTAAAACTAAAATCATTATTAGTTTTTAAAAGCTCAACTATTTTTTGTGTAAAAATTACATTATTTATAAGATTATTTTTGTCTAATTCATTTAAAAATTCTTCATAAATTAAAGCTATATCTTTAAGTTTATTTATAGACAAAACCCCAAGTTTTTCACAAACATCTATTAAATCCTTAGGTAAAATATTTTGGCTAATACAATTATTTATAAAAAGACTAATATCATCTACTATGCTATTATTATAGCTTACGACTTTTAGTGTAGATAAATTAGAAAAATTTCTAACCATAATATCAGTAAGCATAATAATTTGCATTTCTTCAGAGATAACTTCTTCTTTTATGCCTCCTATTTGTTGATATATAAATTTTGCTAAAGAAGATATACCAACACATTTACCTGGAATCTTTTTCTCGCCCATTAGCTTTTCTATATAGTAAACAGAAGAATCTGTAGTAATTACAAAATTATCTTTATCTTTTTTAAACTTACTAAATAAATAACCAGTTCGTCCAGAGCCTGCTTTTCCTGTAATAATTGTTATTTTACTCATAAATTTCTCCTTTCTGGTTTTAATTTTATTATACAGCGAAGCTGTTCAGTGCTACTGTAATTATACCATATATTATGTAAAATATCAATAATTTTTATAAAAATACAAAAATAAATAAGAAGTGTAAACTTCTTATTTATTAGTATTTTCTGTATTTTTTAGTTCGAATGCATTTATTAATTTTAATAAGCTGTCATCTTTAATTTCTAAAAGTTCAAATTCATATTTTAAAGGCATAATTGATATAATTTCATTAATATTAATCATTAAATCATATAAAATATTTTTAGAATTAAATAATATATTATAATCTTTAGTTTCAACATTAATAGAAGAATAAACATGACTAAATGTAATAAAATTATCAATTTGATAAATATTGCTTTTTAAGACTTTATCATATATTTGCTGTTGTTTATTTTTATGTAAATAATCCATAATAATATGAAACATATCATTAACGCTTAATCCTAAAGAAGAATTTTTCGAAATTAATAAATTTTTAGTTTCTTCTAATGAATAATTAGGACAAGGATATGAATATTTAAAAACATTTCCAGAATCATTAACTTCATATTTATTTGTTATATTATTTTTTGTAAAATAGCAAAAGAATACAGAATAAGTCCAATAAATCAAATCATTTATAGCTATATTAAAAACAGTACCATCAACCATCTTTACTTGTAAAAATGTATATTGTTTTTGTTTATAGTAATCATAAATTTTTTCAAATGGACTTATTTCATATTTAAACTTATCATTCTTGTTGTCTTCTAAAATTAAATTTTGTCCCATAAAATCCTCCTATCTAATTATTATGATATAGTAATTATAGCAGAAAACACGATATTTGTAAACAAAAACATAAAAATATGGGTGTAGATAAAAAACTTTGGTAGGAATGAATTTTTTATAAAAAAATAGTAAAATACCTTAAATTTTAGGCAAAAAATATAACAATTTTTTTTAATAAAAACTTTTGTTTTTTGTAAAAAATATCCTAATAGACTAAGAAACACATCATATAGGTTTTCTTTATCTATATGATGTGTTATTTAGTTTATTAGTTTACCAAAGAAAAATATCTACACCCTAAAAATATTTGTTTTAATCAAGAAATTTAACCAAAAAAATTAAAAAACAAAGCTATAGTTTAAACATTTTCTTCTTTAGACTGAAAAAAATATTTTAAACTTGTTATTTTAAATTAGCTAAAAATAAAGGAATTAACTAATTTTTTAAAAATAGCTTTAAAATTAATGATTATAAGGCAAAACTATGCCATAGGTGTACAATAACGTAGTTGTAGAGGATACTCTACGTTGTTTTACAGTATAGCTGTTCAGGTATAAAAAGTTTACTGATACTAAACTTTTATCAAAAAACAAATTTATATTGGTTAAAACCTATAAAAAATTAAGAATTATTAACTTTATGTGTAAAAGCCTTAAAAACAGAAAAAAATTAAAGATTTTATCTTGTAATCATGTCAAAAAGTTTATTATTTGTAAACATTTTAAAAATCCATAAACTTGTACATAAATAACATGTATAGTGCATAATATTTTACAAAAACTAAAAAACATAAACAATTAGCTAAAAGAAAAAGTCCCAAACTTCATTAGAAAAGATAATAATAACCTTTCCCAATAATTATTTTGCCAGCCTAATAAGAGAAAGTTTTTCCCAGCGCAGTGTGGCCTTAATATCTAAGACTATGTTCTGCGCTGGGTTTACTTTGTTTTCTAAGACTAGTTGTTAGATAAAGATATAAAAAAGATTACTTTATATTATTAAAAACTTAGTTTTTTGTTTTTAGAATAAATAAGAGAAACAACGTAAAATAGAAAAGATTAAAAGACAATGATATTGTAGAGCGTTGCTCTTTTAATTTAAGACCTAAAAATCAAACTTTTTGAACTTTGCTTATTAATTTATACATATATTATGGTGTTTTATTTACTTAGATATACATTATTTTATATGTATAAAATCATAAAAATTCGTTAGAATTAGTTTTAAATCTCTTTAATGAGTATATAGTCATAAATTAAAATAAAACTGATCAGAACGAAATAGTAATATTATACAGCTACGCTGTTTTAATTAGAAAAATTGCTTCCTAAAAAGAGTGTCTCGCCTACGCCGCCCAGCTTAGAAGACACTTCAAGTGGGCGGCGTTATAGACATTAGCATAAAGTGGTGAGAGTATTGTTCTGTAGCGTAGCTTTGCGCAGCTATAGAGCGATGCTCTTCATCCACCCGCTAATGTCGTATAAGTATAGACAGTAATATCTTTAGCTTTTTCTTTATTAAACTCATAATTATGATTAGATTTAGGTTTTTAATAATATATTTATAATATTCTTTTTATTTCTTATCTTTATTTTCACCTAAATATAAAGATTAAATCATATGTAATATTTTTTGAAACCTAATTCTTTTTCTTTAGTCCTTAGGATTAATTAAAGATTTTTATTAATCTATATTCTTTAGCCTAATTCTTAATTCAATATACTTTTGAGTCTATGTCTAGTAATTATTGATTTAAATTAGAACATAGCCTTAGGTTTTTTCAAATGGCTTTAGGTATTAAAGTTTAAGGATTTCTGATTTGAATTATATTCTAAGCTTAAAGTTTTAGAATTCAAACCTGATTTAAAAGTGAAAGGCTTATAGGCCTCTAATTATATTAATAGACGTAAATTGAATTTTTTTGCTTTAAAAGCTTTAAAACCCTTATGTTTAGCGGTTTTCCAAGGTTTTAGGGTCAAAATAGGTGTACCGTTTTATAATTTAGGGATTTTTCACTAAAAACACTTAGAGTATTTTTATTTTAAAATTTATTTCATTTTTTATTTTTTGTTATAATATTTTTAATTTTTTTACAGAAAAGCTCTTTTCTTTTTGGGGAAAATAGAATATAATTAAAGAGTAGCTTATATTTAAGCACGACAAAAAGACGTAAAACGCTTAAAATTTTTTCAAAAATAAGCTTTACGTTGATTATTTATAGATATGTATTTAAAAGATGTATTTAGATAAAAGCTGTATGGAGAGTATTATCTAAATACATTTCTTTTTTTGCATTTAAATACATAATCGTTATTTCATGTTTATCTTTAAGGTATCTACGATACCTTTCTTTTCTTTGAGCGAAAATACCTGCTATGTCGTTTTGGAACGTTTTTGTTTGATTTCTATTCCATATAACAGTTGAATTAATAATAAAATGATTTTCCTCTTTTTTTATAAATCCTTTTTCTATTAGTATATTAATTATTTTTTCTACATAATTTATGGATTTTTTTATTTTTTTAGCCAATCCTTTAATAGTAACAAAATATCTATTTTTGGTATTCATAAAAAGTGCCATGATAAAAAATGTACCAAAAGCATACCTGTTCTCTTTGACCAGGTTATTTAATACTTTATTCATAGAAATATGTTTATCAAGTGTACAAAACTTTTTAAAATTACCTTCATATCTAAAGTCTTTTGGAATAATATCCATAATATATTTTTTATGAATTTGAGAACCACTCCATACAAATCGCATACTTATAAAGTAAACTTGATTTAGTTCTTTTCTATCAAATTCCAAATCCTTTAAGTCTTTTTTGTTTAAAATACAAACAATCTTTTTGTTGTAGAGGTACTTCATAGCCTTTTCTACTTCACTAAGGGGAGCATTAACTTCTTTAGCTATTTCTCTTTGAGATATTTCGCAAAAGTTTTCTATGCATTTATTGTTTAGTAGTACATCAAAAATAGCAAGTGCTAAGGGGCATTCTATATACATATTTAAGTAAATATCTTTAATATTACCTTCTACATTAAGCATATGAAATGTTTTAGACTTGTTTTTTGCCATTTGATATTGATTATTTTTTATATCTTTACGCTTAAATTCAAATTCTATATACTTATTTACAGGTTCTAAAGTAAAAGCTTCTTCAAAAGATGATTCTTTAAATTCATTATTACTAGAAGAATCCATTGTAGACATTTCTTTACTTTCTTCTTTTTTCATAGATTTAGCGATTCTTCGTAGATTATTATCTATTGTTTGCTGTTTATCATATCTATAGTTCATAAGAACTCCTTTCTTAATATTTTTTATTTTACAGGTCATAGCTATAAATTAATATTTTTAGAATTTTTATATAATAAGCCATGTCAATGAGTTAGAATATATAAATTTAAATAATGTATTAATTTATAATAGTATTTAGTAGTGTTGATTAATTTTTTTATTATTAGGGTCTTACTAGGTAAAGATTAAAATCATTATTTTTTAAATAACTTTAACGATACGTTTCGGAATAGTGTGAAAACTCATAAACTTAAACAAATTATTAATTAATGTTTTATATTGAAACATTATATGCTTTAGTCTTTAATTAGAAGGTTATAACCATATAGCCTAATAGTTAAAAAATTAAGAGGCATTTGTTTTTAAGTTTCAGTTATGGTATTAATTAATATTTTTAAAATTTTATATAATAAGCCATGCCAATGAGTTAGAATATAAAATTTAAATAATATATTAATTTATAACATTCTTACTAAGTATAAATTTAAAATAAAGTAACAAAATATATTTGTTTCTCAAACAAAAAAGCCATAAATGAGTTTGATGTTTAAAAAATAAGGGATATTTGTTATTAAGTTTAAAAATATACAACGTAGTAGTGAAGCGCATTGCGCTAGACAGCGTACAGCGCAGCTGTAGCACTACGTGATGTAGTATGTAATACATCGCTCTACACAGCATACGCTGTGTTAAGCTATGCTTTTTAACCAAAGAAAAAAGACTAATCACGATAAATCGCAATTAGTCTTTGCACGTTCTTGGCTTCTAGCTTTTCAGCTATTTAGCGATATTCACCTTTTAGTATTGCTAACAGTGTAGCTATACAACTACGTTGAGTGTCGCTATCTTTAGATAATCTTTTATAACATAATTTTTAGTATAATTACAATATACATAATTAGTATATATTGTATATTTATAGTATAATTTTACCATTTATTTTGTTATAAAATTTATACCACATCTTTTAAGAAGTATCTTGATTTTCTTTAAAATCCGTGTTATAATATCTAAAGAAAAAAGGTGATAACTGCAGGTGGTTTGCGGTTTATCATTGGGGCCAATCGTGAAGCAACACGATTGGCTCTTTTCGTTTTTCTTCGATAAATTGAGCTACATTCAGTATATAACATAAATAAATTTTAATCAAGTCTTTAGAACATATTTTTTCATTATTTTTCCAATAAATATTCCTTATCGCAATATCTTTTCTAAGAATTAATTCCAGCCAAATAGATAAAAATAGTTAACCTAAAAACTATGGGTGTAGATATTTTTCTTTGGTAAACTAATAAACTAAATAACACATTATATAGATAAAGAAAACCTATATGATGTGTTTCTTAGTCTATTAGGATATTTTTTACAAAAAACAAAAGTTTTTATTAAAAAAAATTGTTATATTTTTTGCCTAAAATTTAAGGTATTTTACTATTTTTTTATAAAAAATTCATTCCCACCAAAGTTTTTTATCTACACCCAAAAACTATTTTTTGCTTTTCATATATCCAATTTTCTGATATAATAAAGTAAGAGTAATAAATAAAAGAGAAAAGGAGGAATAACTTTTATGACAGAATTATATGAGAAAGTATTAAAGTTTGTAGAAGAAAAGCACAAAGGACAGGTGAGGCGTTCAGGAGAACCAGTCATTAATCACCCTATTGGAGTGGCTAACATTTTAAAGGAGGCAGGGTATAACGAAGATTTTCAGATGGTTGGTCTTATGCATGATTTAATTGAAGATACTGACACAACTATTAATGATCTTTTAGAGTTAACAAAAAGATCTGATCTTGTAAGAGGAGTTGTCTCTCTAACAAAAACAGATGATATGACTCTTGAAGAAAGTATTGAAGATGCTAAGATGGATTACTTCGGAAGAGTAATTAAGGGAGCTGATAGATATCAAAATGCTCTTACAACTTATACAGACAAAAATACTCAAGAGTTTATTAGTGGCTTTATCGTTAAAACCATGGTTTATTATATGCCAGCCCTAATTGAAGTTAAAAATCCTTTTATTAAGCCATTAATGAAAGAAATTAAGCGTTTATATAACGAAATGTGTGAAGAAGCACTAACTTGGGTTAATAATAAACTTGCTGAAAAAAATATTGATATCAAAGATTATTTTTAAAAAAGGGGAGAGATTATGATAGATTTTAAAAGTATTAAAAAGTTTATTTGCATATACAAAACCTTAAACCCAGTATTTCTTGATGAAGATGACAGATATCACACAAGTTGGATAGATTTAGACTCCCCATCAGAAATAAACTACTGGCTATATGGCAAAGACTGTGTGGATGTTATCCCAGGTAAAAAGGCTCTTTGTTTTGATGTGACATCTAGTAAAGAAGAGAACTTTACTTACCCTGTTGCCATTTGCGGTGTTCATGTCTTTAAAGACCCATTACCTTTAGACGAGGAAGATGCTGAAGATATTGAAATTGAAGAATGGGGAATTGCCAATAACAAGGAAGAGTTTGATGCCTTTATAAAAGAAGCAGAAATTGCAAGAGTTCCTTACATTTTTGAACTTAAAGATGATATTTATGAGGAAGCTACTAAGTATGCGAAAAAAGTAGCTGAGGAATTTGAAAATCATCTTATGAGAACAATTCATATGAAAGGAGATATTGTTATTACTGATCCTTGTTATATCATTCCCAATAGCATTAAAGATTATGACTATTATAATTTAGAGGAACTTGGATTTAGTGATTATCTTTGCCATTCTACGTTATATGGTGACTGGAGTTGTCATGTATTTAACACAGATACAAAAGAAGCTATTGGTCAATTTTGTGCTGATGCTGGAATGTTTGGAGTTTTTTACAGAGATGAGATAAAAAGGATTTATCCAGACTTTGAAAAGGAGTATGGTGATTACTGCTATACAATAATTGAAAATTTTGAAGGAGATGTCCATTTCGAAATGAAAGATCCTGATACAATCATTGTAAAAGGCACTGGAAACATAAACTTTGCAAGTTCACAGACTGGACTATAAGGTGAATATATGGAAATATTTAAATGCCAACCTATAAGTGGAGTTGCTTTAGCCTTTGGTTTTTTGGTTATAGTAATAGGTTTTCTAATTGGTATTATTCTTATGTTTAAAAAAGATAATTGCAATCATCTTATTAAGAGTTTGCTTATTAGCGCAGGACTTAGTATATGTGTTGCATATATTGTTAATACAAATGGACCTAAAGAATATATAATAAGAATCAAAGAAGAAGCATTTGCAAGAGAAGCTCTTTCTAATTATAAAATCCTAGAAAGAGATAATGAGTTTTACAAAATAAGAGAAAGATAAACAAAAAGGCTTAGGAGTAATCCTAAGTCTTTTAATTTTTAGAACTAATTTTTATATGATTTTTGTGTAAAAAGCCTTTATTTTTTTATTTTTGTGTTATATAATATGCAAAAATAAGTTATTTATATTTAAAAAATTAAGGATATCCTCCTATTATTTATAATAGTCTCCTTAGATAGATTGACAATAAGAAGGGAGAATATCATGAAAAATAAAATAACAAAAGCTATATCTTGTTTTCTAATGATATGTATGTTATTTACAATTATTCCAACAAACTTAATAATGGCAATAAATGAAACAAGTGAACAAACAAACAAACAAACAGAAACAGAAGAGGAAACAAGTATAGAAGAAATCAAAGTTCCTGCAACAGAAGAAACAGCGTCTACACTTTCTACGGAAAATGAAGAGCAATCCACTGAAACAACAAGTATTGCATCTGATAGTAACGCTACTGAATCCTCTGATTCTGTTAATACTGAACTTGATAAAAATGAAGAAATAGAGGAAAAAGAATTAACTGATGAAGAAATTCAAGAAATTATGAAAGACCCTGTTACAGGGAAATTAATGAGTGATGATTTTAGCTCAGAAGATGAAAATAATTCAAATGAAGAATCAAATGAATTAGAAGAAATAGAAATAGAAATAGAAAAAAACAAAGAAATGCAAGAAGCTGTTGAAAAACAGATAAAAATGTTATCTGTAGCAAGAAGTATAACAGGTATTCAAGCATGGAATAATTATTTAGCTGAATTAGAAGCATATAATGCAGAATGCAAAAGATTAAATGATAAATATGATGCAGACTATAAGGCATATCAAACAGCACTTAATACATATAACACAAAAGTTAAAGAAAGTACATGGGCAGTATCTTCCATAAATATGCATATTGGTGGATATGCTAGCGGTATGGGATTATTTTGGGGGAATGGAAATCAATCAATAAGGCAACTTCAAGAAAGAGGTGGGGATGGATCTTTTTGGTATGATACTAATTTTACTTTATATACAGTATCTTATCAAAATGGAAAATATGTTGTGACCAATATATATACTCCTACAAGCGGATATTCATATGACAGAAAGCCTCCTGTTAATGGTTTTATTCTTTTAACCCATAAAACATCAAGTACAAATACAAATATGAAAAAGTATTTAAAAGTTGGTACAGAAGTAAAGATAACATTTAATTATAAAAGTTATGCAAATTATGCTTCTTCAGAATCAGGCACAGGAAATACTTCAAGAGGAAACGTTTATGTTGACCAAGGAGCTGCACCAAAAGCCCCCACAAAGCCAACAATGCCAGAAGAACCTCAATTCCATGGACATAATAAAACAGCTAACAATAATGGTTTAGTTCCTATTTCTTATGCATCTACTATAAATAAAGTAGATATAGATCTTTTTGACTATGACAAGAATATAAATGCTAGATGGGAAAAAGATAATAAATATCCAGGATTTAATAACCCAGGAACAACTGCTCACGAAAATGTTAGTTATGATGCCAATAATGGAAACTGGTCAGTAATTAGTGACTTAATTGCATCTGATGTTGAAGGTGGTAAATATGTATTAAATAACGGTGGAGATATAAATAAAACATCTGGAAATACACCTTTTATTGCAAAATTTGACCCAGTATTATCAAATAAGATAAGTAATTCTGGTTTCCCTCAACTAAAAGATGGAACATCTCTTAGTTATTTATTTAGAGAGGGAGAAGATCCTGCAGTTAAAAAAATAAGTGCTCCTTATTTAGATGGATTATTCCAATACGATCCTGAAACATATACATACCATTTTAATAGTAGAGCTAATTTTGCCCAATATAATAAACAAACTAACAAGTTTGATTTATATGATGCACTTTTAACACCAAATTATACAACTTATATATTTGGTAACTTTATGCCTTTTAATGATATTCAAAAAACAAAAAGAGTATCTGATATTGATAGAAATTATATGATTGAGATGATGTCTAGCGCAAAATACAAATCCGAACATGAAACAGACTCTTTCAAGAAACAACAATATAATAAACTATATAAATGGACAACTAGATATATTGAGGCTGCTGATTCTTATTTTGGAAAAACAAATTGGAGCTACTTAGAAACAATTAATGCTGTATTTCAAGGTCTTGGTTTCCACAAAGACGAAAATGGAGTATTTGATCCATTAACTAATGATGACTTTGACTTTAGTAAGCTTTATACTGTTGACTTTGATGATGAAATGAATTTTTGGTTTGGAATGAGTCAAGAAGTAAACTTTTATCAACCAGAAGGTGGTATGGTAGGAAAAAATAATGCTTACGAAATGACTTACAAATTTACAGGAGATGATGATTTCTGGCTTTATATTGATGGAGACCTCTTCATTGACTTAACAGGCGTTCATAGACACCATGGTGCTGAGATAAACTTCACAAAGGGTATTATAACTTATTATGAAACTGACATTAATAATGATGGAGATTTGAAACCAGATCCTGTAAAAACAGTTAGATTTAGTGAAGTAGTAAGCGATCCTTCTATTCTTAATGAAAATGGAACATTTAAAGACTGGACTGAACATAATCTTAAACTATTTTATATGGAGAGAGGTTCAGGTTCTGGAGTTTGTAGAATGAACTTCAACTTCCCAGTTAAACCAACAAACTTTGAAAAAACAGGTATTATTTTTGAAAAAGAAATTATTTCTGAATCTGAAAAAGCATTTAGTGGTAATGGACTTGATATAAATGATGATTATGAATTTCCTATTACTCTTGAAAAAGTAGAAAGCATTATTCTTGATGAATTTGGAAATCCTGTAAAAGATGAAAATGGTAAAGTAAAAACTCGTCCTATTACAGATGGAATTCAAATAAAAGGAAAAATTATTAATAATGGAACAAACACAACATCTAATCCTAATGCAAAATTTGTTATTGAAGATATTGATAGTGGTGTTTATAAAGTAACAGAAACTCAGGCCAATGAGTTTTTTGAACTGGTAAATATGCAGGCTCTTAATGAAGTTGATGGTATGGAAATAGCAAAAAGAGAAGATGGAAATTATTATTTAACTGTAAATAGAATAGATGTTACTGAATATAAGACTTTTAAAGTTAAAGTAACTAATTCCATAGAATATGAAAAGCTATTTGGTCTTAACATTAAAAAAGAAATTGTAATTAATGAAGAAAAAGTAGCTGAATTAAGAGAAAAATATCCTGAAACATTTAAAGATATGACAGATGAAGAAATTTCTTGGGGTTACATGAAACTTGATAAAAATGATACTTTTAATTTCCAAATAACATTAAAAGAAAAAACGACAGGAAATGTTATAAAAGCTACTATTAGTAATAAAGAAGGTATTTCTATTAAAGATATTCCTAGTGGAAGTTATATAATAGAAGAAGCTGATGATATGTACTTCGATTTTGTTGATATGAAAGCACTTAATAGTGCTGAGGGCTTTTCCTTTGAAAAAGAGGGTCTTAATTACGTCTTAACAATAGATGAAAAACAAGCAGAAAACGAATCATCAATTACTATTTTAGTAAAAAATCAGATAGAACCTGAACATACTTATGAAGATAAGACTGATAAAATTAATAAATTTAATAAATCTTAAAAATACAACGCTACTAATATTTATATTAGTAGCGTTTTTTAATTAACTGTTTACAAAATAACACATATATGCTATAATATCAAAAAGAGTAAGAATAAGTAAAAATAGAGAAAAGGAGCAGCAGTCTAAATTATGAGTGATTTATATAAATACCCAAGAACACCTCACTTACCTTTTTCAAAAGGAGCCACAAGTGATGATAAAATATTAAAAACAACTTCACATTTTAATGGAAAAACAATAGTTGTTACTGAAAAGATGGATGGAGAAAATACTACAATATATAATAACTACTACCATGCAAGAAGCCTTGATTCAAAACACAAAGATTATCATTCATATTTATTAACAAAAATTCTTCCAGTCTTGCAATATCAGATTCCAGAAGGATGGAGAATATGTGGTGAGTATCTTTATGCAAAGCATTCTATCTATTATGATAACTTAAAAGACTATTTTTTAACATTTTCTATTTGGAATGAAAAAAATATATGTTTATCGTGGAATGAAACAAAAGAATATTGTGAGCTTTTAAGCATAAATTTAGTACCTGAGCTTTTTGTTGGGAAATATGATGAAAAGATAGTAAAAGAAATTGCAGAAAAAACAGTAGAAAAAGGTGGAGAAGGAATAGTTATTAGAAATTTTGATGAATTTTCCTATAAGAATTTTAGTCAAAATATAGCAAAATATGTTAGAAAAGGACATGTGCAAACTGATAATCATTGGAGTTTATCAGAAATTACTAAAAACAAATTAGCCTAGTAAACTAGGCTAATTTTATTACGGCTTAAATGTTATTGAACAATTAGGATATATAAAAACATCTTCAAATCGATGCATAACAACTTTAATTCCTGTATCGATTTTATTAATTTCATCATCAGATATGTAGAAATAATCACCTTTATTTTCTAAAAGTTTACCATTTGTAATATCAATCCAATACCAATTATTATCAATATTTATTAAGTTTAAAGAAAAAGAAGTATCATCTTTTAATACCTTTGCATAAACACAATTAATATTTACACTATCACATAAAGCTTTAAAAGTTCTTGCAAGACCTTCACTATTTGCTTCTTTCTTACCAAATTTAACAATAAAATGAAACTTAATAATGATGACACTTACAAATTTCAAATCACTCTTACCAATAAGGAAACTGGAGATAAAATATCATTGATAATAAAATAGAATCTATTAGATTCTATGAAGATAAGAATCTGTTTGGATTTTAACATAAGAATAAGCCATAGGTTTTTTATGCCTATGGCTTATTTTGTAATTGTAAATTTTCAAATTCATTTTTTGTAAATTTATAAATAAAAGAAGGAAGAGGCACCTCTCTTCCTTTTATAACCTCATAATCATAATAGCAGCCACCACCGCCACTCCACCAATAACCATAGGAATAAGCCTTCTATCATTCTTTAGATATTCAAGCTTATTTACGATTTTGGCTTTTGAAAAACATGGTCTTCTAGTATAATGGATAAGTCCAAGGCGATCCTTGTAATATTCACCATGCACATGTCTACCGAAAAGACCTGTATGCTCAACCAAGATTCTGTCCTCATCAGTATAAAGCATAACATCAAGTGCGTTTTTTAGGGCTTTTATCTTTTTTGCAAAAAAACCTCTAAGTGTTGCAAAGTAAACCCCCACATAAAGTGCAATAAGTCCCATAAACAATGCAATCTTTGGATTCATTGTTTGGACCTCCGCCGTGTTTCCCTTAAACATAATTTTACTTAATACAATACAAATAACGCATCCTACACAGATACCCCCTAATTGTGTCTTAAGCAAATTCCTTCTTGTGCTATTAATAGCATCATGCATAATTTGTCCTCCTTTCATCTTACTTTTTTATTTATTTGTTTATTTAATTATAATTTATTTATTATATTAAAGTCAATTTTGACAATATTAAAGCCCACTTATAAGAAATAAGTAGGCTTTAATAAATTATGTTAAATCAATAAAAAGTTTACAGTTAGGTGGAATTCTATATTTTTTAAATCGTTCTTCTTCATCTAAAAAAGAAGTCACACCCCAATCTACAATTTTTAAAGTTGGTAGCAAGTTATCTCTAAGAATTAATAAACGCTCAATCTTTTCACTACTAAACTTACGAATTTCAGAAACTTTATAGATTCTAGAAATAAGACGTTTTTTATCATCGATAACTTTATACTTTTCCTTAACCTCCCATTCTGTTGTAAAAAGAGGGATTTTATCTCCAACTTTTAAATCCACGAGAAAATATTGAGAAGGAATAACCCTAGAATCTTCTCCAATCAGCATATTGAGTCGTTCATAGTAATGATATTTGGGCAAATCTGGATAAGCATCTAAAAGCGGATATATTCTATCTTCAATCTTTTCATCCTCTTCTTCTGTTGGATTTATTAAAACATTTACCAGTTGGCCTCTATGAACAAGTTCAACAATTAAAAACTCATTTTTACAACTACGGCATTTTTCATTATAAGATTGTGAATAATATTCATAATCAAGACCAACGATATCACCAATGTTATGAACATCATCATCTCCTAAAGAATAATAATGATATTTACCACAAACAGGGCATCTTATACATAATTCTAACATAATCTCTCTCCTTTTCTTTTAACAATTACTAATAACAAGCTCACAATCATCAGGAATGACATATTTTTTAAGTTTTTCCTCTACATTGTGAAGACTTGTTACAGTCCAATCAATATCTTTTAAAACAGGTAAACAATTATCTCGTAAAACAAGAAGTCTGTGATCAAAATCTTCTGAAACTATCTCGTAAATACGAGCAATTACATTGTCTTTTTTATTGAAAATTTTATAACCTCTTTCTATACTCCATTTAAGCCCAAACAATAATAATTCTCTATTTTTAGGAATATTAGAATTAATACAAAATTGTGAAGGAATAATGTTTGTTATTTCTCCATATAAGCACTCTTTCATAAAATCAGGTTTGTAGTATAAAGGATAATTGTCTAATTTATTAAAAATAAAGTTTTCAATAAGTACCATTTCCTTCATACTAGGATTTATTAAAACATTAATAAGTCTTCCTTTATCCACTAAAATATAGATTCGAAAAAGAGCCTTACAATCAAGACATTTAATCAAATTTTCCTTAAAATAACTCTCATTTGGATTATCTACAAAATCCCCAATTTGAAAAATATCTTTTCCAAATAAGTGAATTCTATAAATATGAGTTTTACTACATTTAGGACAAGTAATTGCCAAATGAACCATAAAATTCCCCCTTTCTAAAAAGTACTCATAATAATTTCAAAATCATCTGGTATCTTATATCTTCTAAATTGATCATAATCATCTTTATAAGAATCGGTACTCCAGTTTACTTCTTTTAATGTTGGAATAAAATTATTTCTTAAAATTAAAAGTCGCTCAATTTGTTTTACTTCAACAAAAGTTCTTATCTTATAAATTCTAGCAAATAATTCACCAGATGGTGTTAATACTTTATAAGAAGAAAGTACACACCAGTCAGTACCAAAAAAAGAAACATCCTGGCCTACACGAAAAATTCTTTCTGAAGAATATTGAGAAGGTATTACTCTTGATTCTTCTCCTAGAAACATGTTTTTTCTAGTGGCATATGAATATTCAGGATAATTATATAGTTTAGGATATATTCCATTTTCAAGTTCAAGTTTTTGGCCAAAACGTAAATCGTTCAAAATATTGTAAATATAACCATCTTTTATTAATACATATATATAAATTGCTTCATCGCAATTAGAGCAAGATACAATATGTATTTTAAAGTCGGTTTTTTTATTTGGGTCAATTTTATCACCTAAATCAAAAATATCACCATCTCCCAAATTGTATTTTGTGATTTTACCACATTCAGGACAAATTACATTAACCTCTATCATAAATTTCCCTCCAATTTTTATTACGAACAGCAAATAACTAATTTACAGTTTTTAGGGATAATATATCTTTTAAGAACCTCTAACTTACTAGTAGGAACTTCATTATCCCAATTTACTTCTTTAAGTTCAGGTAAATAATCATCTCTTAAAACAAGAAGCCTATCTCCAAAATATTCAGAAGTTAATTTGTATATACGTGCATTAAGGTTGTCTTTATTATCAAGAATCTTATACGAAGCCTTAACATTCCACAAAATATCAAAAAAACTAATTTCTTGTCCTATATTTAACAAAAAATCTGTAGAATATTGAGAAGGAATAATTTGTGTATTAGGTCCATATAGCACAGACTTAATATAAGAAGGCTTATAATAGTCTGGATAATTTTTAAGTGTTTTAAAAATATCTTTTTGAATATCTTTTACCTCTTCATTTGAAGGATTAAGTAAAATATTAACTAATCTTCCATTTTCGATAAGTTCATAGATAAAAAACAGTTTATGACAACAAGCACATTTTTTAGAATAATCCCTAAATAAACTTATACTTGTATCTCCTAAAACATCTCCTATACAAAAAACATCTCTTCCTGGAGTTTTTAATACATAATCGCATATTTCTCCACATTCAGGACATTTAATAGATAAATGTAGCATAATTTCTCCTCCTCTCTTCTTAAGTTAAATCCATAACAATTTCGCAACCTGCAGGAATAGTGTATTTAAAAAAGCAATCTTCAGTGGTAATAATTTTGCCATCCCATGAGGGCTTTTTGAGACTTGGCATATGATTATCTCTAAGGACCAAAAGTCTTTCAACATCTCTTTTGTTTTTAACCTTATAAATTCTCGCATGGATTCTATCCAAACAATCAATAACCTTATAACATTCAAAAGCTTCCCACATTTCATCTAATACATAGATAAGGTCTTTGGGTTTCATAATATAATCATCAGAAACCTGAGAGGGAATGAATTCAGAATCATTTCCTAACAGAAGTTTTTTTCTATCTTCAAGACTGTATCCACCAACATATTCCTCCAATATTGGTAAATTCCCTTTATCTAATAGTTTTTCTTCCTTTTTAGAGGGGTTTATAAGAACATTAACAAATTGTCCTTTATTAACTATTTCAAGAATTTTATGTTCTTTTCCACATGATAAACATTTTATTTTATGTTCTCTAACATAAGTCTTTTCCATAAAAATAGCTTCTTCATTGTTTATATAATCACCAATACTGATAAGATCTCCACTACCGAAAGGATAGCAATTTACTATTCTGCATTTTGGACATATAACTTTAAGATTAAACATTTCCTTTTCTCCTTTCAACAAAACCTGTAATATAAAATAAGTCTTGTTTTTTAATTTATTCTTTTACTTTATACTTTAATTATAACATTTTGCTTGGATTTCATCAATTTCAAAAACTTTTTATGAATTAGATAAATGTAAGTTTTTAGAACTATTAGCCTATGATATATTAAAAACAGATAATAAAAACATAAAAATAATAATTTTATAAAAATTAATAATGATCTATTTGTTGAAATGAACAATACAGAAAATATTTTAAAAAATATATCTAAAATAGCAAGTTTCTTTAACCTGAATTAAAAAACGAATTTTAAAGATGATAGTATTTATTTTATTATCATTTTAAATTATGTATATAAAACATTCTTATTTCTATCGTTTAGTATTACTGTAGTATATAGTACGATTCTATTACCAGAAAATTGAAAATGAAGTTTTTTATATTTGTTTTTTACTTTATTTTTTATTGTATATTTACACCCTATAAATATGGGTGTAGATATTTTTCTTTGGTAAACTAATAAACTAAATAACA
>ERZ777305.153-NODE-153-length-113513-cov-15.671456_pt1 | contig 113513 bp, 95 predicted proteins | sample MGYA00374965_ERZ777305 | MGnify/ENA primary metagenome ERZ777305 (study PRJEB29328, sample SAMD00013331) | mouse gut metagenome | study: EMG produced TPA metagenomics assembly of the Metagenome analysis of fecal microbiota from mouse which was promoted... | reverse complement strand
TGTGGTTTTTACCACTTTAAGAATTTTCAGGGTTGCATTGCTGTTTATTTGTCAAGGAACAACTTCGCTGTCACTCATAATACTGCGACAGCTTTAATAGATTACCACATGATTTATCCAATGTCAACTGCTTTTATGAAAAAATTTTTAAAATAATGTCGGAAGTTGACTAATCACATTTTCCACCAATTTGGCCACCACATTATATTGGTATACTTTTGTCAGAAACACGCTCTCTCTGGTATATTCCAAAATCTGCTGCCCTATCATACCCAGGCCAAAATACATGATAAAAGTATAGACGATCTGAACAATCAAGAATACTTCCAATATCCCAAAAGCTGCTCCCAACACTTTGTTGAGCCAGTGGATCACCGGCAGCTTGGATATCATTTTTGCCGAAAAAAGAACCACATTCAGCAGATGATGAACGATCCCAAGCAGAGCCATCAGCACCACGGCGATGATTACCCCCACTGTTTGTCTCTCCATATAACTGTGCAGACCTTTGCTGATCAGCACGATCATAATCCCCATGACGGTCAGCGTCACCAGAGAGACGATCTCTTTTACCATCCCTTTTTTGTATCCGTCAACGATCTTAAACAAAGCGCATACCGCCACAAAAATCAGCATAATGTTCATTTGTATTTCCTCCTGCCTGCCGGGCCCACAGTTCATGTGAGCGCCAAACTACTTAAGTTGTACTGTATCCAAAGAACTGTTTGTCATGATCAGATATCTGTAACTGTTTCCCTGAGGAATCATCACTCTCACGGATTTGTCAAATTCCCCCTGGTACTTGTCCACTCCGCCAAATGTATGTATCAGGCATTCCTGCTCATTGTATACGGTAAAGCTCTCCTGGCCGAAAAACAGATGATCAAAGTCCAGATTAAAAAAGTACTCTCCTATCTTCTCACCGGCTCCGCTATAAACCTGCAATTTGTGCTGAGCATCCGTAGAATTGTTGTGGAACAGCACGCCCACATGATTCTCATTACTGTACACTCCCTGAACCTCTTCCTCATATAAATAGGTGCTGGACAGTTCCGGAATCTGTGTGCCGCTGAAAAAACGCAGACCATCATCGCCTAACGCGTATGCGGTCCCATTGGTCATAAAACGGATAGTGGGAATGATCGTATCAGGGTAAGTATAACCGTTTACATAATAGTCACTCTCATTGTTCCCTACATTTCCGAAATTGTAAAAAGCAACCCGGGACTTGACCACTCCCGAATCCACATAAATACAGGACAGCGCCAGCAGTTCCCCGTTAGGCGATAGGGAGAGCGCGGCGGGATAGCCGCTTTGATTCATGGTAGTCCTCACTTCATAGATAGTTCCGTCGGGATCAAAAATATCGATCCAGGTGATCTTCGTGTCCGCCACTGTCACGGCCACCCGCCCTGTCTGCGCCACGGTAATGCTGCGGATTGGCATAGTTGTACTGAACTCCGCCAGCTTTTTGTCTTCACTGAGCACGTAAATCTCACGCCCGTTGTAATCGCCGATCGCCACCACGTTTCCGCAAGTGGCAATGATCGGGTTTTGCATCTCATAGGTCTGGTTCCACAGGGCGTTGCCCTTGGAGTCCATGCAGTGGGCGCCGTCATTACTGTAGGTCAGGATGTGACTGCCCAGAGGCATACTTACCGTTCCGTTTATCACTGTCAACTCCACGGTATCGATGGTCTCATAGGATGTATAGATATGGTTCTTGTATTGCAGGAGCACCAGAGCGATCAAAGCGATCAGGGCCGCAACCACCAACAGGATTCGGTATACATGGGACAACCTGTAATGCCGTATCTTATGCTGGTAATCAGCCTGCCCCTTCTCCCTCTTCTCCCTCTCCTGTCTAAAATTCCTGATTTCCGCCATGGTAACTCCCATCTGTCCGTTTTAGCGAACATACCTGTGTATTTCTGCCTTGTTTTTCAGTATAGCACACTTTTTCCTACGGGAGTAGGATTTTTTGACCTATTTGGATATTGTCAGGATTGACAATACCGTTTAGCTCGCAAATGGCCTGAACATGGCTGTCATTGCCATATTGTCTGATACTGATGCCGGTCAGCGTATCCCCGGACTGGATCACATAGCCCACCGGCTGGGGTTGCTGAGCCTCAATATCCGCAATGGATGGCCCTTGAGCCGGAACCTCCTGGGGATTGGCGTTCTCCTGCGCGTCAGGATTCAATGATTCCTGGGGCGGTTCCTGAGGCGTAATTGTTTCCGGGGGATTCCCGTTGTCCACCGGTTCCTGGGAATCCGGGTTTTCCGTAACCTCCTGAGGTGCCGGACTCTGGGTTGGCTGGGGACTGGGCAATGTGGGTTCATCCTCATGGCTTTCTTCGGGCGAGGCCTGTCCCGCCTGCGATGTATCGCCTGTTACGGCCTGTCCTGACACTGCTGTCGCCTGTTGATTCTCCTGCAGGATCGCATCTGCCAGACTGTTTTCAGCCATCAATGTGCCGGAATTGTATACTTCCGCCGTTGCCTCCTGCGCGCCCCCCTCCTGCGGCGCATCACCTTCCCCCGGCTGTTTGTCCCACAGCTGTGCCCAGAGTTGCTTTGCCCGCTCTCCCATAGTTCCGTCTTCGTTCTCTCTGGTGACCGCCGCCACCCCAATCAGACATAGTACCGCAAAGACCGCCACCGCCGACATGCGCATCATTTTCATGGAGGATTCCTGTGCCGCATCTCTGACGTTTTTTTCACTGCGCTTTTTAAGCCTGTCCGCTATAGGGATCGCATCGCCCGACTGTTTCCCCTTCTGTTCATGCTGATTGCGGCGCTCCTCCTGCCGGGCGCGGGCTCTGTCATATTTTTCCTGCCCATATTGTTCCGGCTCGTGATCCTGAGGATTATTATCTACCATATAAGCGAGCATACTGTCATTTTTTTCATAGAAACACGCATATCCTGTTATGTACCGGCAGGTATCCTGCTCCTGAATATGCATTCCCTCCACCATGTCGCCGTCGAAGATATGATATCCCAGGAACTCATATTCAGGGAAATACCGCTGCCTCAGACGTTCCACTTCCTGGTTCTGAGCCTGGGAGAGATGGCGCACTTCCTTATTGATGGACAAAACCCGGCAGGCTCCGTAAATAAAGAAATATGACAGGTTCTGTTCCTTGGTGTATTTTCCATACAGAGCGATAGACAGCCCTTTTTCCTCCGTGCCGCGGCAGAGTTGTTTCATGTAAGAAACTACATAGTCTTCCACGTAGATCTTACAGGTACGGTCCGCTTCCCCGATTTGCGTAATATTTTTTGGTAATTCCATAAAAACACCTCCCACATCCCATGCTTTTTAACCGCTAAAGCCGATATCAGCTATAAATATAGCATGGAGGTGAGAGGTATTTTATCATTCCTTGTCGTGAGGATCAAAAAAGCCCTCGACATTTTTCTCATTCAAAACGGTATACTGTGGTGGAATCATATTCCCTGCCCTCTCCAAAGACACAGGAAGGGAACTGGGGCTGATGGATGCTGTCAGGGAAATACTGCGTCTCCAGGCACAGTCCGTCTCTCTTCTTGTAAGCCGCGCCGTCCTTGCCGGTTTGGGGAGTAATGCAGTTGCCCGCGTAAAACTGCACTCCCGGCAGCGTGGAACTGACGGTCATGCGCCGCCCACTCTCCGGTGCGGTCAGCACGGCTATCTGGCGCAGACTGCCATCCCAGCCGTCCACCACCCAGTTGTGATCGTACCCCTGGGTCAGCAGCAGTTGGTCAAAGTTCTCTCCGATCTCTTTACCCACTGTCTTGGGCAGAGTGAAATCCATCACCGTACCTGCTACCTCCGTGATATCGCCTGTGGGAATAGCCCCCTCCACCACGGGAGTGTAATGGGATGCCAACAGCTGCAGCTGATGGCCCTCAATGCTGCCGGACTTGTGTCCGTTCAGGTTAAAATATGTATGATTGGTAGGGTTTAAAATAGTCTTCTTGTCACTGACGCCGTGATAGTGCAGGGACAACCCGTTATTTTCATCCAAAGTATAAGTCACCCGCAGCTCTTTGTTGCCGGGGAATCCCATATTGCCGTCTGTATCCCTCACAGTAAATGTGACACAGTCCTCTCCGGTCTCCGCCTCCCAAAGTTGTTTGTGGTATCCCTTGTCCATATGGCTGTGCAGATTGTTTGGGCCGTCATTTACATCCAGTGTATAGGTGACTCCGTCGATCTCAAAACGCGCTCCGCCCACACGGTTGGCGCTGGGGCCTATTGTCGCGCCGAAAAAGCTGCCGTTTCCCAGATACTCCGCCGCGCTGTCAAACCCCAGCACCACGTCCTCCGCCCTTCCTTCCCTGTCCGGTACATACAGGTTTACCAAAATTGCGCCCAGATCCGTGACTTCGGCCCTCATGCCGTTTTCATTCTCCAGGGTAAAAAGCGTAACCTCACGCCCCTGAACGTCTCCGAACTTTCTCTTTGCAATAGATATCGCCATAATTCTCGCCCTCCCGTAATGTGATGTGTCCGCGAATGAATGGACCGCTATATTTCCACGCGCCCCTCCAGGGCCCGCAGCAGTGTCACCTCATCGATATATTCCAGATCCCCGCCCACCGGTACGCCGCTGGCAATCCGTGTCACTTTAGTGCCCGTGGGTTTGATCAGTTTGCTGATATACATGGCCGTGGTCTCTCCCTCTAAGCTGGAATTGGTGGCAATGATGACTTCTTCCACGTCCTCTTTTAATCGGGACATCAGCTCTTTCAGCTTGATATCCCCCGGGCCGATTCCCAGCATGGGGGAGATGGCGCCGTGGAGCACATGGTAGACTCCCTCATATTTGCCGGTTTTTTCGTAGGCCGCCAGATCCCGCACGTTTTCCACCACCATGATCAGGCGGTGGTTGCGTTTGGCGTTGGCACACACGGGACATATATCCCGGTCTGTCAGAGTAAAACACTCCCGGCAGTACCTGACATTTTCCTTGGCCTCGAGAATAGCCTGGGCCAGACGGTTCACTCTGTCCTTCGGCATGTTGATCAGATGAAACGCCAGTCGCTGGGCCGATTTGCCGCCGATTCCCGGCAGCGCTGCCAGTTCCTCTATTAATTTGTTGATATGACCGCTGTACAACTCCATCAGAACGGAAGACCTCCCAGGCCTCCGGTCATCTTACCCATCAGCGCCTCGTTGGCCTCATCCGCCTGTTTCAGCGCCTCGTTGACCGCCGCCACGATCAGATCCTGCAGCATTTCCACATCTTCAGGGTCCACCACCTCCTGGGTCAGTTTCACCCGCAATACTTCCTTTTTACCCGACACGGTGGCCTCCACCGCACCGCCGCCGGCAGTCGCCGTAAACTCCTTGGTCTCCAGTTCCTTCTGTCCCTCTTCCATCTGACGCTGCATGCGCTGCGCCTGTTTCATCAGATTGTTCATATTGCCCGGCATCATGCCGCCGGGAAAGCCTCCACGTTTTGCCATGGGTCCGTTCCTCCGCTTTCTGTTTATTCTTCTTCCTCTATCTCCATATTGATCTGACGCAGATCATAATAAGTTTCTTCCATCTCCTGCTGGTTTCCTGCCACCTGGATATTTACCTCTATCTCTTTGCCGATCTGGTCCGCGATCAGATTTTCCAACTGCTCTTTATTCTGGGGATGCTGGGTAAAATAATCCGATGCCACCCCGTCTTTCAGCACCAGCATCAGATGGCCGTCCGCGCCCAGACTGGGAACCGCATCCTTTAGATGCACTCTCATGGGGTTTTCCGTGTTACCTACGATAACTGGCCATCTGCTGACTGCCTCTTTAACATCATCCGGAATGGCCTGAGGACGCTGAGGCCTGGGCTTTGATCCGCCGCTCATGGGAGGCGCTCCCGCCGTCTGTCCCGGCGCGTACCCCCCAGGCAGTACCGCAACGCCCTTTTCCACCTTGTCCTCCACGTCTCTGATCCGCTCCAAAAGCGCCTCCTGGGAAATCTCCATACCGGGCTTACACAGCTTTATCAAGGCGATCTCCACCAGTATGCGCTTTTGACTGGCATACCGGATCTGTCCCGACAACTCGGAAAAAATGCGGATATAGCGGACGATACTGTTCATGTCCGCCATAGCGGCCTCCTCTTTCAGGCGCGCCAGATTATCCGAGGACATGTCAATGACGTCTTCCAGATTGTCTGAGGACTGCACCAGCATCAGATTGCGCAGATACCAAGTAAAATCCGTGACAAACTGGGTCAGTTCCCGGCCCTGCATAACGATATCTTCCAGGAGCTGTATGCAGCCCGGCACATCCCTCTCCAGCACGTACCGCAGCAGGCGGCTGAACACTTCCGTGTCCACCGCTCCCAGCACGTCCAATACCTTGTCGTAAGTCAGCTCATTTCCCAGATGAAAGGCGATGCATTGATCCAGCAGACTCAGAGCGTCCCGCATGGAGCCGTCCGCCACCTTAGCAATGTAGCGCAGCGCTTTCTCCTCCACCCGCACCTGCTCCACTTCCGTCAGCTGCCGCATTCTGTCGGCGATGGTGTCGATGGTGATTCTCTTAAAGTCATAGCGCTGGCATCTGGACAGTATTGTGATGGGCAGCTTGTGTACCTCTGTTGTGGCCAGTATAAAGATCACATAGGACGGGGGCTCCTCCAGCGTCTTGAGCAGCGCGTTAAACGCGCCTATGGACAACATATGCACCTCGTCAATGATATAGACCTTGTATCTGCCCTCCGCCGGGGAGTAGGAGACTTCCTCCACGATCTCACGGATATTGTCCACGCCGTTGTTGGATGCGGCGTCTATCTCTATCACATTCATGCTGGCTCCCGCCGCGATGGCGCGGCAGATCGCACATTCCCCACAGGGGCCTTCCCCGGTTGGTTTCTCGCAATTAACGGTGCGGGCAAATATCTTGGCTACGCTGGTCTTGCCGGTTCCTCTGGTCCCGGTGAACAGATAAGCGTGGCCTATGCGGTTTGCCCGGATCTGATTTTTCAGGGTTGTCACAATATGATCCTGCCCCTTTACATCCGCGAAAGTATCGGGGCGGAATTTACGATATAGCGCTGTATATGACATCTACTCAATCTCCAAAGCTTATTCCCAGCAGCTTGGCCTCCTTCACAATGGCGGCGTCCGGTGCTACCGTCTTTAACTTACCCGCCACTTCCTCCAGCGGTACGCGGACGATCTCACGGTTCTTATATCCCACCATAAAGCCGTACTGTCCGTCCAGTATCATTTTTCCTGCCTCCGCGCCCAGACGGCTCGCAAAGACTCTGTCATAGGGACAGGGACTGCCGCCTCTCTGCATATGGCCGGGAACTGTCACGCGAACCTCACGTCCTGTCTTTTCCTGAATCCTGGCTGCCACCTCGTAGGAGACGGAAGGATAGGGATATTTCTCCATCTTTTTCTTGTATTCTTTCTTGGACAGCTTGGCGTCCGCCTTGGAGATCGCGCCCTCCGCCACGGCGATAATGGTAAAGCGGCTGCCGTTTTTGTCCCTCTCCTCGATCTTGTCGATCACCTTGTCTATGTCATAGGGGATCTCAGGCAGCAAAATAATATCAGCGCCGCCTGCCATACCCGCATTCAACGTCAGCCATCCCACTTTGTGCCCCATGACCTCCACGATAAATACGCGGCCGTGAGACGCCGCCGTAGTGTGTATACAGTCGATGGCATCTGTGGCGATATTGACGGCGCTCTGGAAACCGAAAGTCATGTCGGTTCCCCACAGATCGTTGTCGATGGTCTTGGGCAGTGTGACCACGTTCAATCCCTCTTCACGCAGCAGGTTGGCGGTCTTGTGGGTACCGTTGCCACCCAGGATCACCAGGCAGTCCAGCTGCAGCTTATGATAAGTCTGTTTCATGGATTCAACTTTGTCCACGCCGTTATCATCCGGCTCGTGAATCGTCTTAAAAGGAGTGCGGGATGTTCCCAGAATCGTGCCGCCCTTGGTCAGAATACCGGAAAAGTCCTTACCTGTCAGCATCTGGAAGTTGCTGTAGATCAATCCCTTATAGCCGTCGAGGAAACCGTAGATCTCTACCTTTTCTCTTGAGTTCGCCAGAGTCTTTACGACCCCTCTCATAGCGGCATTCAGCGCCTGACAGTCGCCGCCGCTGGTCAACATACCGATTCTCTTCATATCCTGTTCCTCCGTTTCACACTTGTCTATTTCGTTGTGCTGTGGTTCAATACGGTAATTATACCCCAAATCTTTTCCCTGAACAAGCCTTAATGGAAAAATATCACTTGCCAAACGTGCCGTAATATTATAGAATAGGTAACGTAATATACGGAGCCGTATCGAAGCGGTCATAACGGGGCGCACTCGAAATGCGTTAGCCCTCCGGGGCACGAGGGTTCGAATCCCTCCGGCTCCGCTGCCAAAAGCCTTGATTTTTCAGGGCTTTTTTTATCGGAAAGGCTGGTGTGCGAAACTTCTAAAATATATAAAGCTGCATATAATAAGGCACCCGGCTGCAGTACCGGGTGCCCCAAACGGATTTTTTATCAGAGGTCCTTTATTGGAGTCTCATTGTCGGTCTCGCCGAAGGCGTTCATTGCCAGCAGATCAGCGGCCCAAACTTTGTCAGGCAGCCCTCCTTTTACGATATCAGACTATGACAGCAAAACCTGCATAAACACAGATATCACCAAGATCACAACGGACAGGCCTGCCAGCACAAAAGTGGCTATGGCGAAACCCTTTTTCTTGGTCCTTATGCCGCAGGCGGCGAAATAGAACTCCAGCAAATACAGCAAAATGCCGAATGTGTATCCCACAAAGGAGAACAACAGGCCTACAATAGACATTATAAAACCGATAACGGCGTATTTTTCATTACTTTTATTTGATGCCGCCGAAAAATCCTCATATTTGCCGACTTGGGGCTGCGGCGTACCTCCGGAGACCTGGCTGGCAGTGGGCTGTATATTATAGGGATCATTCTGGGTCATGTTGGGTCCCGGTTGTGCCGGGGCTGCGCCCCCAGGAGTGTTGTAGGATGCCAGCGTCCGAAACAAGGGGTCCAGAATCTGCTTGTACGCGGATTTGGGCATGGCACCGGCAAAACTGTCATCCAGCAGATAAGGCTTTTTATATTTTCCTATATAGGCATGGATGGTTACCATCCCCGTCTGTATGTAAAACTCAAACAGCCGCCGGCCCACAACGGGATCATAGTACTGATAATAGTGGTTGCCGTCCTTCTCCTTCAATTCAAAGCTGTTGGCTCCCAGCCAGTTCATAATCGTCTGATGAGCCAGATTCGGGTCCACATTGATGGGAAACTGATAGGTACTTTTTCCTTTTTTCATAAGAAATCATTCCTTTCTGCAAAGTTGCTCCGACTTATTTATATAGATTGTAACATGGCGGCTTTCCCACCGTCAAGACCGATCATAGGGTATTGGCCTGTCCCCCTGTAGCGCCAGCAGAATCCGGCTCTCCCGCAAAGTCTTGCTCTGATCGTAGTCATATTCTATGGTCTGAATACTGACATTTGGACAGCGTCGGTGAAGTTCATGCAGAATTCCCCGCTCACACACATGGCTCACCAGACATCCAAAAGGATGCAGGATCAGCACGCTTTCACAGCCTTTTTCCACATACTGCGCCGCCTCGGCCGCAATGAGCCAGCCGTCGCCTGTATTACACCCATAGTCAAGAATGTCCGCCGCCTTTTCCTTCAACCGCGCAAAATCCAGATCCGTGTCAAAGTGCCGGCTCTCCGCCACACAGGCATACAATTCTTTCTGGACCTTGCACAGGTAGCGGAGCACCGTATCATACAGTTTCTTCTCCGTCACGCGGCGAACCGTTTTTCCTTTCCCATACCGTTGCGCCTTATACCTCTCGGTGTCCACCAGATAAATACAGTAGTTAATAAAACCGCCGCTATAGGGTTCATAACCTTGTTTCAGGATAAAGCTCTCGATATCGTCGTTGCCCAGTCTGGAAAATTTCATATATATCTCGCCGGTTATTCCCACTCGCCGCTTTTTCTCACGCCGCGTCTCAATCTTTCGGAAACGTTCTATGGCATAGCGGTATGCCCGCGCCCGGGATTTACGTCCGTTTTTGTGTGCCCGGATATCCCTGCACAGTATTTCCTCCACCTCTGCCCGCACCAGGTCTGTCTCCCCGGGATTAACCTCGTAGGGTTTCGTCTGTTGATACAGACACATGATCAGGTCTCCGTAGCATACCGCCGAGATCGCGCCAAACAACAGCCGGGAGGTGATACGAAATCCCGAATGCTTTTCCTCCCCGGAAAAATTGAGGGATATCACCGGTATATCGCTATATCCCTCCAAGCCCCGGCAGTGTTTTTTGTACAGGACTCGCTGGAGCAGATTATAGATATTGCCCGCCCGGCAGGAGCCTCCGGCCTGGGGCTCCATAAAAGCCACTTCCTCCGGACGACGCTCCCCGCTCTCCAGATACTCCATGAACTGTGCAATGATAAGCACGGTAGGATAACAATAATCATTGCTGATATAGCGCAGCGTCCGGGTTATGTCCTGCACCTCATTTTTCAGCACCTCAAAAGAATAGCCGTCCGCCCGGAACGCGGCCTCCAGAAACACATTGTGATATTCCAGCATTTCACACAGTAAAATAGTTCTGGAGTTTTTGTCCCGCCTGGTAAAGTTTTTCCGTATGCTGTGAGATTTGTTCATGTGATAAGGCCCTCTTTGCCCGCCCTGTCGCCGTCCATCTCCAGATTGCGGCAATACCACTCCTCGCCCTTGTATGTATAGGGCCTGTATACCCGGTCTGTGACATCCCGAAAACCCGCCGACAGATAACAGGCGTGGGCGCGGGTATTATTTTCAAATACCGACAGGCCAACTTTCTCTGCTCCCATGAAAATAAAAGCGTACTTGGCGGCCAGCCGCACCAGCTCTCTGCCGTATCCTCTACCCCTTCTTGCAGGATCTACGATCACAAATCCCAGACGGATATCTGTCAGTTCACTGTTCTCATAGCGCAGTGTCAGATGCCCGGCTATACCCTCTTCGTCCTCCGCTGTCATGGGATATATGCACTCCCGGGCCAGGTAATAATCGTTCATTTCAACATCGCTGACGGGAAAACGGCTGTATTTATCAGCGCACCAAAAACGAAATGTCCTCTCGTCTTCCAACCACTGGACTATTGTTTCCGCATCCGTATTTTTGTATGGTCTCAATCTCAGCATATCTCCGTTCCTCTCCTCGGTCTATTCTCTGGGGATTCATGCCGTTTTGGGTTTCTTTGCCGGACCCGGCATAGCCTCGGCGCGACTTCCGGGCAATCTGTCCGGAGATAGCGCCGATGTCATCCCCGGCGTATATCATGTGCGCCGTAGGGCACACTCTCCCTCAAAAAGTTATTCACAGCTTGCAGAAGGCTAAAATCAACAGGATCACGCCGCTCAGCCACCCAAGGGATATACCAAGTTTTCGCGACAATCTCTCGCCCAACCAGGACCCCAGCATCAGAGTGAGCTGATTTGCGATCAGTGAGGCCGTCACCACCGCCGGAACGCTCACCTGGCCCATGGCGGCTCCGAATCCTGCTGCCGCGCCGTCCAGAGACAGAGCCAGTGCCAGAGAGGCCGCCTCCGCCACCGAGATCGTTTTGGAATGATCCAGGTCTACCGCCACGGGGTCCGCATATACATGTAATACAAAGCGCAGGCTGAAAAGCGAAAATCCCAGCCGGCCGTCAAGATTGCCATATCTGCGTATGGCCCACCGGGTGATTCCGTCCAACAGCTTTACCAGGCCCAGCGCAAACAGTACGCCGAAACACAGTCCCCGGCGCAGACCGGGGGACAGAAACAGGGCGGCCAGGCTGCCCAGCCCCAGAGACAGCCCCACGATGGCGCTACAGATCAGGTTGATCACCAGCGTGGAGCGCCAGGGCAGCCGTATCTGCCTGGCGCCGTAGGCCAGACCCGCCACAAAGGCATCTACCGACAGCGCGGACGCTATTGCCGCGGCCTCCAATACCATCCTCAGAGTATCCAAGAATATCATCACCTGCTAAACATAGACTTATTAGCATAATATTCCTGTTTTTCTCCATAGGTTCCCCTGTTTTTAATCCACTCCCCGCAAGGCCGTTTGCGGTATGTATTCAGCCGCCCTTTTCCGCATGTTTTCCAGCTCTCCCGGATCAAAGCTCTCATAGCCGGGCCGCATTACCTGATCGCTGTCCCGATAGCTTTGCAAATAGTAAGTCCGGCAGCCCTGCAGCCATTGTCCGATGGCGGTGAATTCTTCCGGACTGTGAATGCCCTTTACCACCGTGGTTCGGAATTCGTAGGTTATCCGGGAGCTTTTCAGAAGTTCCACGCTCTCTTCTATGGGTGCCAACTCCATATCCGGCAGCCCGCAGGCAATGCCGTAGCGTTCCCTGGACGCCTTGATATCCATGGCCACATACTCCAACAGTCCCCGGTCCAGCAGATGCCCAAGCACCTTGGGGCGGTAGCCGTTGGTGTCCAACTTTATCAGATAGCCCAGTTCCCGGATACGGCGGATAAAGCTCTCCAGATCTGTCTGCAGCGTAGGCTCACCCCCCGTGATGCATACTCCTTCCAGAATGCCCTTTCTTTTTTTCAGAAAGGTAAGCGCCTCGTCCTCCGAGATTTCCGGCTGCTGTTCGGGGGCCAGTACCAGGCCGCTGTTCTGGCAAAAGGGACAGCGCATATTGCAGCCTCCGGTAAATATTGTGGCGGCCACGTGTCCGGGATAGTCCAGGAGTGTGGTTTTGTTTATGCCGTAGATTTTCATGGTCTCTCCTTATTAGCGGAAGGGGACGCTTACCTTCTTGACGGTTAGCCGGTTGTAAGCTACAATGATACAAGTGTAAGTACTATACAGATATAGTTACGGGACACCCATGGTCAATACGGAATCGCGTGGGTAGTTGATGGATTACGCAATTGTCTGACTATGCGGAGGAACACAGGGAGGCGGTCATGGCCGGGATTGTCAGTGTGCAGGAAAAGTATATGAGGATGGCCTTGAAATTGGCTCACAGGGCGTTGGAGCTGGGGGAGGTCCCGATCGGCTGCGTTATCGTCCATGAGGGGAAGGTTATCGGAAGAGGATATAACAGGCGCAACACCGATAAAAATACCCTCGCCCATGCAGAGATCACCGCTATCAGAAAAGCCAGTAAAAAGATCGGAGATTGGCGTCTGGAGGGCTGTACTCTCTATGTAACTCTGGAACCCTGCCAGATGTGCGCAGGCGCTATCGTTCAGGCGAGGATACCCGAAGTGGTTATGGGCTGTATGAACCCTAAGGCCGGCTGCGGCGGCTCCATTCTGAACATTCTGGAGATGCCGCAGTTTAACCATCAGGTTGCCGTGACCCGAGGCGTGTTGGAGGCGGAATGCAGCGCTGTTTTGAAAGAATTCTTTACCAGACTGCGCATACGCAACAAACAGGAGAAAGCCGCCAGGATCACTTCTTCTGAAACACAGACTTAGGCTGCTTGCATACGGGACAAACATAATCGTCCGGCAATTCCTCAAAAGGAACGTCTCCGTGATACTCATAGCCGCACACCCCGCACACATAGGTGGGGCCGGATTCCTCCTTCTGTTCCTCTGGGATATAAGTGGGTGCCGCCTTGGGACTTTTTCCTTTTATCACTTTGTGATAATACGTATAGGTCATGGGATCATCCTGATTGAGAATATCCGCGTCCACCACTTTCCCCAGAAATACGGTATGAGTTTCGGTCTCTAGCTTGTCCACTACTTCGCATACGATATAGGCACAGGCATCCTGGATCACCGGCATGTATCCCTTGATCATTGGCTTGACCTGATCAAACTTGTTATTGTCCCTGCCGCTCTGAAAACCGAATACGCCGATGGTACCGGGATCGGAATGCTCTCCCAGTATGGATATGGCGAATTTCCCCAGCTTTTGAACACACTCGTTGGTGTAATTGTCATGATTGATACTTACCGCGATCGTTGCAGGTTCCGATGTGATCTGCATAGCGCTGTTGGCCGTGCATCCTGTGGCTCTGCCCTCGTCCCAGGTACTGACTATATATACGCCGTAAGATAACTGTCTAAATGCATTTTTGTTCATGATTCGTCTCCTTCCCGTTACCACCGCTTGAATATTAGGATGTACATTTTCAGTATAATTAATCCCCTCTTTGTTTGCAAGAAGTTCTTGACAAAAATCCAATAAAAAGATACACTATAAAAGCCGTATATCGTGGGAAAAACCGTAGAACAGATGTTGATGTCCGGTCTCACGCAATGGGAATCTACGAACCGTGTCAGGTTGGGAACAAAGCAGCACTAAGTAGAACCTCCCATGTGCCGTGAGGGCCCCGGGCGGAGTCTGGGATACGGCCCGCGATATGCGGTCTTGTAATTTCCGCTTTGAGGAGTAAACTGCCATGTCTTTTCTCCGTCTTTCCGAGCTTGAAAAACAGAATATAGCGCGCCATTTTTTGTCCTGCAACCTCTGTCCCCGGCGATGTGGTGTGAACAGGCTGGCCGGGGAGAGAGGATATTGCGGCCGGACTGCTGAGCTGTGGGCTGCCAGAGCAGCGCTGCACATGTGGGAAGAACCTTGTATATCCGGTGCTGTGGGTTCAGGCGCCGTTTTTTTCAGCGGCTGCAATCTCCGCTGTGTTTATTGTCAGAACCATGATATCGCTCTGGGACATACCGGCAGGGAGATCCCGGTGGAACGATTGGCTGAAATCTTTCTGGAATTGCAGCAAAAGGGAGCCGCCAATATAAATCTGGTGACTCCTACACACTATATCCCGCCGGTCGCAGGCGCTCTGGAACTGGCCCGCCGGGGCGGCCTCTCCATTCCCGTGGTCTATAACTGCGGCGGTTACGAAGAACCCCAGGCGCTGAAAATTTTGGACGGTCTTGTGGACATCTATCTCCCGGATCTGAAATATGTATCCCCCAAGCTCAGCGCAGAGTACTCCCATGCCGCCGATTACTTTGAAAAGGCCCGGCAGGCTCTGGCGGAGATGTTCCGTCAGTGCGGCCCATTGGAATTTGCCCCATCCGGGGAGGATGTCCCTTCCCCCGCAGACGCCGCCGTCTACCCCCGGGATACGCCGATGCTGCGCCGGGGCATGATCGTCCGTCATCTGGTGCTGCCGGGACAGGTGAGCGACAGTAAAAAGGTTCTGCACTATCTTCATGACACTTTCGGAAATCACATATATGTCAGCGTCATGAGCCAGTACACTCCTCTGTCCCATGTGGCGGACATACCCGAGCTAAACCGCCGGGTTACGCCCCAGGAATACCGGAGAGTGATAGACTATTGCCTGCGGCTGGGCATGGAAAACATATATATTCAGGAAGGGGACGCGGCTGAGGAGAGCTTTATCCCTCCCTTCGACCTGTCGGGCCTGTAAAGGGGCCCGGCAACCCTCTATAATTGCACACGAATCATGTAATAGCCAAATTCCCCTTCACCGGCAGGTTCCTGTCTGCACTCAAAACTTTCAAAGCCGTACATGATGGCCACCTGTTTTTCTTTTTCAAAAAAGTTTCCCGGCACCCCTATGTAGAACTGATCTTCGCCCCTTTGCTGCATACATGCCAGTATCAGATGGTCATAATTGAAGTATCCGTGAAGCAGAAAACTGTTTTGCACCAGGCGGTAAGCGCTGGAATGCAGTATCACAAAGTCTTCCGGTCTTAAGGAAAGATATTCCCGCTTATCCTGAAAGGGACGAATATGAGGGTATATCTTTTGGAGTTGCTGCCATTTGTCCTCACTCATGGATTCCATGTGGGGGGTCTGACGTTTCCTCTGCGACCGTGACGGTTTAACTGCCGTCCCGTTACCGGCTGTGTTGATACTGTCCGATTGACGAACCGGCCTCTCTTCCCTCTCGTGCTGCATGACACTTTCCGGCCTGCTCTCCTGTTGCCCCTCCGGATGCGTCTGGGGCCGTTCTGCCTTCTCCGCTGTGCTCTCCGTTTGTTGAGTCGGCTGGATTTGCGGCTCAGGTGACTTGACCCCTCCTGCTGCATTTCTCGTTTGTTGAGTCGGCTGGATTTGTGGCTCAGGTGACTTGACCCCTCCTGCTGCATTTCCCGTTTGTTGAGTCGGCTGGATTTGCTCTTCACGCAACATGGTTTCCTCCGCCATACTCTCCTGCTGACGTGTCGGCTGTATCCGAGGTTCAGGCGACATGGTTTCCTCTGCCATGCCCTCACGCTGACGTGTCGGCTGTAACTGCGGTTCAAGTGACATGGTTTCCTCTGCCATGCCCTCACGCTGACGCTCCGGCCTTGTCCCCATATTAGTTATTTCAGCCCTCTCCGCAACATGTACCTCCCGGTTGGGAGGATCATTCTTCCATGTCGGTTCCGATGCTTTCCATATACAGCGCATACTCCGTCTGGGGGACAGCTGTACATAGATCCGTTCCAGTTGTCCGTAGCGCATACTCTCCCCCAGCGCTATGCCGGTCCCCTCCTGCTCACGGTCCACACATTCCCAGCAGAAGCTGCCGCTGCCCTGTCTGATCAGTACCGTTCCCACCCTGCTCTCGGTTCCGCCGCCCTCCAGCACTACTTCCGAGGCCATGTCATCCGTCTCATACAGGTCACGTATCCTCATCTCCAAGAGCAGCCTGTTGCCGGTGACTGTAACTTTTACATTGCCGCAGTTGCGTTTTTTCTCTCCGTTTTCCAGATAATCTATATAGCGGATCTGCTTTTCATAATACATAAAAAATCCCCCTCAACACACCTATGTTTTCCTTTACTATAAGTGTATTAAGGGGTTGTCCTTTTTATTCCTGTATCAGTACTCCAGAGAATCCAAATATTTCATATAGTTTACCACCATCAGCGCTATCTTGAAAGTCAGCGCGTCATCAAAGTTCCGCAGGTCCAGACCTGTACTTTTTTGAATCTTCTCAATACGGTAAACCAACGTATTGCGGTGTACAAACAACTGCCTGGAAGTCTCCGAGACGTTAAGATTATTCTCAAAAAACTTGTTGATGGTTGTCAGCGTTTCATCGTCCAGGTCATTGGGCACATTATCTCCAAAAATTTCTTCAATGAAAATCCTGCACAGATTCACCGGCAGCTGATAGATCAGACGTCCTATACCCAATGTGCTGTACGCCACCACATTGCGCTCCGCATAGAAGATCTTGCCCACGTCCAACGCCAGTTTAGCTTCCTTGTAGGATTTGGATACATCCTTCAGTTCCTGCACCACTGTGCCGAAAGACACGCGCACATTCAGCATGGCCTCCGCATTCATCATTGCCACAATGGTATGCGCCACATCGCAAAGGTTTTCATAGGTGGTCATCTGATCCAGATTCTTGATCAAGATCACACTGCTCTCGTCCACTGCGGTAATATAATCGCCGCTCTGGGAGGAAAACATTCCTTTTAACAGTTCTGTCACTATGCCGTCTTTCTCCAGGCGGGTCTCTATCAGAAACACTGCTCTGGGAGCCGCCACCTCCACATGCAGTTTCTTGGCCCGATTATAGATATCTACCAGCAATAAGTTGTCCAGCAACAGATTCTGGAAGAAATTGTTTCTGTCAAAACGCTCCTTGTATGCAATCGTAAGATTTTGAATCTGACATACGGCGATCTTTCCCACCATATATACATCATCCCCGCCGCCACGTGCCACCAGCACATAGAGCAGTTCTCCCTCATCCAAAATCTTCAACAGATGGTGAGGTCCGATCACCTGACTGTCGGCGGGAGACATGGCAAATCCGTTGATCAGATTCCCCTGTATCCCCTCCATATCGGCTGTCGTCGCAATCACTGCGGCGGAAGGGTCATATACACACAGATCCACCTTGGTGATCGCCTTTAATTCGTCTATACTTGTCTGAATGATCTGACTTGATATCATACACTCCTCCGTCCTCTTCTATTTAAAAAAGAGGTGCTGGAAACCAGCACCTCTCTGGAAATCTTACTAGTTGGTAACAATCTGCTCGGTCTCTTTGTCAAATACATGAATCTTCTCAACATCCAGAGCGAACTTCACGGCATCACCGGGTCTTGCAGTTGTACGGGAATCTACTCTTGCCGTCATCGGGAATACATCCAGATCGAAGTATAAGTAAACTTCCGCACCTAACAACTCGTAAACCTTGATCGTGGACTCGAATACACTGCCCGGAACCGCATTCGCATATGTCTCGGCATCATATACATCCTCGGGACGGATACCAAAGGTAACAACCTTTCCATCGTAACCGCCATCTATGATCTTTTTAGACTTAGCCGCAGGCAAAGGAATGCTGTGGCCGGCAATCTCCAGGTTGGCTACATCGCCATTTACCTTAACAGTCGCATCCAGGAAGTTCATCTGAGGAGATCCCATGAATCCTGCAACGAACAGGTTCTGAGGTTTCTCATACAGATTCTGGGGAGTATCTACCTGCTGGATAACGCCGTCCTTCATAACAACGATTCTGGTACCCAGTGTCATAGCCTCGGTCTGGTCATGTGTAACGTAGATGATGGTGGTGCCCAGTCTCTGATGCAGCTTGGCAATCTCAATTCTCATCTGCACACGCAGCTTTGCGTCCAAGTTGGACAGAGGCTCATCCATCAGGAATACCTTGGGGTTACGCACGATAGCACGTCCCATAGCCACACGCTGTCTCTGACCACCGGACAGAGCCTTGGGCTTACGATCCAGCAGTTTCTCCAGATCCAGGATCTTGGCAGCCTCTTTAACCATCTTATCGATCTGATCCTTGGGAACCTTTCTCAGTTTCAGACCAAATGCCATATTGTCATAAACAGACATATGAGGATACAGAGCGTAGTTCTGGAATACCATTGCGATATCTCTGTCCTTGGGCTCTACATCGTTCACAACTCTGTCACCAATCTTTAATTCACCGGAGGAAATATCTTCCAGTCCCGCAATCATACGAAGGGTGGTAGACTTACCACAGCCGGAAGGACCTACGAAGATGATGAATTCCTGATCCGCAATCTCAAGGTTGAAATTCTTAACCGCCTCAAATCCATTGGGGTAAACCTTGCAGATATTCTTTAAAGATAAACTAGCCATAAAATAACTCCTTTCGCATATAGACGATTTTCTGTTAATGCAGCGATATGTATCACCACAACCTTGCAATAAGTATACCTAAATATTCTGTGAAATTCTATGCCACTATTTCACAAAGATTTTGGTTCCCATTGTGTGAATTGCTCACAAATACGGATGATTTTATTCTTTGACGTCATTTTTCACAAAACCGTATTGTTTTTATTGGACATATTCTACAGATTTAAGACTTATCTTCCAACGAACTGTCCAGCTGGTCGTGAAATATTTTCCCGCCCTCTTCCTCATCTTCCTCTTTGACACCGTTCATTTCATTGATCCGCCCTTCCAGTTTCAAGAATAACTTATTGTACAGCTTGGCGGACAGAAACGCCGGAATGGTCATGCCAAAGAGCATTATCAGAGGAAAGATGCTGGGGGCAAACACCATCAGTACCATGGGGATAAAGTACAATATCACCATCAGTACGCTTTTGGGGGCCTGGAGAATACTCATGGCCAACGCGTTTTTGATCGTGCGAAACACCGGATTGGCAAATTTGGCCTGTACCGGAAACACATAGACCAGCGTAAAGAGGGCAAAGATCGCGATGGCACCCAACACGGCTCTGAATATTATATGGAACTCCGTCTCCGAGGCGTACATGATAAGGAAGTCTCCTCCCAGGATCAAGCCTATCGCCAGCAAGATCAGCCATATGGCCGTGGACTGTATAAAATTTTCCCGGAATGCTTTAAAATATCCTTTTACGATATAGCACTCCTCATCCCGAACGATCTTCAGAACCTGATAATGCATGGCCGTGAGAGCCGCTCCCGCGGTAATAAGAGGAATCATGCACACCACCGTGAGCAGATTCAGGATCATCAGATCCGCCACCTTGTTCATGACCTGCATAAACGGACTGTCAATATTTAAAAATTTCATAGGTATCCTACCTTTCAAAAATATTTTTCCATGGATGTAACTCTGATGCCGGATATCTGCTCCTCCGGCTTTATGGCATAAAAACCCAGTTTTTTGTAAAAATCCACCGCGTAGGGAGCCGCCGTCAGCGTCATGCTGTGTTCCCCCGCCTCCCGCTCCAGATACTGGCACAGCCCTCTCATCAGAGTTCTGCCAATGCCCCGGCGGTGATATCTCTCGTCCACAAACAGCAGGGACAGATGATTGCCGCTGCGCACGGAAGCCAGCCCCACCACAAGACTGCCGTCAAGAGCCAGCATCACCTGATAGCGCCCTTTTAGGAACAGCTTTCTCAGCGTCCCGTCATGTATGAAGGTATCAAAATTATCGATACCTTCCTGGGAATAATCCTTCCCCTCAAACTTTAAAAAGGTCCGCCATACCATATCCATGGCGGGGTCCCAATCTTCCGGCAATGCCCACCTGATTGTGTAAGGGAAATGATCCGTTTCCATATAAGTTCCTTTCTGCCTATTCCTTCGCGGCGCAGGCTCCCACCTGATTTTGCAGAGGCAGCCCATTGTCCAGAGCATGGGCATTCTCCATAGTCACTCTGGCGATGGCCTCCATGGCCTCCCGGGTAAAGAATCCCATATGAGAAGTGATAAGGACGTTGGGGAAGGTAGTCAGACGGGCAAGTTTGTCGTCCTCAATGATCTCTCCCGAACAATCCTCATAGAATATGCCTTCCTCCTCCTCGTAGACATCCAGCCCTACGCCGCCGAACTTTTTCTGCAGCAGACCGTCGATCAGATCATCCGTATGGATCAGGCTGCCTCTGGAGGTATTTACCAGATAAACTCCCGTCTTCATCATGCCGATGCTCTCCTTATTGATCATATGCCTGGTCTGGGCAGTCAGCGGACAGTGCAGGCTGATCACATCCGCCTGCCGGAACAGTTCTTCCGTGGACACATAAGATACATCCAGGTCTGAGTTGGGGTAAGGATCATAGGCAATGACTTTCATGCCGAATCCTTTACAGACCCGGATCATGGCCTGCCCGATACGCCCTGTTCCCACGATTCCCGCCGTCTTTCCATAAAGGTCTGTTCCCATAAGCCCCTGCAGACTCATATTAAACTCTCTGGTACGGTTATACGCCTTGTGCGTGCAGCGGTTCAAAGTCAGCAGCATGGCTGTGGCGTATTCTGCCACCGCCTCGGGAGAATAACTGGGCACCCGCAGTATCACGATCTTGTCCTCAGCCGCTTTCACGTCCACATTGTTAAAGCCCGCGCTTCGCAGCAATATCCCTTTCACATGCATGTCATAGAGTACTTCTATCATCTCACTGTCAACATGGTCATTGACGAACACGCATATGGCATCGCACCCTTTCGCCAGAAACAGTGTCTCCCCGGTGCAGGGAAATTCGATAAAATGGATGTCGTAACCATATTGCTGCGCCAGGGGTTCAAACCAGATACGATCGTACGGTTTGGTACTGTAAAATGCTATTTTCATTACAATTCCCTCCTTATTTGAGTTCCGAACTTTGGGAATAGTTTGAGTATTTCCGCCTTTTTTATGCGCCCGTTTTCAGGCAATGCATTTTAATCCATCCGTAGATCGACTCCATGATCTGTTCCCGCTCCGGCTCGTTCAGCAGTTCGTGTCTGCCTGTCTCGCAAATCCGCATCTCCACATCTTTCACGCCGGCCCTGCGCAGTCCCTCGCATACCTTGGGAATCCCCTGCCCGTATCCGCCCAGCGGATCTGCGTCTCCGGACATCACCAGCACCGGCAGCCCGGCCGGAATCTTACGGAGACGTTTCGGATCATGCGCCCGGTATATCAGCTCCGTCAGAGTCTGAAAACCGTTCAGGGTAAAAATATTGCCGCACAGCGGGTCCTCCATATACCGGCGCACGCTTTCCCCGTCCTTACACAGCCAGTCAAACGGCGTTTTCGCATCCGCTATCCCTTTGTTATAGCCCCGAAAGCTCACCCTGTCACTGAATGCGCTCACATGCTTTGACCCCAAAAAGAGTTTCTGCAGTCCGATCACAAATGCGGCACCCCGCATGGCGGCTCTGCTCTGGTAACCTGTACCCATGATGACCGCGCCGGTGATGCCGCTGCCATACATGGTGAGATAGTTGCGCAGTATAAAGGAACCCATGCTGTGCCCTACGATCACATAGGGCAAGGCCGGATATTCCTTCTGGGTCATCTTTTTCAGACGGTGTACATCCCGCACCAACACGGTTGCCGGGTCCTGCTCGCAAAAATAGCCGTAGAGCTTATCCTCCCCCACGCTTTTTCCGTGGCCCAGATGATCGTTGCCCGCGACTACGCAGCCCCGCTCCGTGAGAAACCGGGCAAACTCCTGGTAACGCTCGATATATTCCGCCATACCATGAACGATCTGCACCACGCATACAGGTTCCCTGTCCTCCGGCGTATATCTGACCGCATGAATTTTTGATATATTGTCTCTGGAATCAAAATAGAACTCTTCTTTTTTCATGCCGATATTTTCCTCTTCCTGCCATTATTTTCTTTCTGTATCGTTCACCACCGCAGCGGGCTGCGTGGGTCAAATTGCCTGCGCCGCCAGGCTGCGGGGATCTGTCCCCCACGGTTTTGGCCAATGGCCGCATGGATGCGGCGTCAGAGGTTCGTTATTCGCTAAAATAGGCGCATGGCTCAAAAGCCATGCACCTATTATACACCATATTGCAGGTTATTTTAACCCGTTTATGGAAATTTAATAAAAATATAACGTCCTAACCTATATTCAACAAATTTCCGCTCCGGAGGGCATAGGTTTCTCCGCCGTCATCAGAGCCAGATTGCCTTCCTGATCCTCGGCGCACAGCAGCATACCCTCGGAAACTACGCCGGCCAGCGTGGCAGGTTTTAGATTCACCAACACCATCACCTTTTTGCCCACCATCTCCTCGGGGGTATAATGGGCCTTGATGCCGGAGACGATCTGGCGCACCTGACTGCCGATCCTGACCTGAGAACACAGCAGTTTCTTGGATTTGGGCACCGCTTCGCAGGCAATGATCTCTCCCACCTGGAACTGGAGCTTTGCAAAGTCGTCATAAGTAATCTCCGGCTTGGGTTCGATATCCACAATCTCCTGTCCCTGAGATGTGTCAGCCGGTTTATCATCCCCGGTCTCAGATGTCTGCCCCGCCGCGGCGATCATGGCGGCAGTCAGCTCTTCCTCCCGCTTTTGCACCTCTTTCATATCCAGTCGGGCAAACAGTATGCGGGGCTGGTCGGTTACCTTGTTGCCGCCGGGATACAGGCCGAATTCCTCCAGACGGTCGAAATCGCGCAGAGAGGTATTCAGCTGATCCGCGATGTTGCGGGCAGTCTCAGGCATATATGGCTCCAGCAGTGAGGCTCCGATAACGATTCCCTCCACCAGATTGTACATCACGGTAGCCAGCCGTCCCTGTTTCGCCTCGTCCTTGGCCAATACCCAAGGCTCCGTCTCATCAATATATTTGTTGCAGCGCTTAAAGATGCCGAATATCTCCGTCAGGGCGTCCGCGATCCTCAAAGTATCCATCTTCTCCGCCACTTTGGCATAGGTTCCGGTGACGGTCTTTTTTAGATCCTCGTCCACGACGCTGTCCTCCGGGGTCAGCTGCACGCCCTTATCCTCCACTGTGCCGCCAAAATACTTGTTGCTCATAGATATCGTGCGGTTCACCAGATTGCCCAGCGTGTTGGCCAGGTCGGAGTTGGCCCGCTCCGCGATCAGCTCCCAGGTGGCGTTGCCGTCATTGTCATAGGGCATCTCGTGGATCATATAGTACCGCACCGCGTCCACGCCGAAAAAGTCGATCAGATCGTCCACATAGATCACATTACCCTTGGATTTGCTCATCTTGCCGCCGTTCATCATCAGCCAGGGATGGCCGAAGATCTGTTTGGGCAGAGGCTCCCCCAGCGCCATCAGAAAGATGGGCCAGTAGATCGTGTGGAAACGGATGATATCCTTGCCGATCAGATGCAGGTCCGCAGGCCATAACTTTTTGTACTGCTCGGTGCTGTTTCCGTCCGCGTCGTAGCCGATGCCGGTGATATAATTTGTCAACGCGTCCAGCCATACGTACACCACATGCTTTTCGTCAAAGTCCACCGGGACGCCCCACTTGAAAGAGGTGCGGGATACGCACAGATCCTGCAGTCCGGGCAGCAGAAAGTTGTTCATCATCTCGTTTTTGCGGGACACCGGCTGGATAAACTCGGGATGACTGTTGATATGCTCAATGAGCCGGTCCGCATATTTACTCATGCGGAAAAAGTACGCCTCCTCCTTGGCCGGTTTCACCTCCCTGCCGCAGTCCGGGCATTTGCCGTCCACCAGCTGGGACTCGGTCCAAAAGGACTCGCAGGGAGTACAGTACAGGCCCTCATAGGCTCCCTTGTAGATATCTCCCTGGTCATACAGGCGCTTAAATATCTTCTGCACCTGCTTTTCGTGTGGCTTATCCGTGGTGCGGATGAACTTGTCGTAGTCCACGTTCAGCTGATCGCACAGTCCCTGGATGACGCCGGCCACATTGTCCACGAACTCCTGAGGGGTTATTCCGGCCTCCTGGGCTTTCAGCTCGATCTTCTGCCCGTGTTCGTCCGTTCCTGTCTGGAAATATACATCGTATCCCTGCTTTCTCTTAAAGCGGGCGATGGCATCCGCCAGCACGATCTCGTAGTTGTTGCCGATATGGGGCTTTCCCGAGGTGTACGCGATGGCGGTGGTAATGTAATAAGGTGTTTTGCTCATATGCTTCCCTCCTTGTATCTGCGGGCCGTTTCTGTCTGATTCGGTTCTATACCGATTCGGTTGAACCTTTATAGCGTTAGAACTGTTTAGGTTATCCGGTTTCCGGTCTTATGTGGATTGCATAACGAAAGGCCCGCCTTCCCTATGCACTCTCTGCACGAGAAGACGAGCCGCAAGCCCGTGTTACCACTTCTCTTCGCCCCTTTCTCGCAAAAGGGACCTCACCGGGTCAGGAAATCAGATGGCGCTAAGCCGCCGATCCGCCAAACCCTCTCCGCTATAACAGGCGGAACCTGTCGCAGCCTAACCCACTGTTCCCGGCTCGGTGCGCTGCTCGGAAGCCATCTTCCACATATCTCCCGCTCCATCCCTCTCAGCCTGCTCTTTCCCCGGGGATGTTCTCTGGAGAGCTTTGATAGGTGTACTCTCTTCGTCAATGCGTTTCATTTGCTGTTTGAGATGTATTATATCGGAAGTTTTGGCGTTTGTAAAGGAAATTATATCCTATGGTCTAAAACTATATCTCGTCCATATGGGCCATATCAAAATCATTTGTCAGATTTGACTTTCTTCTCCAATATATCATATTCTGGAATGCTATTTCCTGGTCCGCCTAAACAGCGGTTTCCACTCTATGTTCTTATATAGGCCCTCCGCCCAGAAAGCTGTTATCGTATATGTTGGAACGCTGGATTTTAATATCACCATCTGCTGCGAATCATTGTACCCCAGAGCCGCCCGCTCTATACGCTCCTGACTCCACCCTTCTTTACACTGTCCCCCAGGCATCTTGGAAGATAACATCAGTGACAATCCTATATCATTTAAAATGCTTTTTATCAATTCCCTCTGCTCGCTATCTTTAAACCAACTGTCCCGCTCATGTTCCAGACATCCAACGCTCATATCCTCTACATATTCAAAGGACACTTTTCCCAAACCCATCTTTTTTAGTTCCTCCCGCAGATCGGATTCCCTGTCTTTATTAAATGCGCAGAAGAAAAAGCAAATATCTTTTTCACGCAGAGCGTTTTTATATTCCTCCGGCAATTCTTCTACATGCTTTTCCTGAGTCTTACGCTCAGCAACTCCCATATATTCCTGCATGATAGAAACCATCTGTGTACCGGAATAAGAACCATCGTCATAGAAGACTATCTTGCGAACAGCCTCCATACGCAACAGTTCGTCCAAGCTCTTGTCAGTCTCTATTTTCAGCCCCGGGCAATTCAAATCATTCCAAAAATACGTCATATGCTTGGCGCTGTCCCGCAGGTTACCCAATGGCACCATATATAACTTTTTCTCACTTCCTGCCAGGCTAATAAACTTGCCGGGAAATTTATGGCCAATATACTCCCTATCAAGGACCAGAGCTTTATTCAGCAAGATACAGATTCCCTCCAACACGCTTTGGCATTTACTCTTATCCCCACAGGCACACATAAATTGTTTCAGATAAGCCTCCAACCGTCCTGCAGTAATCCTATATCCATCCGGCCCTTCATAGCCCTTAAAACGTTCTGCAATCTTACTGATCCTTGTCTTAGGGATATAATTATGTAATAGGGTATCGCTTATCAGCTCGGAGGCATCATCATAATATCCTTTATCAAACAGTAGTTTTCGCTTTTCGTTGATATCCTTTGGATCATATTTTCCGCAGGAAAACGCTTCCTCTTTTAAATATATATGGTATTTTTTCATAAATATTTTTTCAACTGCCAGAAAAACAAACAGCTTATCATCGGCATCTGTCACAATATAAGAAGAGGAACTGCTCGTTTCCCTGCTACTGACCAGCTCATATCCTCTAAAATCTCTTTTATGGCCATTTCTCAGGTCGATAGGTACTTGAATCTTGCTATGCCCAAGAACCTGTGTGGGTGCCTGAATCGCAAAAATTTGCACCCTATCCTCTGACGGCTCCTCGCCGCCCAGCATAGTATGAATTAAATGATATTCCTTTTTTATTTCACAGACAAAATCTTTTTCATCTTTCGAATCAAAGACAGACATTACGGAATCCCAAAACTTTTCCGTATATTTTTGTTTCCCCGACACGAAGTCAGGAGTCAGGCATACAACCCTCTTGGGCAAATGTCTTTCATATATTTTCCGGAACTCATGATATATAGCATCTATTTCTTTGCAATCCCTCTCATTTCTACCGCGCTTTAAGCTTTCAAAAAAATAGGAATTAAAATCTTCATCCGTATGTCTGAGTATCTCCACAAAATTGTTAAAGAAAGGTTGTTCCAGATTTGCAATCCTATTGATCAGATTCCTAAATTCTGTCTCCGCAGTCAACACTTTGTGATGGTAATACACACTGTCAAACATAATTGTTCGGGCAATGCATAACTGAAACAATGCTTTTTCCGCAGAATCCTGCATAGCCAGCTCATAATATTTATCGCTGTCCGCCGCATCCTTATGCCACAACTGCGAAAAACATATTTCATCACTTTTAACCACGCTCAATTTCTGTGTTATCCTAGAAACGTCCACTGCTACAGGCACACGCGTTACATGGGAATCTCGTGATAGATAATCACACTTATCAGCGTCTATCGGTCCGTTTATAATGCAGGAGTAGGGTAAACTCTCCCTATCCACAGGTACGCCTACGATCAATGAGGAAATATATTCCACCAGCTTATCAATCTCTACAACACGGTTACCATTTAGCCCCTTAATATATTTTGTGACTATGGTCAGCAGTTGATAGACAGCTTTTGTATTAACGATCATGCATCCCAGCAATTCATGCAATGCCGTTCTCTTACCTGCCGTCTTCTCAAATTTTTCCATAAAAGCATTGATTTGAATATTACGTTTATATAGAGGACTCTTGCCGAAATAGTGTTCAGAAACATGGCTAAGAAACATATGACCCGAATCATGAAAAATAGCCGCCAGACGCACCACTGCCCTAAAATAGTTCTTGTCTTCCTCTGTTATCTCCAGATCGCAGCGATTTATGGCCGCCGCCATCCGATCTGCCAGATATGTAACTCCCAACGTATGATAATATCTGGAGTAATCACATCCACAATATACAAAATAAGCTAATCCCAGTTGCTTAATCTTTCTCAATCGCTGCAAAAGAGGGGAATCCAAAATATATATTTCCCCGCCGGAAAACTCTATATTTCCCCATACCGCGTCAAATATTTCTTTATTGCCGCCCGATAATGGGGTATTCTCAAGTCGTTGATTATACCCGGATAACATTTCATTTGCAAAGCATTCCACTTCGTTAAAAACTTCCCAAAATTCCTGTTCCCCAAATAATTCCTTAAAAGACATTTTCCCCCACGTCTCCCCTTAACTTACTTATTTATCCCCTGTCGCTTATACCTTGTGTAAAACAATTTACCAGTTGTTGATATTGCGCGTATTCAATTCCAAGATCGGTATTGTCTATCAGCTCATCAACATATTCATCATCCAGTTTTAAGTTTGCCCTTACATAATGAGGATTTTCTAAAGAAACTATCCTGCCATTAAAGCTTTCGATGATTCTGGAAAACTGGCTGAATTCTCCTCTGGTAGTATACTTTAGGAAAAGCATATCCAACTGTTCAGCATCAGGGCCGAACTTCTCCTTGTTGGCATGATAATAATCCGCCATCTTCTGCACCCCTTTTTTAAATTCCGGTGTGTTAATCGGAATTTTTTCAATTTTCTCCTTACATAGCGCAGCTAAAAACTGTTTAACAAAAAGGATTTTAGTTTCCATTTTCTCACCCGTTTCTCTTAAAAGACAAACAATGTTCAGATTTAAACTCATTGTATCATGCGATTCTCATTCCCGCAAGAGCAAATCGCTAATTCGCATAATCAAGATCACATTATTCCACATCCTCAAACTTCTGCTTGTCCTCCACGCTGATCTCCGTCCCCAACTGCACCTCGATCAGTCTCAGCCGTGTATCAGCGATCACAGTATGTCTGCATCCGGCAGGCATGGTGATGACGTCTCCGGGCCGCACGATCCGTTTCATCCCATCAATGACAACGCAACCCTGCCCTCCCATAACAGTCCATACTTCGTCTCTGTGATTGTGACTGTGGTAAGACAGCCTGTGTCCCGGCAACAGTTCCACCTTGATGGTCATACTGTCCTCCTGTACGTCCAGCACCGTAAAACTTCCCCAGGACTTCTCCGCATACATGGCCTGCTGCTCCAAAGTTTCCACATAGGGCTTGATATGAGCGCTGCGATTTTTTCCGGACACCAGAATACCGTCCACGCTTGCCGCTACTACCATATCCTGACAACCCATACAGAGAATGGGAATATTCAGTTCGTTTACCACCTGCGTATTCTTGCAGTGATCATCCAGAGTCACTTTGCCGATAGTGTCAGAGTCCATGGCCTCGGTAAAAGTGTTCCAACTGCCTAAGTCCAGCCATTCCCCATTGTAACGCAATACCTGGATCTGTTCTTCCTGCTCCACCACTGCATAGTCAAAGCTGATCTTCTTTTGCCTGCCATATGAAACAAACAGTCCCCGGTAATCCTCAAACTCGATCAGTTCGTGAGCCCGCCGAAGCATATAGCCAAGCTTAAAGGCAAATACGCCTCCATTCCACAAAGCCCCCTGGGCAATATATTCTCTGGCTGTCTTTTCATCCGGCTTTTCTTTAAAGGTATTGACCGTGCTGACCGGATCAGCTGTATTTGGTATAATATACCCATATTTTTCGCTGGGATAAGTGGGTTCTATTCCCATCAAAGTTAAGTTTGACTCCCCCTGCTCCGCCAGCTCCGCCAGACGTTCCAGTGCCTCAAAATAAGTATCCTGTACATAGGGGTCCACCGGGCACACCACCACAGCCTCCTCCTCGGACACTCCAAGTTCATAATGCAGATAAGCCGAGGCGAGGCAGATAGCCGGAAACGTATCCCTCCGCTCCGGCTCCACACAGATATTCACCTGCTCTCCCAACTGATTCTTGATCGTGCTGGCCTGTTTTCTGCTGGTGGCAATGGTGATCTTGGCCTCCGGGTCTACCGACATGATCTGCCGGAACACGCGGGTAAGCATGGACTCCAGCTCATCGTCGCTGCCCCGGAACATCTTGATAAACTGCTTGGAACGGACATCGTTAGACAGCGGCCATAACCTCTTCCCGCTGCCTCCTGACAACAAAATGATATTCATTGTACATTTTCTCCTTTTTCATTTCTCATCTGATCCATTGTGCCCATTTCTGCCGATATTCCTCCGCACTCATGCCCTCTTTCTCCCTGAACATCCGTCGCATTGCGGCCTCATCGCCTATACCCGATTCGGCGGCTACCTCAGCCATCGGTTTGATACTGAACCGCAGCAGTTCTTTGGCAGCGTTTAAACGCCTATTTGCCACATACTCCTCTATACGGATTCCATAATATTGCGCAAAAGAACGATCCATTTCCTCAAATTCTTGAGGAAAGTCCTGTCTCAAGGATTCTCTAAAATCAGTTTCCACATAATGTTCATTCAGCCATTCCCTAATACTGCTGACCCGCTGTTTCTCCTGCTCGTCCGCCAGAGTGCCGCAATCCGAAAGATTCTGCAATATCCTGTACTGTAGCTGCAGCAACAGCTCTCCGCACCGCAATTCTGCCAGCATACTCCGATCGCCTTGCAGCTGCAACAACTGGCCTATCAATTGATTCCACCGCTCTGTATCCTCCACCCGGAATACGGAAGATCCTCCGTTACCCTTTCGGAACAGCTCATAAAAGCTACGGGCCGTATTGCCGTAGTAATGCACCCAGGCCAGCTCCCAGCCGTCATTCTCGTCACTGATATGTTCGTAATGCTCCCAGCAATCCACCAAAGCGCAGTCGCCGGCATGCAGATCATACGAATGTTCATTCACTACCAGTTTTCCCCGACCGCGGAGCACCACGATAAACAGATAGGACTCCAGCTTTTCCCGGATACATTTGTGAGGCTTTAAGCTTTTTAGCCTTCCCACTTCCTGCACATATAACAGATTCTGCCGGGCAAAATCTCCCGGTGTATGCAGGCTGCGGTCCGAACTTGTCATTCCTTCTGTGGTAAACAATCCCTTACTCTTAATCATATTTTTCTCCTCATACATGCATACGCCAATAATCCAATGTATCTCTGATTGTCTGCTCCAGTCCGATCTGCGGTTCCCAGCCCGTCAACTCATGCAGCTTGGTGATATTCGCCTCGATGATGGGCACATCCACCGGCCGGATCTTGTTCGGGTCAGTCTCTACCCGTATCTCCTTCTCCGACAATGAGATTATTATATCCAAAACCCTCCGAATCTCCACGGCATGTCCGGAACCCATGTTATAGGTTTCCCCCGTCACACCCTGCTCAATCAGTTTAACATATGCCCTGACTACATCCCTAACATCCGTAAAATCTCTTTTGGCCGCCAGATTTCCCACATACATTACTGGCTCCCGCAGCCCTTTTTCAATCTCGGCCACCTGTTTGCAAAAGTCCGAAACCACAAACATAGGTGCCTGTCCCGGACCTATATGGTTAAAGGAGCGCACCATCATTAGCTGCATGTCATAGGCTTGAGCATATATGCTGCCTATCATATTCTGACAAGCCTTAGTGGCGGCATAGATATTGCCCGGCCTCAGCAGATTGTCTTCCCTAATGGGCGTCTCTCCCGGCCGGATGTGACCGTATTCTTCTCCGGACCCGATCAGCAGTATCCTCGGCTTGTAATACAACTCTCTCACCGCGTCCATCACATTGATACTACCCTTAATATTTACGTCCACCGTCAGTCCGGGATTCTTCCATGACAGCCCCACTGAACTCTGCGCTGCCAGATGAAAAATATAGTCCGGCCTTATCTCCAGCAACAATGCTACTATCATTTCCTTATCCAAAATATCCAGATCATATATCTTTGCCTGCACATGCTCCAACCGCTCGTGGGGAAGTTTGGTTGCATATGCCTCCATTCCGCAGGATCGCATCTCGTCTATCAGATAACTGCCTACAAATCCGGCAGCCCCTATTACCAGTCCCTTTGACATATCTCTATCTCCTTACAACAAAAGGAATTCTTGTCAGAATTCCTTTGTCTGTTTATCCGATAATCTGCAATATTTACTGAATTCCCGCATAAGCGATTTCTTTCCGAACCAATTCCATATCTGTATCTACCATACGCCCTACCAATTCGTCAAAAGAAATCTCTCTCTTCCATCCCAATCTACTCTCCGCTTTAGCCGGGTCGCCTAAAAGGATATCCACCTCAGCAGGGCGGAAAAAGTCTCTGTTGACTTTTACGATGACTTTTCCTGTAGCAGCATCTCTTCCCACTTCATCCACTCCGGAGCCGGACCATTCCACGGTGACATCCACTTTTCCAAATGCTTTTTCCACAAACTCCCGTACTGTCCGTGTCTCATTGGTGGCAATCACGTAGTCGTCCGGAGTTTCCTGCTGCAGCATCAGCCACATGGCGTACACATAGTCCTCGGAATGCCCCCAGTCACGTTTGGAATCCAGATTTCCCAACTCCACATACTCCAAAACGCCCTGTTTGATTCTGGCCACCGCATCCGTAATCTTACGGGTCACAAACTCTTTGCCCCGCCTCTCGCTCTCATGGTTGAACAGGATACCGCTGCAGGCATACATCCCATAACTCTCCCTGTAATTCTTTGTGATCCAGTGACCGTACACTTTAGCCACTCCATAGGGACTGCGGGGATAAAAAGGTGTCGTCTCCTTCTGGGGGATCTCCTGCACCAGTCCGAACATCTCGGACGTGGATGCCTGATAAAAGCGGCAGGAGGGTTTCACCATGCGGATCGCCTCCAGCATATTGGTGACTCCCAGTGCGTCGATCTGCGCCGTAGCCAGAGGCTGCTCCCAGGATGTTGCCACAAAGGACTGAGCCGCCAGATTGTACACCTCATCGGCGTCAGATATCCTCATGGCATTCACCAGAGAGGCCAAGTCAGTCATATCCGCATAAATCAAGTGCAGCTTGTCCTTGATATGCCCCACATTGCCGTAATCCACTACGGCTTTTCTCCGCATCAAGCCGTATACTCTATAACCTTTCCCTAATAACAACTCTGCCAGGTATGAGCCGTCCTGGCCACAGATTCCTGTAATAAGCGCGTTTCTCATATATTTTTAACCCTCTACCATCATTATTTCACAATCCCAAAAACATAAGTGTATTATACAATATATTTCGATAACATGCAATGTTATTATTTCTGCTTTTCTCTTCGGGCTTAGCAGTCCTTAGATTAACCTGCCGGATAAAAAATCCCCACAAAAAAATTCCATACGTTATATCATATCTATTTAGAAAAGTGCCCAATAATAGCGGCTTACATTCACCTATAGAAATAAAAATATATGGCAGGAGAAATATATTCATCATCTCATACAAAACATGACTGTTTGTTCTATATGAGACCCTCAGCAACAAAATCAAGCATGCCGTCCGATATAATACTTATCTAAGCGATGTAAATAGCATACCTATCGGCATCGCGCATATCACATAAATATGACTGCCGCACACATAATGCGCAATATACCATAACTGTTTTCCATAGTAGTTCTGGGGCAATTTATCCACTGTTTCATTTGTTTCGTTTCCTTATTCAGTCATCAATCGGTTCATAATCCTTATATTTTCAATATACATTTTTTCAGAATTATCAACACCATACATTAACTGCGTAGAAACTAGATTATATAGTTTGAGATTATCGACATATGCTTGGCCATCGCAAAAGACAGAAATACTCATGTCACTTTCCTCGTTAACCTGAAACTCAAGTTTACCCTTACCGGACACCTTGATTACTTTCAGCTGACTTCCAATCCGTACTGTAAATATAGTATCCTGAGACGCATCGTAATCCATGGAAAACGTATATCTCTCGCCTGTTGAGGCAGGCATTCTCCAATCAGGAATATACTGACAGATTGAATCGTTATCCAGATAGGCTCTATTGCTGCCACTGTTAGCATCGAATGAAACGCGTTCTCCAGCATCCCAGCCATCAAGTCCGAAAAAAAACTGAGGATTGTACAGCAAATTATTGCAATAATCTCTATATATCCAAACACCATATCCATTAGTATATTTTTTAAATATTGGGACGCAGTTTACAAAATAGTTTTCTTGGTCAATATTTAAGATTATATCTCCATTTTTATTGCCTGGCGTATTGTCATAGAATAAAAATTGTTCCATATAGATAGGTATTTGGCCATTTTTATCATATATTTTTTGCAGCCAGTTCTCTAACATCTGTACCGCGATTTCTGCCGTAAGCTGCTCACGCTTTACCTCCAATCCCTGCCCAATCTGGTACATGATGCCGGTCATTTTTCCGCCCCTACAATCCCATGTTATATCATGCGAATATTTCTCGTTTTCAGGCATCAAATCATCATCTGTCCGCACCTCCATAAAGAGGTCCGGAAATACATCCCTCGTTTCCTCCAGAATCTCCATTGTAATGACATCCACACATTCATACCATTCCTTTTTATATCTATCTTCTCCGCAGGGAATGGGTATGTCATCAAAATCCGCATAATTTACACCATATTCCGCATTAAACTCTTCCAGCGTATATTTCCCGCTCAAAAATTCTCCAAATAAATCGCGCCGCGCATACTCCAGTCTTTCCTCCTCATGTTCTGCAAGATATTCTCCTAAGCGATAATTGTGCCAAAAATCTTCCCAAGTGATAAATCCTCCGGTAAAATTTTCATACTCACTACAGATTCCATACAAGCGCCCCATATAGTCACACCAGGCTATTCGGGCATTTTTATCCCAAATAATCTGGTAAAAACGGTCTGATGAGTTGTAGTCCCCCATAAAGTCATGCAAATATCCTGCCCGGATCTGAACATCAAGATTATGTTTCGCCGCCTTTTCCAGCAGCAATGGTATTCTATCCCAGACAGATTCATTATACTTTATTGGACTTATTTCAGGCTGAAACTCTCGCCAAGGGACAACAACAATAATTGTATTAAATCCATCATTCCTTATCTGTTCAAAGTCCTGATCAATAGTATCCCATTCTGCATTCCAAAAATTCTTAGGCCATTCATTCGCAAAATAGTGTGTAGAAATAATATAGTTTTTTTCCGGGGCAGTATTTATTAAATAGCATTTTAGGATCAGGCCAATAATCACGGCAATCAACACAATTGCCGTACAAACAGTTATGCACCTGGCAATCCCCCGTTTTCTCAAGTTCACAACTCTATCTTTCAAGGTACAAATCTTCTCCCTATACTCACAATATTATTTAAAACAACCATAAATCCCACTGCAGACATAATACTCTTACCCAACACAATTTCTTTTTCCGAAAATAATCTCCCTGAGTATTCCAATAGTTTTAAAATCAGAACAATCAGTAAAAAATAAAAAAATACCATTGTCCTCTTATCAGAAATAAACATTGTTGGAGAAAACCCCATTACTATACCAGTTCCAATCGCTGTGAAAAAAATGAAACTGCATTCAACTGCTTTCGACATTTCATCAAATAACACAAAAAAAGCCATAATAATACTAGCGGTGACAAGACCATATAGCGTAAGAGGTAAATAGGAAGAGAGCCAAACCCAATTCTGAGCTGTAACCCCTGAGTTTAATGATACATGGTTTACTAAATCCTCCAAGAAACCATTTGTGTTGACTTTTCCAAATGATATACTCAAAGCAACAACCAAAGGGAATCCTCCAATAATTCGGTATGAGGCAGTATTCGTTTTTTTCCAAACACATGCAAAAAGCAGTACTGCAAAAATTAAAAACAAAATATTAGACGATGACAGTATAACGGAAAAAGTTCTTTCAAAGCCATCCACAAGCTTATCTATTGCTGTTTTTTCGCAAAAATCTTTCATCCACGATGCCGTCTCTTGAGACTTTCTGATCTCGTTTCCTGGTGCCAGAATGATGAAAAGCAGGCTCGAGAAGGTGATAAAATAGTGGCATAAAAGCATCCATATTCCATGGTATTTTTTACTCAAAATCAGCCTGATCGTAAATAAAATCAGTATCGCAATATGTGCAGCGCAATATTGTTCTACATTGGTGCCAACGCATGCTGCAGCAAAACTCAAAATAATCTCCCACCATCTAATCTCTTCTTCCCTTGCTAATTTATCCAGTATAATCAACGAATACAGTCCAAAAGTCAAAGGCCAATAGTAATTTAAAAAGGTTGCTATCCACCCCGCAGATCCCATATCAAATACAGGATATGTCAACACCAGTGCAAACACTGCAAAAAGAGAAACGCCATGAGACAGTCTATACAGGGAATATGCCAGTAATAGACTGACCAGTATGTTCACAAGTTTCCAAATAAATACATTCTGTGAAAAGAAGACCAATATCGCTTCAATCACTACCCTTGAACTCCATACCTCATATCTATTTTTAAGCCATTCCATTAAATTATTGTTAGCCAGCACTTTAGAAAAAGAAAAGTAATCATCGCCAAAATACGTTCTAAAGGCCAAGTTATACAATATCTGTACAGCTAAAAATATCCCTCCATATATAAACAGTTTCTTTTTCTTTTCCGTTTTATCATGCATGAAATATACCTCTTCCTTATATTACTTAACTATGATCTGCCTCTCAGTCAAGCTCAAATGTCTTTCCAATGTCAACTATTTCGCTTCGACCGTTATTTCCATATAATATATACAATTTACTTTTTTCCGAATGTACAAAGCTTCTGTTCAATGATACCTCAAATCCCGAATAGTCGTAATCATATGACTCGCCCTCGCTATTTTGACTATCGGAAACATCGATGCGGCGAACCATCAAAGTTGGCGCAACATATGCCGTTCCGTCTTCATTTAATACAATTAATTGTATGTTTCGAGATTTAATGTCCTCCTGCTTACGTATGATCCACCCCTTGATCTGATAAACTCCGTTCTTCTCAGCCATGGTATCCAGATTCCAACTGTAATACTCTTCTCCCGCTATTGGTTCACCGGATATATCTATTGATCTGTAGAATCCATATCGTAATAATTGATACACATTTAGCCCCGATATAATAACCAGATACCCAACCATAATAAAAATCAATATTCTATTCCGTATTTTCGTCTGCATTTCTGTACCCTTATTCTCCATTTTCAGTATACACATAACTGTTCATTCAATGCGCGAATCCCTTCAATGCATTGCAGTTCCTCATTGTTTTCGTCATATAAAAAGCCTTGCTGTACCTGTGAATACAGCTTAATATTGTCTATTTTCACAGTACAGTCTCTCGACATTACTTTTATGTCAAAAGAACCCACACCGGAAAAAGCTACACATATCTTTCCACTCTCGTTTAACTCAATAGTTTGTGACTTTGTTCCTACGGAAATCGTCAGTTCCCCCGGTAGTTCCACTTCAACCACATCAAAAGACACAAAATATTCCTCTGAGTCAAAATGGTTTCTTACCTTGTCCACAGACTGGCTGATGGAAGCTCCCTGCCGCAGGAGACATGCCATACTTCCATCGCTTTCCTTAAAGGCGACATCTCCCCGTATCTTCCAGCCTTCCTCACCCAAAGCAAACTGGGAGTTATACAACATATTGGAACAATAATTACGATATGTCCAAATCCCATATCCCTCGGAATTATCTAATAAAATCGGCGCGACATTTTCTAAATACTCATTAACTTCTTCTTCTTTTATTTGCGCATTATTTATAAATTTTGGAGTATTATCCGCAAATATAAATTGTTCCACATATACAGGTTTATCACCATTTTGGGATTTCAACATTTTAAGCATATATTCTGTTTTTTCCATTGCCTCCTGGTAGCTAACCCGTTCTCCAACATTTTGAAAGCCCATAGGAATACCATACATCGTGGCCGTAAAATATGACTTTCCGCATTCAAAAGTCTTGGTATGCTTATAGTAATCCTGAGCGCCGTCCGGAGTATATATCACATCCCAATCCAACCGTACCTCCATAGACAGATTCGGGAAATACCGTTGAGACATCTCCAACAGCTCTATCAAGAAATCGTCGTAAAATGAATACATGGCCGCCATGGCAGGTTCCGTTCTCTGTGGTACAGGAATAGCTGTGTATGACTTATATTTTGTTCCAAAAGACTCATTATACTCCGAGAGAGCAAAATTATCCTCCACCCAAGTCTGATAACCAATGTAATCAGCCTTTTCTCTCCGCGCTGTTTCAAATATTTCATCGCATACTCCCAAAGTATTCCAAAAGTCTTCCCATGTTAAAAAAGCTTCCCGAAAACACGAATGTGCGGATAACGTTTCATACATCTTTTCGCAATAAGAACACCATGCGTCCTTCACACTATCCTCGCCCAAAAGCCGGCAGAATCTGTCCACTATATTCTCGTTTTCATCATTATAAAAATCCCATGTGTATCCGATTCTGGCGTATACATTCAAATTGTTCTGCTCTGCAGCCTGCATTACGCGCTCAAGTTTGTCAAAAGCGTATTCATTGTATATGATCGGATCAAGTTCTGGCTGAAACTCCCTCCACGGAATCACCAGAATAATACTGTCAAAACCATCGTTTCGAATCTGTTTCATATCTTGATCCAAATCATCCATCTCACTATTCCAGAAATTTAGTGGCCATTCATCGCTGAAATATGTGGCAGATCTGACATATCCGTCCTCATTAAATATCTTGTGTACTGGCGGCATGGAATTATCCACTATCACATTTTTCAGAATAAGCCAGTCACATATATCGTCTCCTCCCGGCTTATTCTGCACTGAGAATGTAATACGTATATCGTTATCAGAGGATTGGTCTATCGTGATTACTTCATTCTGGAAAGCATCCGTGGCATTGAACATATAGCTGTCAATATTTCCACCATTTTCCACAGAAACGGACAGAACCGCTCCATCGGAATCTGCCGCCACCCAAGGGTGAAGAATATAGTCGATGCTCAAAAAAACCGGGCTCTCAAAAGTCTCTTCTACAACTATGGATGTTCCTGGTGTGATCAATATCGCAGTTCCCACCACCTCATCCTCGATTTTGCCCACATTATATCCATAGGGAAATTGGTCACTTGCCTGATATCCCCAAACAGATACGCTCTCATCCTCCAAATGCTCAATGAGTTGCCATGCCTCTCCATTCTGCCCTTCGATGCTATTTTGATCGGTAGCAACGCTATTATCTGTAGTTCCATTGTGAAGACCCTCAGAAGAATTATCGCAGGACATCAGGAATATGCACCCTGCCAATAGTATTACTGCATATAACTTCCTACTGATTCTCCCCATAATTGTCCTCCCTTTAGAAAATTCCGTTTGCCTCAGCACTATGTGTTGGTTTTCTCATATGCATCGGAGGGTATTGCTTGTAATCCTCATAATGCATTGCCAAAAACGCCTCATAGTCTTGGGGAACTTTAACACTTATATCGCTTAGTGGTAACGATGTTCCCTCGCCAAACCATTTTTGCTTAAATCTCCATGGAATACAGTAAATAAATCCATTGGATTCAAAATAGTCCTCGCAAACTTTGTTTTTATTCCATTTTCTTACCCATTCATAACATCCCAAAATCCAAGACAACGGAATATGCCGCCCGATGCCGGACAAAGTCTTCACAATCCTCTGTGTCTTTTTATCCCGATTCGTATAATCCTCCGGAGATACATAGGCGCGATGCCCCATCGCCAGCCCATACAATCCTCTGATCATCTGTGTCTGTATTTTATGAAATACTGCATTGTTTGACGCATTATCCAACACATAAATATCCATCGGAAGATGATTATCCACATCTGATCTTCCTTTCCCTCTGATCTTACGAAAAATATTGACTGGTATTTCTTCTTTCATATAGACAATTCGGGTCATATAATCCAAAAAGGCATGATTACCCATCTGATTATAGTCAAGAAACAGAATATCTCCGTCTCCCCCCCATTCCTCTTTTACATATTGCAGCAGAATATCAAAATCCTTTCTGGGCATAGCAACATCCACATCATCATCCCACGGAATAAAATCCTGATGTCTTGTGGCCCCCAGCAAGGAACCGCATATCAAATAATAGCGCAGTCCATATTTCTGGCATACCCGGTCAAAATCCTGAAGCAATATTTTCAGTATCCTATGTGCATCCTGTAGATATTTCCGCTCTTCCTTACCCACATTCGCCACATCCAAAAGTTCCGTATGCACTCCCTCTTCTTCGAGTGTAATCTCTCTCAATATCTCACCGTTTACAGAAATTCGTAAAGTTGAATGCATTTTAATCAGAAATGCAGGAACATAATATATAAGTTTTAACCCGCTTTTATAAATACCCGGATCTTTGAGATATGCCGTACTACATGAGCCTGTCCATGTACCATTTTCCTCTGGACCCCAAAAATCCCTAAATGCATGATAATTCCAATCGCCTCTAAAAGGAAATTCCAGACGGGACATTACATACATATCGTTGTCCCATTCTACGGGATCATGCTCCGGTTCAGCAGCACCCAAATACCTGACCAGGATACCTAAATCTCTGGCATCATCGCTTTCGCCTGCCCTTTGGGGATTATAGGTTTCAGACAATCTCAGTTCTATTTTATAACCTTGTTCATCATACAGGTTTTGCATTGCGTTTCTCCCGTTTGGCTCAGATATTTCTATCAAACTACAGGTTCATGAACTCATCATATTCAGAAAGAACCCCCTCTGTATCACCCAGCTGCATAAACTTACCGTCATTAATCCAGAGGATTTCATCACAAAATTTTTTTAAAGTGTCTGTGGCATGAGATACGATCAGTACCGTTCGATTACTTAACATCAGCTCTTCCATTTTGGCATAACTCTTCTTACGAAAATGTTCATCTCCAACACTAAGGACCTCGTCCACCAGCATAATATCTGTGTCCAGTATCGCCGTTACGGCAAACGATAACTTAGAGTACATGCCGCTGGAATAAGTACGCACCGGTCTGTCAATAAAGTCGCCCAACTCAGAAAACTCAATAATTTCATCCATATGCTCTTTCACATAATCCAACTGGCATCCCAACAGCATACCGGATTTTAATATATTCTCCCGTCCAGTATTTCTTGGATTAAATCCAATTCCAATAGCCATTAATGAAACCCTATTTCCTTTTGTATCAATATTGCCTTCATCTGGTCTGAAAATTCCTGCGATAGACCGTAACAACGTAGTTTTTCCTGATCCGTTACGGCCTACGATTCCCAGTATCTTTCCTTTCTCAACTGTGAAAGATATGTCATCTACCGCACGAATAATATCTGCGCGTTTGACATCCCCTTTCAGCACTCCCTGATGTAAAGACATATGCATCAGGTTTTTATAGTCAATACTCACATGATTGACTTCCAATGCGATATCACTCATTTTTACACCACCTTCACATAACTGTTTTCATTTTTATAGACAATATGGATACCTATATAGCACAAGATAATCGCAATTAAAAACCATACTCCCAAAACAGGGAGATTGGCCACTGTGTTATATACCAGCGCCTGCCTCATTGTATCGATAAACATAGCCGCGGGATTGAGACATAGCATCATGCCGTTCAAAGGATCTTGCAATGTTGTCATCACATTGTAAAAAATGCCGGACAGAAACATTAACATATTTAGAAGAATACCCACCGCATAGGACAGATCATCCACATAAACCCCTAAATGTAAAAATATCATCCCCACGCCAAAGGCCAATAGCATCATTACTAAATAAGCCGGGAAAAACCAGATAACGTTGATTCCTATATGCACTTTAAAAACGGCAAGCATAACCAATAGCACAATCATGGAAAACGCGAGTTTCATAAAATTCAGCATCATGTTTGAGATCAAAATGACAAACTTCGGTATATATACCTTTGTTACAATATCTCTGTTACTACGCACCAATTTAACACTATATCCCACAGTTTTATTAAAGAAATTCCACATTAACAGTCCAGAAAACACAAAAGTAGCATAATTTTCTATTGAATTGCCCATAACCTGCCCAAAGACGATAACATATATAAGCATGTTAAAAAAAGGCTCTAAAAGCCACCACAATCTATTTAAATAAGAGTCGGCAACTTCTGCTCTCAGATCAGCTTTGGCGGAAAACACCATATACTGCCAATACTTAACTAAATCCCTGCAAAATCGCTTTATATCATATATCGGCCCGTGATTATTCCAATTATTTTCTGTAAGTTTTTCCTGTATGGCATTACACACTATAATCATTATTGCGGCGAGGCTCGCAATCAACCCCATGATCACCAGCCGCTCTTGAAGAAAAGATGCCGATAATTCCTGCATCATTTTCACAAAAGAAGCGTTCATTTCCATGCAGATCCTTCCGTTTCCTGTTAAGACGAGCTGCCCGCTCTCCGTATGCATTTTTCCCTGTTGTATTGTCTCTACATATGCTGCCACATTGCTGTAACTTAGTTCCTTGAGCAAAACACTTTTCCATTGACCGAAAAATTTAATCTTCTTAAGTCTGACCTCGTCGGCATCCTCGAACAGTATTGTTGTAAACTGCCCTTTCGCAATGACGTCATTGGATATGAATATCGCTTGTTTTCCCTGCTCCGTTTCAATCTCCATCATTATATTACGATTGTTAAACTGGTGTAGCCCAGTCCAGATGATTCCGGCAATTCCCAAAACAATAATAAGCATTTTGACAACCCGGAATACTCCCTTTAAATTCTTACTCATTCTTTTTATCATCCTTTTTTTGCATATTACCTGCCATTGCCGCCTTGATCATTGTAGAACTTGTGCTTTTTGTATACGGAAAAAATTCTATATTAGACCCCACTTTCTGAAGGGATTTTTGATCCTCTATCCAATAGGGATTACCCGAATAATCGTCTCCAGAAAACAGACAATCAAAATGATATAAATTCCAGGCTTTCATTTTTTCATGATTCTCTTCCGTGACTCCTACGACTTTATCCACATAGCGAATCGCTTCCAATATCTGCCTGCGCTCTTCAAACGAAATATATGGCAAATTTCCTTTAAATTTGACTACCAGTTCGTCGGTAAGCGCACCCACTATCAGAAATTCGGATCTCTCTTTTGCGCGCCTAATAAGATTCAAATGTCCCACATGAAACAGATCAAACACCCCTGCGAGATAACCGACTTTGTATTTTTCCATATTTTTCTCCTCACTATTTGACATTAGGCTATATTATACCTTTTTTAAGACAAATAATCAACATACGATTTAGACGCGTCAAACACTACCTTATGATGAGATATACGCTCCTTTGCAGAGGGATATAAGAGGTAGCTTTCACCATAATCTTCTTTCAAACAGTTTTCAAAACCTACCGGAACAGGAATTTCCATATCCTCAAATCTGCCTTTTATCAAAAATTCAAAGTCGGACCTGCGATATACTGGCATTTTCCTCCCAAACCGGTTTCTTGCAAGTACCGCAACCCTGTCAGACAACCGGGTTCCATAATTGGCAAGCGTATCGTGAAGCGCGGCAGACAATTCTTCCCTGGAAAAAAGCCTGCTCGCTCTCAGATACCAGGCCTCCTCCTCCGCCGATATATTCCATATCCGTCTCTTATCGGGATAAGCTTTTTTAATCAGCAGCCTCTGGAAATATTCAATCCTTTCAGCTTGAAGATTCCTCTCTGCTATATCTTCTAATATATCATCCAGCGGAAAGATGTCTATCCAGATTCCTCTGTTACACTTCTGCCCCTGATCCCGCTCTTCTAAACCGGTTGTTTGACTGTCGCGCAGTCTCGCATATCCTCCATAGAAACACTCGTCATTTTCCGAGGTTTGTAAAAAATAGGGAGCAGAAAACACAATAGGAGCAATCTTTGTCAACCTGTCAAAATCTGCTCGAGGCATTATTAGGTCCAAATCATCATCCCATGGAATATATCCCTTGTGCCTTACAGCACCCAGCAGAGTTCCGTACGCAGCGCAATATGACAAATCGTTTTCGTTGCAAACCCTGTCAAACTCTCTCAGCATCCGTAATTGAACCGCCCTGACAGCTTTCAAGCGGTAATCTTTCTTATATAATTCAATATCGTAACTTTTTTTCTGAAACACCGTTTTCTTCAAGTTCATAGTTGTATTGTCCCCTGCTCCTGCCCAGCGATAAAATGAAGTATACATGTCATAGTTTCTGTTTTCCTCAATAAACCTGGCCTCCTCACGCTCAAATGCTGCCCATGTTTCCATCAGAATATATCTTTCCTTATAGTATGACAGCGGTATAATCTTCTCAGCATCCGCAATATAGATATATGTATATCGCAGCGCTCTGAACATAACATACTTCGCAGGGTAGCATTCTTGCACAAACTCCTGATCGTAAAACAGAAAACCATCTCTATCCAGAAAACAGTTATAGGGAATCATATCAATATATGCCTTCTGTAAAACAACCCCGGCATTACTCTCTGTCAATTCAGAATCCCGTAACTTACACTGTTCAAAAGATACATGAACGGACGATTGCTGAATAATTTCATACAAAGCATCAAATATTTTTGTGACTTCCGCAGGATCATTAAAAAAGAAACCTTTTAATGCTTCAACTAACGTAGGTCCTTTGATGAAGGGCATCTCTATACAGTCATTTGTCAGACACTGCTCCACACAATGAACGCCCCGCTCTTCCAGCTCCTGCTGGTTGGAGCATATGCGTTTCAGACTCTCTATTCCCTTCGGAAACAAAGCTTTTTTCCTGACAACGTCCCCCCTGGCTATTATCGTCGCAAATCCATGTTCCTCTCCCCGGTCTGTCGAAAGCGCCGCAAACATAACCTCGCCGGCAAATTTCTCTTGGGCGCATTCTACCAAAAAAGCATTTGAAAAAAAAGGCAACACCCCGTTGGTGACCAGATCATCACTGATATCATTCTCCCGATAAAGCAAGTTCTCTTGTTCCTGATCTGTATAATAAGGAATAACTCTGTCCCGAATGCTAACCTTCGGCAATAATTCATCTGTATAGATTGCCTGAGGCAACCTTTCATCAGGAAACGGGTAATATATCTGAAATCCTTTTAGGAAAATATTACTTTTCAATCTATCCAGCAGATCCTGGCGGCTCAATCCCTTAGTATTTCCTGTAAATCTAAAGCCGCCAAACGGCCTATTACTTATCTTATCCGGAACACCGCACCAATACTTTATCCCAAAACGGTTGTTGCAGGCAAACAGCAAGCGGCCTGACTTTGCCAGCCACATAGTAAGTTGCTGCAGCATTGTATCCAGCTCTTCCCCTGTATTGATTGTGTGTTCTACTATAATGTAGTCATATCTCTTATTTACTGATAGTGCTTCCAGACCGCCTGCTATGACGGTCAGATTATTCATTTCCGCATATCTCTGTTCAATGCATTTCGCTCGATATTGTGACTGCTCAAGAACAGTAACTGTCTCCGCGTTTCTACATAAAACTCCGGTCAGGCCTCCAAATCCACAGCTCAGCTCCAGAATATGACATCCTTTTCTAAAAGAATACCAGTTAAAAAGCCCTTCACGCATGGGACTTAATTGATAAAAAACATCCCAGTCGGCATCTTTCAAAACAGAATCCAGATCAAACGCATCTCCGCTCAACAGCAGTTTGCCTACTTCATCGTCATTCAGTAATTCATCTCGATTTGATTCTATTATACCCAATGCACTTCCCTCTCTAATTCTATCATATCGTCCTCGAAAGTTTATTTCGCTTTTTACGCCAGTTATCCATCAAGTTCATGTGGTTTAAAAAGCTATCTGCATTGACCACAAAGGCCTTAGCGCTGATTGCAAACAACATGTCCACAAAACCTTTGTCGATTTCTTCCTCTACCGGTATCATAATCTCCAGCAACTCACGGAAATAGTCTTCGCAGGCTCTCTGCATGGAATTAACATATACCAGCTCCCTGGCCCGCCTGTCCTGACCGGAAAATACAGGTTGACCCTCCTCATCAAAATGACTGAGAGACGGTTCTTCTGAAGTCATAAATGTCTCCATAATCTTATAATTTTTTATAAAAAACGATTCCTCTCCCTCAAAAAGAGCCTGTACTCCGACCTCCTCTTTGTTTTCCGTGCCATTCCATCCAGCGTAAAAGCCATATAGTTCAAATGGAGCAATCCGTGCCAAAGACTTTTGGCTGGTTCCAGATGACACGAAGTCCATAAACGCATATTTTGCTCCTATTTTCAAGGAAAGTCTTCCCATGTATTTATAATAATTCATTTTTGCCAGATTAGATCTTGCAAGTATGGCATTTAGATGGTCCCACACATAATTATGAATACTGTCGTCATATTTTTCTTTATCGTACTCCAAAATATCTTTCTTATCCAGTCCAAAAAAATTACGCATCATCTCCTGCGGTGCCATCTGCTGAGATATATCTATCAACATATTGATATATGACTCATTATTAATGTTGGTCATTACTGTAGCTTTTCGTGAAGTATAAAAATATATGCCGGAGGGGGCAGAAAAAGATTCTTTTTCATTACAAAGAATCTCATATAATTTTTTAATTAGATACCCATCTCTGGAGGCAAATAGTACATTGTCAAACTTGTGGCTAAGAAACTGATTATATAGCCATACAACAAACAGGCTAATCAGTGGAGCGCAGAAGTAATATCCGTAATCGTAATCTTCAAATATTGCGATGCTGTTCTTCTCCGCCGGGCTGTCAAAAGGACTGTTAAACAATTTTGCGAACAGCATTCCAAGCATTATATGTTCTTCAAGTGAGCGTGCCTGCTCTATACATGCGCTGTACACCGACTGTACAGCAAGCGCATACCCACTGGCAATCAAACAATAATCCATATCTGCCAGTTCCGCGCATATTCCATCATGTATGAAATGATCCCCTATATGCAGATACTTTGTTCCCTTTGTCTCTTTGCGATATGTTTGTAATAACCCCTGTAACTTTAACTGTTTCCTGTCACACGAAACATAGAGTCTGTCGTATTTACCTATCCCATTCCTCTCTAAAATGGGAAACAACAACTTTTCCGGAATATACATGTCTGTTACCAGACTCACTTTTTTCCCTTTGGCTATGCATTCCTCATAGATTGCCAACATATCCTGCCGCGGAGTTAACACGCTACTTTCAACCATCAGTTCAGTTTCCATACAGCGTTGTACTATTTCTTCCGACAATCTATATTTTTGGCTAAACTTACGATAAATATCATATAATGTAGGGTTGGAGAGCCCCAATTCTTCCTGCGCTTTCAATCTTTTTTTCTTAAAGTTCCTGACTCTGATTCCTTCTTGACAAAGTTTTCTATCCACAAGATCAAATACATCCTCTGGCGACAGTACCTTTCTGGTCAGAAGTGTATCAAAAAGATCAAAGCTGACGCAATCATGCACAGCAATCTGCTCCATCAGTTCTTTTCTATTACACATCCCACGCTTTTTGGCTCTTTCACATATCTGACCAAGCCTGTGACCATGTATATCAAAGACTTCTGCATTATTCCGCCTGCAATAATCCTGCAATTCTGCAAAAATATCTCTGTGAGCTATCAATTGTTTCATTAGAATAATGGCATCAGCATTTGTACCTTTCCCGGTTCCCATATCCCATTCTCTGATATTGAATTCCCGAATTTCTTCCCGAGTCAATCCTGCACACCGCATGGAGCTGCCATATATCACAACATTTTTTTTCTGCTCTTCTCTGAGCACTCTCAATAATGAAAGTTCCATTCCCCGCCTCATATACCATTATTTACTGGCCTCAAAATAAATTGGTAAATATCCCATATACGCGTTCGTCAAACCATAATATATTTTCCCACATGCATCACTGAATCCACTTTCTTTCAACGCATCCAGAATATCCCATCCAAAGATCTGACAAACCAGCAGAGGTGCCAGTGAAGGGACCGCGCGATTATGATACCACTCCTTCTCTATACTGATCAGGCCATTTTCTCCCATCTCAGCCCTGTGTTGCGTACAAACGCTATTGCCGTTAAAGGGAACAGTAAACAATAATTTGCCCCCTTTTTTCAGTACTCTATATGCCTCCGAAAATGCCTCAACATAGTTCGGCGTATGTTCAAAAACATCATTTGCCACCAGCAGGTCATAACTTTCGTCCTCATAGCTCAACCTGCAGATATCTTCGCAATGTATTCCTTCTGTTTCCGTGAGATTGCAGTCTATTCCTCCATACTCAAATCCTGTCACATCCTCGATTTCCCTCACCAGCTTATCATATACGTTAGTAGCGCGCTCGTACAGCAGAATTTTTTTCCCGGGAGAATATTCTTCAAAAATCTTTCCCAGCATAAATCTCTGTCTACTGTTACATCTGCAATTAGCGCAAACCAGTCTTTCCTGCCAATTAATCTTCTTATTGCCATTTTCCTCCTCAGCAGCTTGATAATCGACTAAAAAAGGCTGCGGCGTATTACACACCACACATTTGCCATAATAGTAAAATGTTTCTCTTCCGGTATATTTATGCATCTCACCCAGGCACCGCTCAAAATTCCAGTACTTAATAAACTCCATATATGCATCACGGAATTCTTCCGGGTTGCAGACTCTTTTATCGATTATCCCCATCTCTTCATCTCTGAAAAAGCAGTGTCTGGTTATTTCCACGGCCTCTTCCATTTGAACGCCCTCAATATATTTTATATCTCTGCGCATTAGTGGGACTGCTTGTTCTCTCCGCATTTTTTCCATACTATGAGTCTCCTTCATTTTGGCTTGTCTTTGACACTCTATCTACATTTTTATCGTAAAACTATATTTTTAAACAGTTTACCACATCCGCCTCTACTTTACAACTGTAAGAATACCTGCGTACCACAGCCCTAAAATATAAGGAGCCCTGTTCCTTTTGTAGTAAGATTAAAATGAATCTTCAAAATCCCACTGCAAAAAGAGGACTCCTCAAGTTTTACTGTCTAAAATATTTATTCAGCAGGCATCATTTTGTTTCAAGAATTCCTGCATTGTTTGGAATTCAGTGAATCGGTTATAAGCGCCAATTACCGGTGTCAAGTCATCCAGATATGGATTTTCTATAAAAGAATGTATTATTCAACTACAATTCGTTTATTGTTATCGATTCCCAAAAGTAGGTCCAGCGCATCATAGTCTTTTATAATGCCTTTGGAAATGGAATTTACAGTATCATTTAGTACCCCCCCCCCGCAATATAATGTGCGCATCGTATATTATTGTTTTTGAACGGTGTAAAGCACACTTTATTATACGGCAGCTTATCAAACAATTCTGCAACATCTGTTTTCTGCGTAAACATCATTGCATAAATCTTGTCATAATTTATGCGCTCTTTTCTTCTGTTCCAGTCTGCCAGCGCGTCTTCAAATTTTGAGGCGTGATTAAAATGCAATAATACATCTCCCAAGCGCCCAACCGGATACTTTCCCCCATGCACCCCGTCCCCCCAATAAGAAAATGTTACCGGCTGCTCCATATACCATCTCAAATTTCCCATCATTTTGATGTATTCGTACTCATTCATAAACATGTTGATGAGAGGACTACGAAATGGCAGGTGCAGGCTGTGATATGTTAGTCCGCCCCAGCAGTTCAACGCAAAAATTGACATATCGCTAATTTCCATATACTTATCCAGATCAAAATATGGAATGGAAAAAGCCGCGACAGGAATAATCTTGTTTTCCGAAATTCCCTTGCTCAATACTACCTTCCTAATATCCGCATATGATGGACTCCCCATTTCTGCGGCAATGACAAAAATATCATAATCTTGCCAGCCGATTTCTTCCACCGGTATAAAAGGATAACCATCCACATGTTTATATATCCAACCATTTGATCTGGTCACTCCTTTGACGCAAAACTTTCCTAAAAGTTCACCTGCCTTTAGTAAATTAACATGCTTATCATATTCTTTTCCCAATCCATATACCAATATCCTATACATTGATTCAAATCTCCATATCTGTTTTCAGTACTTCAATTGCATTTTTCAGCATGTAGTGATTTTCTATTAACGCCCTTTCCCTTACCGCATACTCGCGAAGGGACTCACAATCATGATACAATTCGCAGATTGTGTCCACCATCTTCTTGGGGTCATTCTCCACCACCAAAGCGCGTTCTTCCTGGCTTATTCCTTCAGCGCCTATATCTGTTGTGACAACCGGCATCTGATAATATGCCGCTTCTATAATCTTGCCTTTGACACCCGCACCTACACGCAAGGGAACAACGGCCAGACGGCACGTTCCGTATAACTGCTCCAGCTTAGCATCGCTGACAAATCCCTCAACAATAATATTATCACATGCCAGCGCCTGAATTTCTTCCGTAGGTTTATTTCCTACTATGTGCCACTTTATATCCGGCATTTTACTCAAAATACCCGGAAATACTTCCCTTGCAAACCACATCACTGCATCTACATTCGGCGGATGCCCAAACCCTCCCACGTAAAGAATGTCTTTTCGCTCCTCAAACGGTTTTGACGGCTTAGAATATAATGCGTCAAAAATATATAGCGGAATATTTCTGATGGGTTTCCATGGCATAATCTCCTGCATATGTTTTTGCTCATAATCTCCTACCACATGTCCTATATCCGCCTTTTCAAACAATTCCGTTTCAACCTTTTTCCATTTTTGGGACTCACGCAGGGCTTCGCTGTCTCCGGTAATCTGATATTGCCGTTCAAGCCGCAGATGATGCAAATCGTGCGCGAAGTAAAAAACTTTTGCATCGCTGTATTTCTTTACAATATCAATATACTTGACAGAAATATGGGGCCTCTGCAAATAAACAAAGTCAAAATATATAAGATTGTTTTTCAACCATTCCTCAATATGCAGTTTATTGTAGTTGCCATACAATATCTCCACTCCCATCTTAAGCAGCTCTTGTGCATAGGGCATAGTATAAGCGAAATTATCGCCTATGAACGTTACCTGCATACCCATAGCAATAAATGCTTTTAAATACATATAAGTGCATCTTCCGCCTGCGTCATGGTCATATTGGGGTATATAATGATCAACCACTAAAATGTGTTTCTTGCCCCGGCTCCTGTCTTTAGCGACAAATAAACTGCTCCCATTATCAAAATGATCCGATTCCAGCACTTTCTTCCATTTTTTTAGGAACTTCTCCCTGTTGGCCACTTGATAAGCTTTTAATCCGGTGTCCGTATCTTTTCCGTTAGATATCCCCTCAAAATGAACTACTTGGGAAAATGGTGTATATATAACTTTATGACCATGCTTTCTCACCTCAAAAGCCAAGTCTGTATCCTCATAATAAGCAGGGGCAAAGTGCTCATCAAATCCCCCTATTTCCTCCCACAAATCTCTTCTGATCATAATTGAGGCACCAGAAATATAGTCCGCCTCTTTTACATAGTTATACACTGGCGCACCACTCATCTGTCCATATCCAAAGTTCCAGGCGGAAGCGTCAGACCATACAATGCCCCCGGCTTCCTGCAATCTCCCATCGGGATATATTAGCTTAGAGCCAACCATCCCCACATTCTCATCATTCTCTGCAATTGACAGAAGTTCCTTTAGCCAGCCAGGCAATACATAAGTGTCATTATTCAGAAAAAGAATATATTTTCCCCTTGCGTAGGCTGCCGCATTATTACAGTTTTTTAAAAATCTCATGTTTTTGTTATTACGAATCACATGAATTCCACATACAATCTTTGGCAGAGCAACAGTCATATCCCCCGAATGATCATCCGCAACAATAATTTCATAAGGGATACCCTTTGTGTTTTCCAATATGCTGCTGAGGCAATTATAGGTAAACGCAAACTGATTGTATACCGGTATAACAATGGACACCAGTGGTTGCTCCGGATCATCAAATTGCAGCTTTTTCAAATTAGCAACAGCGCCTTCCCTGTTGTTTTCATCATTACAATAGATAAACGGGTCCAGAAGCTCCATACGACATATGGTTTCATATAGTGAATTGCTGCCATAGTTATATATTTCTCTGGTCTTGCCCTCGTCATACCACTTGCGGATCTGTCGAAATATATCATAGTAATCAGATGACTCGCTTAAATTATCCTCTTTTTTAAGCAGAAATATGTCCCCGCCATTGATCAGTACGCTAAGCCCATCCGTTATATCGTTCTCACCTATATGCAGCCATTTTTTCCCCTCCAGAGCAAGCATATGATACAGACCATCTACTTTCCCGCAAGCCATATCAAACGAACTGATAACTTTGCCTAATCCTCCTATATGCATATTCTCCAGAATTTCTTCAATCTCTTTCGCAGAAAAGAATGAATCCGCAATGAGGAATACTTGCTTTTTCCTGCTTTTCAAATGTATCAAAATCTCAGTTATCTGAGGGCTGAGAATAAAACTTTTGACAGTACATTCTTTCTCACAGTTAATTAACTCTTTCAATTGCTCATCAGAAATACTTGTGCCGACAGTATAAGCAGAATATATTTTCTCCAGGTCATATTCATATCTTTCCCTCGGGAAACCGTTTTCAAGACGTGTTCTGAACTCCACAAAATCTAATGGGTTAGCTATAATATCTCTGTTTTTGTCAGCTACTTCCCACCATATTCTATCTTTAAAACCTATACCGGCACTCAGTGTTGTTCCCAACAGATCAAAACTGACAATGTCATACTCGTCAACTGTTTCCTTTAGAACCTCCTTGGTCCGCACGCATAATGTACTTTGATTTTCCACCAGTCTGTAAAAAAGTTCAAACAGATCATCGCCATACATATCGTATAATCCAATTCGATTAGCGTTACAGAATGCCGATATTCTGTAAAAAATTTCCTGTAGAGGCGCAATCTGAGAGGCGACAACGATCACTTCGACTCTCAAAGCCAGCACTTCCTCTTCTCTCAATACTTTTTTCCCATAAACATATTGTTTCGATGTCTTCTCGTCCATCACTCCGACAATATGTAATTGAGGATATCTTGCAAGAATCTCCCGAGCGTTAACGCCTATTCCATATAGAGCGATCCTTTTATTTTCTATCGTTTTTGCGAAATCATCAAATGCGTTTAATCGATGTTGTATCTCCGACATTTTACTGTACATGCCTGCATTATACATCAACGCGCACATACTTCCTCCTTCCAGCTTACTTTATCAGTCCGAACCTTCCACTACGCTTATAAGTCTTCTAAGCAGTTTGTCGTTATATCGTTCCACAAACCTAACACAGTTCTGATGTATTCGATTTATTACCCCATCATCATTCAGAGCGCAGATCAATTTATTAACAAACTCTTCTGTATTCTTTGCCAGTAAGAAAGCCCTCGGATTCTTACCTTCTTTATAAAGACCTCTCGCCCCGCTTTCTGTAGCCACAATAGGCTTTCCGTAGGCCAGGGCTTCTATGGTCTTGATCGGCAATCCTGTGCCTGACAGCATAGGATTAACCACCACCCTGACTTCTTTATAGATATTTGACAGATCATCAACAAATCCTACTTTTGTATAATCTGGCGATTCCTTCACGGAATTACTGACATCACCTGCAATCCAAAATTGCGCATCCGGCACTCGATTGTGCACTTTTCCCCATATATGCTGTAAAAAATAATTCAATGCCTCCCGGTTCGGATCATTATTGGAACCCACAAACAAGACAATTTTGTTGTAATTTACAGCATCGTTGGGCACGTCCAAATAATTACCAATCGTCAACACTTTCCGCTTACCGCCTGTCAGCTTGTAAAAGTACTTGGACTCGTCCTTCTGAATCGCAAAGACGTAATCCGCCCGCAACACTCCCTTTCTCTCCTGCAATCTGGTCGTGTAAAAACCAAGGGGTTTCGTTCCCATGCTGTAATACATCTTTTCACGTCCTGTATGAATGTCTATTGTATCAACTATTTTAACAACATCACTTCCCAGTTTAGTCAATGCTTTGGACATATATACATATTCAACAATGACAAAATCAAATCTTTCCCTGCCATGCAATTCCGCCACAAAATCATCCAAACCGTTAGGAAACATATCGTCAATTCTATATGGTACAGAATAAATATTCAGCATATCTATTGACATTTTTTGTCTCAATTCTGCTCTTTGTGTTGCTCCTGCAGATTTCTTTCTGTCCGAGTCAAAAAAATGTATTTTATTGCCTGGCATCTGTTCTACCGTATCCATAAAACCAACTTTATCATTGGTAATAACTATCTGAACATCGCATCCGGCTTTTTCAAACAGTCTTACCAGACTGAACATTCTCTTTCTGGAGCCATTGATCACAGGACATATTGCACTGTTCGCTACCATTAACAATTTTTTCATACTGTCTCCCTAATGCTTAAAATTTGCATGAACTCTTATATAAACGGTTAAAATAAAAATCGAATATTCCTCTAAGTATATACGGAACATATTTTTTGTCGTTGGGACCTGCCTTAAATACTTTTTGCCGCAATATTTCCCATGCCGCCTTATGGCAGCTGACTTTCATAACATCTCTGTGTTTTTTAATAAAATAGAGCTTGTTTCTTGTGAAATAGTATTCGGTCAGTATATTTCTTATGCCATCATAGCTCCCTCCGACCTTGTGCCACAATGAGGTAGATGATACATAGTATATCCGCACATGCGCCTTTTTAAATCTTACGCTCATATCCACATCGTCAAAGTACATATAAAATTTTTCGTCAAGGCTCCCCACTTTTTGCAGAACAATAGCCGGGATAAGCATGCAACATCCGGAAGCAAAGCTCACATTGTGAATCGGACTAACGCTGCGGCTTTCTAATCTTTCATCGTGAAAATGAACATTAGACCCCTTCTCATAGTCAATACTGCCGCCACCATACCAGATATTCACTTTATCTCTTGTACTGTAAATCTTGGGAGTGGTGACTGCCTCACCCCGAGAGTACTTAACCAATTCTTCCAGCAGGTTCTCCTCCAGTACAGTGTCTATGTTAAGCAGCAGAACATAATCCGCTCCGGATTGCCGGGCGTACTGAATACCTATATTACATCCTTTAGCAAAACCTACATTACTGTTTTGAAGAAAAGTTTCATGCTGCGGATATTTCTCTTCAAACCAGTTTCCTGATCCATCGGGAGAACAGCTATCCACAAAAATAACCTTGAAATTTTTATATGTCTGACGCTCAAGGCTATCCATAAACTCTTCCAAATACTTCATTCCATTATAATTTACAATCACAACATAAACGCAACCGTCCATGCAATTTTCCCCCTAAAAAAATATATTCTCTGTACTGGTCGGAATTTTAACAAAACTCGAAAATGTGTTACAGTAATTATCAATATCGCCAATAATCTCTTTTGAGTAAGCTTCTCTCTTAATCAGCCGCGCAATTGATAAAGCAGGAATTTTCCAAAAAAGATGCGCAGATACCAGAGTTGTTGTCGTAATCCCAATAACACATCTTGGTTTAGGCTCTGTTTGCGCAAGTATCGCCTCCAGCGGGACTGCATTGCAGATGTCAATTTCCGCACCCAATCCCTCATATTTCCGCAGATTTTTTTCCCTTGGATGAGGCTTTATTATAACATGATATCCCATCTTATTCGCTCTTCTACAACATTCTTTGACTACTTGTATGTCTGCGTTGCCTGATATTAAATTCTGATCACTATAAGTTTGTGTACAGATTATCACACTTCCGTCATAACTTTTATACCGGGAAAAATCATATGTATCCTTCAATGATTCAATAGTTCCTTTTAGATATGAGATTGCTCTTCTGTTTGGAACCAGTTTCCCTTTGACCGTTACAAATAATGTGTTCTCTATATATTCGTTTCTTCTTTTGAGCATTTCCGCATATATATACTTTTTCCATGTCCTGTAAGAAAACTGTTTCCAAAGGGTAAACAGATCTTGATTTTTTTTCTCCTCAAAAATCCACCCTTTCCAATCGCGCATGTAAGACGCCATGCCTTCCTCCAAAACAATATGCACTATATTCTTTCTTGCGCCGCGATCACACAAATGAGCTGAAAACTCCAGTTTGGGCATCACAGGGCGCATAATATAAAATGGTTTGCCTATGTTCGGATGCCCTATAACATATTGTCTGACTTCATTATCCGATGCAAGTGTAGTAAAACGAAACATATATGTTTCCTGATCTGGAAACCATTTTCTGAACAACATCTTTTCCTCTATAATCTGCCCATCTGTCGGATGTTCGCAGACCAGAATAATACCTTTCTTAATGTGTTTCTTTTTCTTTAGCCATGCAATTGTTGACTGGGCTGAGAGGAAATGCCATGATGATGTAACGAAAGCTATATATTCTATGTCCTCATCCCGAAATAATCTCTGTATAAGTTTTGCCTGCGTCAAAGACGTCAAATCATTCAATTATAACCACCTCTTTTAACATTTTGATTCTATATATCAAAACCAGCTTCCACTTCATCCAGTATCTCGTCAAAAGATATGATTGGGCATGCCATTACACCAGATAGTTTCTCATTGATCGACTGAAAATAATAGACTGGCGTAACAATAACCGCGTCAACCTGATCCAAATAATCTGTCGGCTTTCTTAGCTCAACATTCACGGCTGTGAGATTACGTTTCTCGTCTATAGCATACTTCACTTCAATACCGGCTCCGGTAAGCTCTTTATACAGTCTCTCACCAATATAATGCATCCCGTATATCGCTACGGTTTTATAGCCATACTTATCAAAGTACTCTGTCAAAGATTTTCCGTTCTGCAAAATCGCCACCCATCTGGCCAAGCTTTCGATTACGGTTGCATTTTTATCGGCACGGATAGATTGACTGTTAATTTCCTTGGTTTTAATATTGTTTACCGCAATGCCGGCAGCCAATGCACTGCCAGCAGCACCAATGATTGTTGTAAATATCCCTTTTTTCATATTATTTCCTCCGTTACTGTCCCATCACAACATCTTTGATTGACAAGATCTTTGCGTTCGATATCCCTGCAAGTTGTTTCTCTATCGCGGCATAATCAAAGGTTGGCGTCACCACAATCACGTCAACATCAGGGAGTTCCTTATCCATTTTGCATACGTTCAATGTCGGATCAACACCTTTTGCGCACTTATCTAACACAAACGCAACTTTTTTACCTTGATTTTTCAGTTCTTCATACAGCCTTTTACCCAATTCTCCCATTCCATATATAGCGATGGATTCATAATTGTGTTGTACAAAATAGTCCAAAATATTTATACCCATATTTCTGTTCTTTAACCACTTATTTGAAACCGCAAAATAGTCTTCAAATTTAGCCAGTCGGACACCTAACTCCTTATACTCCGACTCCTTGTTTTTTTTGCAGATGATATACCCCCCCGCAAAAGCCGCTGCAGCGGCTATACACCCAAAACAGAACGCTACTGGTTTCTTCATGGTCCCTCTCCAATCTTTTTGTACAACCCCTTTACCTATTATGGCACAAAGCACACCTACCGTCAACTACAGTTAATAATAATCTCTACTATCTCACGTATAACGCCCTCTCCTCCCTTAGCCCGAGTTACTATCTGAGCAGCCTCTTTTACGGATGGTATTGCGTCAGCCGGGCAACATCCCAGTCCCACCGCACTGATTACTTCGAGATCATTAATATCGTCACCTACATATGCAACATTCTCTAATTTGACATTATACTGTTCACAATATTTTTTTACCGCAGTCAGTTTATCCTTGCAACCTGTTTCCAGAATATCCAGTTTGAGCTTTTCCGCTCTGCGCCTGTTTAGTTCTACTGCCTCACTGGTTATAATACCTGTTATAATGTCTTTTCCCCTTAAGAGTGAAAAGCCCATTCCATCATGAGTATTAAATTTTTTTAATTCATCACCCTTTTCGGAATAGTACATTCCCCCATCCGTCAGGCATCCGTCACAGTCCGTCAAGAACATCTTTATTTTGGGAACAGAACCCTTCGTTGAACAGACATGGCTCTTCTTCATCAAAGCCTCAATAATAACCCAATCATCTGGCTCATCTATTTCAAAAAATGTATCTTCATGCATTTCTACAATCTTAATATTACCGGATACCCTGTTTTTTGAGTATTCCAAATTTTTCTTTGATGATATATAGAACGCGCCGTTTTCAACCAGATAACCGTCAAATTCCTGTCGACGGGGACGATGATATACATCATAGTTTGTGGGATGCGCATATCCATCCTCATCTTCCATCCAATTAAAGCGTTTTTGGCGTACCACAGATAAGACGCTGTCCGTGCCTTCCTGAAAAAATTTCTCAAATCCTCTATCCAGATCATCACTGTTCAGCAGCGGAGAAGTTGCCTGAATTAATACAATGTTATCAAATTTATACTTGTGGGCAAATTCCAGCATGACTGATTCTGTGGATGCCGTGTCGGATGCTGAATCTGCCGACCTGCCAATTACACATACTTTATCAAAAACATCTGACTCGGCCCCTTCTTTAAATCTTTCTACCGTGTCCCTGATCTTTTCACAATCTGTCGTCACATACACCCGGTCAATAAATTGACAACCGCACGCTGCTCTCACAGTCCAGTAGACTAGCGGTTTTCCGTTTATAGGCTTAATATTTTTAAGCGGAATAGATTTACTCCCTCCCCGTACAGGTATTAGTGCCACATTCATCTATAATTTCCTCCATATCACATTTATCTTTCCCTGTATTTCAGTTTATCTCTCTGAGTCTGTTCAATTGGCAGAATTTCACTTTGCTTTTCAGACAGGGCATCATGTACCGCATGTAGATTGCGAACCAATTTACGAATACCATCCGGTTCAAGCGAAGCAGCATGATCCGTTCCTTTCCAAGTACGGTCAAGCGTATAATGCCGCTCGATCACAGAAGCCCCCAGCGTGTACGCTGCAATATCTACCGCTATGCCCAGATGATGTCCCGAAAAGCCTATAGATTTTACGCGGTGCCCATATGACGCCTGCATTCGGTTAATTTCCAGTAGACATACATCTTTAAAGGGTACCGGATACCCTGATGTACAGTTAAAGATTACAAGATCCTTGGCGCGCCCGTTTTTCTCAAACAGTTGTACTATCTGCTCCTCCTCCTCGCGGGTCGTCATTCCAAATGACAGTTGAATCTCACCGCTGTAGTTGTCACAAAGCCACTGCAGCATTCTGAAATGGTTGTTGCAGGCAGAGGGGATCTTTATAAAGTCCGGCTTTAACGACGCTATTTCTTTGGCGCTGGTCAAATCCCATACCGATGTGGAATATGTGATTCCTGCCTGTTCACACCACTCCTTCAACTGGGCATGCTGATCTAATGAGAACTCCAAATATTCCCGATGCTTTCCGTATGTTTCGCCATAGGAATTGGCAGGGTTGGGATGGGGCGCATTATATTGCTCCGGCGTTAAAAGTTCTTTGGGACAACGTTTCTGAAATTTTATCGCATTCGCTTTGCAAAAATACGCGGCCGTTTCTATGAGTTCATGCGCTATCCTCATTTCTCCCATATGATTACATCCTGCTTCCGCAATAACATAAGGTTGTTTGTACATTACATTCATCCTCCTCTATCTTCTTGATAGTTATTCATGTCAACTATATTTTTGCATCTATCATAGATCGTTTTTTGTATGCAAATTCACTCAGAAAACTTTACCACACAGCAGCCTTTAATTACTTTCACAGACCCCCGGGACGGATATAGGGGCATATCCGCATACTCCTGTGTTGCCCTGACCTCTTCCCGCAGAGAATCTACCGCCTTCACAATAGGTAGTCCGCAATAGCGTCTGATAAATTCCTCCCTTGAATATCCGTTTACCAAATCGCTTTCTCCAAAAATCCCTGTAATATAATTTAGACTTTCAAACTCTGGCATTACAATCTCTTTCTGTACATTGCCTGACAACATGACCGGCATATCTGCCGTATAACCCTCACAACGCTGGATTTCATACGCTACCCTGTTCATGTATCCATATGTTTGCTCATATGTAAAATACTGCCTGTTATAAGCCTCGTTTGAGATCAGGAAGTATTGGTAATTCATGCAAAAAACACTTATACATGCCACATAGTATACCGTTACCCACCTCTTTTTCCCCGCTTTTGCACTGTTACAGAAACGCTGAGTCAACGCAAGCGCCAGTAAAGTCGGTGTTACCGTTCCATACAACATGAGCGTCGATACACTTGAAGCTCCCATGAGATACACACTGTTAGCAGCCATGGGAAACATCCCAATCAAGATAGCACACAAAATCAATGTCAAACTTTTATATACTTTATTATGCCATATAAGATATAATATTTCTATCGTAGCCACAACCCCAATACATGAATAAAGCACTCTTCTGAGCCGCAATGTTTCGTTAATCAGCACAGGCACATCAAAGAAATGTCTATATGCTTTATAAATCCCATCAGTAACCACTTTCAGTATATTACCCAATCCTCCAGTGAGTACATCACTAACTCCTTGATAAGAACTCAAAGCAGGCCAGAAAAACTTCAGCATTATCTGTATGGATAAATAATACAGCGCCAATCCAAATATTAATAAGAACAAGTAATAAAAACATTTTTTTAATATTCGTCCAAACGGTGCCTCACCTTCCAGACACAAAAGAATCAAATCTGCCACCAAAAGACCTATTGTGAAACATATATAGGATTGGTAAATAGATAGAGACAGCATAATCAGAACGCCTGTTCCCCCCCCCCCGATTATGTTCCATTTGAGAGACTTTGTGCTTTTTTTTGCCCAGTACGCCGCTGCCCCGGCAAGCGCCAGACCCAAAAAATAAGAACTGGATGTAAACATATAGGAAAAAGTAGCAGCTACCGATGGAAATGTTACCAGCACAGTTCCCGTCAGTATACAGATAGAATGATTTTTTATGTCTAATATCGCAACAACAATACACGCGGTAACACCTATCAAACATAAAGAAATCAAACCTTTTACCCAAGGCATTCCATACCCTGTAAGAATACTGCTATCTGTTAAAGGAAATTTAATTTGTAACACATGCAATCCCCAACGTCCAAAACTTCTGGTACCGCCCAGATTAAAATAAAACATTGTCTGATCATTCCCTGGAAGCAGATTGGTAAACATAAACAGATGTGTCAACAGGCCCGCAATACATGTACTTATAAATGTCAGTTTATATTTTTCTTCTATTCTTGATAAAATACTGTGTATCGTATTTCCCATATCTCCATATCTCCTATCATCCTTATATAGTATATTGAATTTGGCAATCACTTTATCGCAAACAGCTCGTCAAAATTTCTGCGTTCAAATACTTCCAGCTTACCACCGCGAGTAGCATTGAAAATCTTTATGCCATGGTTTTCCGCATATTTTTTAGCCGCTTCATATGCCTCCAGGGATTCCTTTTCCAGAAAGTACCCGGTTTTTGAATTCTTACTGTAGTATGTCGAGACAAAATGATTGGATTTATCTTTATAGTCGGAGGAAAAATTAAAGTCGACTCCCAACAGGTATATTTCCCTAAATCCCATATAAACAGCCAACTGGATACATTCATATGTCACTGTCCCTCTCCCGTATAACCCATATACCAAATCCTCTGAAAAGGGGGGCAGCTCGTCGGGCACATACACTCCGTTGTCATGAAATCTGTATATTCCATCTGCCTCCTTATGTCTCCAAAAATCTGCGTATTGATCTGATACAAATTTATGCGGAACAGACATGGTTCTTATCGTGTCTTCCTCCTCTTCAATACACCTCCAGTCGGAAACCAGATAATAGTACGGCCTCCATTTCGTATGTGCAAACGCCAGAAATATGCGGTTCATGCCGATGGAATACTCTCTGTTTTGATAAAGAGTATCCAGATCTTCCATTGTCAGGCTGGGGCCTGTTGCCACTATAAAACATCTGTCTTCCGGGTGAATGTTTTTAAAACGTACCATCTCCGGGTTCCGATACTCAGGAATCTTTTCTGACAGATCATATATATTATCTATTTCAATTTCAAAGCCCGCTTTCTTTTTTATCACTTGAATGGCATTCATTGAACCTGTTGCCACAAAAATCTGATCCAAGTAATATTTACAATCATCTATAGACACAAATTCGATATAATTGAAAGCTTTTTTAATACGTCTTTTCTTTTCTTCATCTTCTGGTGTTTCCGTAACAAGGAATAAATTGTTTACTCCTTCCTTACGCATTCTATCATAACAGTATATACCATAAAAGCTGGCGCCAAATATTCCATACCTCTTTCCCCGGTTCAAAGACCCTAAATAAGCATCAAGATCTACATACTCACCGGGACCCCATAATTCAACCGGGCAGTCAAGCGCGTCAAAATAATTGTAAATACCTCTTTCTTCCAATTGTACTGCTACGCTCTCTGGCCTTAACAGGCTGATCAAAATGAAATACTCCGAGTAGTTTTCGATGTATTGATCCAGACTGACAACTGCAATACCTTCATAGCTCGTCCCAATCTTACTGGGATCATTGTCAATAAACGCAACCACTTCTTCTGACCTCAGTCTGGAATAGATTCTCTTTCCTCTTGTTCCCAGCCCCCAAATAACAATTCTCATTCCTTCTTTCCAAGACCTCCAAATATCTGCTCATGGCATTACTGTTAACCACGCATCCACCCCGAATTATAACTGCACAATTTTATATGCATCCACCCCTCTGCTCAACAACTCGGCCCTGATTTCTTCGGCAACATCTGCCAGTAAAACAGCAATCACAATCTTATCATACTCGCGTTCCAGCGCCTTTTCCACAGGTGTAATTCCTTCCACCTTGGATTTATCTGTCCATGCGATAATTTCACACGCGTTACTTTCAGCTATATATTGATACAATGCCTTTCCAAAACGCCCGGCACCATATAGCAATATCCGATCGCCTTTTTTCAAACTTTTAAATGGAAAAATCTCATTTCCATTACACTTTATAATTTCTTTCGGAATGCTGAACAGACATGTGTAAAGCAAGAGCATTTCAAATTGTCTCTTTATATTTGGGATTTTGGCTGCATACTTACAGGCTGCCTCGTTCAGTGCTTTCTCTACCGCTTTCAGAGAGCTTTTTTCATCCGCTTCCGTATCCATGATAGACCCCGGTCTTATCGTATAGTGGTAATACTCAAGACCCGACACCACCACACAATTCGCAGCCAAAAGACACGGATAAACCACCGCAATATCCTCTCCGATCCTGGCATCTGTAGAGAGACGCATTTGATAATCTCTGACTAATTCTGTCTTGAATATCTTGGTAGTAATATGATGGTTCAGTTTGCTGTGGAAAAAGCGTTTATCATCAATCATTTGCGACCAGAATATATTCAGCTTTTCCCCTCTATAAATCCCCGGCTCAAAGGTCTCCCGGTTTACGACAGAATGCCCTGCATAATCCCTTGTCAGCCCCATAGTAACTATATCTGCATCACAGGAAGAAGCCAATGCCATCATTTCAGCATACGTTTCCCTTTCTATCCAGTCATCCCCATCCACATGAGCAAGATATTCACCTGTTGCCGCCGCTACACCTGCCTGCCTTGCACTGACCAATCCACCGTTCTGCTTGTGGATCACCCTCACTCTTGCGTCTCTCTGAGCCCACAAATCGCATTTCATACCGCTTTCATCAGTGGACCCGTCATCTACTAATATAATTTCCAGATTTTCATAGGTCTGCTCGACAATACTTTCCACGCAGCGATCTATATAGGATACAATATTATATACAGGAACCACTACTGAAAGCAGCGCACACAAATTTTCGGCTTTCATATTATTCTCCTCGGAGCCTATTTCATAATCACCAATGTACCATTGGCATCGCAGAGCGGCATTTTGCAAAGCCTGACCCGTTGTTCACTCTCATAGCGGTCCACTGCTTTTTCCACGCCCGCCAGATCACTATTATAGTCGTGCACGAATATAAATCCCCCCTCCAATACCCTGGGGTAAAAATATTTCAAGCCTTCATATATGGAATTTTCAAAGTCAACGTCCAGGGAGACAAATATGAAGACATCTTCCAAGCCATCCAAAGACTCCGGAAAAAATCCCTGTTTGATCACTATTTTATCCAGATGCTTCATCTTGTCCAGCACCATGCCTATATTGGTCTGCTTATATGCTTCCACAAAGGCGTTTGTGCAGTTGCCCCTTTTCAGCTCGTCAAGGGCTTCATTTGCATCAAACCCCTCAAAGGTATCAAACAGATAGCATGTACTATCAGGAAATGCACGATTGATATATTGCGCAAATTCTCCTCTAAATACGCCTACTTCAGCAACCGCACCAGCTATTTTCCGTTTTCGTATTTCTTTTACTGCCAACTCAAATGACTTGATCCTGACATAATCATTGCTATAATATTCTCCCGTCTCCTCCCCCAAGAAGAGATCTCCATCCGCTTCCACTCCACGGACCACATGGTAACGTTTTTTCACAATCTCCGCATATTCTCTGCCCAATACGGTCTCAACAAACCCATAATCCCTATTCATATCCTGCATTGCGCAATTATTATACAGGAAAATTACCTTTCTGAGATCAATACCTATACTCTGGCATTGGCCGTATATCTCGCCTGCATATAAATTGGCTACGCAAATGGCATCATACTCCATTTCCAGCATCTCATTCGGACTATACACCCTTTTCCCCATATATTCTTTTTTGGATGTATCATTGTCAATAAATCCTTCAACACATTCAATATCAATATGTTTCCCCACGACCTTTCCTACCAGCCGCCCCGTACCCCAAATAAACAAACGCATTTTCTGCCTCCTTTGATTTGATGGATATGGCATGTCAGAGCACTCCGAGATACCTTCTCGAAAATCATGCTTGATCTGAGACGAACTGATCTCCGGAGTTCTGTTAAAATATATTACCTCACAGCCTTCATCCCGAAGAAAGTCAAATTTACCCGCCCAGTCGTCCCCCATTACAAAAGTATCTATGTGATATTCCTTTATGTCTTTGGCCTTCTGCTCCCAGTTCTGCTCGGGTATAACCAAATCTACATACCGAATCGCCTCCAGCAACTGTTTCCTTTGCTCATATGAAAAATAGCACTTTTTATGCTTTTCCTTCCAGTTAAACTCATCCGTTGAAAGGGCAACCACCAAATAATCGCCTTGCTCCTTTGCTCTTCTCAAAAGGTTTATGTGCCCATAATGCAGCAAGTCGAACGTGCCGTATGTGATCACTCTTTTCATCTTAGCCACCTCTCTACATGATCCGCTGCCCTTTTTGAAGCTTTGCCGTCATTTAGCAAGCCTATCGCCTGTGCAAATTCATGTGTCATTTTGGTATATTTCTCAGAATCAAAGTTTAGTATATTACTCTCCAATTCATCATTGTTTCTTGCCAGAGGATAGGGGAGTATGGCTTTAATGTCAGGAGTCACCGCTTTATTGCTGACGATTGGCTCTGGCCCCTTCTCCGGAAATGTCCAAAACAGTCCTCCTCTGTCCTCTATATACTTTTCTATATCGTCGGTATACAAAAATACCGGAATATTCGCAAAGCCCGCGTCCATAGCCGCGCTGGAATAGTCCGTTATCAGCACATCGACTCCCGCCAGAATCTCACACATATCGTCGGCCTGGCTCACGTCTATAGTCCGCCCTTCCAGGCCCTCTAATGGATATTTTTCCATCTCGCTGGCCAATTGGGGGTGTAAGCGCAAGAACAGATACCACTCCCCCGAAAAGCGCCTGCTCAGATTCTCTACCATTCTTAAAAAGTCCAGCGTATTGTTTTCCACAAACACGCCTCTTTGTCCTTTCTGTCCTGTTTCCCTAAATGTTGGCGCAAACATTACTATCTTTGTCTCTTTGGGCAAGTGATAGAGTTCGCGGATATTATCTCGCTGCCGCACTCTGAAATTAACCATAATATCACATCGGGCCGATCCAAATTTCAAATACTCTCCATTATAAACCAACCCCTTGGGATAAACCTGCCTTCCCCACTCGGAATCACATATAACATAATCCGTCATTTCTGAATCATTCCTGCTGACGAGATACGCCATCTTGGAAAAACCCTCTCCTCTCCACAAACCCAGCGTTTTAAACGACAGCGCCCCATGCCAGGTCTGAAGATAATACTGTCCTTTCCTTTTTCTTGTGCCATAAGGTTTTCTATAGTTGTCAATCCACACCTTAGATGTTGACAGATGGTACGCCCTGTTCCACAGTGTATTTTTGACTGGGGTTACATAGTCGGGAAATTGTTTGGACGGATCGTTCACCAGCCAAACAAAATGATACGCATTATTTCTCCTTCTTAGCTCTTCAACTATATATCTGGGATTGCAACAAAATCCGCCCTTTCCCTCGAAAGTGCAAATCGTAATTTTATTGCGGCAAATAGGGAATATACAAAAAAAATAATATAGCAGGCTTTCCCTAAAAGCCTTTCTCTTCCTCATACGAATATACTTTTGTTCTGTTAATTGCTCATTTTTCCTCATTAATTACCTCTCGCCTGCTATCAAAATGTATCACAATGCCTGCAGTCTCCCCATTGCTTTCTTCCTTCGTACAAGCATTGACGAACTTTCTGAAATCTTGGTCCATACCAGACATCCAGCAATTTTTCCTTGTTTAAATCGCCTAGTGTATACTTGCCTATTGCATCATTGCAGCACAACGAAACTTTTCCGTCAGGCCTTATGATCATTTGTTTAAACGGCAATGTACACCTGTCTTCTCCATATTCCGGAACAACTTTACGATTTGGGGCTGTTCCGCCTCTGGAAGTAAGAATTTCCTTCGGTTTTCTTAATACAATCGTAACTTTTTTAGTCAGTTCCGGGTGCTCCTTACAATAGTCCCGTATCTCGGAGCAAGGTTTAATCAGTTTCAAGTCCTGTTGATAATTATCGATAATAAGCTCGTCCAGAACGTCTGTGAGCGCAATAAACTTATCAAGCGTAAACAATGTCCCATTGGTAAACATATGCATTACAGCCTCCGGCAGTCTCGCTCTTGCATATTGGTTTAACTCCACGATTCTGTCGTCCAGCAATGGTTCGTTGTTTGAAAAAACAGAAAATCGCCCGCTATAATGTATCTCCGCAAGTTGGTCTACAATATTTTTAAACAATTGTTCAGACATTTTCATATGTTTTCGCGGATCGACATTGCGGTTTACAGGACAAAAAGAACAGGTTCCATTGCAACGATTAATGGTTTCGACTTCAATAGCCTCAAAAAGAGGCACATTGTGGTATAACCCCTCTACTTCATCGAAGACAGCCGCTCTGGTATATTGCATTCTATCGCTGTTATTCCACTCTTCCTCAGTGCGCATCTCTTTTCTTGCATCATATGGATTAACAATAAGTTCGTCAGTTTCATAATATTTGTGCAAACGGTTCAGAAACACTGAATAGTCTTCTATACCGTATTCCTTTAACTGCTTTATCATGCCGGCTGAATATTTACTTGCAATCAATATATGGCAGTGCATGGATGCCGCCTGTTCCAAACTCATAACCGGTTTTCCGCAAAATAGTGACTTCTGTTTTTCAATATTATTATCTATAAAACCTTCTACTTGCTCTTCTCCAAGTTTTTCAAAGGCATCCTTACCATATTTCCCGGCTCCGAATATGATTTTTTTTTCACTCATAAGATACCCTACTTTCCTTATGTCACATGCAATTCACTTTGCTGATCTTCAAGAGCCGCTCCAGAATCCAAATAGTCTCCAGTGCCAAACAAGCATATTATACCATAGTCTATACTATATTGCCAGAAAAAATACTGTATTATAAGCCTTCTATCCGCAGACTATATGCTTATCCTCACCAGCGCCAAACCTAATAAAGTCAATCCCGCTATGATCCGCATGCACAATCATGACATCCCACAAATCTTCCGTCACCGTGCCCTGCCGCCTTGTGTATGTCCAAGATCCCCGGGGTTTCCTATCCTGGAAATCTTCCATTTTATTACATCCCAGCGAAACAATAGGAAAAGGTCTACGGGTATAAATCTGCTCTCCATGGTTGTGTCCATGTACATAAGCCAAAACCTTTTTACCTTCTGCATGATATTTCTCCAATATTTCCAGCAATGCTTCACCGTTCCGGATCTGATCACTCCAAAAATGAATTTCCGGCAGAGGGGGCACATGGGAGCACACCAGAACAGCCCACTCGTCTTCCATGTCCTCAAGCGTTTCTTTTATCCACTCCAGCTCCTCTATAGGAAATCCATATCTGATCTTCTCACGATAATCGAAGGAATATAGGTACAATATCCGAAGTTTTTGAGCAGGATAGTCCACATAATACCACGGCCTCTCTTTTCTCAGATAGTATACGCTCATTTCTCTCTCCGTCATCTTCTCCGGATTATTATAAAAATAATTAGAATCATGATTTCCGCAGCAAAAATAAACCGGCAGCCCTGTTCGTTTCATATCCGCCATCACATATTCCACGGATTCTTTAGTCTGAGCTATCGGTAATATACCATCCGTCAAGTCTCCGAGATGAATGATACCGTTAAGGGGCAGTCGGGTTACAACCTGTTGCAGGTTATACGCAGACCTTTCCCATGTACCATTATTGACATAATGAGTATCGGTAATTACAGCAAATGCCAAATCTTCTTCGTCCAGCAAGCAGTTCCAGACTTTTTCTACCGTCAACAACGTCTCGGCTTGAAAATAGTCTGGCCACTCCATGTCGGGTTCGTTGACACATTCCAGCAAAACACATGGCTCCCACCCAGCGGTATCATTTCCCTCCACAGATTCCGGCAGAAATCGTTGTTTCGCGACTATGCGAATATAACATTCCCTATCGAACGTTGTATCATACGTCCGCCATTCTTCCTGCTCCCGCACATAACTAGCCCAATTTTGTTCCGGCTCATAGCAATAGGTATGGATCAAATCTCCCTTTATATCTGTAGAATAACGGTATATTCTGTATTCCGTCCCTCTGTTTACCCGCAGTCTATCTCCCGGATATACATGATAAAAACGTCCAGACGCCAGGTAGATTTCTTCCGCACTCTGAATATATCCCGTTTCATCAGAAATATTTCTCCCCTTCTCAAGAATAATCTGCTTTGGAGAAAGTCTTTTTAACGGAACATATGTTTCCGGTATATTTGTAAAAAGATCCGTAATGCCCGCCTGCTCAAGTCTCTCTGTATCCTGTATCTCATATCTTCTGTTCTCCGGGAAAAAGGGTTCGCCGCTTCTTATGTTCCAGGCGCGTACCCGAATTCCCTGTCCAAGAATATCTCTGGTAGACTCTTTCATAAGCAATGCTATGTCTTTTGCCTTGAGAAAGGGGTGTATACCCTCCACAGGGACACACCGTAAAAACTCCAACCCGTCCGATACACTCTCAGACAGGATACAGACTTTTACACCGGAATCCAACTCTTTTAATAACCTGACAGAATCCTTATTAAATGAGCTGTAAATAATATTATTTCCCAGTTCATATTCCGCAACCAAATCCAGAATCTTCTGTTCCATGCCTTCATAACGGACTACACTGTTTTTCAATTCTATGTTAATCAGCAGACCATCCCTGTGGCATACAGGAGCAAGATAGGCCAAAACTTCGCGCATAGTGGGTATTGTCTCATAGATTTTGCTGCTCTGTGGATTAGGCAATATCCTAAGCCGTTTTAGCTCCCGCAGCGTCATATCTTTTACGTAGCCGTTTCCGTCCGTGGTGCGGTCCACCCTCTCATCATGGATGACGACTATCTCTCCATCTCTCGAAAGTTGGATGTCCAGTTCGATGCCCATAATCTCATACCGACAGGCCTCTCTAAAAGAAGATAGAGTATTCTCGGGATATTTATAACTGCAACCTCTGTGCGCCCATATTTTCATTTTTAAACCTCTCCGCTAAGAACCTCTCCATAATGCTGGCAATGGCAATGGAATCCTCAGGTGTAAACTTATAATATCTCCCTCGATGCCCCTGGATCATATAAGCAAAATCGCTGATTTCATACCGCAGCCCCTGACCCAAAAACTTGGAGAAATATCGATCCTTCTTATTAGGGTCCTCATAACGCACCTCAAAATACTGTGTCAGCCACCAGGGAGACTCCGCAAGGATATAGCCCTTAGTGCCTGAGATCAAGAGCTGGCCCTCCGACTTAACACCTACACCGCTCTTAGACATCGCCATTCCATTCTCATAGCGGAAAGACGCCTTGGTATATAAGTCGATGCCGTTTTCATCAAGAATACTGTCAAACCTCACTTCCTTATAATCAGGGCCCAACAATTTAATGATCGGCAACAGCGTATGGCTCCCAAACTCCGTAAATGCGCCACCATACTTCAGATCAGTCCTCTCTCGCAGATTTTCCGGAGTGAGACGCGTAAAACACGCCTCCACATCACAGATCTTTCCTATAGTCCCTGTCTTAGCGATTCCCAGCATCTGGACAAATCCTGGACAATAGGCCGTCTTTATAGCCTCCAGGAGAATTTTTCCCCGTTGCTCGGCAATGACAAACAACTCTTCCGCCTCACGTCGAGAGAACGCCAACGGCTTTTCACAGAGCACGTGCTTGTCATGTTCCAGCGCGACTTTGGCATAACTGTAATGGGTTTCATGAGGAGACGCAATGTACACAGCGTCCACCTCATCCCACAACTCATCCAGCACGTCCGTTGCCACATCCAACTCTAGCTGCCGGGCAAATTCCCGGGCACTGTCCAGATGGGGATTATAAACACTATTGACCAGCACGCCGCTGACATATTTCGCCTCCGGTACAAAACGCTCCGCAATCCGACCGCTGCCGATCACGCCGATACGGATAATATTGTGCCCCCGCGCGCGCATCTGTGTGGATGATATATTCTTTGTTCGCTCCAAGTATACCACCTGGCAATACGGCTCCAGAAATTCAAAAGCTCCCTGCCAGTCAGAACCCACCGTGAAAATATCTATATTATATTTTTGTACATCCTCCACTTTCTGGCCCGGGTGATCCTCCACTATGACCTCATCTGCAAATCCGCTGTTCAGCACATTCTCAATACGCTTGTCCAAAGGGTCCACGATATTCAATTTTCCCCTTGACTCGTCATACTGTTCTGTTGTCACTCCCACGATCAGATAATCCCCCAGCGCCTTGGCGCGTTTCAGCAAATTGTAATGTCCCTCATGGAACAGGTCAAAAGACCCATACGTGATCACTCGTTTCATTCGTCGGTTTCCTCTTCCTCAAAATTTAGCCGCTTTTCTTCTACAACCAACGGCCTGTGGATAACACGCGTGTTAATATTTAAAATATATTCCCCCAACAATCCTATAAAAAACAACTGCACCGATCCCAAAAGGAAAATACCGATGACCATAGGCGCATTACCCGCTTGAAAGGTATACCAGTGTGTCAACTTGTACACCAGATAAAACAGGGCGATACACAGACTGATTGCCGAGGCAATAAATCCGCATAAGGTTGCCAGACGCAGTCCTACCTTAGTATAAGAAGTAAAACTCAGCATGGCCGCATCGTACAGGCTATAAAAGTTGTTGTGCGTCTTACCGGCCCTGCGTCTGGCTTGTTCGTATTCTACCTCCACGCGGTTAAAGCCATGCCCATACTCGGCAACAATTCCCCGAATAAAGGGAATAGGATCATCCAACTGACGCAGGATCGAGATAAAAGTTTTATCATATAACCCAAATCCGGTAAAATGCTCTATCATCTGTGTGGTAGACATATTACGTATCAGTTTGTAGTAGACGGTTCGGAGCAAATAAACCAGTTTATTCTCTCTGCTGCTGGTCTTAATGCCACTGACGATCTTATGTCCCTTTTCCCATTCATGCACGAAGGTGGGAATCAGTTCTACCGGGTCCTGAAAGTCACAGCACATACAGATCACACAATCCCCCGAAGCCTGACACATGGCATAAAACGGTGAATTGAATTGTCCAAAATTCGTCACGTTAAATATGGCCTTAACTTTTTTGTTCTCCTGGCAAAGTCTCTCCAGAACATCCCGCGTGCCGTCCGTCGAACAGTTGTCAATAAACAGTATCTCATAGTCATATGCAGATAATGCTTCCTCCAACACATTAATTATGGCAAAACATATCGGGTCCACATTTTCTACCTCATTAAAACAGGGAATTACCACACTTATCTTCTTCATTCTTCTGCCCGGCTTTCCTCTACACATACATTGCTGATTCTCCCCTCAGTTTTGTCCATTATAGCCCATATGAGCAGAAACGTCAATCTACACCCTGCCCCGGTTAATCAAAAAGGAAGTCATATTGTAATATTCTGTAATCCAAAAATTCCTCATTTGTACCTGACCACTCAAATATATTACCCCTCTTATCCTGATATCCGTTTACAGTTATGATGGGATATTCCTCCATCAATTCAAAGACATAATTAAACCGGGCAGTTTTCTCGATGCCAATGGTATCCAGCAACAGCGCGCCAAGGTAATTCATGCTGATATCCAATCCTTCCATCTCTTCTATATCATAATTTGCCCATATAATAAAAGGAGTTTTGTACTGATTAAAGATCATATCCGTATCTGTCAACCCCTCCGTCAACCCATATAGCGTATTATAAAACGAACTATCCGACAATCTGGGCTGGTGATCTCCGAACATACATATTATTACTTTTTCATCTTCCTTGGCGAAATACGAGATCAACTGAGCGAACGCTTCATCGGATTCCTTTATCAAAGATAAATAGTTATCCGCTTCCTCTGAGGGAACATTGACAGATTTTATGTCATACGCACAGTTATCTTCATAGGTATATCCGCCATGATTTTGGATGGTTACATCAAAAACAAAAAGTTTTTCATTTTTTTCCCGTTTTTCATACAAGTCTAGTATTTTTCTGTATGTCTCAATATCAGACACACCATGGTGAAGGGTTTCCGCCCCCTCAAAATCCTCTATCCATAGGCTCTCGTCAAACCCCAGATATTCATACGCATACGTTCTGTACCAGTTCCAGCATGTCTCAGGATGCATGGAGTACGTATGATAGCCGTATTCTTTAAACAGCGACACCAATGAATCTGTGGGTCTTGTTAAGCACTCCTCATAGGGATAATAGGACTGCGGAAAAAATCCCATACTGCAACCTGTCAGCACTTCAAATTCAGAGTTGCATGTGCCGCCCCCCAGCACAGACGCATTTACATTTCCCCTCACGGTGTTTTCCTGCAGACCATAAAAATTTCCCAGGTTTTCCTCACTGATCTCCAGATTCCCCAAGATCCTTAGATCAGAAAAACTTTCGTTCATGATCAGAATGACATGAGGCAGCTCGTTCTCGCTGACAGCGCCCGATTGTCGATGTTCATATTCCTCCAGTATCTCTTCCGCATATTGCTTTGAATAACCTGACGGAGCGCTGCCTAATATATCGCACATGTTTTTTATATCAAGACAACTGGCTACCAGATAGCCGTCATAAAAATATTTATTTTCCTGTCTCCATCCATGAGAATTATCAAATCCCCTCTGCTCCAGCAGATCCGTGCAGATTAGCATATAGACTGCGCACGCCGCCAAGAATATTCCCCCGGCCATCATCCCGGCTCTTCCGATGATAATCTTCTTTGTGATCTGTCTGGGTTTTATCACCTTTCTCCGCAATTTCCATCCGGCAACAGCTATTAATACCGCTATCCCCCACGCCATGGCCAGATGAATATTTGGCGTAAGATCATACCCCGAAACAACCTGTGCCGCTGTCCTCGCCGCCTTCAAATCGGAAAATTTCAGTGCCACCCCTCTAAACGCATAGACATAATAATTAAGCGAATACAATATTGTAAGGACTACATCCGATGCTATAACAGCCGCAGAGAAAGATTGCATGCATAACAGAAACACCAATTCCATAGTGTACATAATTGCCATGTTCCATCGCATGGCATGCGGCAACAGGCCATCCGCATATACCGTCAGTAGTTCAAATCTGCGACCCAGGACATAGGGAATAAGTACCAGAAGAAGAATGCCCCCAGTCTCTTTGAGTCCTCTGATGTCCGGAAGCCTTACCACGGCCAACAGCGCTGTGGCAACAGCCAAAAACAGCGCTTTCATGACTTTTGAGCCTGAGACAGCGTCTGAATAATAAAAGCGGGTGAGAAGCTGCGTACCTTTAATTTCATCATGATCCGAATCGCCGCGCATCAACCTCCTGTTCTCATAAAGACGCATTTCTGTACCGCACACCCCCACACCAGGCTGTATGCCCTCCGCGGACTGTTCGAGTTGAACCGTTAAATAGTAATCCTCCTTATTCGAAAGTGTCAAATCTACAGGAATATCCAAGTATCTGCCAAATTCCAATTCTGTATATGGAACTTCTGACTCAAAAAGTATATTTCCCTCCATGTCCGAAACATCAATATGTGCATGTCCATCGGAAACTTCCGATTGGGATGTGACAACAATGCCTATTGTATTCAAGTTCCGGTGCCTGGGACGAAAAATCTGACATACAGCCTGTCCGTCTTCACCCGAGAGTTCCATGCCCCAACTGTTCTCTCCTGACAGGCCGTTGAACACCTCCCCTCTAAGCCAGCCTTGAGGTCCAAGCATTAAAAAAAGCTCCAACATCAAAAAAGCAAGAGCAAACCCATACTGATACACTTTTTTACTTCTAAAAACCTTACCGAGTTTCACATTTGCCTCCTTCCACCATACCGCCCGCTCCCACTAAAATCATTTGGTCCAACAGACTTATAATTCCTTCCTCAAATCTTACCCCGGGGAAAAAACCTGTATCCTTTTCAAGTTCCTCAATATCTCCATCCAAACACATCACCTGACTCACATCATAGGGCAATTCCCCAATCCCAACCGTCCCCGCTTTGCATCCTTCCTGCCCAAGCCTGTCGCAGACAACCTTATGCATGACTTCCAGATACTCTTTTAAAGAACGTGCCTGACCGCTGCCCAGCACATAGGTCTTCCCCGATACCCCCTTCTCCGCCATAAGCCGTAATGCTCTGGCCGCATCCTCACTGTAGAGATAGTCCCAAACCTGCTCTCCGGCCGTGAAACTCACATGCTCGCCCCGCATCAGCTTTTGCAGAGCGACAGTTATCATATCCTGACTGCCATAAGGTCCATATACGCTGAGTACTCTGGCCCAAATGTGCCTTATTCCCTTTTGCTCGCAGCTATAGCGGCTCATTTGCCCCGCGCACAGCTTTGCCATACCGTATCCTGTCTCCGGGAAAACAGGAGTCCGAGGCCGTAATGTCTCCTGATGCCTGCCGTATTCCGCCTGAGATCCGCTTCCCACAAATGTACGGCATCCCATACTCTCTGCCAAAGTCACGGCATCCAAAGTAAAACGAATATTCTCCGTCTGCAGCGCCATATCGTTTCTTGCCGACCCGGTTGTCCCGGCCCATGCCAGATGATAAAACGTATCACATTTTTTTTCCCAATGTTTCCCGGCAAGATTTATATACTCGTCCAGATCCGTCTCAAGCACTTCCACGCCAGAAAGCTTTCGCAAAGCCTCATTCTTTGGCGACCCTCTGTGACATATCGCCAGCACCTCCTCACCTGCTGCCACACATTCTTGCGCAAGTGCCACTCCAATCATCCCGGATGCGCCGGTGATAACTGCTCTTTTTCTCATATGAACGCTCCAATCCATGCACTCGGCCATACTCATATACGCTTTATTCTAAGCAATCATTCCCCCAAAAATCACATATCTGTTTCACCGTATATGCCTGCATATCCTCTCCTCGCAGATAAGCCGCATACCACTGCGCCGTCTTTTGGACTGCAGTCTCTACCCCCCACCTGGGCCGCCATCCAAATGTATTCTTCAGTTTCGAGCAGTCAAGTTTCAAATAATTTGCCTCATGGGGGCCGTCCGTCAGGGCAGAATGCCACGCCAGTGCCTCCCCCGTCTGCTCCTGCCAGCAACGTGAGAAATATTCCGTAATCTGCCTGGTATTCCAGCAGTCTCCCTCATCCGGTCCCACATTATAACTGCCGGCCAGGCTATGATCCTCATATTGTCGATGCAAAATTGTCAGATAGACTGCCAACGGCTCCAACACATGTTGATAAGGCCGAATTGAACCGGGGTTCCTAAGTTCTATTGTCCGGCGGTTTGCCGCTGCCCTGTAACAGTCCGGGATAATGCGGTCCGCCGCAAAGTCTCCCCCTCCGATCACGTTTCCGGCTCTGGCTGTGGAGATTGCGGGCTGCCCATCTTCCTCTGTGAAAAAGGAATTCCGGTAGGCGCATGTGACCAGCTCCGAGCAGGACTTGGAGTTAGAATATGGATCGTATCCATTCAACTCCTCATTCTCCCGATACCCCCATTCCCATTCCCTGTTCAGATACACTTTATCCGTAGTAACATTCAAAAACGATCTGACACTGTCACTCTCCCGCACGCATTCCAGGATATTCACGGTGCCCATCACATTCACGTCATAGGTATACACCGGCCTGCAATAACTTTCCCGGACAAGAGGCTGTGCCGCCATATGCAGGACCAGCTCCGGCCGAGCCTGTCTCATCACTTTCCGCAGATGATCCAGATCCCGAATATCGCCATATTCCGAATGCAGTCTTTTCTCTAAACCACAGATATGATACATGGAAGGGGTAGTGGGCGGCTCCAGACTGTATCCCGTCACTTCCGCGCCCAGAGAGAGCAGCAACTCACAGAGCCAGCTGCCTTTGAACCCCGTATGACCCGTTATAAATATTTTTTTCCCTTTATAAAAATTCTGCTCTGTCATCATTTCCTCTGCCCCGCATACCTGTAGCCGGCTACCGCCTTGCCTGCGGTACTGCGCAAACCGGTATTGGAATCGTCAGTTTCACACTTCGTCCACCAACGGTATATACATCTGTTGTTTCAGAACCTCCCGCGGCAAAAAGGGTGCCAGATCTTCCAGCGGAGCCGACACCATGGTTCCGTCTTCCATGCGCCTGCTGGCCGCCTTGGGTTCAAATTTTTGTCCGGCATCCACCATTACTTCACAGAGCATTGGCCCTTCCGTCTCAAGTACGCTCTGTACCCTGCCAAGCTGGTTGTTGCTGCTGATCCGTATATAGGGATATCCATATGCCCCTGCCAGCTTTTCCAGATCGGGAAAACTTAAGTCCCCGCTTTCCGCGCCTATTCCCACCAAAGGCTCCCCAAAAAAGTTCATCTGGGTCTGTCTGATGGAATGATATCCCCCATTATTTATTACAAATATCTTGATTGGCATTCTATGATGGATAATGGTCTGGAGTTCCTGCAGATTCATCTGTATACTCCCGTCCCCGCTCACACACACGATCTGCCTGCCGCCTGATGCGACGCAGGCTCCTATGGCGGCAGGCAGATCATATCCCATGGATGCCACTGCGGAATTGATCACAAACCTCTGCCCTTTCTTGATCACATACGCATGACTCCCCACCACACAGGCTGAGCCATTCCCCACCACCGTAATATCTCCTTCTGCCAGCGAACTGCTGAGCTTATGGATAAAGGCATAGACATTGGCCGGTTCCGACTGGGCATAATGACACTTCTGCACTACGGGAAATTCTTTTTTCCAATATTGGCATCTGGCATTCCATTCCTCCCGAATCGGCATTCTTCCTGCGGGAACAGCCGCGTCCAGAGCCTCCAGTAGATCCCGGGCATCCGCCCATATGGGATAGTCCACATGGATATCAGGCTTTTTCAGTTCCTCCTGATCTACATCTTCCACAATGGTATAGGCGGCTCTGGCCCACGAACTGTGATTGTACCCCACTTGACGTATGCTCAGACGGCTGCCTATGGACAGAAACAGGTCACAGTTCTGCACTGCCCAGTTACCGGGTCTGTCCCCCATGATCCCTGCCCTTCCCACATATAGCGGATGCTCGTCTTCTATCAGGTCGATGCTGTTCCATCCAGTCACCACTGGTATATTCAGCTTTTCTATCACACGGCCAAGCACTTCCGCCGCTCCCGCGATACGAACGCCATTGCCCACGTTTAATACCGGACGGTTGGAGGAGCGGAGTTTATCCAATATCAAAGCAATCTGCTCCCCTGTCACCCGAGGGATCTTTTCGGTGTCCTCCGACAAATCATATCCGCATAGCTCTTCTGTCTCCACATAAGCTCCCTGTACGTTCAACGGAATATCCAGCCAACAGGGCCCCGGTCTGCCGGACTGTGCTAAATGAATAGCCTTTTCCAGACAATAACGAATCTTATCCGGGTCAGTAACCATCTCCGCAAATTTGGTCATACATCCTACTGCCCGGGTGATATCAAATTCCTGATCTCCCATAGCCCGAATGTCCAGCCCGGTACTTCTGGCTGTAGTGTCATAACGCACCTGCCCGGACAGGATCAGCATGGGAATGGAATCCAGCCAGCCTCCCAACACACCTGTGATCGCATTGGTTCCCCCAGGTCCGGTAGTTACACAGACTGCCGCCATACGGTTATGGACCCTGGCATAACTCTCCGCTGCCATGGCGCACGCCTGTTCGTGATGGTTATAAATACACTGTAATAGCGGATGATGTCCCAGTCCGTCATTGAGATACATCGCTCCGCCGCCTGTGACGGAGAAGACATGGCGTATGCCATGTGCAGCCAAAGTTTCCGCTATATAATCTGCCACTCTAATTTTCATAATACACCTCTTATCGCCATGGCTCAAGTCTTTCCCACAGCCTCTGAAATAACCTTCGCCATATAAGCGATCCTATCCTGTGTCATACCCGGATATACGCCTACCCAGAAAGAATCCCGCATGATCCGGTCTGTCATCTCCAGCGATCCCACGACCCGATAGCCCTCACCCTCATTTCGCATCTGATCAAAACATGGATGTCTGGTCAAATTGCCAGCAAACAGCATCCTGGTCTGTATCCCTTTTTTCTCGAGATAGGGAACCAATCTCTCTCTGTCCACACCCTCCCGGCAGGTAAGCAGGAATCCGAACCAACTGGGAACCGACCCCTCCGTTGCCTCCGGCAATATAAGGCGGTCCGATACCGTTTCCAGTTTTCGGTACAGCAATTCAAAGTTCTCCCGTCTCCCAGCCACAAAACCCGGCAGCTTTTTCAGCTGAGCACAGCCGATAGCCGCCTGCATATCAGTAGCTTTCAAGTTATATCCGAAATGAGAATACACATACTTATGGTCATAACCTTGCGGCAGTTCTCCATACTGCCCCTCAAACCGATGGCCGCACACTCCGTCCCGCCCAGGGGGACACATACAGTCTCTGCCCCAATCTCGGAGAGAGCGGATAATCCTGTGCAGCAAGGGATTATCCGTGTAGACTGCTCCTCCTTCCCCCATGGTCATATGGTGGGGGGGATAAAAACTGGAGGTTCCGATATCACCAATCGTACCCGTATATCTCTCCTCTTCCTCCATCCTGTATCTGCTGCCCAGAGCGTCACAGTTGTCCTCAACCAGCCATAATCCATGCCTGTCGCAGAATTCCTTAACCTGCCGGAGAGGAAAAGGATTCCCCAAGGTGTGCGCCAGCATAACCGCCTTGGTCCTCTCGGAGTACGCCGCCTCCAGCATGTCCGGGTCTATATTGTACTCCGGGATCGTCACATCCACAAACACTGGTATGGCCCCATACTGAATGATCGGTGTGACCGTGGTGGGAAATCCCGCCGCTACGGTGATAACTTCGTCTCCCCTGCATATTCGGCGCTCCTCCAGAAGCGGCGATGTCAAAGCCATAAAAGCCAGAAGATTGGCTGAGGAACCGGAATTGACCAGCGAGCAGAAACGAATGCCCAGAAAGGCCGCCAGTTCCTTTTCAAACTGCACCGTATACCGTCCGGCAGTCAGCCAGAATTCCAGCGCGCTGTCCACCAGATTACGCATCTCTTCCCCGTCATAAGTCCGGGCAGCATAGGGAATACGCTGCCCTTCTAAATATGCTCCGCTTTTATGATGATATCTCTCATAAAATTCCTGTACCGCCTGTAAGATTGACTCTCTTGCCTGTTCCTCTGTCCTGCCTTCAAACATTTCCCTGCCCATCGCTTTCCTGTTTAGAGTTCCGTAAACGCCTTTCCGGCGCAATTACCCGCATCATATCCTCAATCCTCCCAGACCTTCCAGGGAGCCTGACCGGATGCCCACAGCCCATTCAGCTTGTCCATTTCCCTTTTAGTATCCATGCATTGCCAGTATCCGTCATGTCGGTAAGCGGCAATCTGACCATCCTTGGCCAGTCTCTCCAACGGCAGTTTTTCAAACACCGTGGAATCCCCTTCTATATAATCAAATATGGCCGGTTCCAACACCATGTATCCCACATTGATACGATTACTGTCCTTTCGTTTCTTCTCACGAAAGGAAAATACCGTATCGTCTTCCGCGATATCCAGCACCCCAAAACGCTGCTCAAGCGATACCGCTGTCAATGTTGCAATTCGGTGATGGGATCGATGAAATGCCAACAAATCATTCATATTGATGTCTGCTACACCGTCCCCATAAGTCATCATAAAAGTCTCGTTTCCAATATACCGCTGCACACGCTTGATCCTGCCACCGGTCATGGTGTTCAGTCCTGTATCCACCAGCGTGACTTTCCATGGCTCCGACACATTATTGTGAACCGTCATTTTATTTTCCTGTGAAAAGTCAAAAGTCACGTCGCTGTTGTGAAGATAGTAGTCCGCAAACCACTCCTTGATTACATGCTGCTTATATCCACAACAGATTATAAACTCATAAAAGCCATAGTGGGAATACTCTTTCATGATATGCCACAGTATGGGTTTCTCCCCGATCTCAATCATAGGTTTGGGTTTTAAGTGACTCTCCTCACTGATCCGGGTTCCGTATCCCCCGGCTAAGATCACTACCTTCATACTTATCCTCTTCCTTGCGCATTGCGGGTTACGCCCTCGCTATCGCGCTATATATATCCAAAACAGTCCCGTCGCCTCTCCCGAAAAATTTCCTCCGGAAAAAATATTCTCTTCAGCAACCCTCTCTATATTGTATGGTCTGCTGCTGTAAACTACCGTGCGCGCTATCTCGTGGAAACTTGTGATCCCCCCCAGTACCAGCCCAATGCACAACAGATAGGCTCCTGCTGTTTTAATTCCCTCTTTAAACCTTTGGATCGCCCAAAAATAGATGAGTACCAGACCCGGTATGGATGCCCGCATGCAGAAATCAATATTTGTCCCTATCCTTATCAGAGGGAATACCAGCAGCGTAACAGCACATATCCACCACAAGCCTGCGCGGGATTTTTCCTGCCGCAGAAGCAACAGATATATACCGGCCTCCAACATATAAAACCATAGCAACCATATGCCATGGAAGAAAATTTTTTGAATGGGATATCCCCGGCCCAGTAAATACAGAACGCACCCTGCCATGCCGCATCCTAAAAGTATTAATATCGGCAGTTTTAGGCGTTTTAAGTATCCATGCACTGCCAGCCAGACAAATCCGATTATGATTGCCAGCAGGCAAATACCTGCTGCGGCAAATACGATCACAGGAATATTTGCCATCTTTTGCAGCAGTCCTCCTGCCGCGTTTTGAATCAGATACAGCCCGCATATGATGCCCACCGTTCCTCCGCATAGAAGATTGGGGACACTTACCAGCCTCTTCCATATCTCCCTAAAATACTCCGCTACAGAACCATATTGATCCATAGGTTTATCCCCTCTTAGAACAATATATGCAACATAGGGAAACAGACCGATAAAGGGAAGTGTGGACGTCAGCATAAGGCTTGCCCAGATCATTATGCAATTTTGAGGGTGGGGCCGCAGAAACAGCAACCCGCAGGCAATCCATACGGGTATGGCCTGATTAAATACCCAAAAAAGCTGAGTTGTCATAGAAGAGTATTGATAGATTCCCGGCCATCGCTCCAGATGCTCTACTCCCCACAGAGTGAAAAGGGGAGCACCGTTGCACAGCGTACCTATTATATCCAGACCACTGAAAAAAATGAACAGAATCAGCGGCCACAGGCTGACCTTTTTGCGCCAATAACAGATCAGGCCATAGAAAATGGCTATACCCAGTACTGCCCAGATATATTGAATCGCGCTGCCCGCCGCCTGCCCAAACAGCTTGCCCACCAGTGCAGCGGGGAGCCAGAATCCTATATAATAGACCAGCCCCCTCTCCTGCATGGTGTCATTTATTATCGTGGAACGTACCACCGGCCAATCCTCTTTGACCAATATATCAAAGATTGTATTCCTCCAAAAGTGGTCGTCATTCTGCCAAACATATCCGCCGATTCCGGACAGTACCACCCACAACGCAATTAGCAGCAGCGCTACAACGCATATCCAAAGTTTCCCTTTGCATGTATGTTGCTCCCCTCCCATCGGCTCTGAAAGCATATATTTATTTATGCTGATATATGCCCCCACAACGATAATGCATGACATGACCGCCCCGATATACCATTTGCACCAGCCAACACAAAAAATCAAAATCGGCAGCAGTAGGTAAATATGCGCGGCCGTCAGCAACATTAAATTTATTCTTTTTCTCTTTTTCTCCATAATAGCGGCCTCATATTCCATAGCAGTCTATTTTTCAGCAACACTTGTACCATTCCATATACAATTATGCCCTCTAACGTCAAAATTATAGTATGTACCATGGTAGCCGTATGTAACAGATATCTCTCTGTCATCTTCAGAACAAACAGCATGACCACACTACCGGTCAAAGCCTGTAGCAGAGCCGCCAGAGTTTTCTTCTTATCTATCAGATTTCGCAAAAATATTCCCTGGCAAATCAGCACAGCCAGCTCCGCAAGTACGGATGCCGCCGCAGCTCCAAAGGCTCCATACCGCGGAATGGCATATATATTGAACAGGACGTTGATGATCGCGCCTATGGCGGAACAGACACTCAGTCGGTTCTGCTTGCCCATCGGCACCAGATACTGCATACCGCTGATGTTGCTGAACCCGATGACAACGATCAGTGGGCAGAGCATAACCAGCAGATCTGCAACCCTGCCATAACCGTCTCCCATAAACCACGGGATCAGGTTGTGTGCAATGGCTATAACTCCAAAAGCAATCGGAAAGGCAAACAGGCATATCAATTCGTGCGACTGTGTTAATAAAGTCTTTATTTCATGATATTTATTCTGGCTTTTAAGTGCCGCGACTCTGGAAGCTGCCACTGAACCATAAGCCGTAACAGCAGCAACACAGGCTCTCTGAATGGTCTGAGCCAATTCATAATAGCCTGTTTCTGACGAATTACCGGTAATCAGTTCTATCATTGTCTTGTCTATCAGCAGATATATCTGAATAGATATCTGAGGAATGAACAACTGCAAAATGCCTTTAAAATGTTTTCCTGGACGCAAGGTTTTGTACGGAATCTTTTGAATCTCCAGACGAATATCTCTCCATAACAACGCTTGACCAATAAAATTCCCAACGCAATAAATGCATACATATAAGTACAGGTCTTCCGGTGAACGTATGAGCAAAAAGACAGCAACTACCGTCAAAAGCTTTACAACAATATTTCTGGTAGTTATCTTCTTAAAATTCTCGACTCCCTGAAAATACCAGGTCACATCCGCGTAAGCCGCTAAAATATCCATTGCCTGTATCAGCAAAAGCACTGCGTAGTGCCCCATATGAATAGAAAACGGCAGATATATGACCATGCTGATAGTCAATAAAATGCATCGCAGCAGTAAAATCTCCCAAAACACAGCGCTCTTTTTATGCTTGTCGGCTTGCGCATAAGCTATCTCACGCTGCGCATAAAGATTACTTCCCACTGTTCCAAACAGTACAAAATATGTCACAATACTTCTGGTATAACTGTACTGTCCAATTCCTCCAGCGCCAATGGTACGGGTAATAAAGGGAGTGAGGATGATAGGTAAGAGCAAGGTGAACAACTGATATATGCTGTTATATATATAATTGGCGTTTAGCTTTTTGATATTCATAATCTGTTTTGCTTAAACTCAAGGTTGATATTTCGGCTCAAATCCGAGTCTGCCATGCTTTACGTCTCCCAGCGCTTGCCTGAACTGAGCTACAGACAGTTTTGACGGATAGTATCTTACCAGCATATATACTAATTTGCATTTATCTATAAAGCATTGATACCGATTAAAATATAATTTGTACGTATACATTTTATTGCGAAACAGATAATAGTATTTCCAGCTCCGACGGGCAATGCTGTTTTCCTGTGAATCGTGAAGAATAACCGCGTTACTCACACATTTTATCGCGCCGATGTTCCTTATACGGAGTGCATATTCCGTATCGTCATAAAAGATGAAAAAATCTCGGTATGGCAACCCGACCTTTTCAATTGCACTCTTGCGAATCGCTGTTCCCACGAAAGAGAAAATGTCAATATCCACTATGGATTCCTGATACTTTTCAAGCGAAAGCGGTTTTTCCTTGATCTGTCCCAGAAATCTGCTGATACAACGTCTGTGATTGACGGAAATACCGTTATTGTCCATCACTTTGCCGCACAGAGCCTGAACAGTCTCTTTTTTCTCTTCGTCAAGCCGTCCGTATGCCTCCGCAATCTTTTCCAGGCAGTCCTGATACGGATATGCGTCATCATCCGCGACCCAGATCCAATCTGCGTTTAGTTTCATTGCTTCCTGCATTCCCAGATAGAATCCTCCCGAACCGCCGGAATTATTGGGACAGTGAATGACTTTAGGTTTGCGCAGAGACGAACGTTTTGCCCATTCATCCAAATATTCTCTTGTACCGTCGGTTGAGCAATTGTCAATGATCAAAATGTATGCCGGAGATAATGTCTGTGTTTCATATGCCGCAAGACATTTAATTAATTTTTCCAATCTGTTATATGTTACAATAACAACACCTATATCATGCATACATTATCTCCCATATACATTTTACACCAACGGTAAAATGTCGATATCCATTATCTGGGAACCACATTTCCTCTTGATAATAGCACATCAAAGCAAATTTCGCAAATACAATTTCTCTTCTTTCAGTATGTGGGAACCGCATTTATCTCTGGGTTTCGTCTTTTTTACCTCTTTCAATTGACCGTAACACTATAATCAAGTCACAAACCAATGTCTTGAGCCTTGTCTCTCTCCAATGCCTTCCAGCATTTCCCAGCACTTGGCCCAGACGACCTGACTGCAGCGCATCATACCGTCCCCGTAGAGAAGAGAGTTTTTTTTCCAGCGCCTCTTTTCCCGTCTCTGTCTGTAGTACTTTATTCTGATCAAATTCCCTTAGCATTTGAAGATAGTCTTCTATCTCCCGCAGTTTGCGATCCCTGCGTAACAGACGACCCAGGCGGTGTTCCTCTCCCCCCACATTGCTGCCATGTCTGCGGTGGCAGGCCAGCACCTCGTCCATTTGATACAGCCCCCCCTCCTCCGCCGCCTTGGAACTGATCAAGATATCATGAGGAATGGTGCTGCTGTCCCCCCGTTGATTTTGATACCATTTCCGGCGGTATGCCATAGCCATTCCCGGCCATTCATATTTGTAAAAAATGTCATCAATGCGTACCTGACGCAAACTTCCTCTTTTTTTCTTAAGCGATTTATGGGTGGGAGCCATGATCGAATGAATCTCTTCTCCTTCCGCATTGATCAAACTCAATTTACAACTGACCACTACCACTTGAGCATTTTCATCTAACACCTTACACATGCGGGCAATTTTTTCACAGTGCCAGATGTCATCCTGATCAGCAAGAAACACAATATCACAGGCACACAGACTCATTGCATAGTAAAAGTTTTCCGGATAACCCTTATTTTCCTGATTTTGATACAGTTTCCATTTATTTTGTAAGCTATTTTCCTTAATAAACTCCTGAATGATATACGGGGTTTCGTCACAAGAGCAGTCATCGCATAGAATCACTTCATCTGGCCTCCTGCTCTGACGCAAAATAGAGTCCAATTGTTCTCTAATATATTTTGCGCCATTATAGGTGGCCATACACACGGATACGCTCATCTGTCACCCCCCATACTTTTTGTTCTTTCAAACACTAGAAGATACTGCTCTGTTATGTTTTTCAGATTGTAATTAGGAAACTCCCATATCTGGGACGGAATCCTGATCGTTTCATCTATTTTGTCCACCCATTCTTTTGCATTTGTGGGATCTTTCACATACACTGCCTTGCCCTCGGTTACTTCCCGCAGACACGCACACTCTGTTGTCACAACATTCTTACCTTTTTGCATAGCCTCAATGGGCGGCATTCCAAAACCCTCAAACATGCTGGGAAATAAAAACAAGCAACAATTCTCGTATAGACAGTCCCTCTCTTCATCTGACACATATCCTGTATCTATCACCATATCCTGTATCCCGTATTTGTTCACTTCCTCTTCAAAAGTTTCTCTACCGCCTCCCACTCCGCTTATAACAAGGGGGGTAATGTCTCCCCTGCGCTTTCTGAAAGCCATCGCCTCAAGCAATGTCTTCAGATTCTTATGGGGCAGCATGGAACTGACACAGTAAAAAAAAGCATTGCTGTCTATCCCATATTTCTCCTTCAGCACTTCCGCCGACATCTTCGATGCTTTTGTCTCTACCGGAACATAGATCACAGAGTTCTTTTTGGCACTGACAGGATAATGGGATTCCAGATCTCTTTTGCTATATTCTGAAGAAACTACAATATGCGCGGAAACCTTACAGGTATGTTTCCACCTGTTTTTCAAGAACAGACGCCTTGCCACCGAGAAATACTGCGGATAGTGAAGTGCCTGTAGATCATGTATCACACATACATAAGGAATCCCGCTGCCATATGTCTGGGGCATACTGTAGACAGGAATAAACATAATGTCAATCCTCAGTTTTTTGGCGGCTCTGTCCAGATGAAGATTTTCCCACAGTATACGTTTGGGTTGGCTGGCGGATTCTACTGGCAGTATCTGTCTCTTCATATTGGAATATTGATCACAGGCCTCAAAACTGTATCCGTTATCATTTGATACCAGCAAAATATATTCATTATCCCTGCCATATCGCCCAAATCCGTCCAGCAGGGTACGGATATAGGATTCCGTTCCCCCGCATTTTCCTACCCTGACCCAGAGTAGATCTATTCCTATCCGCATATTAGGGGAGTTCTCCTTTCATTCACAACTATGTTCGGCCAAATCTCTTTTTGAAGAGATCGGATTCCAAAATGCTTTTATCCCTCTTAGGATTAATCTTTCCATAGGAGGATCACCATTATCTGGTAGCTGTAGTGGAGCAGACTTACAAATTTGTATACTATACATATTTGTAAGTCGTTTTGTCTATATTACTCCCCCATTATTTGTTTGTCAAATCGAAAACATCAAAATTGGACGGTAGGTTTGGAATATTACTTCGATCGGATTGTATTATACAGTCTTTAGAGAAAAAACAGCCATTAATATTGCAAAAGTGGAGTTTCATGACGAAACTCCACTTTTGCTAAATTTCCAGTAATTATACCGCATCCAATCTTTTAATATATTGTATGAGATACTCATCGTCCCATTGTTTTTCATCCCTAAAAAGCAATGCCAGATCCGTCTGATCGGACTTTCCCAATGATTTAACAAAATACGTAACAGACAGCCTTTCAAGTGAAACGCAAATCACCTGAGCTACATAATATCCGGCGACCACTCCACATCCGAGTCTCCGCCGGTAACAGGCGGATCGGTAGGCACCGGAGGCTGAGGTGTAGGCTCCGGGGCAGGTTCCGGCGTAGGCTGTGGCGCAGGTGTAGGCTGCGGCGCAGGCTCAGGGTTGCTGGGCTGCGGGTTGCCGGGCTGAGGGTTGCTGGGCTGAGGGTTGCTGGGCTGAGGCTCCGGCGTAGGCGCCGGCACAGGAACCGTGGGAGGTACCGGCACTACAGGCGCCACAGGCGTTACCGGCGTTACGGGCTTGGTGGGCGTCGTGGGCTTGCTGGTGGGTTTCGGCGTGGCCACAGGCGCCACCTGGCCGCCTCTCCGCCTTGCGTAGACCGCAGTGATGCCCGGAGCTCCCGTTTCCGACCCGTTGTTTCCGCCTTCCGTCACCTGACCTGCAGCTGCCACGGGATCGGCTGCAATATACACATCCGCGGCTCCCATATCGATCCAGCCTGTGCCGTCAAACACTTGAATATTGCCGCCGAACACTCTAACCTGCAGCTGTGCCACGTCTATCGTCCCGGACGGAGAGAAGCCGCCCTGGTCTTCCTTTGGCTCATAGGCCGTATACATTTCCGGCGCGGGCATACCGATGGTTTCCGCCCGGAAGACATAACTCTCCGCTGTGGCAGCCTCATCGCCGCTCAAAAACAGGTAATTCTGCATTCCTCTGTCGTAGGCGTAGACGATGCCCTCTACCGCGCCTTCCGGCTGGGCTGTGGTAGCTATGCCGTCCTCTCCGAAATTTCCGTTGTAGGTTATCATATCCATATCCTCCCGCAGATTCCACAGAGGCAGCAATTCATTTTCACCTTTGCCCCAGCGAACCTGGGCGGTATAATCCCCCACCAGCACACCGTCTCTCATATTGCCGTTTTCCCGGATCACATCGCCGCTGGCAGCCAGCACTGTCCAGCACTCGTACACGCCGTCGTAAAGTTCCTCCTCTATACTGGTCTCCAGCAGCTGTACACTCTCCTCCGTCTGCAGCAGCACCGTGATCTGATCCCCCTGTCTGTACTGCGCCTGGGTATAAAACGCGCCGCTGCCGTCATAGCCAGTCTGCACAAACAGAGAATCGTCCTCCTGCTCCTGATAATAGCTTCTGGTTCCCCGGTTCAGCCGGGGCATCATGGTATCTCTCCATTCCTCCCCATGTAGCATGCTCACAGCCTGGTCAATATATCCCTGGGTAGCCAGATTCTGCTCCAGCAATGCCATCTGACCCTGTATGCCGGGCTCCTCTTCCGCCACATTTACCGCCAGCTGCTCCAGTTCCTGCGCCGTGGCGCTGTCCTGATACAGAGCGTAGCAGATTTCCAGCGTATCCCGCTGCTTTTTAACCTGGCCGTTTTGTCCATATAGTTCCGCCAGGGTCAGATACCCCTCCTGAGCGAAATCGGGAGTACCGCTCTGCCGTTCCAACTCGCGGATCTGCTGCTCCAGTTCCGCATTTCCCTGAATCTGTCCCTCCGATTCATCGGGTTGATACTCTGAGGGGCCATCGATGGGAATACCCACCAGATCGGTTGCGCCGCTCTGCTGCAGATTGGCCGCCTCCCGTTCCTCCGGCGTCATACCGTCTCCGCATCCGGCCATGGAAAATGCCAGTGCGGATATGATCAACAATAGTATTTTTCTATTTTTCATAAATTGATTCCCCTTTGTCAGTTTTGAGCCGCGGACTGCCCCTGGGCATCCGCGTCGTTTACCAGCTGCTGTAGGAAATTAAATGTCTCAGACCCCTCGGGATACAATCCCATATCCAAAAGCTGTCTGGACAGATCATAGATACTTTTGGCCACAACAGGCCCATACAGCGTTATATCCTGCCCGTTTCCGGTCAGCGTCATATAACCCCGAAAAGCGAATTCCGTCTTGTACTGCTCCACAGGCAGACCCACAAACACCGCGGTGTAGCGGTACCTGCCGTCCACTTTTTCATAGATCGTATCCACATGCTGCCCGTTGCCGTCCGTGCCGTAGGAGACACCTTTGGAAACCTTCTGGCCTCCCAGCACCATGGGATAAGCGTCGCGATTGGCGTTATTCATGATCAGTGTGCCATACTCTTTCAGCGTATAGCCCTGAATACCGCTCCCCAATAATTTTTGTCTGTTTTCCACCGCGATACCGGTCTTGTACCGGATTCCCGACCTGCCGGTGATCCTGATGGAAAATCCGTGATACGTCAGCAGATCCCTCAGCTCGGGAACCTCCGTGGCCCTGTAAGCGGTCTTGTCATAGTCCAGCAGCCACACATTCATGCCTGTGGGCACACCGGATTCGTTATATTGATACATGATCGCCGTGCGGGCGTTGCCGTCCGGAGCGGTTATCACATAGTTGCCGTTTTTGACATCGGCCCCATATGCCACGCCGTCCAGATACACATTGGGATCGCTGTACCCCGCCGGGGGCGTCAGCACGATATCAAAGGACTGCACCGGCTTGGGGCAGGGGGTTTCCGGCATATTATTGTAGACCGGAATCCGAAATACAAATTGGTTGTCCAGCGCCCCCGCCTCCGCGTAGAGTTTGCGGATATTGGAACCCTCACTGCTGGGAGCGCAGATATTCTGCATATACTGATGCCAGTACAGCCCGTCGTAGCTGCCGTCCACGTCAAACTTCTGTAGATACAGAGTATCCTGCCCTCTCAGAATATAGCTTTTGGAGATAAACTCGGCTCCTCCCGTGAGGGACGCCCTTGCGCTGTTCCAGCCATTTTCTTTTGCTTTCTGCAGTCCGCTGACAAACACCTGCTCATCGGTAGATCCGCTGGCGCCTATATTAAAATAGTTATAATATCCCTCATAACCCGGATATGTCCCGGATATCAGCGGCGAACCGCCGTTTTTTCCCTGCTCCTGATAGACACGGCAGGCGAGATGAATGGGGCTTACTTTCAGAGCAACGCCCGCCTTCTGAAAAATACTGGCATAGGTGACTCCCTCATCCGGCAAATTGCCCTGCATAAAGGAACCGTTTAAAAAATTCTGCACTCCCTCCTGGGTCTGATAGGACGCATTATAGGTGAGCTGTTCAAACTGAAAGATTCCCGTCTCCGTCAGCCAGTTTCGGGGATCGAGATAAAACTTCAGCGTATCCTCCGAGGCATAAGCCCAGCTCTTACTGAACAATCCGTTTTGCATATATGCCGGAAAAGAGGCGGGGATCAGACTGCGCTCCCCCACTATCTCGTTGGCCACCACGGTAGCCCAGTCCAGATTTGTGTCCTGACGCACAAATATCCAGTTGGGATGAGACGCCGCCAATGCCTCCAGCGCTCCGCGGTAACTCTCGGGAAACTGTGACACACCGTTGGCTGCGCCGCGGCCCTCCTCCACCGTCAAAAGCATATCGGCGGGATTCATGCCATACAACATTTCCCAATCCAAAAAACGTTCGTCCGAGCAGGCCAGAAAACGCCTCTCAACATATCCGGTATACTCTACATCCTGACTATAAAGCTGTACCTGTACCCAGGGTTCATACTGCTGAGTCAGCACCACGTCCTGTATCAGCACCTGCTGCCCGCTGGGCACCGAAATAATCTCCGCTCCACCCGCGTCAGGCGTACTGCGGACACTGTAACGGTCCGTCAGATACACAAGCGCCATCACCGGCTGTTCCTGCAGCAAAACCTGCAGCGCCGTCCTTGCCTCTTGAAAATAGCTCTCTTCCTCTTCGGTAAAAGCATAGGAGCGGTTGCCGGGCAGGATATTTCCAAGTACCAGGCTAAAAATAAACGCAAAACATAAAAATTTAATCGTTTTTTTCATGCACACTCTCCTGTCTGCTGTGTTTTAATGTTTTTTATGCAACCATCGTAATATTATCGTAACATTTATTTTTTGACAAGTCTTTTTGGCCATAAGGAAAGAATTACCGAGTGTACCACGTTATCCCAGCAGCATCTTCGCCGCCTCTATCGCCACGCATTCCAGTATGTACAGCCTGCTGTAGCCATTTATCCGGTAACAGTACAGGTAGCGGTCCCTAATCCGTTTTTGGGCCGCCTTAATGTCCTTGTGATTGCTGGCCCCCCCCATGACGAAATCCGCCAGTACCTTATCTACGGTCACAATACTCCGCCCCTGCCTGCGCATCTGCAGGAAAAAGCCGTAGTCGTCATGGATGCCCAGACAGCGGAACGGATACTGCTTATAGAGCTGTGCCCGCACAAAGGTAGTGGGATGGTTCCAGTCCCTGGAAGTCTGGAAACGGCGCTGTCTGGCTTTTTTTATAAAAGTAATTCCGTCCGTTTTGTGCATGCGGATATTGGCATACATGAGATCGCAGCCTGTGCCGGCAAAAGTATCCGCAACCGTCCGCGCCGCAGTGGGTTCATACCAGTCACCGCTGTTCAGTATCCCTATGATATCCCCTGTGGCCCGGCTGATCCCCTTGTTCATGGCATCATAGATGCCCCTGTCCGGCTCACTGCCGATCCGGTACTCTATCCCTCTGCTCTCCATAGCCGGAATATAGCTCTCGGCAACGGCCACCGTACCGTCACTGCTGGCCCCGTCAATGATCAGATATTCCAGAGCAAACGGGGTATCCCCCTGCTCCTGGGCCAGTACAGACTCTATGGTGCGGCCTATGTACTCTGCGCTGTTATACGCGATGGTGATAACCGTAAGTTTCATATAAATACCCCTGCACCCGCTTCGGCGGGCACACCACTTCTCTCTTATCAGCATACCTCAGCATACCGCAGGCTTTGCGTGCGGCCTTGCATCGATCAGTATCGGAAAACCTATCCCTCCGTGCGGCGTATGCTCTCCCGCAAGTCATACAGGCAATAGCTCTCCACGTCTCCGCTCATGTCCATATCTATAGTCAGACTGCCAAAAGCCTTGTTGGCCATGGCTCCGATTCTGCCGGGCATATGGGATGCCAGAGCCACCAAAGGATTCAGGACCTTCAGCAGACGCACCCTCTTTCCCCGGGCCGCGGCGATCTCCTGCACCATCCGGGAAGTGGTAGTATACTCCCGATTCTGGGGAAAATACAGTCCGCCCTTCCCCTCCTCAATCCTCCGGCGGATAAATTCACACAGATTCTCAATATAGATCATGCTCCGCCGATTCCTAACATCCGGAAAAAAGGGCAGTCTGCCGGCCAGCTTTGCCAGCAAAGGGTAATTTCCCTTACTTCCCCTGCCGTAGACCATGGGCAGACGCAGGATCGCCACCTGCATCCCGGCCCGGGGATTCCCCGCCGCAAGAACCTCTCCCTCCGAGGATATCCCGGTTTCCAGACCCTGAAGTTCCCTCTCCGCCCGGATCTTACTGTCCCCGTAAAAATGCGTACAACCCGCCGGAGTCTGCGGCGTGATCATACGCTCTTTCCCATAAGGGGCACTGTCCCCGTACACAATGACACTGCTGGGGTAAATAAACAGGCCCACCCCCGCCGCCTGCGCTTTCTGCGCAGTATGTACCGCCAGATCACAATTTACCCGATAATACATCGCCTGCTGTTCCCGGCTCACCGCTCCCGTGTCCGCGTGGGCAATGCCGCTGGCCTGAAACACCGCATCATATCCGCAAAAATCATACTCCTCCCACCGGGAATCCCGCTGGGATACAGTATCCACTTTATACAACTCTCTGCCCTGAGAGGAATTATACTCCAGAAGGTAACGCTCCAGACTCGTACCGATATAACTGTTTGCGCCCGCGATCAAAATTCGTTTCATTCTCCGATCCAATCTCTCCACTGTGTGAGTTCCGCATCCGCCCTGACGCGCACTACAACTTTTTCCCGCCGTTTTCCGTCCCATGCATGGCTCCGGTGCCGCCCTCCACCACGCCATCTCCTCTCAGCACGCTGATAAAAGTTCCAAAAAAGCACCTCAGATCCATCTTCAGCCCCATCCTGTCCACATATTCCCCGTCAAAACGCGCTTTCACAGGAATCTCCAACTCATCCCGCCCATTGATCTGCGCCCAGCCGGTCAATCCCGGACGTATATCATTAGCCCCGTATTTATCCCTCTCCTCGATCAGATCATACTGATTCCACAGAGCGGGCCGAGGCCCTACTACAGCCATATCCCCCTTAAGAATATTCATGATCTGCGGCAGCTCGTCCAAGCTGGTTTTCCGCAGAAAATGCCCCACCCTGGTAATATACTGCTCCGGATTCTCCAACAGATGAGTGGGCACATCCTTAGGCGTATCGATCCGCATAGTCCTGAACTTCAATATCTCAAAATATTTTTTATGAATCCCCACCCTTTTCTGCCGGAACAATATCGGCCCCGGCGAATCTATCTTAATTGCAACCACCAACCCCAAAAACACCGGAGACAACACTACCAGCCCCACCAGCGACAGCACAAAATCAATTCCCCTCTTCACATGCACATACATCTCATCTACTCCTTCACCGCAGCTCCCAGCTCCAGCCGGGGTATCCACCCCAACTTGCAGTTCCCAGCTCCAGGCAGATAATCCACCCCAACTTGCAGCTCTCAGCTCCAGCCGGGTTATCCACCCCAACTTGCAGTTCCCAGCTCCAACCGGGGTATCCACCCCAACCCGCAGTTCCCATCTCCAGGCAGATAATCCACCCCAACTTGCAGCTCTCAGCTCCAGGCGGGGTATCCACCCCAACTTGCAGTTCCCATCTCCAGGCAGATAATCCACCCCAACTTGCAGCTCTCAGCTCCAGGCGGGTAATCGTTCCTTGCAGGACCGTCTGGACACGTTGGTGCTTAGCGAGGTATGCCGAATTCATTCGGCACGAGCTTAGCACCACTACGTGTCCAATCGAGCGAGAGCGTGTCCAGCAAGGAACGATTACCCGCCTGGAGCGTGCCTTTGCCCCAAACGTACCCCGGCCCCAACCGTGCCTTTGCCCCAAACGTACCCCGGCCCCAACCGTGCCATTACCCGCCCAACAGCCGCAAATCACTCCTCATACTGATAACTAGGCACAATCTCCCGCACCAACGCCCGAATATCCCCAGACTCATTCACCGAAGCCTCCAGCAGCCTCTCAAGCTGCTCCTCAAACAGCCCATCATCATACTCTATCGGCCTTCCGATATAAATCATCCGATTCGCCGTCTCCTTCAGCCCCTCCTCCCGCATCAGCAACTCCTCATACATCTTCTCTCCAGGGCGCAACCCGGTGAACTCGATCTTAATATCCTGATCCACCCGATAACCGGACAGCTTGATCATATTCTTTGCCAGATCCAGTATCTTCATGGGCTCGCCCATATCCAGCACAAAGATCTCTCCGCCCCGGGCATAAGCTCCCGCCTGGAGCACCAGAGACACCGCTTCCGAGATGGTCATAAAATACCTTATAATATCGGGATGGGTAACGGTCACAGGCCCCCCCTGCTCGATCTGCCTCTTAAACAGAGGAACCACACTGCCGTTGCTCCCCAGCACATTGCCGAAACGTACCGCCACATATTCCGTCTGCGACCTGCGGTTCATATTCTGGATCACCATCTCACAGATCCGCTTGGATGCCCCCATGATATTGGTGGGATTCACCGCCTTATCCGTAGAGATCATTACAAATTTGCCGACCCCGTAACGGTCTGCTGCCGACGCCACCTTGAGGGTGCCGAACACATTGTTTTTGATCGCCTCGTTGGGGCTGTCCTCCATCAGCGGCACATGCTTGTGGGCTGCCGCATGGTACACTATATCGGGCCTGTACTCCCGAAATATCTCCTCCATGCGCAGGGTATTGCGCACGGAGCCGATCAACACTACAAGATCCAGCTCCGGATAGCTCTGCTTTAGTTCCTGCTGTATCTCATAGACACTGTTTTCGTAGATATCCAATATGACCAGACGTTTCGGATTGTGCCCGGCGATCTGCCTGCACAGCTCACTGCCGATTGATCCGCCGCCGCCTGTCACCAGCACCGTCTTATTCTGCACATAACCGATAATCTCGTCCACGTTGACCTCGATAGGGTCCCTGCCCAGCAGATCCTCAATCTGTACCTCCCGGAGATTGGACACATTCACGTCTCCCTTGATGATCTGATACATACCCGGCAGGATCTGGATACGGCAGCCTGTTTCCTTACATATCTCGATCAGGGGTTTCAGAGTGGAACGATTGGCGGAGGGAATGGCGATGATGATCTCATCGATATCATATTTCTCCACGTTTTCCGCTATCTTATCCCTGCCTCCCACTATAGGGACCCCCCGCAGATACTTGCCCTGACAACCCGGATTATCGTCAATAAAACAGGCTACATGCATGCTCAGATACTTGCTGGACTGTATCTCCTGCAGAATGGCATTGCCGGAGGCCCCGGCTCCCACGATCATATAATTCTGTCTCTCAGGCGCATTATAATGATTGAGCCGCCTGTTCTGTACCATCCGCAGAAAACGGTAACTGAACCGCACTCCGCCGGTAAATACCGCCATAAAGAATGCGTAGAAGAAAGGAAAACTCTTTGGCACCCGGGTGTCCAGCAGCCAGAATATCACCGGCTGCATCACGGCGCAGATGGTCACTGCAATGACAACATTTACCATCTCCGTATCCGATGCATAGCGCCAAACGCTGTTATATAACCTGAAAATATAGAAAATAACCAGCGTCACAAATATATTGAGAATATAGCCATCTTGAATAGCTTTCCAAAATACCGGATCGATATCCCCGAAACTGAACTCATACCGCACATACAGGCTCAGCACCGAGGAGGCCATGACCGCAAACATATCCGTCACCACCAGAAGGATGATCCTGTTGATCGGTATTTTCAATATTCCAACTCTTATATCGCTTAGTTTCTTCACTGCGACTCCTATCCGCCCAAAATCAGGGCAATACTTTTGCATTTATTCTATCATTACACATGTTTTAAAGGAAATACTTTCCTATATTTTGCAATTTTTCCTGCACTATTTCTTTGTCTCCCGCAATATGCATAGCCAAAACTTCATGCCGGTTCTTTAATAAATGCCGGCTCCAAATAGATATTTGCGCAATTGCCTCTTATCTATCACCTGTTATTGAAACCCGCACCGGCAATGTCAGTTGAATATCCAGTTCAGATATGGCAAGAGCCTGATATTCACATCGTAAGCCGACCGCAGAAACAAAACAAAATACGCCGTAAACACCAGAGCCGTCCCCGCAGTCAGCAGATGTCTCAGCACTTTGTTCCCTACGCTGCGCAGCAGACTGGGAATCAGAAATATCTGCGGCAGGATTAGATAATACGCCACCCGGGACACCTCGGGGATAAAGGCTCCGCAAGTATACAGAACCAATCCTCCCAGATTCAGAAAAAAGTAGAACCTGTTTTTCCGGTCATCCTTGACAGCGGCCTTGTAACAGAGCAGGGACAGCGCCAGCGTTCCCACACATTTCCCGATATTGGTCAGAGAATAATCCACCGTATCAAACATGGAGTTCTCATAATAGGGATATATCCTGAATATGATCCCGCGGTAAAAATCTCTTCCAAACAGGAGGCTCAGCACAAGCAGCGCTCCCAGCACATAATGCCGGCGTTTCAACCGTATCCCGGCCAGCCAGCCGGCTCCCAGATACAGCGGGATCACTACCAGCACTGACTTGTGAAAAGCGGCCGCCGCCAGAATCCACAGCACAAATTTCAAATATTCCCGCCGCAGCACATATTTGGTACTGTACAGCGCAACGGCCAGCACCAGATAATAGCGAACGGAATTAAAACTGGAAAAATAATATCCGTTCACTAAAAACAAAAACAGAGATCCCAAAAACCAATCGCTCTGTTCATATATGGACCGCAGAAAGAAATACACGGTCAGCAGCGAAAACAGGCCGAATATGGGCAGATAGCTGTATCCTTCTGTCCCGAAGAAAAACTGCATAACACGCACCAGCGCATTAAAGCCAAATTCCGAGGACACATGCCGCCCCTGAGAGATCAGGTCAAACATGCCGGTATATACCCAGTAATCATTGCCGCTGGCGATCCTGCAGGCGGACAGCGCGGACAAGACCGTAAAGATCCCAGCGCAAACCCACAGGTTCATCGCCTGCTGCCTGGTCAGGCCGCCGCGGCGTCTCCCACCGAAACTGCCTGCCCCTCCTTCTCTATACGGTTGTACACTCCCCGGCTCACTGTAAAAAGCTGCCATCAACAGCACCAGAACCGTCACACTCACAAATAACAGCATGGTATACTCCTCGCATATCACAGGTTGCACCTGTGATATCACCTATATCCGCAACGGATGTATAACATCCGCATCATACCCCTCTATGCCTGTATAATCGCTTTTTACATCTGTTATAGAATTCCGACCAGACCGGACTTTCCGCCATCTTTGTCCGCAGCGGAGCCAGCGTTGCCAACAGGATCAGCCTATATTTCAGCCGCTGTCCTCCGCCCATATACCGCGCCGTGATCTCCCGGTGTTCCCGGGCGGAACGTTTGCGGTTCTCCGGTGTTTCCGAAAAACCTCCCCCCTCATAGGAGGCCAGTGTCACCGGAATATAGCAGGGCCTTGCGTCCCCGCGAAAATAGCTCCACAAAAAATGCTCATAATCGGCCCTGACCCGATATGCCGGATCATACCCCCTCTGCTCAAACAGGCTGTGATGATAGATACAGGCCTGGTGGCAGGGGACATTGCGATAACAGGCAAAATCGTCCATATGCGGATTGGATGCCACCACCTGTCCCCGCAAAGCGTCCAGAATATCTCCGTAAAAAATCTTGGGGGCATCGGTGCGCCGCAGCGCCTCCTCAATCTCCCCGGCCGCCCGCGTCAGCACATTCTCCGACGCAAACAGATCTCCGCAGTTTAAAAAATACAGATATTCTCCCCGGGCCGCCTGGGTGGCCTGGTTCATGCCGTCATAGATGCCGCTGTCCGGACGCCGGAGGATACGGACCCGTTCCTCATTGCCCTCCTCACGCAGATAGCTTTGCAGCATTTCCAGCGACCCGTCCCCGGAACCGCCGTCCTTGACAATGACCTCATAGTCCCTGTATGTTTGTCCCGCCACGCTTTTCACTGTCTCCACCAGCTTGCCGCCGGGGTTCAAAGACACTACAAGAATACTGAACAGGGGATTTCTCATCATTATACCCATCTGTGCGCTGCGGCACACTCAACTCTTCCGTTGAACACACATTTTTGCCCAACCTGTTGTTCCCGCCTGCCATACTGCACGCCATGCTATCCGCGATGCTCCCGGATAGCTCGCCGCATGATCCCATAAGCCTCTTTCCAGGATATCTCCCTGCACATCTCCCCTCTGTGGGAGAACAGGAAACGCAGAGCCATGATCCTTGCCATTCTGCCGTAGAGATAGCGGTACAGCACTCCTCTGTCATAAAAAAATTTTGCGTTATATCCTTTAAACCAGGTGGACTCCCGCTCCCTCTCATGACCGATGGTAACCGGCACCCTGTAAGCTTTCAGCCCTGCCCTTAGACAATCCCGTATAAACAGGCTGTCCTCCCCGTTACTGTATCTGGCTCCGCCGCCAAACAGCAGGGAAAAATTAATATTTTTCTGCCGGACCCTCTCTGTGCGCACCGCAAGACTATATGTGGGATAACGCCCGCTATTGTACCAGCGGACCCTGCCGAAATCCGTGTTGTTATAGGTCTCCCGCCCCGGCATGGCCTGTACGTTGAAAAACAGCATGTCCGCCTGAGGGTGAGCCTCAAAGGCTGCCAGTACTTCTTGCTCATATCCCGGTTCGTAGACGATATCCTCGTCCGCGAACAGACTGATATCCGCGCCGGCGCGTTGCAGGCTGTGATTGCGACTCAGACCCACGCCCCTCTCAGCCATGGAAAAATAGCGTATGCTGTGACCGCTGTGGCACAACTCCTCGTATGCATACCGCTCCCCCTGGCTCACAATGATGGCGTCGCTGTCGATCCTCATCTCCTCAGCCAGTTCAGCGGGTTTTTTGTTCATTGCCGCTACCAATAATTGCAGTGTCATTTATCCTCTTTCCCCATGCGGCGGCCTCTTTGCGCAATATCGCATGCCAGATATTGTCTGATCAGCCTTCTGTCCGCCTCCGCCAGAATCATGGCATCCACCTCTATATCCAGTTGTCGAAGGCGCCGCAGGATTTCCTCGATGGCCTTGCCTCTGTCACGGTCCGCCCGGACCAACAGCAGAATGCCCTCTTTGCCCCGGAGCGCGTCCCCGGCCTCCGGTGCCTGATACAGGCTGGGGATAGCGGTATATTCCCGTTCTCCCCGCAAAGGCTTTAGCAGCTTAACCATACCGCCCGTATCTAACTCTCCGTCTACCGCCGTGACCCCGATGTCTGCCTTGCCCCGCAGCAGGTAATCCAGCTGGCTCTCCAGCTCTTTTGACGCCTCTCCCCCAGGGCTCACATAACCTGCCACAGGGATGCCATAGCGCCCGGCCAGAGTTCCCGGCATGTGTACCCGCTCCTCCAGCATCATCCATAACCCCAGGCCGAACAGAGTGAAAAAGAATCCCAGCGCCGCACCCAATATACAAGCCCGCAGCGTCCGCAGATCCGGCGTTGCCAGCCGGGGCGTTCCCCTGTCCATAAGGCTCACCGTCAGCAGTTCCTTCTGGCGTTCTCCCACAGCCATGATAGCCTCTCCGGCCACCCTGTCGATCTCCCGAACCGTCTCCGGGTCCCGGGCCGTGGTGTGGATATAGCATATCCGCAGATCGGACACCAGCTCCGCCTCAAAGCTGTTCTTCAGCTCCTGGGCCGTCATGGGAATATTAAGGCTGTCCAACATCCCCGCCACCATATCCTCACTCTTCAGGAAATCGTTCCATGTGTAGGAGGCGAAATAGGAGAACGTCTGCTGATCGCTGGGATCAACGGCATACTCCAGATAATACTTACTGTCCATAGTGTAAGGAATTACCCCGCCAAAGGTTACATTTTTCAGATAATAAATGCCGCCTGTCAGCGCCAGTCCGGTCAAAGTACCTGCCAGGACTACCCAAAAGCGCCTGATACACAGCAGTACAAAGAGCCTCATGTCAAAGGGTTCCTTCTCATAGTTACACTGCCACATCCGCAGTCCTCCTCGCCCTCAGGCTATTTCTCCTCATTTTTCATGGATTCCCGCATAGCTGTGATCTGTTCGCTCTCCACGCCCTCCGTGCTGTCCGGCCAGAACAATACTTTTAAGGTAAGCAGCATAAGTTGAAGATCCAGCCATGTGGAATAGTTTTCGATATAAGTCAGATCCAGTTTCAGCTTGTCATAGGGAGTGGTATTATATTTGCCGTACACCTGGGCATATCCCGCCAATCCTGCCTTCACCTTCATGCGAAAGGCGAACTCGGGCATCATCTCCATATACTGGGTTATGATCTCCGGGCGCTCCGGTCTGGGGCCGATGAAAGACATATCCCCTCTGATAATATTGATCAGCTGCGGCAGCTCATCGATACGCACTTTTCGTATAAATCTGCCCACCGGCGTTATGCGGTCATCGTTTTTCCGGGCCAGTCTGGCCACGCCGTCCTTCTCCGCGTCCACCCGCATACTGCGGAACTTGAGAATATGAAACTGCCGCTGATTCTGGGTGCAGCGCACCTGCTTGTACAGCACGGGCCCGCCGTCGTAACACTTGATAACTATGGCTGTAAGCAGCATCACGGGAGAAGTGATAACAAACAGCAGCAGCGCAAAGACCAGATCGATGAGGCGCTTTACAAAGCGCTGCTCCACCGTCAGACTATATTCCCTTGTCAGCAGGATCGGGGTGTCAAACAGATGAAGTTCCTCCGTCCCCCGTATAATAACATCTGTAATCTTAGGCATCATATATACGCGGATAGAACGGGCATAGCAATACTTCATCAGTATGTTCCGCTCTTGGGTAGGGATATCCCAGATCACCACGGCGTTGAACAATCCCTGTTCATATCCCTGAACGATGGTTCTGCACACCGTCTCCAGTCCTTCCGACACATGGACGTACTGTACAAGATTATACTTATCTTTACGGCTCTGGAACTTGCTCACTATGCTCTCGATAGGCCTGTCCCCATGAACCAGCAGCATCCGGCGGGGAGGAAAAACGGTTTTGTATATCCAATAAGCTATGTTATTCCAGACCAGAATGATCGCAAGCTGCAGCACCAGCATATAGATAAAACAGGTGGGTACAAAAAATTCTTTTGCCATAATGGACAGCTGCACGTACAGCAGTACATTCGCCGCCAGACTGGCGAAAGTCTGAGAAAAGATCACCTCCGCGTTTTTGAGATAGCCGATCCGCATACCGCCGTACATATGTGAGAAAAAGAACAGCATGACCACATAAAAGGCAATCTGCAGGGCATCGGCCCTCCAGTAATATGGCACACCTGTGCTGGCCGTGATGCTGAGGCTGAAATTGGTTTTCCAGTAATAGATAAACACCAAGGTTTCCAGTCCCAGGCACACGCCCGACAGAGCCAGCAAGATGATTCTTTTAGAGGTTTCCAGTTTTCGCATTCCGATTACCTTCTTTATCCTGTAATATGGCTTATGGGAAAAAGCAAAGCCATTTCCCATAAAAGGCGCGTATTTTGCGCCGTACATCCAGCTATTATAGCATATTTTGGAGTAGCCGTCCAGCGGGCCTACACTCTCCTCTTCACCGCCCGCCATGCCCAAAAAAAGAAGTTATACGCGCTGGCAGGTACGGACAAGCCCTCCGCCCTGCGGTACAGATTCCATATCCGTCTCACAGCCTCCAGCTTGTTGGAGGAAAGGGACTGTGCCGGCCTGCGGTACAGCACCAGATTCCGGTCCAGCCCGTAGGCCGTGTAGCCGTTACGGAGTACTTTCCACCACAGCGCCGTATCCTCGCTCTTAATGTCCGGCATCTCCAGCAGATCCCTGGGAATCTTTTGGGTGTCGAACATAACCGTGGAAGTAAAGATAGTGGTATTTTTCAGCGCCTCCCGGTAACTGAGCCGTTCAGGCACATGCACCACCTTTCCGGTACCCGCGCCCTGTTCGTCGGCAAATTCATATCCTGTAAAAACAAAAGCCGCCTGCCTCTCTCTCATAAACTGCAGCTGCTCCTTAAGCTTATCCGGCATCCACAGATCATCCGCGTCCACATAGGCGATATATCTGCCCGCAGCCTCCCGCAGCCCTCTGTTTCTGGCCCGGGCCGCCCCCATATTCTCCCGGTTCTCCAGAATCCGCAGACGGCTTTCGCTCCGGGACTCCATATATTCCCGGATCACCCGCCCGGAGGCATCCCCTCCGCCGTCAACCACCAGCAGCAGCTCCCAGTCCCCATAGGTCTGGGCCGCCACATGTTCTATGGTCTCCACAATGTATTTTTCCGCATTGTACACCGGTACAATGATACTGACTGTCTCGTTCATAAGCGGTTCCTCACTGGCAGCACCAGATCACATAGTCCCCGGACTCTCCCAGACGCCGGGCTCTCAGTCCGTATTCCTCATACAAAAGCGCACAGGCCGACGCTACACGCCCTTCCGCCTCTCTGGGAAAGACCCACATACGGGCATCATATTCCGACGCCAGCTGCAGTATATAAGCATCCGATGCCACCCGATTCTGTTCCTCGGTGTTTCCTGCCGGGTATGTCACCATAGCCTCCAAAAACGCGGTAAGTCCTTGAGGGGCCGCCCCTCCGTCCTCCCTCTCCGCAGCCTCCATCCAATCAAACAGACGCTGCTGTTCTATGGGGCAGGTGTCGTAAGCGTAAGCGGCTGCCTCCGATTCCCACATGTTTCTGCCATACAGCAGGCATATCTTCCCGGTCTGCCTGCGAACTTCCTCCAGCACGGCCCGGGGGGCCCACAACAGCGTGTCCTCCACCCCGGGTATTTCCTCCAGATATGCCACGGTCTGTCTGATTTCTCTCTGCCTGTCCTTTTCTTCCTCTGTCACACCGCGAATATTTCCCATATTTCCCGTTAGCAGCAACAGCGCCGTCAGTATAACCGTTCCGGCAGCCAGCCGCAGTCCGGCCCTGCCGTCCTGACGTTTTTGCGCGGTGATCTTCCACAGCGCCGCCGTCGCGCCCCAGGCAATACACAGCGTGACCGGTACCAGACTCCATATCCAATGGTACGCATAAAACCGGGTCTGGTACAGTTTCAGCGCCTCCGCGCTCACGGGAAACAATACCAGCGCCATCATCGCCGCCGTCAGTGTGAGTAAACGCTTTTCCAAAGAAGAGAGCTTTATGTCGGACACCCAGAACAGCAGCAGTATGCCCATCACCAGCACGATCATATGATTGCTCAGAAAATAACTGCCCAACTCCCTCATCGTCCCGCCTCCTCTCTCCCCGAGATTCGGTCGCATATGCGCCGATACAGGCGGCTTGAGCCGAACCGGTCAAGCACCGCCATGACCGCCAGCAGGAGCAGACACAGCCCCATACCGTTAAATGTCCAGCAGACACAGGCCTCCGTCAGCACACACAGCACCATCCCGGGCCAGGTGCGGCGCGGATCTTTCTCCAGCCCCAGCGACAGGGCATAGGGCAGCAATATCAGATTTCGTATGGAGGTTCCCTGCCATGCACCGTGCAGGGCGGCGTATCCGTCCAGCCACGCAAAGCCCTCCCCGCACCAGAAGATCAAAGACACTATGATCAGCATCAGATATTTCTTCTTCAGATCGTCTCCGAACAGCAGTCTGGCGAGCCGGTAGTACACCATGTATGCCCCGGCGATCACCACCACCGGGATCAGATTCTGCGCCAGCAGCCCACTGTCCACAGAGAAAGAGGAGCTCAAAAATGTATACAGTGTAGGCAGGCCCAGGATACGGTAGCGCAGGGACATCCCCTGCACATACGCCTGTCCCGTCAGCGGATTCACCCGATAGATACCGTCCGTTGCCTGAAAGCTGCGCAAGGTCTCCGTCACCATATCCCCGGAAATAAATACAGGAGGCATACAGTATACATACACCACCTGGATCAGCACCGTCAGCAGGAAGATTCCGGGCAGCACAAAACTTCCGCCCTTCTGAGGCAGGAGCCGGAAACGTTCCTTATGCCTGCGCCAGGTTACCGTCACCGCCGCCAATGATATTGTACACAAAACCGCCAGGCTGCCATGCCACAGCATTGTCAGCCTGCTCAGAGATACATGTCCAAAAGTGCCCAGCAGATGCAGCGCCTGCGCCACCCCTACACAACACATACCGCCTGTGATCCATGAATCCGTCATATGGATGACTCCGGAATTTTTTCCGGGCAACACGGTGAGGATTCCCGCTCCCAACAGCCAGGGCACCAGGGCAAGCAACAACCATAAAAGGATTATCATGCGCCGTTTCGCCCCTTTCTTCCACATATATTATAGTATACCATAATTTCGCGCGCTCCGGCGCACACTCTATACAAAAGTGTAAAACACTAAACGTTTTACTCAGTATACCACATTTTACCTGTATTGAACAACTAAAAAAGAGACCTGGCACAGTCTCTTTTTCACCGTAAGGAGCAGTCCCCATAGTCAATAGCAATGAATCTCTCAATTACCTATCTTGACTTCATATCCAGCCGCATCTTGTCCGCTATTCTGGCTATGTACTCACTGTTTGTAGGGCGGCTTTTGCCCTGCTGCGCAGAATATCCGAACAGTTTTTCAAAGGTCTCGACGTTTCCCCTCGTCCAAGACACTTCGATTGCATTGCGGATCGCCCGCTCGACCTTCTGATCCGTGGTCTTAAAATGTTTTGCAATGGTAGGATACAGCAATTTGGTCACACTGCTGACCACTTCCATATCCCTGCCGGATAACAGGATGGCATCGCGCAGATAGTGGTATCCCTTGAGATGTGCCGGAACGCCGATATCCAGCATGATCTCTGTAATATAGCACTCCAGCTCGTAATCTTTTACAGTAGAAATGTCCATAATGAATTCCCCTTTCACATGTCGAGTACTGCTCCTTACTGTAATTGATTGCACTAATCATATCATATCTGTCGAAAAATGTATAGCCATTTTTACCGCCGAAACCTTCTTTTATCAACATAATATATCAAAAACCAGCAAGTTGGACTATAATTCTTCTTTGACAATATAAATGGGCCTCCTTTTCACTTCCAGATAGGTCTTTGCCAGGTACTGCCCGATTATTCCCATGCAGAACAGCTGCACGCCACTGACCAGAGAGATGATACATACCAGCGATGGCCAACCCGAAACCGGATCTCCGAAAATGCTGGTGCGCACCACGATAAATATGATTAACACAAAGGCAAATACGCAGAACAACACTCCCATGACAGAGGCAATACTCAGAGGTACCGTGGAAAACGCGGTAATGCCTTCCAGAGAATAGATCAGCAGTTTCCAAAAATTCCACTTGGTCTCCCCCTTGGCCCGCTCCACGTTTTCATACTCTAACCATTTGGTCTGAAATCCCACCCAGCCGTAGATACCTTTGGTAAAACGATTATACTCCTGCATCTGTAATATGGCATCCACCATCTGCCGGGTCATCAGCCGGTAGTCCCTGGCGCCGTCCATAATCTCCGTCCGGGAGATACGTTTCATCAACCGATAAAATAATCTTGCAAAAAAAGACCGGATGGGAGGCTCACCCTTTCGGTTGACACGCCTGGTAGCCACAGAGTCAAACCCCTGCTCCATATAGGAAAACATCTCTGGCAGCAAAGAAGGAGGATCTTGCAGATCTACATCCATCAGCACCACATAGTCGCCCCGGGATTTCTCCAGCCCCGCAAACATACCTGCCTCCTTGCCAAAATTGCGCGAAAAGGATATCAGGCGTACCCGCCGGTCCGTCTCCCGCAGTTTTTTTACTTCCGCCACCGTATTATCCTTGGAGCCGTCGTCAACATACAATATCTCCACTTCCAGTTCTTTTTCCGTGAAAAAATCCTGGTTTTTCATAAGCTCCGCATAGAAATCCGCAACGGATTCTTCTTCGTTATAGCAGGGTACTATTACGCTCAAAACAGCCATCTCTGTCTTCCTTTCTTTTACGGAGCCGCGTATTCCTCTCCGGCGGCCGGCTCCGTCCGGTAACTCTCTGTTTTCTTAAATATATATTTTGCATATCCCATCTTGTTTATATAGCCTGAATACAAAAATATTAACATATTTTTACCTTGTTTTCAACACTTACAAAAAAGCATTTGCAGGACTGGATATCCTGTTTGGAATCGTGTATAATGTACAGGGAAATAAAACTACAGGCGTTGCCTGCGAAATGAGGTCGGAGATAAACATGGAGTTTTTTACCGGATTACTTGAGAATAAGATCTTCCTGGCTGCCGCACTGGGCTGGCTGATCGCCCAGATACTTAAAACGCTGATACATCTTCTCTTCACTAAAAAATTCGTAGCCGAACGTCTGGTGGGCAGCGGCGGTATGCCCAGCTCCCACTCCGCCACCGTATGCGCGTTGGTCACGGCGACATATCTGGAACACGGCTCCTCCAGTTTCGCTTTTGCCATAGCTCTGATCGTGGCCATCATCGTCATGTATGACGCCATAGGCGTACGCCGTGAGACCGGAATACAGGCCCAACTGCTGAACAATATCATCAAGATCTTTGAGGATATGGGACGCGACGAACTGTCCGCTCAGGACAAACTCAAGGAATTCATCGGTCACACCCCTTTTCAGGTATTGATGGGCGCTATTCTGGGAGTTCTGATAGCCATAGCTTTCTATCAGATTTGATCCCCTGCACATTCGCCAAATGTTCGTGCAGGCACGGCGCCAGAATCATCACAACACAGAAATAAAGGGCTGCGATCCTCACAGCCCTTTATGTTATTCCCCCAGTCCGCCTTCTACTGCCGCTATCAGAGTCTTCAGAGCATCCTGCTCATCTTCCCCCTCACAGAAAAACTCCACCTCATCTCCGCATTTTACACAGGCTCCCAGCACACTCAGCACGCTTTTTGCATTGGCCGTGCTTTCCCGAAACGTAAAAGTGATCAGAGATTTGAACTGCATCGCTTCCTTGCACAGTATCCCCGCCGGTCTCAGATGCAGTCCGGTGGGATTCTTGATTGTAACTTTCTGGCTTACCATATGTTATACCCTCCTAATACGGAATTTCTAGAACATTCTGTCCTGAATCAACTTTGCCAGCGCCGTGGCCTCGGCCTGTATGGCATCATAGTCCTTACCCTCGATCATAACCCGCACCAGCGGCTCGGTTCCGGAGGGACGGATCAGCACTCTGCCCTCTCCCGCGAACTTTTTCTCCAGAGCCTCGATGGCCTCCGCGATCTCCGGATATTCCAAATAACGGTCTTTCTTGTGATTGGCCACCTTAGCGCTGACCAGAGCCTGAGGAAGAACTTCCATGATCTGTGCCAACTGCGACAGTGGTTTCCCGGTCTCCACCATCACCTGGAGCAGGTGCAGCGCGCTGAGCAGTCCGTCTCCGGTGGTATTTTCATCCAGAAATATCACATGGCCGGACTGTTCCCCTCCCAGACTGGCCCCGATCTCTTTCATGCGCTCCAGCACATAGCGGTCGCCCACCTTGGTCTGTTCTACATGCAGATTCTGTTTCTTCGCCATCAGGAAAAATCCCAAGTTACTCATGACGGTGGCCACGATGGTATCCTTTTTCAATCTTCCCTGACCTTTCAGGTAATCGCCCACGATAGCCATGATCTGATCTCCGTCCACGATCTTGCCGTTTTCGTCCACGGCCAGCAGACGGTCCGCGTCCCCGTCAAAGGCCAGACCTATATCCGCCTTCTCGTATACCACTCTCGCCTGTAACTCTTCCATATGCGTGGAGCCGCAGTTGGCATTGATATTGGTTCCGTCGGGATTGCTATGTATCGCCACCACATCGCCGCCCAACTCTTTAAGCGCCTCCACCGAAGTGTAATAAGCCGCTCCCTCGGCACAGTCTGCCACGATCTTCAGACGGCTCAGATCCACTTTCACCGACTGGATCGCATGATTGATATATTCCTCCCGGGCATCGGTGCGATACTTGATCTTGCCTACACCGGGCCCTATGGGAAACTTCACGCCCTGCATCTGGGATTGGATCAATGTCTCTATCTCGTCCTCCAGCGCGTCCGGCAGCTTATAACCGTCTCCGTCAAAAAACTTGATGCCGTTAAACTCCACCGAATTGTGGGAGGCCGATATCACCACCCCCGCGTCCACCTTGTACTTCTGTGTGAGATACGCCACTGCCGGCGTGGGAATGACTCCGACATACACACAGTTCGCCCCCACGCTGCAGGCTCCCGCCATCAGAGCATTGGCAAGCATATCGCCTGATATACGGGTATCGCAGCCTACCATAATGGTAGGTTTGTGCTCTTTCTCCTTCGTCAGCACATACGCACCCGCCTGTCCCAGCTGCATGGCGAGCAAAGGGGTGAGTTCTTCATTTGCAATGCCTCTGACCCCGTCAGTTCCAAATAGTCTGGACATACTCTAATAAACCTCCGATTTTCCGCTTATCCTTCTTCTCCTGTGTCCGCGCCCTCGTCATCATCCTGAACCCGCGTAAAGCGCAGGACGATCACCGGCGTGCTTATCTTCTCCTGTTCATCCAGCAGTGATACATTCACAGGCAGACTGTACTCACCCTCCGGAGGCTCGGACAGATTGGAATCCTCCATCCATGCCCCCACATCCACCACACCCGACAGGGTGGAAGACTGCAGCAGAGCCATATACCCTGCCAATCCCTTGGCCACCAGCGGCGTGGAATTGGAGCCCACGATCTCATAGGTCACACCCTCGGGCACATTGATGACCTGAATATTTTCAGCCCGCAGCGGTATCTTTTTCTCCTCCGCCTTCTCCACCATAATCTTCACAACGGCGGCATCTTCAAAGTTTTCCTCCGCAAAGTAGATTCCCTTGGGCAGATATTTGCCGAGATGCACAATACTCATATGATCCTCATCCGCACCCGTGACATTGATATCCTCCCCCTGCACCTCCAGCTGCGTCACATTGTTCAGCGTTTCTGTGGGGCCCGCAATCCTTACCGTCTCAATACTGGCCTCCATTCCGGTCACCTGACAGTCTTCCGCCAATGTGCCGAAATAGTTGTAAACCACAGGGACTTCCTTGGTATTCCACACGATCACCGTGATAGTGACGCTGTCCAGATTCCGGGATACGGAGGCCCGGTTTATCTCATTGCCGTTCTCATCCACCAGCCTGATTCTTCCCGAAGCGGTGCTGGTGCCGGTGATACCCGTCACATCCACATCCACCTCCGCCCGGCTGATCTCATTAATGGCGGATTCAGGCCCCTGTATCTCCAGACGGTTGCGGTCCAGATTAACGTCTCCCACAATATACCCCTCACCCACACTTCCGGTCTGATTGCAGATGATATTGACGGTTTTACGGGTCTCCTTCTCAATATTCAGCTTTACATACTCTATATTGCCGCTGATATTCTGCACTTGATCCCCGTACTTGGGACAGGAAAATCTGATCTCCACCGTATTGGTCACCGTCAGATTGGTCAGATCCGCCACCGCAATGATATCTTCGGGCTGAATATTGTTCCTGACGCTCCTGGGGGCGTCGAACGTAACCGTGCGCAAAATATCCGTACTATCCAATATTTCGTATACCTGACCGTTATCCGCCAGCAGCTCCGTGTTGAGCAGAGTTACCTTTATATTTTGAAACCGTTTCTCATCCACCGGGTCATTGGTGCTGATGACTACAAACCACAGGGCAAAGGCCAGCAGCAGGGACATGATCTTGAGCAGCCAGTGGGAAAAAAATACAGATCGAATTATGGAGCCTATCTTCCCTTTCATTTTGCCGCCTTTCCTTTCCTTTTCCGCCTGACCTTACCCGTTTCCTCCCCCAGGTTGGTCAGTTCCATCAGACGTCTCCTCAGGCTCTCCCCGTCAAATCCCCGCTCCAGCTGTCCTCCTACCGTGATACTGATCTTACCGGTCTGTTCCGACACGATCACCGTGACGGAATCCGTGACCTCGGAAATGCCCACACCCGCTCTGTGCCTGGTGCCCACTTCCTTGCTGATATCCCCGTTGTCCGTCTGGGGCAGGTAACAGGTGGCTGATGTGATCCTGTTGCCCCGGACAATGACGGCTCCGTCATGCAAGGGAGTATTATGTTCAAAAATATTGATCAGCAACTGGCTGGTGACCAGACCGTCCACATCAATGCCCGTTCTTTCATATTCAGCCAAAGATTCCTTTTGTTCTATAACGATCAGCGCACCCGTTTTTACCTTGCTCATCTCCACGCAGGCGCGGGTGATCTCGTTTACCGTCTTCTCCGTAAAACTGTTGTCCGTGTTCCTTCCGTTGTCAAAAGGCAGGGCATTGGCGATGAGATTTTTGTTGCCCAGTTCCTCCAACGCCTTGCGCAGCTCAGGCTGCAGCACAACGATCACAGCCGTAACGGCAAAGCCAAACACGTTCTGCCCCAGCCACAGGATCGTATTCATCTTAAAATAGGAGGCCACTACCCAGAAAAACAGAATCACAAGCAGGCCCTTGAGCAATGTCCAGGCCCTGGTCTTCTGAATCCACAGCATAATGTGATAGAGGAGGAACGCGATGATCAAAATCTCCAGCACATCCCCTATCTCAATACTGGGCACATATCTTCTTAAATTTGCGATGATCTCATTAACTGTGTCCATGCCCGCCTATCCTATACTGCTCTGTGATCAAATATCTTCAAAATCTTCAGGCTCCACGCCTTCTGATTCCCCGCTGATGGTTATGCTCCGGCTCCCCGCCCGGTTCTGGGGATGCCTTACGTGCCCGTCTCTGCTCCCGGTGCGTTCCGTCACCACACTCCTGTTCACGCGCCGGGGCGCCACGGTCATATCGTCGTCCTCCTCCGCCATACGCGCCGGCCGGCGCTGGGTATTGATCCGCTTTACCGTTTTGGATACCGCGGGCATACTCATCTTGGGTACGGCTTTCACATAATAGTAATATTCATCATCCTCGTACTGCACCTTCTCAGTCCTGCTATAGTCCACGCAGAATCTGAAAAACTCCAGGATCTTGGCTATTATAAGGGCCAGTATGCTGCCCAGGACAGCCATTCCGAGAGACAGATTGGTGTCGTACACCAAGTCTCCCACTAACAGTACTACCAAATCTATTATTACGCCGGCAACCATGGCAATAGACCAGGAATAATCTATGGACATGCGCCGGATCAGATATACCGCCACAATGGTTACGGTAAACGCTACGATCATCACGATCATGGCCCGGTTTCCCAGAACACTGTCAATGACCATACGCAGCTTGGCCGTAGCTTCGTCCGCCCCCATACTGCTGATCGTGGTGGCATTGTCCGAAATATAGGTCAGCATATAGTACACCACCGTGCCGCAGGCCACCGAGATCGCTGCCAGAGGCGTGGCCAGCAGACCCACAGCCACGGGAATCACATACGGTATCCTCATGGCAAGCAGCACCACCGTGAAGATCAGAATGACCGTATCTTTAGAACCCATCCGAAAGAACAGCAGAAACATGATCAGATAAATCGCCAGCGCCGCAATGGCCACCTCTAGAGACAATTCGTAAAGATGCATCAGACTGAACACCGCTCCAAACAGGATGATGCAGCCATTTGGCAGGAACGAGCACAACAGAGAGACGATCAGCACCAGTCCCAGGTTGTCCAGCTTAGCCATATATCCCAGTTCGCCGTTTACCATGCAGATCGCCAGAAAAGCCAGCATAAACTTGAGAATGGGGACCAGGATAAATTCATTCCTGCTGTAAAGCAGCTTCAGTTTCTCCCTAATTTCCAATAAATTACTCATGATATTTCCTCATACACTCTATATTCTATATATTTCCGCATCCGCCGCACCCTGATCGTGGGATCACTGGCGATACAGACTGTCAAGCTTTTTCAGATTGTGATAGTAAACTTTCAGACTCCTTTTTGCCCGGCTGTAGCGGTATGCGCAGACAGCGTAAGTGATAACGCAGTATCCGACTACAAAGATCGCATACCATTTGATAATGTTCTGTGCGAATACAAACAGATCCATCTTATAAATATCCTCCAGCAGAATCTCAAAATCGTACAAAACATAGAGCCCAAAACCCAGCAGATACGCGATAGTACTACAGAAAAAAGCGCGCAAAAGCTGCAGGGAAATATAATCTCCCCGAAAATAACGTCCCAGCGCCATACTCTTCTTTCCCTCTCCCTCCTCGTAGGAGGCCATCTTGGTCATCAGGATAATTCGTTCTTCATTTAGCATAAAAAGTGCCTTCTTCCAAAAATATTACTGCAAATAGCGCATTTTTGATCCATTGTCTTCCTTTTTCCGAAAACTTTCGGCCTTCTTGGGCGCATTGCTCTTCAATATATCTTTGAACCCGTTGCTCACATTTGCCTTGCATTTCTCACAATACCTTCCGCTGCGGATGGAGGCGCCGCATCCGTCGCAGCTCAACATAAGAGGAGAGCCTTCCGTCAGTTCCAGACGGTCTTCCCGAAGCCACTGCCGTATCTGTGCTGTCTCCACGTCACAGGCTTCCGCCACCTCCTGCATATGTACGCCGGGATTCTCCTGAATATAGGCCTTTACCACCTGAAACTTCTCCTCCAGCTTTTCTTTGCAGGCCGGACAATAACCCTCTCCCGAAAAATAGTTGAACAGTCTCTTACAGCTCTTACACGGTCTGACATTCATTGACAATACCTCCTCTTCTTATACACCGGCCCCGATAGCCAGCGCGGCGAAAAAAATCTTTTGGCATACGCCGGGTAACAACACGGCGGATACCTGATCCATGGTACTCCCAGTGGTGTAAATATCGTCTATCAGTATAATTGTCTTTAATTTTACACCATTTTGCCCAAGATTAAAAGCCCTTTTCAAATTATTTAATCTTTCTTCACAATTTAATTCTTTTAAGGGCCTGGTATTTCGGGTCTTTGACAGTTTCTTCACAAATCCATTTCGCTGAACTCCAGTATATATA
>ERZ777305.152-NODE-152-length-113569-cov-13.479668_pt1 | contig 113569 bp, 116 predicted proteins | sample MGYA00374965_ERZ777305 | MGnify/ENA primary metagenome ERZ777305 (study PRJEB29328, sample SAMD00013331) | mouse gut metagenome | study: EMG produced TPA metagenomics assembly of the Metagenome analysis of fecal microbiota from mouse which was promoted... | reverse complement strand
AAGAACCGGATAGAATCCTTTCGTTTAAGGTGTCTATGCTGGCGGGGGCGGGTCACACTTCCACCATGTATGATATGACCCGTGTGAATGCAAAGGGATATTTTGATGCCGAGGACAGTGCAGATGCACGTTATGAGAAACGCAAAGCCATGAATGCACAAAGAGTCAGCGATTACAAAAATGGAACCTATGCACTTGCCGGTGGTGTGGCAGATCCCATGCCGGAGGATGCGCCGTTTTATTTTAAGGACTATTACAATTATTATAAGACTGACCGTGGGTATCATGCACGCTCCCTGAATTCCAACGGCGGCTGGAATGTGACGTCTTCCCTTTCATTTTTGAATATGCCGATTTTGCAGTACGCAGATGAAATCCGCAGCGCGGTTTTGTTAATCCACGGTGAGAAGGCACATTCCTGTTATTTCAGTAAAGATGCTTACAAGATGCTGAAAGGGGATAACAAGGAACTGCTCCTTATTCCGGATGCCGTTCATACGGACCCGTATGATAATATGAATGTCATTCCGTTTGATAAGATGGAGGACTTTTTCAGATTAAATCTGAGGTAACCGTTGTATTGCATGTTTTTCTTACACGGGACACGCAAAGGGACATTGCCGGAAGATCCGGGAAATGACGGGCGGCACATTGTTTGAAATCCGTCTCAGGCAGGGCTGCTCCAGCGATTATGATACTACAAGAAAGACAGGGAAGAAAAGAAAACGGCGAGGGGTATCGTCCGGCTCAGGCGGAGCAGGAATAAATGGTAATGAATCCGGCGGGGGCAAAATGCATCGGGGTATGGAAAGTCTATGGAAACGTGGAAACCGCGCAGCGCAAGTTTGCGCAGTACAAAAAATGCACGCGCCTGTACTGGGAGGCAATCCAGAAACACCGCTCGTTTGACCGGCTCGTCGTGGGCTGTCTGCGGCGAGTTTGATGCAGCGGACGGATAGTTTGACGCGGTGGCGTTTGGTTGTCCTTTCATGGGCGCAGAGCAGCTTGAGGAGGGGATTTTGAACCTATGTTTATCACCTGTGAGGGAAAGCTCGCTGGAAAAAAGATTGCGCTGTTTGGCACTTACAGACAGAGACGCCCTGTCCGGCCGTAAGGCTTCGGGTGCGGCGCTGGCGTAGGGATTGTGGATATTTTGCACAAAATAATGAGTTAGCATTCCCTAACGTATTGGCTAGTATGATGAAACTTGCGTAAGTTATAAAAATAGCGTTGACAAGGATTAAGGGAAGTCATATTATAATACGTGGTTAGCGAGTGCTAACTCTTATGAAACATAAGGATGTCTGACAGAGTCTGGCATCCGTTGTTTTTCACATTGGGTTAGTAAAAACTAATACATATTCTCAAAGAAGGTGATAAGTTGAATAAATTACTTGATAGCAATTTATTCAACCGCGAATTTGTGCCGAAACGTCACAGATTCGCGACATCAAAGATGTCGTATGATGCAGAAGCAGAATAAAGTATTCCTTCGGAAAACTTTGAAATTCTGCTCGCGCTCCTCAATGTAAAACGTTTCGGAATGGAGGAACACATGATGCCGCTTACATTAGCAGAAGTCGGAGAGGAAAACATTATTAGGAAAATCGGGGGAAAGCAGGAGGTTAAGGCACATTTGGAAAACCTCGGTTTTGTCGTGGGAGGGGCAGTCACGGTAATCAATGCCATTGGGGGCAATGTCATCGTCAACGTGAAGGATTCCCGCATTGCGGTCAGCAAAGAGATGGCGCAGAAGATTATGGTCTGAGCAGAACATGAAGAAAACTTCTGCGGTAAAGAATACTGCAAGGGTTTGCTAAATGTTTTTAATATTATAGAATCTCAAAAAAGGATTCCATAATCAAAAATACTATTATGGAATGAGGGGGACTGGTTGAAAATTGAAGTCTTCAACCGAGAATTGCGCCTGACGGCACAAGTTCCCACACAAAGAAAGGAGTGTAGTTATCAAAATGAAGACACTGAGAGAATCGAAGGTCGGCGATACCGTCCGGGTCGTAAAGCTCCACGGCGAGGGGGCGGTCAAGCGCCGGATCATGGACATGGGGCTGACCAAAGGGGTTGATGTGCAGATCCGTAAGGTGGCGCCTTTAGGTGACCCGATTGAGGTGACTGTCCGCGGCTATGAACTTTCCATCAGGAAAGCGGATGCGGAAATGATTGAAGTCGAGAGCGCGTAAAGAACTTCTAAGCTGTTAAAGTACATCCGCTAAGAAGTTTCAGGTTTGCATAGCAGACCCTGTAGGCGCGGAAGAGTGCCTGAAAAGGCGGCATTCTTCGGAGGCGTTTGTATAACTGGGGGAATGATCCCCTTTATTTTCTAACTATTGGTTAGAGATAACTAATAAGAAGGAGAGGAAAAATTATGAATATGCGAATCGCCCTTGCGGGCAACCCGAACTGCGGGAAGACGACATTATTCAATGCCTTGACAGGTTCCAATCAGTTTGTCGGGAACTGGCCGGGGGTTACGGTGGAGAAGAAGGAAGGAAAATTAAAGAAGCATGACGGCGTGACCATCACTGACCTTCCGGGTATTTATTCCCTTTCCCCCTATACACTGGAAGAGGTAGTGGCGAGGAATTACCTGATCGGCGAGCGTCCCGATGCGATTTTGAACATCATTGACGGTACAAACTTAGAGAGGAATCTGTACCTGACGACCCAGCTTACCGAGCTTGGCATCCCTGTTGTCGTTGCCATCAACATGATGGACGTGGTGGAGAAAAACGGAGATAAGATCAATACGGCAGAGCTGTCAAGGCAGTTAGGATGTAAGGTTGTTGAGATTTCCGCCTTAAAGGGAAACGGGACCATGGAGGCTGCGGAGGCTGCGGTCGACGCGGCAAAGAATGGTAAGACCGTTCCGATGCACACGTTTTCGGGAACGGTGGAACATGCGCTCGCACATATCGAGGAGGCTGCGGTACACGGACTGCCGGAAGAACAGCAGCGGTGGTATGCCATCAAGCTGTTTGAGAGGGACGATAAAGTATTAGAGCAGTTGAAGCCGGGAGAAGACATTCTTTCCCATATCGAGACGGATATCAGATCGGTCGAAGAGGAAATGGATGACGATGCGGAATCCATCATCACCAATGAAAGGTATATTTATATTGGGAGCATTATCAAAGGGTGCCTGAAGAAAAAATCCGCAGGAAGGCTGACAAACTCCGATAAGATAGACAGGATTGTCACTAACCGTTTCCTGGGACTGCCGATCTTTGCGGTGATCATGTTTCTGGTCTACTATATTTCCATGGTGACAGTGGGAAGCGCCGCCACGGACTGGGCAAATGACGGGCTGTTCGGCGACGGATTCCATCTGCTTGGCATCGGCTCATCTGCCTATGGAGAGGCGGCTGAGGAGTACGGCGATGCGGCGCTGATTGTAGATGGTTACGACGTCTATGTGGAAGAAAATGGTACGGCTCCCGCAGGTGACTTCCCTTATGAGGTGGCGGATGAGGAAACGCTGGAGGTAACGGTGGAGACGGCGTCCCTTACCGATTACTCGAATGCGCTTGCCGTGATGGAACAGTATGGCGAAGAACCTGACCCGGCGGCTTACGGCATATGGGTTCCGGGTATTCCGGTGCTTGTGGGTAACGGACTTGAGGCTGTTGGTGCGGCGGACTGGCTGGCAGGACTCATTAACGACGGTATTGTCGCCGGTGTGGGCGCGGTTTTGGGATTTGTGCCGCAGATGCTTGTTCTGTTCCTGCTCCTTGCATTCCTTGAAGCATGCGGCTATATGGCGCGTATCGCTTTCGTGCTTGACCGGATCTTCCGCAAGTTTGGCTTGTCCGGAAAGTCCTTTATCCCGATGCTGATCGGTACCGGATGCGGCATTCCGGGCATTATGGCGTCCAGAACGATTGAGAACGAGCGTGACCGCCGCATGACGATCATGACGACAACTTTTATCCCGTGCGGTGCGAAGGTTCCGTTTATCTCCATGGTTGCCGGTGCGATCTTTGGCGGTTCCGCATGGGTGGCGACCAGCGCGTATTTCATTGGTATGGCGGCGATCATTATTTCCGGTATTATGTTAAAGAAGACGAAAATGTTTTCCGGAGACCCGGCTCCTTTCGTCATGGAGCTTCCGGCTTACCATATGCCAACGGTGGGCAATGTGCTTCGTTCCATGTGGGAACGCGGATGGTCCTTTATTAAGAAAGCAGGCACGATCATCCTGCTCTCCACCATCGTGATCTGGTTTACGACATACTTTGGATTTACATCTGACGGCTTCCGGATGCTTGGCGAGGAGGAAATGGACCAGTCGCTCCTTGCGGCGGTCGGCAGTGCGATCTCGTGGATCTTCATACCGCTTGGATGGGGGAACTGGCAGGCGGCAGTGGCGTCCATTACCGGTTTGGTGGCAAAAGAAAATATCGTCGGAACAATGGGTATCCTTTATCCCGGCGGATGGCCTGAGATCGCGGCGAACTTCAGTATGATAGCGGGATATTCCTTCCTTGTGTTCAACCTTCTGTGCGCGCCCTGCTTTGCGGCGATCGGTGCGATCAAGCGGGAGATGAACAGTGCGAAATGGACATGGTTCGCGATCGGTTACCAGTGCGGTTTGGCTTATGCGGCGGCGCTGATGGTTTATCAGATCGGCTCGGCGTTTACGGGTAACCTGAATGTGATCGGTCTGCTTGCGGCTCTCATTATTCTTGGCGGTATGGTTTATATGCTGTTCAGACCGTATAAGGAAGCGACTAAGCTGACGAGAAAAGTGAAGGTGGTAAATTCATAAAAAGATCAAAAACGTTTACGAACGGAGATACAGAGTGCAGGAACGGTATGGCAGCCCGCTTCTATCCGGGCTGCCATACAGACTTCCAAATTTTGATTGATATGCGCGCCAAAGTGCGCCAGGGGTTAGGAATAAAAAAGGACGGGAGGCATTTTGATGCTTACATGGCTTATGGAAAATATGGCGACGATCATAGTCAGTGCGGTGCTGGTCATTGTGGTGGCGGTTGTCATTGTCAGTATGGTACGCGGTAAGAGAAAAGGAAGATCAGCCTGTGGCTGCGGCTGCGCGGGCTGCACTATGAATGGCGTCTGTCACCCTGCAAAGCCGGAAACTTTACAAAAATAAGGACACTTAGATAAAGGGCGGTGGAAAGGTTGAAAGAAATTCGTTTCAACCTCCCTGATTTGAGTGCGTGCTAAAGCACGCAAATGGGAGCAAATATGAAGAAACACCGATTTTGGGTATGGGCGATGATTGGCTGCCTTATTATGACATTGTATACCGGTTATAAACATCAATAACAGCGCGCGAAGAACTTCTAAAGCAAGGCAGCAGAGGCTGCCTTGCTTTAGAAGTTCTAAGTCTCACGCAGGAGAATAATGTGAAAAATCCATATGCGGAAGATTATATCACAGGCTGAGCAAGAATGGACACGAAATACCACGTTCATCTGTATTGAAGACCCATTACGGACAGAGGCGGCGGCGCGGTCAGCGCGCTGCGGGATTGGTAAGATTGTGATGATGACGGGCGACAGTGAACGGACAGCCCGTGCGATTGCGGAGAAGGTCGGCGTTGACGAATATTGTTCAGAAGTGCTGCCGGAGGACAAGGAGCGTTTTGTAGAGCCGGAAAGAAGAAATACGGCACTGATTTTGCTTGGTGTCGGTGGATTTTTTGCAGCCCGCATCCTCGACGCTGCTGCACAATACATCAACGCTTGCAATCAGTATGAAAAGTATTCAGGATTTGTTGCAACAGTTCAGCCGGTTCAAGTGCATGGCGGAAAATCGTGCTTCAGCCACGCTCCAAAACGGACAGGATGCATTTTTTCATTGCCTCATAGCTTTCCGGTGTGATGTCGTGCTCCATCTTGCAGGCATCATTTGCGGCAACTTTGGGATCGACGCCCAAATGGACCAGCCAGTCCGTCAGAAGGGTGTGGCGTTCATAGACGCTTTCCGCGATTTTTCGCCCTTCGTCCGTCAGATGGAGATACCCTTCTTCCGAAACGGTAATGTAGCCACGGTTTTTCAGGTTTTTCACGGCAACGCTCACGCTTGGTTTTGAAAAGTTCAACTCCGTGGCTACGTCGATGGAGCGTACCACAGAGAGGCGTCTGCTTAAGATCAGTATTGTTTCGAGGTAATCCTCAAGGGATTCCTCGGCTTTGTGCTGGATATAACTCATGGTATCATTGTACTCCTTTCCGGAACGGAAACCCGCCCGTGAGCTAATCCTAACACTTTGGGGAGGGCGGCGCAAGGTCTGGCGTAAAAAAGGATGTTATAAAATTTAATCAGCGGCCACTGATAGGTGTGCCGCATTTTTGAAAAGCAGGGGTTAGATTTTGCTAACCAGAAAGAAAAGAGAGGGATGTTTTATGGTTAAGATCATAGTGGGTATTGACGGGATGGCGTGCGGTATGTGTGAGGCGCATATCAATGAGGCGGTGCGAAACGCCTTTCCGGTAAAGAAAGTGACCAGTTCGTACACAAGGAAAGAAACCGTCATCCTGGCGGAGAGGGAGATACCCGAACCGGAGCTTCGCAAGGTCATTGCGGAGGCAGGGTATGATGTAATGAGCGTAAACTGGGCGTCATATGAGAAAAAGAGGCTGTTTACAAGAAGAGGGAATTATGAAAGACAATAAAGGATTTTGGGACAGATGGGCGAAACGGTGATATTGTCAATATTGGTTGACACTTTTTTTACAAGGATATCAATGTCTAAGCTGCAGTATCCATAGATTCATAATATCTCTGCCTCTTGACCATAGGAGGAAGCCCCTCATTGGAGGAGCATATCCTCCTGTTGTTCCAATAGCTGATAAAGTATCTCCATACCAGGGTTTTCAGTTCCTCGATCGTCATCTCCTCAGTGTTACAGCGGCCATATAGGAGTTCCTCCTTCATCCGTGCCCACATGCTCTCGCACCGGGCATTGTCATGGCAGCGTCCCCCGGCGCTGTTCATGCTTTGGATCATGCCGTATTTTACAACTGAGATGCACAGGAACAGCATCTGTTCACAAACAGGTCAGGCGGCCAGCTCTCACGTTCCGGGATCAAATATATACTGGACAAATATGTGGAGGCGGGACGTGCGGAAAATCCGCTGCTTTTTCCTGATAAAATCTCTCCGCACACTCTCCGGCATACAAAGGCCATGCATATGCTGCAGGCAGGAAACAATATCGTGTATATCCGGGATATTCTTGGCCATTCTGACCTGAATACTACGGAACGGTATGCCCGCGCTGACACGGCATTAAAGAGAGAGGCGTTGTCCAAGGCAGAAATCCCGATGCCGGAACCGGTGGATCCATTGCCGGAAGCATCTCCGGATTTTAGCGGCCATAGTGTGGAAGATGACATGGCTAACTGGCTGAAGAACTTTGGCAAAAAATAATGTTGAGCAATTAAATACCTGATGATCAGAAAAGCACTGGTTTATGTCAGTGCTTTTCGTTTGCTCCACATAATCACTTACTCCACATAAAAAATGCCCGCATCCTTGAGCTTGGTCATGTTGCCGTTGATGAGATATAAATTGCCGCCTTCCTCAGCCGGGATACGGTCCAGATTTTCAAGTTCTCGGATGTCGTTTGCACTCATCCAGCCGTTCTGCCTGCCGATGGCATAACCGTTCAGACGGCTCTGGTAATCGCCACGGAGCAGACCGTCCACATTGAACTTGATAAAATAAGCAGCCTTCTCGGAATTGGAAATAAGCGCTCGAATCATCGATTGCTCCCACCTTACGAGCCAAGGCTCCAAGGTGTATTTCACAAATTCCAAAGACTGCTGCTCAATATTAGAAAAGCTCGACTTCTCAAGGTCGCCGACCATGTGAGGCGGGACTCTGAAAATTCGAGCAATTTCATTGATTTGGAATTTCCTCGTTTCGAGGAACTGTGCCTGTTCCGGTGAAATGGAAATAGGCGTATATTTCATGCCTTCTTCCAGAACAGCCACTTTATTGGCGTTGCCGCTGCCGCCGAAGGTGTTCTGCCAGCTTTCACGGACACGCTGCGGGTCTTTGATAGTGCCGGGATGTTCCAAGATGCCGCCCGGTGTGGCACCGTTGGCGAAGAACTTCGCACCATATTCCTCGCAGGCAATAGCCATGCCGATGGCGTTTTCGCCATAGCGATAGGACTGTAGCCGACCAGACCGTCAAAGCCGAGTCCGGGAATATGCAGCACATCGGAAGGATGCAAAGTGACTGCCGTTTCCTTATTGCGGATGGCTTCATCGTTGCCTCGGTAGTAGGTGTAGTATAGGTGGCCGTTTTCGTCACGGTCCACTACCATACGATTTGGCATCAGCGGATACAGGGCCACAACTTCACCTTTGCCGTTGCGGATAATCTGTGCATAGGCATTTCCCCACAGAAGCAGGTGCGTCATCAAGGTTTCCCTAAACACAAAAGAAGTCATTTCCGGGTTCGGCTCATCGTGAAGCAGTGTATATAATGGATGGTCGATGGCTTTTTCCTTGCCACCGGTATCGGTGTAGCGATAGAGGTGGAGAGGAAGTCCGGCCACAGCCTTTGCCAAGATACGCACACAGGAATATACTGCGGTCATCTGCATGGCAGAGCGCTCTGTCACCGCTTTGCCGGAGGTGGAGCCGCCGAACAGAAAATGGTAGGCACTACCGGCAGTGGCATTGCTGGGCTTGTCTCTCGCCTTGAATATTCCAGATAAAATTCCCATAGGAATCACGCTCCCTTCTAAAAATAGGTATAAGAAAAGCACCTATCTTGCGACAGATGCTTCTCAAATTGGTTTTTATTTAATTTTAGTTATCTAACTTGAAATAACGCAGCCTTTTGTTAGATGTAATTTCAAGTTCCTTTGCGCAGAATATTCAGATATGCTTCATAGGCAAAAGTACGGTTTCTGCTGGTATCGGTTGTTTGCACCAAAATACCGGCATCAACTAAACGATTGACTGCGCTGGAGGCAGTATTAAAGGTAATACCTAAAGCCTCCGCTGTTTTTCGAATCTCAATAATAGGATTGGACTCCAAGTAGTTAAAAACGAGCATTGCATTTTTTGCTGCACGGCCCAGCTTGGAAATTTTATCTACATTTGTATCGTGAAGAACAATCAGTTCATCAATTGTTGCAGTGGCATCTTCAGCAGATTCCATAATAGCTTGCAGGAAGAACTTGACCCACTGTTCGTAATTTCCTTTTGCTCTTACCTCTATCATACGGTCGTAATATTCCACACGATTTTTCTTCAGAAAGTAAGAAATGTATAAAGCAGGTGTCGTGAGGACTTTTTTCTCCATTAAGAACAGCGTAATCAGCAAGCGACCAACACGGCCATTTCCGTCAAGGAAGGGATGGATGGTTTCAAACTGGTAATGTATCAATGCTGCTCGGATTAAGGCATCAAGTTCATCATCGGCATTGATATATTTTTCAAGATCGGACATTGCATCCAGCATATCATCGGGAGACGGAGGAATATATCGGGCGTTTTTGAGAGTGCTGCCTTGACCGCCAATCCAGTTCTGAGAATATCTGAACTCACCGGGACTCTTTTCTTGGCCTCGTACTCCTTCCATCAAAACCGCATGGGTTTCTTTGATCAAACGATTACACAACGGAAGTGTCTGTAATCGCTCGATTGCAAACTCGGTCGCCTTGATATAATTTACAACATCTGCGACATTACGGTTTGTGTTGGCATCCAACATCGGATCAAGGACATCTTCCAAGGTTGCCTGTGTACCCTCAATCTGCGAAGACATCAACGCTTCTTTACGCACATACATGGATACGAACAATTCTACATTTGGAATGCGGGTAGCAACACTTTCCAAAACGGCGAGCTGGGAATTTGCTTTTACGAGTAAGCTTACAATATCCTCTGACAGCTCAATAGGAGGAGCTGGAGGCAGAGGATTCGGTACGAAAGATTTATATGCCATTTCGCCCGACAAATTTGATTTATAATGACCTGCACGGGTATTCATCAGTCTTGGCTCCTTTCTGGGAACTTGAAATATATGCTTCTATTATACTCCTGTTATTTCAAGAAGCCAATAAAACTTGAAATAAAGAAACAAAATGTTTGCTTTTATTTCATTTTTGACCGATGCAGAGTGGATTATACTCATATAAACAAAATACCTCGCTCATCGTATACAGAAGCGCCAGTATTCACGCCACAGCGGATCGCATGGTCGAGGCCCATGATAGTAGCAACGGCACCGTCGATTTTCTCTGTGGATTTTTCCTTGTCTGCTTTGATGTTACCGGCAGGGTCTGTGCGGACGAAGATGTTGTCCATCATCCAGCGCAGTACCGGGTGACCGCCGTGGGCGATTTTCTGCTCCAAGGTCAGCTTCATCAGTTCTTTGGTCGGAGGCGACATATCCTTGAGGCCCTGACCGAAAGGCACTAGCGTAAATCCCATGCCCTCAAGGTTCTGCACCATTTGCACAGCGCCCCAGCGGTCAAAGGCGATTTCACGTATATTGAATTTTTCGCCCAGCTGCTCGATGAACCTCTCAATGTAGCCGTAGTGGACCACATTACCTTCGGTGGTCTGAAGGAAGCCTTGCTTCTCCCAGACATCGTATGGAACATGGTCACGGCGCACTCGAAGCTCCAGCGTATCTTCCGGTATCCAGAAATACGGGAGGACCACATATTTGTCATCCTCGTCCAGTGGCGGGAACACCAATACAAAAGCCGTGATGTCTGTGGTGGACGAAAGGTCCAAGCCACCGTAACATACACGGCCTCGTAGGGATTCTTCAGGTACTTTGAATGCGCAGGCATCCCATTTGTCCATAGGCATCCAGCGAACAGCCTGCTTCACCCATTGGTTCAAGCGCAGCTGCCTGAAAGCATTCTCCTCGGCGGGATTTTGCTGGGCCGATTCACAAGCGGCCTGCACTTTGTCGATGCCCACTGTAATTCCGAGAGAGGGATTGGCTTTCTTCCAGACCGCCGGGTCTGTCCAGTCGACGTTCTCATCAGCGCCATAAATGACAGGATAGAAGGTCGGGTCAATTTTCCTGCTGTTGTGATAAAGTAAAGTTGTAACAGCAGTGGCTAATAAGATATAATCAATCTATATAGAGATGAGCAAAACACTTAAATGAAATGTGAGATTTGGCGGTTAGCAGGAGTTGTGCATAAATATGGATGTTTTAGAGCATAGCAAAGCTAACGTAAGTCCAAAACTTACGAAGAACAGGAGGTATGGAATGATTGTAATCACGCAATCCGTTTCAGTGTTTTCATCTTACGATAAGACTGGCTGGAATGCGTAGTGATTGCTGCAATCGCAACTGCCAGCAAACTGATATGTGAGAGTGTATTTAAATTTGTAACAGAGCTTTTATTTCTGACCCACATGCGTTCCTGACCGGTATTTTTGAAACGGGAATTGTACCGTTCGCATTCTGTACGGAGAGAATATGTACTTTTAAAGTATTTACTGTTCCTGTCAACAGAGAGCCGCAAATCATCGGGAATGGTTATATATTTTGTGCAGCCACGATGCTTTTTTCCGTTATAAAAGTTTTTGTGGCGGCAAGGACAATCCATATCCTTTGATGATTTCAAAGGACAGCAGAATTTTTGGCGGGTACGACCACGATCCGAAAATTTACCGTCTTTCCACATAGCAAGACCTGCTTCACAGAGCGGATTTCCCTGTGGAAGAAGCTGTATATTTTTGGTATTGCGCTTGTTTAAAGGGATGATACATTCGCCCTGGTAAAGAGCATGTATCTGATTGTAAATGTTTTTTACATCATAACCTTTATCAGCAAGAAACGTACATTCTGTGACAGGAAGAAAAGAATGAGTATCTGCGAGAATATCAAGTGCAACAGTAGAGTCGGCAACGTTAGCTGTTGTAGTGCATTCATAGATGGGAAGACCAGAAATACAGTCTATAAGGACATGGTTTTTATATCCCCGGTAGAACTCATAGTTTTTCTCATTGTACTGATTGGAAGCAGTATGAACACCAAGTCTGCAGTCAGGGTCTGCTTTTGGCTGATTGTCAGGATTGAACTTATTTGACAAAAAGGACTTAGGATTGTTTTGCGAAGTATTGGCAGCAATAGGAGTGGAATCCAGGCCGATAAAAGAGGTATCAACAATGCCATTATCAGAAAGGGAAAGCACCTGTGATTTCATGATGTTGGAGAGGATGGAATGATCAAAGTTTTTGAGGAAGCGGTCAAAAGTCCAATAAGAAGGAAGGGGTTTGGAAAGATCAAAACCGCAGTAATGGGCAATCAGAAGGTTGTTGTTAAGATAATCAACAAGATCTGTGATCAGGGAAAAGCCTTCGCATTTCATGACAATAAAGGAACAGATTAAAGCATGATTGGAGAATCCTTTGCGTCCGGTTTCCGGGTATTCCCGAACGGATGAGAGGTCAAGGTTCAGAAACAGGGAATCATAAAATTTAGCAACAGGCTTGGAAGTGTAAAGACGGATATCTTTCAAAATTTCCTGGCGATAGATAACAATCAGCTCCTTTCGATGGAATTGGTTTTGTCACCTTAATTATATCAAAAAGGGCTGATTGTTACTATAAATTTGGAGTGATAAAGGGGGTGCCATGCCTCGCAAAACCGCATAAATACTGAATGCGGGGAGTTTTGCTCATGGCTAAAATTATTTCTATGGGAGTAGATTATCTTACAGTTATTTGTGTTTTTGGATTTGGACAAATGTTTCAGTTGATATTTGAAAAAATCTTACAATCTACAGGTCGTACTTCTTATACAATGGTAATGCAGATGGTTGGTGCAGTTATTAATATTATCTTAGATCCGATTCTTATTTTTGGATATTTTGGCTTACCCGCAATGGGAACCAGAGGTGCAGCAATAGCTACAGTAGTAGGACAGATTATAGCAATGTTATTGGGATTATATTTTAATCTGGCAAAGAATAAAGATGTACAATTTAATTATAAATCAATTGAATTAGAGAGTTATTATTTTAAAGGGATTTGTACTGTCGGAATTCCAACAATTATTATGCAGTCAATGTCCAGCGTCATGTGTTTTGGAATTAATAAGCTTCTGCTTAATTTTTCGACAACTTCAACAGAAGTGTTTGGTGCATATTTCAAATTACAGACGTTTGTATATATGACAATTTTTGGGTTGAATAATGCCCTGATTCCAATTGTAGCATTTAATCTTGGAGCCAAACATGCAGACCGGATTAGGAGGGTTATCCGTCTTAGTGGGGCATATTCAGCTTTGATAGGTTGGTTGGTTTGATTATTATGGAAATGTTGCCTGTGCAGTTAATATCAGCATTTGCACCATCAGAGGAAATGTTTTCACTTGGTGTGACGGCATTGCGTATACTGGGGCTTAGCTTTATCTTAGGAGGAGTATCTGTTATGACATGCTATGCATTACAGGGATTTTCAAGAGGAATATCCAGCCTAATAATTTCTGCACTAAGACAGGTTATTATTTTACTTCCTCTTGCATCAATTTTGGGTAAGGCAATTGGAATTAATGGAATATGGTGGAGCTTATTAATCAGCGAAACAGTGACAGTTATATTAGCAATTATTTATCTGGGAATTGCTGAAAAGAAAGAATTAATAAAACTTCGCTGGAATATTCAATGAGGTGTAGTAGTGATTCCTAAAACTGTACATGCAGACCGCATAGCACAGAATATTGATGTATTCGATTTTTCTTTATCTGATGAGGACATAGTTCAAATCAAACTACTTGATATCGGACACAGTGAAATCGTAAATCACTTCAATCCACAGTGGATAAAATCATTGCATACATGGCGAATCTAATTTGTGATAAAAGCATAAGAAAAAGATACCATAGGTGTATTTAGCTATGGTATCTTTTTCGATATTATAAATCCAATGAATCTTCCGCATCTATCCACATTTGCATCGTTCCATCAAGATACAATCTTGCATATTCAAGCGGTTCATCAATGGCAAGCGCGTTCAACGCACAATCTGATCCGGGTGTAGTCTTTAAATTCTTTTCGGCATCCCAACAGTCAATGCGAAGCATATAGCCAGCACTGGTATATACATCAATGCTGTTTCTGTGTGGATTGTATTCTGCAAATATCGTTCTCATCGTATCAAATCTCCTTATCGTTCAATCAATCATTTGTTACAAAAATCAGAAGCATTTTAATCAGTTCACCATGTCGTTTTCATTTTGTGTTATACTGTTTTATAAGATTTTCTTTCCCTTGTATTTGCCCTTATCAGAGTCCGTAAACACTCATGGGACAATATAATACAAGGGAAACAATAAGGGAAAGCTCACCTGCGACAAACTTAGCGTTTTCAAGGGCTTGAGAGATATTTGATAATAAAATATAACAATTATTAAATCCCTTGGAATATATGAAATCTCAATTCTAAGTTGAATAAAATTATCGCAGTTTTGACTGTTGGGGAATACAACTTACATCATCAAGATACATTTTAACGAAGATACTGACTAGAACTTTAAGGACAGGCTATAGAGGCTGGTTATCAATGAAAGCCTTGAGAAAAGTCAGAAATAATCCACACCACCACTTGACAAATCTTATTAGGAAACGTGCTTTTATCTTCTTTTGTCAAAAGCGTGCTTGACAAAAAGATAACGACGTGTTATACTTTGATCATCAACACTATGTTATACATCAAGGAGGTTGAACCCATGATACAGCAAATTTCCGACGCCGAACTTGAAATTATGAAAATCGTATGGGGAAACCCGGAGGAGGTGACGCTGTTCCCTTATATCATGGACGGGCTGGCGGCAAAAGGCAAACCGTGTCAAAAGAATACCTTGATTGTACTGCTGTCGCGGCTGATGAACAAGGGCTTTTTGAGCGCCAAGAAAATTGGCCGCCGCAACGAATATACCACGCTTGTTTCGGAGACGGAATACCAGACAGCGCAGACGAAAAATTTCCTGGATAAGATTTATGAGGGAAGCGCAAAGGGGCTGGTTTCCAATTTGATTTTTGGCGACCTGCTGGCAGACGAGGAATACGAGGAATTAAAAAGGCTGCTGGAGAAAGGAAAAGGGCAACAATGAGCGCAGTTTTGAAAATTTTTCTGTCCATGTCTTTTTCCGGCAGCTTGCTTATTCTGGCTCTACTTTTGGGAAAACGGTTTTTGAAAAACAAAATAAGCCGGCAATGGCAGTATTACATTTGGCTGGTTGTTGTTTTGCGGCTGCTGTTCCCGTTCGGACCGGAAGACAGCCTGATGGGAAAGGCATATCAGGCTGTCGATCAGGCAATATCTCAGACTGCTCCTTTACCGCCGCAGCAACAGCCCCCACTAAACGCGCCGGGAAGCAATCTTGCTCCCGCTGTTGGGGCGGAGCAGTACAATGAAACTGTGAATAATCCGGCAGATGATGTAACAACTGCCCACCCGCTTCAAGATATTGGAGTGTTGTTAGTCAATCATATCTGGCTGGTTTGGCTGGCGGCTGCGCTGGGTCTGCTGATACGGAAAATAACAATCTATCAGGGTTTTATGCGGTATATCAGGGCAGGATCAACCCCGATTTCTGACATTGAGCGATTAGACGAACTTTCTATTGTTGCGAAGCAATCAGGTATCAAAAAGCCGGTTGAGTTATGTGTCGATCCGTTGGTTTCCTCCCCGCTGCTGATTGGATTTTTCCATCCATGTATTGTACTGTCAAGCGTAGACATTCCCGAAAAGGATTTTCGGTATATCATATTGCATGAATTGACGCATTACAAACGGAGGGATATATTTTATAAATGGCTAGTACAAATTACCGTCTGTCTGCATTGGTTTAATCCGTTGGTTCATCTTATGTGCCGGGAGATTACCAGGGCCTGTGAGTTTTCCTGTGATGAGGCTGTTCTCACTAAAATGGGGGGCGGCAGCGCACAGGACTATGGACAAACCCTTCTTGACGCGATGGCGGCGGTTGGGAGATACAAGGAAAACTTCGGAACAGTCACTTTGAATGGAAATAAAAAACTATTGAAAGAGAGGATAAGTGCAATAATGAACTTTAAGAAAAAGTCAATGGCGATACGCCTTTTGACGGGGGTGTTAACGCTGTGTGTGATGTTCGGGGCGGCTTTCGTTGGCGTTTATCCCGTTGCCGCAGCGGCTAATTGCACAACAGGCAAGCATCAGGTACCTGTGGATAAAACTCCCGCACAAGGGAATACGGGCACAAGCAACAAGGACTATGCAGCCCAGGCGGAGCGGTACTATGAAGCTGACAGTCTGCCGCTGTTTGAAATCACATTTCCCCGGCTGGATGAAAATACGCAAAAGAAATGGCTTGAAAAGTTCTATGCTGATGGGGAATTTGCATTTTTCTCTGTCGCTGTGCGTTGGCTTGACACAAATTCCGCTCTGTTTACCGGCTTCGCCGAAAAAGCGTATGTTGATGAAGAAATGGCGTTTTTTTCTATCCTGACAGACTGCATGGAAGAAATGGAACTGGAACTTTGGCTGGATCGGGCTTTGGAAGATGGAAACTGGGCATGTCAATCCATGCTCTTTGATAAACTGAACCGGGGAGGGGAATTTGACGAGCTGAAAGAAAGGCAGGAGCAAGAATGGGCCGAAGCGCAGACGGCGGAATACCGGGCTGTGGGCGTTACGATGGACGGTAAGGACTATTACTATGCGGGCCAGCTTGTCAATATCTTTTTGGATATCCGGCCCAACAAGTCCGTTTACACGCTGAATATGAACCCAAAAGGAACTGTCAATATCAAAATAATCCGTGACGCGAATAACAAAATCACAGGCGTTTCCTATATGACCGAGGCGGAAGTGATTGAACTGTTTGGGGATATGGACGAACCGGATGATAACACCGGCATGGAAATCATCCCCGTTGATTTCAAGACCGTTGCGGCAGAAGAAACCATTTTCCTGGGGGAATACACATTGTCCGATGGGGACGAAATTTTGTACGACCTTTCAGCGAAAACGGGAAACAGAATGGTGGTCTTTTTCGCAAAGGATGGGCAGAGCGATGTGTCCTATTGGTCAGTGAATAACCTGCGTCAGCCCGGCGAACCGCTGGAATGTATTGCGGATTTTACCGTCGGGCCTTCGATGGCGGGAACCTATCGGCTGTACCTCCAGGCCCCGGACGGCGCTTTGGGAAATGTAAAAGGCAGCATTTCGATTGTGTCGGCAGACGCATCCTGATAATATTCAACACTTCTGCCAGAACAACGGCATAATCAAAACCGTTGTTTCGGCAGATGGTATCTATGCGTTCGAACGAAATAGCCCTGCGGCGGTTTTGAAATAGTAAATTTCAAGCCGCCGCTTGAACCACTATTATCCCCACCTGACCGAGAATATCACCCTGGAAGTTTCCGATGAAATCGCCGTTGTTCTCTAACGGGGCCGCCTGTGTGACAGCTATAAGCGGCGCAAGCGGGAGCATAACGAGTGTTCCCTGGACGTTGACCCCGGCTTTGAGCCAGAGGTGATGTTCCCGCCTTTGACCCCGGAGGAGATCATTCCGAAGGAGGAAAACTGCTCCGTTCTCTACGCAGCTCTCGACCAACTCCCGCCCATCCAGGCCCGGAGAGTGTACGCTCACTACATTCTGGGCAAGAAGAAGTCTGAGATCGCCAAGGCTGAAAATGTGGTGGAAAGCTCCATTTGCGACAGTATCCGCAGAGGTGTAAAAAATCTTGCGGAAATTTTGAAAAATTTCTACGGATAGGGAGCAAAAAACAGCCCCTAACACGTCTGATAGGTAGGAGACTTATACACCAAGGACAACTACTAGAAAAGGAGTAAACATGACTAAGAAAGATGGCAGTATTATATGTAAGCTGTTGAGTGGTCTGAGCAAAGTTAAAGTTATGGCAGGTGTTATTTTGGCTGTAATAACTTTGACTGCATGTTCACAAGGAAACTCAATGGATATGGAAACAGCAGAAGTTTCAAGGGAAAGTAATGATAATGAGAGTTCAAAGAAAAGTGAAAATAATAAGATAGAAATATCAATGGAAGATGCAATTTCTGTGGGAATGGAAGAAGCGGCAAAATATTATAATGACCTTCAGTTGACGGAAATTCATAGTTATGATAATGATTATAGCTTGGATAATTCGTCTGGGGATGATGGGAAAAGACAATGGTGGTATGTTAATTTTGCAAATGACAATAAAAATTATGTAAGCATTTTAATCGGTGATGGAGAGATTGATATTGTAGAACACTTTGATAATAATGCTAATACTGGATTATTAGATTTATCTGAGATATAACTGCTGAGGAAGCAGTTAAAAAGCTCGTGAAATGGGATTGGCAGGTGGAAATCCGGATAATGGGAGAGATTGGATTTCAGGATACAATTTTAAGATGTCATATGGTTCTTTGGCGGAGTCACCTGATGATATAAGAATATTTCTTGAAGTAATTGGAATTTCTCCAAACGGTAATTTTGCTCATGTAGATTTCGATGCTGCGACCGGAGAATGTGTATTGGCTGAGGAAAAAGTGGAATATAGTAATGGAGATGTTGAATGGGTAAAATTTAATTGACTGTGAATGATAGATAGGGTTATAAAAAAGACTGTTATCGCATTCTCCACATTTTGTCGAAATTTCCTATAGAATAAAATACAATTATGGAGCAGTTATAGCATTACAGAAATCAAGGTGTACCACATTTGAGAATAGAATCTCGATGTGTTACACCTTTTTGAATGAAGATATTAGAGAGAATAGCTGATTGCATGTACTTCCATAATACATATTTTTTGCAAAAACGCTTACAAACTAAAAGCGAGGAAACCACATACGAGGCTGTCAAGTCATCTCAGGCAAAGCTGGATATGCCTTATGTTGACCTCATTTTGCTGCATCAGCCTATGGGAGACTATTTTGCTGCATACCGCGGAATCGAGAAGGCATATAAGGAGGGAATGACGAAGGCTGTGGGTGCGGCAAACTTCCGCTGCGCTTGAGTGCGCGCTTGCGAAAATCGTGGAGACAGAGCATTTACATGCCGTGGTCGGAACGGTCGTAAATGTCAGCGTGGATGAAGAGGAAAGAATAAAATATTCATGATTCAGAAAAATCAATGACTGTAAAATCGTCGGAAAGGAATATTGAGGATGAAGAACGGAAAGAGATTCGGGGCAATTCTGATAAGTATGCTTCTTGTATTACAGGTTGTGAGCTGCGGGAATGAGGGATCGCCGGCAGACAGCGGCGGAACACAGGCTGATCATACGGTATCGGTATCCGATGAAACAGGACAGGGTAATGCTTCTGAAAGCGAAGAACAGCTAAAGCCGCAGGTGATGTGGCTGACTGGCTCAGTACTTTGCGGCAGTTTTTTTAGAACAAATGATGCCTGATAGGCATTTCTTAGAATGCAGAATGAGTATTAGACATTTGATCAAGATTGTTTTACAATATGATGGAGGATAGCGTGTAAAAGCGCACAGACAGAAGCAGAAAAAAGAAAATTAAAATAAAAAGAAAAGGAGACATAATGATGAAGGTGAATGACGAGAAAGAATTTGATAAACAGAATGTATTTGGCTTGGGGCAGGAAAATACGGGATTTTCACAGTATTTCATTGGTAATTCCTACCTAAACCCGCTCACAAATCCGAAGGAAACGGCAGTGTTTCTCGCAAACGTAACGTTTGAGCCGGGCTGTCGCAACAACTGGCATATCCATCATGCAAAGAGCGGCGGCGGACAGCTTTTGATCTGCACGGCGGGCAGCGGCTGGTATCAGGAGGAAGGAAAAGAGCCGGTCAGTCTTGAGCCGGGGATGGTCATTACGATTCCGGCGGAAGTAAAGCACTGGCACGGTGCAAAGGCGGACAGTTGGTTTTCCCATATCGCGGTGGAAGTTCCGGGTGAGGAGACCAGGAATGAGTGGTGTGAGCCGGTGGAGGACGAGGCGTATGGTGCGCTGTCCGGTGTTTGAGAGAGGAGCGGTAAAAGAACATGAATATTTTGGTCATTGAGAGCAGTCCACACAAAAATGGTTCGTCGAATCTGCTGGCGGAGCACTTTATATACGGGGCGCGGAGGAAGCAGGGCATAAGGCGACGGTTTTTGACGCCGCGCGCGCCAATCTTCATCCCTGCTTTGCCTGTGACGGCTGCGGGATGTCGGGGCAATGCTGCCAAAAAGACGATATGGCAGGGCTGCGGGAACAGATAATGGAAACTGATATGATGGTATTGGTGACGCCGTTATATTATTTTGGAATGTCAGCTCAGTTAAAGACCGTCATTGACCGGTTTTACAGTTTTAACGGGATATTGATGGAAAGAAACCTGAAAACAGCGTTGATCGTAGCGGCGTGGGACAATCAGGACTGGACCATGAAGGATATCAAGTCTCATTATGAAACGCTGTGCCGGTACCTGAATTTTCAGGATCAGGGACAGATTTTGGGTATCGGTTGCGGTACGGTTTCCATGACAAGAGTACTTGGCAGGGTCATGCCGTTTTTATATGCAGCCAACGAAATATTGACTGCGCGGGGCATTAAGCTTCCGCTTCCTGCGCAGGCGCGGACGGCTCCGGGGGACAGACTGGAGAAAGGGGCTGAGGTACAGGCGGAGATTTTTGGAGCGCATATGAGAGAAGCCTGGAAAGCAGGGCATATCAACCGGTGGCTGGCAGCGAACTGTTTCGGCGATTATTACACGAGGGGCGGTCTGGATCTAAAACAGCGTGAACTGATCACATTCTGTTTTCTGGCGGCGCAGGGCGGCTGCGAACCGCAGCTTACCGCTCATGCAAAAGGAAACATGAACCTTGGAAATGACAAAGATTTCCTGATCAGGGTCGTATCGCAGTGTCTGCCTTATATCGGGTATCCGCGCAGCTTAAATGCGATCAACTGTGTCAACAAAGCGGCGGAATCATAAAGATTCGGAAAGTGGCAGGCATGAAAGCAAAGACAAAAATAAAGTGGATATTTTTGACCTATCTGTTTTTGCGCAGTGAATTTGTCTTTTTAGATTATGAGGAATCAAGGCTGTTGTTCTTTTTTGATGAGCTTGCGCTGATGGGGCTTTGTATTTTTATCGCGCATTACGGTGCAAAGCTGATCAGATGACGTAAAATGGCGGGGAATAAGGATGAAACATAAATGTTTCCATGTGCCAATAAGCTTCAAAATTTTATTTTAGAATTTGTTTGAAAAAAGAGTTGACAAACGGATAAATCAGATTAGAATAGGGTTAGTATCTGTTTTGAAACGCGGATAACGGCTTATACAATCGGGTATGGCTGCACGGACAGGAAGGAGGTAACCGTATGTTTCGGAGTTTGACAGAAAATGAGAATGCGTCAGCGCATTTGAGTATTCGTTTTCATGAACTGAAAAATGACAAGGATATGATTACCTCTGCCGGAACGATCTGATCAGTTATACGGCGCGGTTGAAATGATAAGAGTGATCTGTATCATTTCATGATTCATGCATGAGGCTTCTATGCCTATGTATGGGGCGCGAATCGGAGAAGGCTTTGGTAATCGTGGATTATCATAGCCTGTTTTATTTATATGGCAATCGATATTTTGCGGATGGGAGATTTCCTGAAAGAAGTTTTCCGGAATGGGGATTTTCTGAGTCAGGTTTTTCCGATTGGGACTTCCAAAACGGAGATTCCATCGCATCGGCAAATTGTCTGAAGCCATGATCAGGAGCCGTTCGCGCGATGGGAAAGTCTTTTAGGAAGAATATCGCATACGGCGGTATTCTTTTTTGTTTGCAGCCCATGCAGGGAAGTATGGGCAGAGGAATTTTGACTTGAGAGGGGCATCAAAAGGTTATGCAGAAATTGAGAAGTTATTTATGGAGGCACAGAAGACCCTATTTCATGGCGGTCGTGTCTTTGGTGATAGCGGTCGTATTGGATCTGCTTTCTCCGCTAGTGACAAAAAGCATCGTGGATGATGTGATCGTCGGCGGCAATATGGCGAAATTAAAATATATGCTTTTGGCGTTTTTGGGTATCGGCATCGGCAGATGTATTTTTCAGTATGTAAAAGAATATTTATGCGATCTGACCGGCTCCAAAGTGGCGCTGGAAGTCAGGCGGGATGTATTTTCCCATGTGCAGGGTTTGAGCGCGGAGTTTTTTGACCGTACCGGAACGGGCGAACTGATGGCGCGCGTCAAAGATGATGTGGACCGCATCTGGGACGGCGCGTCCTATGTCGGCATGCTCATTGCGGAAGTGGCGTTACATACGGGTATCGTGCTGTTCTGCATGTACCGGCTGAACTGGAAACTTGCGGTCGTGCCGACACTGGCGATGATCGCATGCGGTGTCATCGCGATCGTGATGGAGAGGAAGCTGGACGCGGTCTATGAGGAGATCAGCGAGGAGAATGCGGCGCTGAATACCGTTGCGGAAGAAAACTTGGCCGGCGTGCGGACCGTGAAAGCGTTTGCAAGGGAAAAGCATGAAATCGGGAAATTTTTGAAGCATAATAACCGCTATTATGAACTGAATATGAAGCAGTCGAGAGTATTTGTGCGCTATTATCCGTATTTCAGTGTGGTTGCGAAGGTGCTGCCGCTTGTCACGGTGCTGCTTGGCGGTTATGAAGTGATCTATTCGGGTTTCTCACTCGGAGAGCTGAGCGCATTCGTGCAGTATTCCAACAATATCGTATGGCCGATGGAGATGCTCGGATGGCTGACGAATAGTATTTCTTCCGCGTTTGCATCGAACCGCAAGCTGCGGAAGCTCTGTGCGGAGAAGCCGGTCATCGTGGAAAAAGAAGATCCGGTCGTGCTCGATCAGGTGCGCGGAAAAATCGAATTTGACCATGTTTCGTTCCATAAAGCGGACGGATATGAGATCTTAAAGGATATTACATTTACAGTTGAGGCAGGGCAGACGATCGGTATCATGGGCGCGACCGGAGCCGGAAAAAGTTCGATCGTATATTTGCTGCAGCGTCTTTATGATGCGACGGATGGCTGTGTGCGCGTGGACGGTGTGGACGTGAAGGATATGACCTTAAAGCAGCTGCGCAGTAATATCTCGATCGTCATGCAGGATGTCTTTTTGTTTTCCGATACGATCAGCGAGAACGTGCGGCTTGGGAAACACGATCTGACGGATTATGAGACGATCCGCAAAGCATCCCATGACGCGCAGGCAGGCAGTTTTATCGAGCGCATGGACAATCAGTATGAGACGGTCATCGGTGAGCGCGGCGTCGGCTTGTCGGGCGGGCAGAAGCAGCGCATCAGCATCGCGCGTGCGCTTGCCAAAAAAGAACCGATCCTTGTTCTGGATGATTCCACATCGGCGCTGGATACAGAGACGGAGCGCGCGATCGAACAGACGCTGCTCACGCTCCCGAATACGACGAAGATCATCATTGCGCACCGCATCAGCGCCGTGCGCGAGGCTGACATGATCCTTGTGATGAAGGACGGTGCGATCGCAGAACGCGGTACGCATGACGAGCTGCTTCGGAAACGGGGACTTTACTATGAGACTTACTGCGTGCAGCATGAAGCGCTGCCGGAGGATGGCGTGACAAAGAACGGCGCAGTTGTGACCCCTGCGGAGAGCGCGGGAGGGGACAATGGAGCGTTATCTGTGTCTGACACTGTGATGCAGGATGGAGAGGAGGCGTAAGCATGGCGGTCAATTCCTATAAAAGCGATGAACAGAGCGTGGAAAAAAGCAAGCGCGAGACGCTTGCACGCCTGTTTCGTTATTTATTTCAATATAAGTTACAGATTATCGGCGTATTGCTGCTGATGGGCTACTGCGTGGCGGTTTCCCTGATCAATCCGCTGATCATAGAACGTGCGATCGACACGCATATCCGTGGAAACGATTATCCGGGACTGGTAAAGCTGATGATCGCGGCGCTTGTGATCAACGTGTTGGTCGTGTTTGCGGTCAAGCTCAGAATGTATGTGATGGCAAAAGTATGTAATAAGATTCTTCTGACCATTCGCCAGGAATTATATACGCATATCCAGACATTGGATTTTCAGTTTTTCGATTCCAGACCGACCGGAAAAATATTGAGCAGGATCATCGGAGACATCAACTCCTTAAAGGACGTCTTAAACAACTGTGTGACGACGCTGATTCCCGATTTCCTGACGGTCATTGCGGTTGTGGTCATAATGTTCGCGAAGAATCCGCTGCTTGCGGCGGCGTCGCTCCTCAGTACGCCGTTTATGGCGATCGGGACCGTGCTGATTGAAGTGAAAGCGCATCCGCGCTGGCAGGCGTTCCGCAAGAAATCCTCGAACTTAAATGCGTTCATTCATGAGGATATGTCGGGCATGCGCGTGATTCAGAGCTTTACGGCGGAGGAAGAGACGAACAGGACGTTTGACTCCCTCGTGCATGAACACCGCAATTCGTTTAAGAGCGCGGTCCGCATCAGCGATGCGTTCGGTTCCGTCATTGATTTTACATGGGGACTTGGCTGCATCTGCCTGTATTTTACCGGAATTGTGATCCTGGGCGTGGATAAGGTGACGCTTGGTACCTTCCTTGCATTCGGAACCTATATCAACATGTTCTGGCAGCCGATCAATAATCTGAGCAGTTTTTATAATCAGATCGTGACGAATATTGCGGGCGCCGAGCGTATTTTTGAAGTGCTTGACACCGAACCGGAGATCACGGATGCCGCAAATGTCGGTGAGATCGGAGAGATTCACGGGACCGTCGATTTCGAGCATGTTTCTTTTTCTTATGACGGGGAACATAAAGTACTCGACGACGTGAGCTTTCATATCAAGCCTGGGGAGACAATCGCGCTCGTGGGCCCGACCGGAGCCGGAAAGACAACGATCGTGAACCTGATCAGTCGTTTTTATGATGTGCAGGGCGGAATTGTCCGCATTGACGGACAGGATGTAAAAACGGTGTCGATCGAAAGCCTGCGCAGGCAGATGGGCATTATGACGCAGGATCAGTTTTTATTTTCGGGAACAATCAAAGAAAATATCCGATACGGCAAACTGGATGCGACGGACGAGGAGATCGAGGCGGCGGCAAAGGCGGTCAACGCGCATGAATTTATCATGCGTCTGCCGAAGGGGTATGACACCGAACTTTCCGAGCGCGGCGGCGGACTTTCGATTGGGCAGCGTCAGCTTCTTGCATTCGCGCGCACGATGGTGTCGATGCCGAAAATACTCATTCTTGACGAGGCGACGTCGAGCATTGATACGCAGACGGAAGTATTGGTACAGCAGGGCATTGAGCAGCTCCTTGCCGGAAGAACGAGCTTCGTGATCGCACACCGTTTATCGACGATCAAAAAGGCGGACCGCATTTTTGTGATCGACGACGGGCGTATTATTGAGGAAGGCAGCGCGGCAGAGCTGATCGCTAAGAAAGGCGCGTATTACAATCTGTATATGGCGTCGCTGCGGTAGGGGGATCATCTTTGCGACGTTGATTTGTAACTGATTATTTATAAGATCCGAAATGGAGTTGTTATGAAAACTTTGATATTGAATGGTTCTCCAAGAATAAATGGTGATACAAGCAGTCTTATTAAGAAATTTACTGAAAAAAAGATAGATGAATATAAAATTGTTGATGCATATAGATGTAATATTTCGGCTTGCCTTGATTGTCGGAACTGCTGGAAAAATAATGGCTGCTCAATAAATGATGAAATGCAGGAAATATATAAATACATACAGGAATGCGATAACATTTTAATTGCTTCACCGCTCTATTTTTCGGAGTTGACTGGAAAATTATTAGATGTTGGGAGCAGACTTCAAACATATTTTTGCGCTAGATTTTTTAGGAATGAAGAACCTATTGCAAAATCTAAGAAAGGAGCAGTTATATTAGTTGGGGGTGGTGACGGTCATATAGACAAAGCATACAGTACAGCATGTACGCTTTTACATCATATGAACTGCAGTAACATTCATGAAGTTGTATATAGCCATAACACTAATACAAGACCTGCAATAAATGACAAAAACACACTTATGGGATTAAATAGTATATATGATTTTTTTATGAATAACGAATAAGCCAAGTTGTTTTTTACAGAGTGGATTCAATCAAGAAGGATAAACTTATGAAAGTAGAAGATTATAAAATGCGTATTTTATTTGAAATGGACAAAAAAGATTATGTTCCTAACGGAAGCGTTTTTAGCAGACCTTCTGCAAGGGCTGTCATCATTAAGGATGGAAAAATAGCAATGGTATATAGTAAGAAATATAATTATTACAAATTTCCGGGTGGAGGCATAGAAGCTGATGAATGTATCGAAGATGCATTAATAAGAGAAGTATTAGAGGAAACGGGGTTATGTGTTATTAGAGATTCCATTCAGGAATATGGGCAGGTTCATCGCATTCAGAAAGGTACAAAAGAGGATATTTTTATACAGGATAATTATTATTTCCTGTGTAGCGTGAAAAAGGATATAGAACAACAAAATTTGGACAAGTATGAAGCGGACGAAGGATTTACACTTGAATTCCTGAAGCCTCAGCTTGCGATAGATGTAAACAGGAAAACGATACTGGATGATTTCACTCAGGTAATGTTGGAACGAGAGGCACTTGTATTAGAATTACTGATACAAGAGGGATATTTTGAATGTGGAGATAAATTGTATGAAAATACCTAAAATGGTATTGTTTGATTATGGTCAGACACTTATTGCAGAACAGAAATTTGACGGCGTAAAGGGAACAGATGCTGTCTTACAGTATGCTACGAGAAATAAGTATCATTTGTCGGCAGAGCAGGTGCAAGCTAAAGCAAATGAAATCAATCGGGAATTCGGGAGATTTGATCCTGAAAAAAGACACTTATTTCAGATAGAGATACCCAATACTATGTTTACACCTTACCTTTATGAATCGCAGGGAATAGAGATTGCATTAAGCAACTCCGAAATTGATACCATATTCTGGAATGCCGCTGCTCCGGGAATGCCTACAGAGGGTATCAAAGATTTTTTGGGATATTTGAAAAACAAAGGTATCCGCACAGGCGTAATCAGCAATATTTCTTATGCTTCTTCTGTGGTTGCAGAACGTATCAACAGACTGCTTCCGGAAAATGCTTTTGAATTTATCATTACCTCAAGCAATTATATCTTCCGCAAGCCAAACAAAAGAATATTTGATTTGGCTTTGGAAAAAGCCGGATTAGAGCCGGATGAAGTCTGGTATATCGGAGACCGGTATGAATGCGATGTAAAAGGCGCCTTGAATGCCGGTCTGCTGCCGGTATGGTACATAGGGGCGATTGATCTGCCTTACACAGAAGATACAAATATCTTGACGGTAAAGACTTGGAATGAAATAGAGCGGTACATGGAGGGATAGCGTGTGCAGAATGTTACCGCCTATGAAGAAATCATGTTGGAGGCAGGATTAAACCGTTTTATTATGTCGGTTAAGCAATGGGTATCCTGTACAAATTCACTTGCGTATTCAAACGGTTCATCTATTGCCAGAGCATTTAAGGCACATTCAGAGCAGGGAGTGGTTTTCAATCCTTCTTCTGTTTTTTGCAGTCTATCTATCTGTCCTCTTTTCATTTTTTTGAAAGCATTTCAATCAGTTCATAATTCCCATATGTTTTGTGTTATAATGTTTTATGTGATTTTGTTTCCTTAAAAATCATCAAATCACAATCGGGATTATAGGAGGACAATGACAAAGATGACCGAAAGAGAAAAAATGCTGGCGGGAGAATTGTATGATCCCTCCGATCCAGAACTAAATGCGCTGTTGGTGAAAGCCCGTAAACTGGCCCGGAGATACAACCAAATTGATGAGGATGAGCAAGAAAAGCGAGAGGCTATCCTGCATGAACTACTTCCGAACACGAAGAACCTGCCCGGTTTGCAGGCTCCCATTTATTTTGACTATGGATGCAACACCACATTCGGAAAATTTAGCGGTGCCAACTTTGGCTTTACCTGTCTTGACGTATGCCCGGTGTACATCGGTGATAACGTGATGATCGGACCCAATGTTACCCTCGCTACGCCGATGCACCCGCTCCTGCCCGCGGAGAGAAATGTGCGGCAAAGACCAGATGGCAGCTATTATAATCTGGAGTATGCCAGATTAGGATTGAGGATAACTGCTGGCTGGCGCCCAATGTAGTGGTCTGTGGCGGTGTAACCATCGGTGAGGGTTCCGTGATAGGTGCTGGCAGTGTAGTAACAAGGAATATTCCGCCTCACAGTCTGGCTGTTGGTAACCCTTGCCGGGTAATTCGCAAATTAACAGAAGCCGACAGGATGCAAAGATAAATTCTCGTTTATCGCAGGCAGATAGAAAGGAATCATCATATGACAAAAAAGAAAGACTCAGAGATAACAATACGTTCGAGTGCCGCTGAATACCTTACCTTTGTGGCTGCCACGGGGGATACTGAAAGCAGTTATGAGATGCGCTATGAGAACGAAAACATTTGGCTGACACAAAAAATGATGTCGGCTCTCTACGATGTTTCAGTGGCCGCTATATCTCAGCATATTAAGCGCGTTTATGATGATGGAGAACTGACACCGGAGGCAACTATTAAGAAATACTTAACAGTTCAAACCGAAGGAAGCCGCCAAATTTCACGCAATCTAGATCACTATAATCTTCAGATGATTATCGCTGTGGGGTTCAAGGTAAATAACCAGCGGGCTGTTCAGTTCAGAAAGTGGGCGGGGCAAATCGTGAAAGAACACACGATCCAAGGTTGGACAATGGACAGGGAGCGTCTGAAAAACGGGCATATGTTCACGGATGAATATTTTGACCGTCAGTTACAGTATATCCGAGAAATTCGCCTGTCAGAGCGAAAATTCTATCAAAAAGTCACTGACTTGTATGCGACAGCGTTTGACTATGATAAGGACGCTAAGACCACACGACTGTTCTTCCAAACCGTTCAGAATAAAATGCACTTTGCTGTTCATCGACATACTGCCGCAGAACTTATAGTAGAGAGAGCAGACGCTCAAAAAGAGCATATGGGGTTGATGACTTGGGGAAACTCCCCGGATGGAAAAATCATCAAGGCGGATGTTACAATCGCAAAGAACTATTTAAGCGAACAGGAAATGTCCTATTTGGAGAGGATTGTGACCCTTTATTTGGACTATGCTGAGCTTCAGGCAGAACGGCATATCCCAATGAGCATGGAGGACTGGGCAAAACGTTTGGATGGATTCCTCGAATTTAACGGAAATGAATTGTTGACAGACGCGGGGAAAATCAGTGCAGAACAGGCGAAGCTTCATGCGGAGACAGAATTTGAAAAGTATAGAATTATTCAGGACAAACTCTTTATGTCCGACTTTGACCGCTATATGTTGGAATTGAGCGAAGCGGCAAGCAATGCGAATTCAACGCACCAGTAGTCATCTAGATAATTCCATCTCTCACCAACGGCAAGAGTAAAACCAAAGGAACTGCCGTTGATATCGTTCTCTGGAAATACCACTATAGAAGGAGAAACGACATGAAGCAGGAACTAATGATGACGGTAATGCAACAGATGCTGCCCTACCTCGACAACGCCCAGTTGAAACGCTTCAGCGACTTCTTGGACATCAGCGAATAGATACAACCTTGCAGTATGCAATGGTCAAACAGAGCAACGTGAAAACGGCTCATAGGAAATACAGTGCTGTCCCTACATTAAATAGGAATTTAGTGGTGCGTTAATTGGTCATTGAAGAAAAATGCAACAGTTGTTTTTATTGTATCTTAAGTTATTTATGGATTTACAAGTATATCATATATTTCATAAAGACTATAATAGAGAAATGAGGGGTGCTCAAAGAAATTGAAAACTCAAATATTATCTGATTTGCAGGAGAAATGGCTCGTCGCTAAATTAGGCGAGAATGATAGTCGAAAAAAGCTGCATCTGTTGCATACATACCAAGAGATATGGGAACTTCATAAAATGGAGCTTGTACAATCGATATCACATAACAATTTGATCTTCTATGCGGTTTCGGAAAAATACGGAGATGTTATATTTAAAATTCTATTGAATAATGGATTTGATAAAGAAATCTCGGCGTTAAGGTCGTTTCAGGGAAGTAAATTTGTATCACTTTATGAATACTCTTTGGTAGATAAGATATATCTGATGGAACGGATTACTCCAGGGACTACTCTTTTCGAGGGAACAACCCGTAATAAAAGAATAGAAATCCTCTCGGATATTTTTAACGAGTTACATCCTGAACTGCCTGAAAATCATATGTTCCCTACTTATTTTGACTGGTTCAAAAGTGGCGAGGTTGGAACAAGAAACAGGAAAGATTGCGACAGTATTCGTTCTTACCTTGAAAAAGCAGAAAAAACCATTTTTCATATCAATGAAAACTATCCACATAGATTACTTCTGCATGGTGACTTACATCATGAAAATATACTGAAAAATGGTACGGAAGAGTATAAAGTCATCGACCCTAAAGGAGTAGTTGGTAATCCTGTGTTCGATTTATCGAGATTTATTCTTGATGAATTTAGAGATGATTTAACCTCGGAGTCTAAAAGCAATGTTATAGATTTCGTACAAGCAGTCGGTGACAGCGTAAAGATCCCATGTGACACATTACTTCAGTGCTTATTTATTGAAACTGTGATTTGGCTTTTCCGTGAAGAATTATCGCAAGGTGCAAGTTTGAAAGAATGTGAGGGCTTAATTGCTAATATGAAAATAGCAAACGAACTAAGTGCTACATAGAATGACAAATTCCAGTTTATTGGGGAGTTGAAAATCCCTGACGGTACGGAAGGGCGCACTTCTATACATGGTCTGAGCCCCTTGTACGGAGCGCAGCGGCTATCCCGACTCACCTGTTGAAAGGGTGCAGACGCTTCGCATCCGCACCCTTTCAACAGGTATTATGTCCGAACCTTTTGGATTAACGCTTTGGCTTCATCCTTCTTCAGTACCTTGCCATAGGACACCACTTTCCCGTCTACCACCAGCGCCGGAGTAGTCATGACCCCGGCGGCGGTCTTTGCTGCTTCTGCCTGTGCCATTGTTTCCGGGGTACAGTTGCCGCCACAGCAGCAGGATTTTGTTTCTTCTTTCTTCTTACTGAACAGTCCCATAATTGATTCCACCTAAAAATTTATATCAGCAAAAATTGGAATGCATTGAACAGATAGCTGTTGTGGCCCTGGTGCAGAAAATCGGCAACACCACCTATGAGGTGTCGTTCCATTTCAGCACTACCGGCAGGGAAACCATGAGCGACAAAATCAACCGCCTTATCCGCCATGAACTGGATGCATCCTGACTTTTTCATTTTTTCCGCCCTACAGACTTTTTCATTTTTTCTGCACTACCTCCTTGACAAACCGAGCGAAAATCTTCTGTCCGTGCATAGAAATCAACTGCCTGCGGCATACCGCCGACAATCAGATATTGCCTGAAATAGTCCATTGCTTTTCGGTGAAGCGCCTGCCCCACAGGTTTTTTTCGCTCAAAACAGTCATGCACAAGGGGGATAAGCGTTTCGTTTCCCAGCGTCCAAAGGAACTCTTCAAAATCCATAGGGTACATGTTTGATGGCGTTCTTCGGAAGGAATTACGATATCCTTTACGTTTTTGCGGATGGACATCAGGGAGCCTGCTTCCATATAATCATATCTGCCGTCCATGACCAGATATTTGAGGGTGGCTCTGGTTTTTGGAAACATCTGTACTTCATCGAAAATAATCAGAGAATCTCCCTGATAGAGCTTTTGGTTGTAGTATGCCGACAGATACATAAACAGATGGTCTAAATCGTCCAGATAGTTTATAAACAGATCTGTGACTTCACTGCCGACGCGGTTAAAGTCAATGAGTATATAGGATTTGTAGTTTTCTTTTGCAAATTGCTCAGCAATGTAACTTATGCCGACTTCAGATCGCGGCTTCCATGGCGCAGTTGATGGTGGACGGGGAGATATGCTGAATTTTCGGATGTGTTTGCCGGTCAGCTGGAGGCAGAGGTCGGTAAATTCAAATTGTGATCACGACATGGCAAGGGTGCTTTGTCTAATTATAGTTTTAGTTCTTTGCCGGAGCAGAATTTTCGAAAAGCTTCGATTGCTTCGGCGGAGGTTTCGAGTTATAATCGACTATAGGGAGTACAAACTGGGGCTTGGGCGGATGAATATCGGAACGCAAACGGCCTTAGCAGGACAGCCGGCGAATGGCAGAAACAAGGCTGGGAACAAGGATAAACGGGAGAAACGCAATGGGATCCAATCTCACGACCTTATGCTATATTGAGCGGGGAGACGAATACTTGATGCTTCACCGCATAAAAAAAGAAAACGATGTGAATCGTGACAAATGGATCGGTGTGGGCGGGCATTTTGAGAAAGGCGAGAGCCCTGAAGACTGTCTGCTCAGAGAAGTATATGAAGAGACCGGGCTGACACTGAAAAGCTGGCGTTTCCGCGGTATCGTGACTTTCTGCTTTACACCGGAGACAGAAAAACCAACAGATGCATACCAGCCCTTATGCGAATATATGCATTTATATACGGCGTCAGATTATGAGGGCAAGCTCACACCCTGTGATGAGGGGGAGCTTGTCTGGGTCAGAAAAGATGATGTATTGCGGCTGCCGCTTTGGGAGGGCGACCGCATTTTTCTGAGACTGCTCCGCGGGCAGAACAGCTTTTTTTCGCTAAAATTAAGCTATAGGGGAGACTGCCTTACTGAGGCAGTTCTGGATGGTATACATCTGCAGCTTCCATATCATGAGCAGACAGCTGTATGAAATGATCTGAGGAAATGCTGATATCATCAGCGTTTTCCTTGGAGTAATAAAAGGGGGACCGGAAATGAGCAGAAAGCAGCCGGAAGAGCCGGGCATAAGCGGAGAAAGACGCCTGAATATTGGTTTGGTGGTCGCGAATGTGGAGGATGATTTTTCCAACAAGATCTGCAAAGGCGCCATGCGCGCGGCTGAGATGACGGAGGCGAATTTGTTTATTTTCCCTGCCAAATACTTAGACCGCAGGGAGGACGAGATCGCGGATGTCAAACAGGCATATGAGTACCAGTATAATGCGCTGATCGATTATGCAAATGCGTCAACGATCGATATGATCCTAATCTGCTTAAGCAGTATCGGATATCTTTCGGGTAAAGAGCGCTGCGATGAAGTGCTGTCCCGTTTCAGGGAGATTCCGGTCATGCTGATCGCGCAGGCGAAAGAAGGCTACTCATCCATTATCTATGATAATCGGTCGGGTCTGGCGGATGCCGTGCGCTATCTGATCCGTGATAAAAAAAGAACGCGCATCGGTATGCTCACGGGAAGCCGCAACAATATGGACGCTAATGAGCGTCTTGAGATTTACCGCGATGTGCTTAAGGAAGAAGGCATTCCATACGATGAACGGCTGGTCTGCTATACGAATTATTCCGCTGCCTGCGAGAAAGCTGTTGATGCATTTTTGGAGGAACATCCAGATGTTGAGGCATTAGTCTGTGCCAATGATGCGATCGCGCAGGGTGTTTATAAAGTGTTAAAGCGCAGAAAACGTGTGATCGGTCAGGATATCCTAGTGACCGGATTTGACGATATCGACGATGCCGTCCGCATGGAACCGCAGCTTGCGACCGTGCGTGCGGATGCGGAAATTTTAGGGCACCGTGCGCTTATGGAAGCGTACAGGATGCTGACGGAAAAGAGCCAAGGCACGGGGAAACTGCAGTCTGAACAGTTTACGGTAAAAACCAGTTTTATTCTGCGGGAATCCGCAAGCGGTGAAATGGAACTTGCCAATGTAAACAGGGAGTATCTGTATGAATACCGTCAAAGACTGAAAATGATGCTGGATATGAATCACAGCTTAAATATTGTCAACCGCGATACGCTGATGTTTGGCGCGGATAATGTACGTGATTATGCCAAAATTCTGGATGTATTTAACACATCGGTCATTCATGATTATTACTTATATTTGTTCAAGTCGCCGCGCACCTATCTTCCGGGGAAGCGGTTCAAAACGCCGGAGGAGATTTATCTGCGGGCCTACAGAAACGGAGATGAGGTCAAGGAGCTTCTGCGCATCGACCAACGGATCAAATTCAGGCAGATGTACGAAAATCCCTATCTGCCAAAGGAACGCAAGACGTATATTCTGATCGATATTTATTCCCGTGAGCAGCAATACGGCGTGATGATGTGCGATCTGCCGTACGAATATCTGCACTATTTGGAAGCACTGTGCTATCAGATCAGCATTGCGGTGAAGATGAAGGAGCTGTTTTCGGTACAGGAAGAGCTGCTTGCGGAAAAAGAAGATATGCTGCGCAAACTGGAGCAGGAGAATCTCATGCTTGATCATATTTCTAATAAGGATGAGCTGACCGGTATCTTAAACCGCCGCGGTTTTTTTGCAAAAGCGGGAAAGCTGCTCGGGCAAAAAGAGTCCGACGGGAAGCGCGTGGCGGCTGTCTATGCGGATCTGAATTACTTAAAGCAGATCAACGACAGGTTTGGCCATGAAGAGGGAGATTTTTCACTGAAAAACTGCGCGGCAGCGCTGGAAGCTGCACTTGGCAGCCGCGGGGTCGTCGGGCGTATCGGCGGCGACGAGTTTGCGGGCATTCTCGTTTTGGAAGAGGGGGAATCGGCGGAGGATATCCGCGTTCGCATGAGGGCGTACCTGGACGGAGTCAATGAAAGCGCGGGGAAACGATATCCGGTCATGGCGTCGCTCGGCATCATGGAACAGCGGATTACCGGGGAACTTTCGCTCAAAGAACTTTTGGAGCGTTCGGACGATCTTTTATATGAAGAAAAAAAGAAAAAAGGTCCGTTTATTGTGAGGGAAAACGAATAATGAATGGGCAAGTCAAAAGAGAAGATGCAAAAACAGCAGATGGCTGAACAAGATATATGCCCTGCTCCTGCCGGCGGCATATGCACTTTTTTGTCGTGCGTTAAAGAAGGTGCGTAAAAAGAAAGATAAAAATTGCTTGACAGCATATGGCCAATATGGTAAAGTAATTAACTGTGTGAGGAATCGCACGGTAAAAACAAGCAGAGTATCCGCTCTCACCCTGTGGCATCAGGCTTAACAGGCGTTCATGATTTCTTTTTCATACGGTCGCTTTCCAAACGGAAGCCCGGCAGGCAGGAAACGTTTTATGTTGTCTGGCGGAAGAAGAGCTGTTTCGGGCAAGGTCGTATCAGAGAAGATGTATGGGTGGATAGCGATGCTGTTCACCTTTTTTATTTACTAAAAACTGTTTCTTATGATGGAGGACAAAACAATTAGCGAACTATTTATTAACGAACAGATCAGGGACAAGGAAGTACGGGTGATTGGTGTAGACGGCGAGCAGCTTGGCATTATGCCGACGAGAGAGGCGCTTAAGCTTGCAGAGGAGGCAGAGCTTGATCTTGTAAAAATTGCGCCTACGGCAAAGCCGCCTGTTTGTAAGATCGTTGATTATGGAAAGTACCGTTATGAACTGGCGAGAAAAGAGAAGGAAGCCAAAAAGAAGCAGAAGATCGTCGAGATCAAAGAGATCCGCCTCTCCCCGAATATTGACACGAATGATTTGAACACAAAGATCAATGCAGCAAGAAAATTCCTTGAAAAAGGAAATAAAGTGAAGGTGACGCTGCGTTTCCGCGGGCGTGAGATGGCACACATGAATACGAGCAAGCATATTTTGGACGACTTTGCACAAAGTCTCTCGGATATTGCGGCCGTAGAGAAGCCGGCGAAGGTAGAAGGCCGGTCCATGGCAATGTTTTTAACTGAGAAGCGCTGATATCGTGTAAGGTTAAAATAGAGTAAGACAAATAGGAGGAAGATCAAGATGCCAAAAATGAAATCTAAAAAAGCAGCTGCAAAACGTTTTAAGCTGACAGGAAGCGGAAAATTAAAGAGAAGCAAGGCTTACAAGCAGCATATTTTGACAAAGAAATCTGCCAAGACCAAGAGAAACTTAAGAAAACCTGCTGTGACCGATGCTACTAATGTAAAGACTATGAAGAAAATTTTACCGTATTTATAAGTCATAAGGAGGAAGAAGAACATGGCAAGAATTAAGGGCGGCATGAACGCCAAGAAAAAGCACAATAGAGTATTGAAGCTTGCGAAGGGTTACAGGGGTGCACGCTCCAAACAGTACCGTATCGCAAAGCAGTCTGTCATGAGAGCTCTGGCAACTTCTTATGCAGGACGGAAACAGAAAAAGCGTCAGTTCAGACAGCTGTGGATCGCACGTATCAATGCGGCGGCAAGAATGAATGGCATTTCCTACAGCAAATTTATGTTTGGCTTAAAGAAGGCTGGCGTCGATATGAACCGTAAGATGCTTGCCGAGCTGGCAGTCAATGATGCAAAGGGCTTTACGTCACTTGCGGAGCTTGCTAAGGCAAATATATAGTAGCGAAAAAACGGCTAGTCGCAATGTTCGGCTGTGCCGTTTTTTGCTTTTTGTATCAGATATTTTTGATTTGTGCCGGAGCCACAAATTGGAATCGCAGGGCAGAATCTGATATTCGGCTTACGTGCCCGCGCAAATATGCTCCGACATTGGAGGATTCATATGAAAATGCAGCAATATCGGTTTGAGACATTACAATTGCATGTCGGACAGGAGCAGGCGGACCCGGCGACAGATGCGCGTGCTGTGCCTATTTATCAGACGACGTCTTATGTATTTCATGATTCGGCGCATGCGGAGGCACGCTTCGGACTGGCGGATGCAGGAAATATTTATGGGCGTCTGACCAATTCGACGCAGGAAGTTTTGGAAAAGCGGATCGCCGCGCTGGAGGGCGGTGTTGCGGCACTCGCACTTGCGAGCGGCGCGGCGGCGATCACCTATACCATACAGGCGCTTGCACAGGCGGGGGATCATATCGTATCGCAGAAGACAATTTATGGCGGTACCTATAATCTGTTCGCCCATACGCTGCCGCAGTACGGCATTGAGACGACGTTCGTGAATGTGCATGACTTAGCGGAAGTCGAGGCGGCGGTCAGGGAGAATACGAAGGCGGTCTATCTGGAGACGCTCGGCAATCCGAACAGCGATATTCCGGATATTGATGCCATTGCTGAAATCGCACACCGACATGGGATACCCGTTGTGATCGACAATACCTTTGGCACACCGTACTTCATCCGCCCGATCGAGCATGGGGCGGATATCGTGGTCCATTCGGCGACGAAATTTATCGGCGGACACGGTACATCGCTGGGCGGCATCATAGTGGATTCCGGAAAGTTTGACTGGCGCGCAGGAGGCCGTTATCCGGCGATCGCCGAGCCGAATGCGAGCTATCACGGGATCTCGTTTGTGGAAGCGGCAGGCGAGGCGGCATTTGTGACCTATGTGCGTGCGATCCTGCTGCGCGATATGGGAGCGGCGATCTCGCCTTTCAATGCGTTTCTTTTGCTTCAGGGTGTTGAGACGCTGTCCCTGCGCTTAGAGCGCCATGCAGAGAACACAAAGAAGATCGTGGATTATTTAAGACAGCATCCAAAGGCAGCGCATGTCAACCATCCTTCCATACCGGAACATCCGGATCATGCGCTGTACGAGCGGTATTTTCCGAATGGCGGCGGTTCTATTTTTACGTTCGATATTGTGGGCGGCAAGGAGGAAGCGCACCGGTTTATCGACCATCTGCAAATCTTTTCCCTGCTCGCAAATGTGGCTGACGTCAAAAGTCTTGTCATTCATCCGGCGACAACGACGCACGCACAATTATCGGAGCAGGAGCTTGCGGAGCAGAATATCCGTCAGAGTACGATCCGCCTTTCCATCGGCACGGAGCATATTGATGATCTGATCGCGGATATGGAGCAGGCGTTTGCGGCGGTGTAATGCTGCGCCAATAACTGTGAGGTTTGTGGTATGTATGCAGCTTCATAATTGTCAGGCTCGCACACGTCTATTCATAACTCCAATAACTGTCCGGCTCGTGGAAGTTGTCAGACGCGTCGGGGTATTCTACGGGATACCCCGGCGCGTCAAGCGTATAATAGTGATTTGTCTCCAATGCCGTCATGCCGTCTTCTGCATAGATCGTCTCTTCATATTCCCAGAGTGTTCCGTTTTCCGGTATCTGCAGGCCCGGTAACAGTTCGGATGCCAGATCGGTACAGTCGTTTTCAATCAACTGACGTTCCATCCGGTAGCTGCCGGTGTCCCTGTCGTAGCGGTAGGCCGCCAGACCGTGACTGGAAGCGCTGATGCGCCATGCGCTTCTGATCAATTGATATTCGCTGTCAACGAAAGGGTTTTCAATGCTGCGAAAAGAATCGGAAATATGATAGGTCCCGTCAGTGCTATCATAGATCCATCCAAAGGCATAGGAGGCCAGCGAGTTTCCAAAACCGCCGGTGTCCAGCAAAATATCATTGATTCCGTCAAAATCGATGTCGGCAAGGCTGACATAGTCGCCCCGGTAAGAGCCAAAGTCCGCAAGATCGGGATCGTTTCGTTCGGGAAACAATAAATGCACACGGCTATTGTCCGTTACACGCAGGAAGGTGCGGTCATTCAGGATCGGGTAAGCGTCATAGGCAGGATCGTAGTTTTCGTTGAGATACCGGATGGAAAAACACTCAATTTTTCTGCCGTCATCAAAAAAGCGTTGATAGATAGCGAGAAAGTTGTCATCATCCCCCGCTTCACGCCATCCGAGCGAAGCGTCCAAAGCGGGGAGGATAGCCGGCCTGCCGTCAGGATAGAGTTCAGAGCTGTCGGAATCTTCGATCAGTTCCGGACAAAATAACAGTCTGGCGGACAGTGTATCATTTTCCAGAAGGAAGGCTGAATCTGCGTCTGATGCGACATCGCATACGATCCGGTCAAGCTGCGGAAGCATCTGAAAAAGGGATGTATCCGTATCTTTGTCCAAAACAAAATTTGTGATGGTCTGCAGGGAGCTTTCCGGAAGGAATTCTTTGTTTTCCACTCGTATGCGCCTTCCGTTTAAGTCGATCGACACAAGCGACCGCATGCCCGCGATATCGTCTAAAAGAAAGCAGGGAGAATCGTTGTCTCTTAAACGTGGAAGGCAAAGGGATTCCACATTCGAATCCTGCATACATGCAAACAGATTTTCATAAGTGCCAGACCGGTCAGTTCCATAGGATAAGAGCGTCACTTCACGGATCGTTCCGGAAAACGGTCTGCCGGACGGAAGCGTTCCCGTGACGTCCGCAATGTTTTCAAAAGTAATACTGTCCGTTCCGGTAAAAAAGGCGAGTACCTTAGCAGGGACGGTATTTTTTGTTCCTGAGATCCATACGGGTTTTTGTAAATCTTTCAGTCCTTCAAGCTGCGCAGTGGTCCAGTCATGGAGATCCGGCGAAAACCGGATGTGAAAAGAATCAAAGGAGTCCAGATCAAAATAAGTCCTTACAAAGTCCAGCTCCCAGCCGTTTGAAATGGTAAACGAGCGACGTTTGTACAGCAGTCCACGGTGAGCCTCCAGTTCTTCGGGATAGAGGGGCGCGTTGTCTTCTTTGGCGAGCTGTTCGTAAACGCATCTTCGCAAATAATCGTTTTTTAGAACGATTCCTTCAAAGGCGGCTTTGAAAGAGAACTTGGGTTTCGTCAGCGCAGCGCTTTTCGGCTGTGATTCCGGACATGATGGAACGGTAGTGTGCTCTTCTAAGATCGGCTGTCCGGTAAGAACGGCATATGCTGTATTATTCGCGGAAGAATCCGGTTTTTCGTGTCCGCAGCCGGAAAGAGAACTCATAATGAGAAGTGCGGTGATCAGCGTCAAACCGTTTTTTGTTTGCTTTTTTATCTTCATGAAGTGGGAGTTCCTTTTCTTTTTTTCAAATTCTGCATGTTCAGTATAGCATAAAGCAGGCAGTTCAAAAAGGAAAATCGGGACCGATAAAGCAGTGCGGTAAAGGCGCGGCTGTCAATGAAATTGAAGTGGCAATTCCGGGAGAAGTGTTTTATAATAGCAGATAGGAAAATTCAGGCAGGAATGAGGAGGATAAAAAGATGCAAAATGCGGATACCGGGAAAGTACCCGATATAGACGGTTATACTCATATGGAGGGCGGCGTGTGCGCCGCGGAGGGATTTACGGCAGGCGGATGTAACTGCGGCTTAAATAAAGATCCCGGCAAGAATGACCTTGGCATGATTTATAGCGAGCGTCCCTGCGTGACGGCAGCGGTGTATACGACGAATAAGGTCAAGGGCGCGCCGATTATCGTGACAAAGAGAAATCTGGAAAAGACGGGCGGCATGGCGCAGGCAGTGATCGTTAACAGTAAAAATGCAAACACCTGTAATGCGGACGGGGAGCAAAAAGCAGAGCGGATGTGCGAACTTGCGGCCGCGGCGTTGCAGCTTAAATCGGAAGAAGTCGTTGTCGCATCCACCGGCGTGATTGGGCAGATCCTGCCGATCGAACCGATCGAGACGCATGTGGAAAAGCTGGCGAAAAGCTTGAGCCGCGAGGGTAATTTACAGGCAGTCAATGCGATCATGACGACCGACACCGTAAAAAAAGAAGCTGCGGTCACATTCGAGATTGACGGTGTAACCTGCCATCTTGGCGGTATGGCAAAGGGCAGCGGCATGATCCATCCGAATATGGCGACGACGCTGAATTTCATTACGACTGATGCGGCGATTTCACAGCCGCTGCTGCAGAAAGCATTGGATGAGATCGTCAAAGTGACTTATAACTGCTTAAGCATCGACGGGGATACCTCTACAAATGATATGGTGTGCGTGATGGCAAACGGTCTTGCCGGGAACCCTGTCATTGACGCGGAAGATGGCGCGTATGCATGCATCAGGCAGGCGCTGTATCTTGTCATGAGGGAGCTTACGATCATGCTTGCAAAGGACGGGGAGGGTGCGACGAGGCTTGTTACCTGTACCGTGACAGGCGCGCCCAATCAGGATACGGCGGTCGCGGTCGCCAAGAGCGTGATCCGTTCTCCGCTTGTGAAATGCATGATATTCGGCAGGGACGCCAACTGGGGCAGGGTCCTATGTGCAATCGGATATGCGGAGGCGGATTTTGATATCAACAAAATGGATGTGGACGTAGAATCAGCGGCGGGAAAGATTGCCGTATGCCGCGGGAATGCTGCGATTCTGCCATTTTCAGAGGATGAGGCGGAGAAGCTTCTTAAGGAAGATGAGATTACCGTAAGCGTGAACCTGAATCAGGGGGAGGCTGAGGGAACGGCATGGGGCTGTGACTTAACCTATGATTATGTGAAGATCAACGGGGATTACCGTTCCTAAGCGAAAGCGTCGGTGCAGGCAGACTGACAGAAAGACTGGAAGATTGAAGGGCAGAAAAGCAGACTGGCTGAAAGGCAGCAGGAGGGTATCAGACATGGGTGTTTTATCAGGACTTTACCCGCAGCGGGTATTTGATCATTTTGAGGAGCTCACACGTATCCCGCGCGGTTCGGGGAATGAAAAAGCGGTGAGCGATCATTTGGTTTCTTTTGCAAAAGAGCATGATCTTTTTTATGTGCAGGATGCGGCGAATAATGTCATCATAATCAAGGAGGCATCCGCAGGCTATGAGACGGAGGAGCCGCTCATTCTGCAGGGGCATATGGATATGGTAGCGGTCAAAGATGCGGACTGTCCGCTATCCTTAGAGCATGACGCGTTAGAGATTGCAGTCGAGGGCGATACGGTCTATGCAAAAGGAACGAGTCTCGGCGGCGACGACGGGATCGCGGTCGCGTATGCGCTTGCAGTCTTAGAGGATGAGACGCTTTCCCATCCGAGACTGGAGGCGGTGTTTACGACCGATGAAGAGGTCGGTATGAACGGCGCGGCGGCGATCGATCTGTCAATGCTGATGGGCAGACGCCTCTTGAATATTGATTCGGAGGAAGAGGGTATTCTTACGGTCGGCTGTGCCGGCGGCGTGCGCGTACACAGCGTCATTCCGGTAAACAGGAAGCGGCAGCAGGGTAGTCTTGCCCGCATCCGCATATACGGACTTCTTGGCGGACATTCCGGTGCGGAGATCCATAAACAGCGCGGAAATGCGAATGTGCTGATGGGGAGGCTTCTGAACGGTCTGAGCGCAAAAGTACCGTATGCGCTCGTCTCCTGCACGGGCGGGACGAAGGACAACGCGATTCCCATAGAAGCGGAGGCGGAGCTTATTATTTCTCCGGAGAACAGGGAGACGGTCAAATCCGCCGTGGCGGAATATGAGCGGACATACCAAAAGGAATATGTGAACAGGGACGCGGGCGTGCGGATAGAGCTGACAATCGGGGAAAACGGCGGCGCGCAGACGGAAGAAAAGAAGTATCTATCAGGCGATACGGCTACGGATTCCGATTACGAGGCGCTGGACGAAGACTCCACAAAAACCGTAGTACGATTTTTGGCTTCTGTGCCGGACGGTGTGCAGGCGATGAGCATGGATATCAGCGGGTTGGTGGAGACGAGCTTAAATATGGGGATCGTCCGTCTGACCGGAAAAGGACTTGAGACCGACCATTCCATCCGCAGTTCGGTCGCGTCGGCGAAAGATGCGCTGCGGGAGAAGCTGACGGCGTTGTCCGCGCTTGCGGGCGGTACGGTGTCCTGCCACGGTGATTATCCGGCATGGGAATATCGCAAAGATTCTCCGCTGCGTGAGCAGATGATCGTGCAGTACCGCGAAATGTTTGGCAAAGAACCCAGGGTAGAAGTCATTCATGCGGGCTTAGAGTGCGGACTGCTCTCAGCGAAGCTGCCCGGTTTGGACTGTGTATCTTTCGGTCCCGATCTGACGGATATCCACACGACCTCGGAGCGCATGCATATTGCGAGTGTCGGACGGATGTATGACTATCTGCGGGCTTTAATAGAAAAAAAGAAATAAACAGCAACTCAGAAACATGATTTTTATAAAGATAATTTAAATCCAACATAAGTTTTCGACATAAAGGAGTTGGATTCATTTAGGCAGTACGCATAAAAACGTACTGTCTTTTTTGTGGGCTTTATGAATGGATAATCAGTAAAAAGTTTGATAATATAAAGGAAACTAGAAAACTTAAATGAGTTTACGAGTTTCCGGCGGGAAATAAAGGAGCAGGGGGATTATATGGATGTAGAAAAAATGCAGGAAGTGAAAGAAGAGATTATGAACGCCGTGCTGGAGGAATTTCAGGACAAGGGATTAAAGTTTACCATGGACGACATAGCAAGGCATGTCGGCATGAGCAAAAAGACATTATATGAGATCTTTCGGGATAAGGATACCCTATTTGACGAAATGGTGGCGCATACTTTTTCAAAGATCAAAGAGGAAGAGAGGAAGGTTTTGGATAATCCGGAGCTTTCCATTGTTGAGAAAATCCGCAAGATTATGATCGTTCTGCCAGGGCGTTATGAAAATTTGAATGTGAAGCAGATTGCTCTTTTAGAGCAAAAATATCCCAAAGTATACAGACAGATACAAAAACGTTTGGAAAGCGACTGGGAGCCGACGATTGCGCTTCTCAGGGAAGGAATGGAGGCTGGGCAGATTCGGCGGATTTCCATTCCGGTATTAAAGGCGATGATCGAGGGAACGATCGGACAGTTCTTTTCAACGGATGTGCTTTCGGGCGAGACGGTCAGTTATGCGCAGGCGCTGGAGGATATGATGGACATTATCATGCACGGGATCGAGGCGTGAAGGAAGACTCTGAAGTACAGGGGGGACGGAATGAGGGAATATCTGAACGATGATTGGGAATACACGGACAACTTTGAGGAAGAGTTTTTTTCCTTTGAGGGAGCCGCAGAGCGGGTAAGGCTGCCGCATACGGTCGCTGAGACGCCGTATGATTATTTTGACGAATCGGTTTATGAGAAGCATTGCGGATACCGGCGAATATTCCATGTACCGCAGCTGCCGGATGGCGGACGGGTATTCCTGATATTTGAAGGTGCGGCGCACCGCGCCGTGGTCTATGTGAACGGACAGCAGCTTGCCACCCATGAGAATGGATATACGGCGTTTACTGTTGAAGCGACAGAAGCGGTTTTTCCGGGAGAGAACCGGCTTGTCGTGGAATTAGACAGCAGGGAGAGCTTAGACCAGCCGCCTTTCGGGTTTGTGATTGACTATATGACCTATGGCGGTCTGTACCGCGACGTATGGATGGAGTTGCAGGAGCAAGATTTTGTCAAAGATGTATTTATACGGACGCCGGACGCAAAAAAGGGAGCGGACCGCGTTACGCTGCGTGTGGATGTGACGCTTGATCTGGGAAGTCGAAAGTGTGTAGACGGCAGGCGGGAGGCGTCTGAAAGAAAAAGCACGGAAACAGAGGAACCTGCCGCGCATCGTGTTGTGTGCCAGCGATTGATGACGGAGGACGGCGCATTGCTCGAAGAGTGGAAGCATGAGACGGACAGTGCATCGTTTACGGCGGAGTATGTGCTTCCGCTCAGACAGACAGGCGGACACAAACAGAACGAAGGGTCTGCACTTTGCCTGTGGGAGACAGGGAATCCGGTTCTTTATGTGATGGAAACATATCTTTTGGGAAGTAATAACTGCCATACAGCTCGTTTCGGCGTGCGCAGCGCATGCTTTTTGCAGGACGGCTTTTACTTAAACGGCGAAAAGCTCAAACTGCGCGGCGTGAACCGTCATCAATCCTTTCCATATGTCGGATACGCCATGCCGCAGTCGATGCAGAGGCGGGATGCAGTCCTGATCAAAACGGAACTGGCCTGTAACGCGGTGCGTACTTCCCATTATCCGCAGTCGCAGTATTTTTTGGACTGCTGCGACGAGATCGGGCTGCTTGTGTTTACGGAAATACCGGGCTGGCAGCATATCGGTGATGCGGAATGGAAAGAGAAAGCGGTACAAAATACACGGGAGATGGTGCTGCAAAACCGTAACCATCCGTCCGTGATTCTTTGGGGTGTGCGGATCAACGAGTCCCAAGATGACGACGCGTTTTATCAAAGGACGAACGACGCGGCGCATGCGCTGGACGATTCCAGACAGACGGGCGGCGTCCGCGCAATGAAAAAAAGCACGCTTTTGGAGGACGTCTATACTTATAACGATTTTCTGCATGACGGGGAGACGCCGGGCTGTGAGCCGAAGAAGCGTGTGACGTCCGATGTCGGAAAAGCTTATCTGATTTCCGAATACAACGGGCATATGTATCCCACGAAAGCGTTTGACTGCGAAAAGCATCGGCAGGAACACGCGCTCCGCCACGCGAATGTGCTGGAGGCGGCTGCGCAAAACGGCGACATTGCGGGCAGCTTCGCGTGGTGTATGTTTGACTATAACACGCATAAGGATTTCGGGAGCGGAGACCGCATCTGTTATCACGGGTTGATGGATATGTACCGCAATCCAAAACTGGCGGCTGCCGTATACGCATCACAGGGCGAAGAAGCGGTTGTCCTTGAGGTTGGGTCAAGTATGGACATTGGCGAACATCCGGGCTGCAACCGCGGCGATATTTATCTGTTCAGCAATGCCGACAGCGTCCGTATGTATAAAAATGAGATTTTGATCAAGGAATATACGAAAAAAGATTCACCGTACCGGCATTTGATGCATGGACCGATTTTAATCGATGATTTCATTGGCGACCGGATTGCGGAAAACGAGTCCTTTACGTCCGCGCAGGCCGCATTGATCAAAAAAGCCTTAAATCTGACGGCAAGAAGCGGGCTTTCCCACATGCCGGCAGCGGCGAAGCGCGCGGCGCTTTGGCTGATGCTGCGCTATCGCATGAAGCCGCAGGAGGCGGTCACGCTTTATAACCGCTATATCGGCGACTGGGGCGGGACGGCGACGTCCTACCGTTTTGAGGCGGTAAAAGGCGGGAAAGTGGTGAAGACTGTTGTCAAAAAGCCGATGAGCATTGTTGTGCTTGAGACGGATACGGACCATACAATCCTGCGTGAGGGGGTCAGCTACGATGTGGCGGCTGTGCGGATACGGGCAGTTGATGAATACGGGAATGTGCTCCCGTACTATCAGGAACCCGTGATATTGAAGACGACGGGACCGATCCGGCTGATCGGGCCGGATGTGATCAGCCTGCGGGGAGGCATGGGCGGAACTTATGTCAAGACGACGGGAGAAAGCGGAGAAGCGGAGCTTGTGCTAAAGATACAACACACAAAGGAGGTGCGGATCGCGTTTCAGGTGATGCGTCATGAATAACTAAGAATTAGTAGAGTTGGCAATGTATCAAACGATATTGGATGAAAAAAGAGCCTTGGGAAGGGAAGAGGGAGGAATCGTGATGGAACGTTCAAAGGTGATCTTTGGAAATGAAAAACAGTGTATACAGAAAGGCGCTGAAGTCCAAACAGAAATATATCAATAAATTTGGAGACGATTCTAAATCGGATTATCCTGTGGAGATTCATAAAAACGAACATATTGGCGATCTGCTCGGCGTCTATGACGTGCGGCTGCACAAAAGGAGACAGGAGCCGGGAAATAAGAGCGAAGCGTTCGACTTAGCCGGACTTTATGACGGCGCGTATCAAGCAGTGGAACTTGCCATGAATGCAAGAAAAGGGAGGGGGAAATTCTCATGAATAAGAAATTGAGCATTGGAGAAAAAGCAGCGTACGGTCTTGGCGCGGTAGGAAAGGATATGGTCTATATGCTTTCCGCAAGTTATATTTTATATTATTATCAGGATATTATGGGCGTGAGCGCATGGGCGATGGGCGTCATCCTGCTTGTGGCGCGGGTGTTTGACGCGTTTAACGATCCGATCATGGGCGTGTTGGTCGCAAAGACAAAAACGCGTTTTGGAAAATTCCGGCCGTGGCTGTTGATCGGAACAGTCACAAATGCTGTCATCTTATATCTGATGTTTGCGGCGCCGCCATCTCTTTCCGGCAGCGGATTAATCGCTTATGCGGCAGTATTTTATATTCTGTGGGGCGTCACTTACACGATGATGGATATTCCTTACTGGTCCATGATTCCGGCATTTACGGAAGGCGGCAGGGAGCGGGAGAATCTTTCCGCGCTTGCGCGTTCCTGCGCGGGAGTCGGCTCTGCACTGATCACGATCGTTACGGTTATGGCAGTTGCGGCAATCGGAAAGATGGCTGCGGGCGCGGGCGCAGCAGATACGGAGATAGAACGTCTTGGATTTCGTTATTTTGCGTTGATCGTTTCTGCCATTTTTATTCTTTTTATTGGGATCACCTGCATGAAGATCAAAGAGAAATCAACCGTGGATATGGAGACGGTCTCCGTAAAAGATATGTTTAAGGCGCTGATTCAAAACGATCAGGCGATGGCGACGGTCATTACGATCGTGCTTGTCAACATAGCGGTCTATACGACATCTAATCTTGTCATTTACTTTTTCAAATACGATTTCGGCGGCGAGTCATGGCAGAGCGCTTATACGATCTTCAATACTTTTGGCGGAGGCGTGCAGATTCTTTCCATGATGTTGTTTTTCCCGCTGCTTCGCAAAGCGTTTAGCACGATGAAGATTTTCTATATCTGTTTTATCAGCGCAATTGTCGGATATGCAGTGCTGCTTTCCATCACGTTTACCGATATGCAGAATGTGTGGTTTTTGCTCGTGCCGGGATTCTTTATCTTTGCGGCAGTCGGTATCTTAAATGTGCTCACAACGGTATTTTTGGCGAACACGGTTGACTATGGAGAACTAAAAAACGATCGTCGTGACGAATCCGTGATCTTTTCCATGCAGACCTTTGTGGTCAAGCTCGCGTCGGGTATTGCGGCAATGGTTGCCTCTGTCTGCTTAACGGTCTTTCGCATCAGCAGCGATGAAGAGGCGGCGGTTTCTGTGACACAGAGTTCAGTACTCGGACTGCGCATGACAATGACGATCCTGCCGATTATCGTATTGATCGCCGGCGTTCTAGCATTTAAGAAGAAATATATTCTGAACGATGAAAAACTTGCGGAGATCTCTGAAAAACTGGAAGCAAAAAAGAAGCAGGCATAAACCGGGAGCCGGAGATGGCAAAACAAAGCAAAAGAGACCGGAAACCGGAAAACAATCCATGAAAGGAAACTTGGAAAACAGATCGCAAAAGGCAGGAAGGAGATTATAATGATCGTTCAGGAGGGATCGAACTGGATACTGCATACGGCGCATACGACTTATTGTTTTCGCGCGCACCCGTCGGGGCAATTGGAACATCTGTATTACGGGCGGCGCATTGAGGTGACAAATGTGGAAGTGTTTGCCGAGAAATGTGCGTTTGAACTGGGAAATGCAGTCGTGTACGCAAAGGAGTATCCCGCGCTCTGTTTAGAAAATGTGAAGTTGGAGATGTCCGGTGTGGGAAAAGGCGATCTGCGCGAACCGTTTGTGGAGATGGTCTTTCCGGACGGAAACCGGACGACGGATTTTGTTTTTGAGAGCGCAGAGATAAGAGACGGGGGACTCACATTAAACGGGCTGCCAACTGCATATGGCGCGGAGCAGACACTTACGATCACAATGAGGGATCGCAGTTATCCGGTGGAGCTTCTGCTGACATACAGCGTATATCCTGAATGTGACGTCATTACCCGCTGCGCGCGGATTGTGAATCACCTGTCGGAACCGGTCACTATAATGAGACTGATGAGCCTGCAGCTTGACATGCAGGGTGCGGGATATCGTATGACGACGTTTCATGGTGCGTGGGCGCGGGAGATGTCCCGCGTGGATACGATTGTAGACAATGGAACTTATGTAAATCAGACAAGGGCGGGAGTCACGAGCAGCAGAGCGAACAACTTTGTGATGATCAGCAGAGTGAGTACCACGGAGGATGCGGGGGAGGCGCTTGGATTTCATCTGTTATACAGCGGCAGCCATTATGAGGCGCTGGATGTCAATGCCTATGAAAAGAGCCGGTTTATCAGCGGTATACAGCCGACGGACTTTTCATGGCAGCTTGAACCGGGGGAGTGTTTTGAGGCGCCGGAAGCGGCGATGACGTATTCGGTGCAGGGCTTCGGCGGAATGAGCCGTAACCTGCATACCTTTGTCCGGGAGCATATCGTGCGTGGAGAGTGGCAGCATAAGCCGCGCCCTATCCTGATCAACAGTTGGGAGAGTGCTTACTTTGATATTTCTGAGAAAAAATTATGTAAACTGGCAAGAGCGGCAAAAGACGTCGGTGCAGAGCTGTTCGTCATGGATGACGGATGGTTTGGGAAGCGCGATCATGATGCGTGCTCACTTGGTGACTGGTATGTGAACGAAAAGAAACTTCCGAATGGGCTTAAGGGGATTGCGGACCGGATTCACGCAATGGGAATGGATTTTGGCATTTGGGTGGAACCGGAAATGGTGAATGAGGACAGCGATCTCTACCGTGCGCATCCGGACTGGGCGGTCATGGCGCCGTATACAGGGGACGAAGAGTCAAAATTGCATGATACGTGTGGGCGAAATGCGGATGCATGCGGCAGAAGCGGGGCGGGTACGCAGTCGCTTGGCAGAAATCAGATGTTTCTGGACTTCACGCTAAGCGAAGTGCGGGAATATGTGATTGAACAAATGCGCGCCGTTTTTTCCACTGAGGGTATCAATTATGTGAAGTGGGATATGAACCGTGTTTTTTCGGATCAGTATTCTTCCACGCTTCCGCAAAAGCGGCAGGGGGAATTTGCACACCGCTATGTACTGGGGCTCTATGAAGTGATGCGGACACTGACGCGGGAATTTCCACATATTTTGTTTGAGGCGTGTGCTTCGGGTGGCAACCGCTTTGATTTGGGGATGCTCTGCTACATGCCTCAGATTTGGGCGTCCGATAATACGGATGCCTTAAGCCGGCTTTTGATTCAGGAGGGGTATAGTTACGGGTATCCGATGTCGGTTTTAGGCGCGCATGTTTCTGCCTGCCCGAATCATCAGACATTAAGGGTAACGCCGCTTGAGACTCGTTTTCATGTGGCGGCGTTCGGACTGCTCGGATATGAGTGCAACTTAACGGAGATGACGAAAGAAGAGCTTTCGGAGATTCGCGAGGAGATTGCTCTTTACAAACAGTGGAGGGATGTTTTTTTCGAGGGCAGCTTTTACCGGATCGAGAGTGGAAGACTGACAAAATGGGCGGTTGTATCAAAAGATAAGAGCCGGGCGGCGGGACTTATCGTTCAGACGATGACCGTGCCGAATCAGGTTTATGCGGATTTTAAGATGAAGGGGCTTGATGAAACGAAGCAGTATCATTTTTATAACCGTGATTTCCGATATCATGTCAAGGAGTTTGGCGATCTGGTGAATACGGTCGCGCCGATTCATGTGAAGCGTGACTCCCTGCTGCACAATGCGATTGACCGATTTGTGAAGCTGGACGGGGAAAAAGAAGATCATACCGCAAGCGGAGGAGAACTGATGTATGCGGGCGTATGCTTAAGGCAGGGCTACGGAGGAACCGGATATTCGGATAAAGTGCGGCACTTCCCTGATTACGCTTCGCGAATGTACTATATGGAAGAGACGCAGTCCAAATAACAGATTATGTGCCTACGGTCCGGCAAAACTGAATCCGCCGCCGGAGGGAGCAGCAGTTGTTGTCAAACGCCTTCTTTTCTGCGTGAAATGCGTTGTTCTGCTATAAGAACACGGATGAAAATGCCGATATATACAATAACTGGAAATATGTTTGATAAAGCTTCAGGGAACTGAAACGGATTTCAGCAGCGAATGATTCAGGGAGGATGGTTGAAAGCAAAGGTTTTCAACTAAGATTTGTGTATGACACAGACCTTAACGCGAAGAAAGGAGCGGATTAACAGACATGGATAAGATAAACGGCTACAGCGCTTATGAAGCTGGAATTTACGGGAATGCCGCACAGGGTGCATCACGGAGCAAAAGCGGCGGTGTCACGAAGGGAAGGGCATCGGAAGAGGCAAAAGAGACACAGCTGAGCGCCGGGGCAAAAAAGGTATTAAAGGAATTGCAGGAAAAATACGGGGACAAAATGGATATCATGGCGGGGCGTTATGAGAATAATGAGCAGGCCAAAGCATATCTTTCCCGTGGAATCAAGCAGTACAGCGTGCTGATCCATGCCGATGAGTTAGAGGCGATGGCGAAGGACGGCAAGACCAAAGAAAAATACATGTCGATGATCGACGATGCAACGGCGAAACTGGACGAGGCGAAAGAGCAGCTTGGCGATAAGGCGGACGATGTTCTGCGGATGGGAGTTTCTATCGGCAAAGACGGCGAGATGAATTTCTTTGCGGACTTAGAGCAGGCAGGCGCAAAGCAGCGCGAGCGCATTGAGCAGTCGAGAGCCGATAAGAAAGAAGCGGCAAAGGCGGAAGAGAAAAAGGAAAAGAAGCGCAAAGAAGAGGAGCGGATCGAGGCACGCCGCGAGGGAAAAGCGGATGCAACCGGACGCGATGAGTGGACGAAAACAGCGCATTTGGAATCGGATTCCCTCGATGACCTGTTATCCCAGATAAAGAATCTGGATTGGAACGATGTCAAAGCGCATGGTGTTATGACAAGCGGCACAAAGATGGATTATACGATATAATGAGTGTTAGCGAGAAGAATGTGCTTGCACATTCGGCGAGCGGCTTTAACGGGCAAACGCCCGATGAAATCGGGCATAAAGCGCTGAAAGCGCGGGTTCGCGAGTTTTATATAATGAGTGCAAAAGAAAAAAGCGGCGCGCGGCGGCATTTAAGAAGCGTTACAGAAAAAGACTTCACTAATGGGAAGTCTTTTTCTGCTTTTATGATATAGATTTGTTAAGTTAAAAGAAATACTGCTGCGGTTTTGTCAGACATGGAACTGCTGTATCGTCGTCTGTAAGGAGGAGATACTGCTCTTCACGTTCTGCGTCTCATCCGAGACGGTTTCACTCGCATAAGTGATCTCCTGCAGATTATTGTTCACGGATTGCACGGCGGTGTCGAGTTCCTTCTGAGACAGATTGATCGTTCCCAGAATCTCATTGATATTAGCAATAGAATTTCGCAGGTCTCCTGTGTTTTCGCTTAACATATTGCTGACCTGAGCATAATAAGCCGCGTCTTCTTTGTAATTGTCGGCAAGCGTTTCCAGCTTGTCGTAATCCTTCAGCACGACTTCGTCAAGGAAGGTAATGATGTGATTACTTGCCTCGGAAAGCGCGCTGACACTTCCTAATACTTTTTCTGTCAATGTATTTACTTTTTCAATCTCGCTGCCTGTTGTCTCGCTGAGTTTTTTGATTTCCTCCGCGACTACTGCAAAACCGCGTCCGGCCTCGCCTGCCCGTGCGGCTTCAATAGACGCGTTTAAGGAAAGCAGATTTGTCTGTCCCGCGATCTCGCCGATCGCCTGGGATACTTCCACGATCTGACCGATCACTTTGGTTTCCTCAATGGCAGTTTTCAGCTTTTCCCTGCTGTCCACAGTCACTTTGATCGCATTCTCCTTATCTTCGAGTACATCCGGAACCATCTGTGCCACCCGCTCAATGATTTCGTTTGCACGGATCGTAATGGTCTGCGCGTTTTCCGCCAGTCCGTCAATGGCTTCCGCTACGTTTTTACAGGTATGATCGATATTTGCGATGCTCTGCGTCTGCGCGGCAACGCTTGCCCCGGTTTCCTCCATGATCGCGCTGATTTCCATGATATTTCCATTCATTTTAGAAACATGGGCATTCGTACCGGTTACCATATCCTGAATATGTATCGTTTCCTGATGTGTTTTTCGAATGGTGGAGATGACTCTGTTCTCTAATTCCGTTTTTAAGTAACTGATTTCTTTTACTTCTGACCGTTCTGCCTTACAATTCTGATTTCCGATCACTTTTTCTTTTACGAAACGCTTCAGTTCGCTGAGCGGCTTTAACATGACGGAAATAACAACGTTCAATACAATGACGGATAATACGAGAAGAACGATATCCGCGATCAGCGGCAGCATTAAATTCTTGCCGACTTTGCCGCTTATGACAGAAGTATCCTGTGTAATGCCGATTTTCCATCCGGTGGTCTTTATGGTCCTTACGATACAGTATTTTTTCACACCGTCATAATCCGTGAAGGTGGATATATTCTGACTTTCCGGATCAATATGCAGCACATCAGTCAAAATCGTATTTCCTTCTTCTTTTGGCAGATACGCTGCATTTTCGTGTGTGATGACACTGTTATCCTCCGCCAGCAGGAAGGTCTGGATGCTTTCGTCCGTGCTTACATTTTTGACGATGCCAATCAGATTATCGATCGTGATGTCTGCAAGCACAACAGCCTGTTCGCCGTCGATCAGGCATGGAACCGCAATGGAGACGATCATCTGTCCTGTCGCAAAATCCGTATAAGGGGCAGTGAAGATCAGGTCCTGTTTTGCAATTGCGTCCGTCCACCAGCCTCTGGTTGTCGGATCAAGGTCAAGGCTCGAATGGTCGGCTGGTAAAACACCGCCGTTATATCCGAAGCAGCAATAGTACATAAGGGCGTTATCATTCTCTGCCAGATTCGCCTCTAAGAAATCCATAATGGCTTCCGTATCGTCCTTATGCATACCTTCCAATGCATTTTTCATTGTCTCAACGATGCCTGCCTGCCCGACCAGCCATTCATCAATGATATCGCCGGTGCTTTCCGCTTCTGCGGTAAGTACGTTGTGCTCGCTTGTTTTCAGCGCATCGTAAAGCACGATGCTGCTGATCACAGCGGTCACGGTTATGATCAGGATGGTGCTCAATGCTGCATAAAGAATGATTTTTCCCTTGATACTTCCCCAAAATGACTGCGTTTCTTTTTTCATTCGTTCGTATTCTCCTGATGTAATATGATAAGTTTGCGGAAGCTCAGTCGTATCGTGTCAAACCGGACAGGACTGGAAAATGCCTTCCGTATACAGATTATTTTAGCAGAAGGAGTGGTGCTTCGCAATTTAGGATACGCCGGAAATAATGCAATTGGTGCCGAAAAAGAAACAATTGGCGCCAATTACATCATATGTTATCCGATCCGGACTGTTTTTTGAAAGCTTTTCTATTTTCATATGGAAAGTTCATAAAACGCTCTTTAAGTTATTGAAACAACCTCCCTGTTATGCTACAATAGGGAAAACGAAAAAGGAGGACTCCCATGACAGCAAAGGAATGCATTACAACGAGACGCAGTATCCGTAAATTCAAGGAAGATCCTGTCAGTCATGAACTCTTAAACGCCATTGTTGAGACAGCTTCCTATGCACCGAGCTGGAAGAATACACAGATCACGCGGTATACCGTGATAGAGGATTCCGCGAAAAAAGCGGAGCTCGCTTCGAAATCGACGATTCCCCATAATGCGGATATCATTAACGGTGCGCCTGCCCTGGTTGTTGTCACGCTGATCAAAAACCGCTGCGGTTTTGAGCGGGACGGATCCTATACGACGAGCAAGGGCGATCACTGGCAGATGTTTGATGCGGGTGTCGCGGCTCAGACGTTTTGTCTTGCAGCGTGGGAACAGGGAATTGGTTCCGTGATCATGGGAATCTTCGATGAAAAAGAGATCGAGGATCTATTGGCGGTTCCTGAAGATCAGGAGGTGGCGGCACTGATTGCGATCGGTTATCCCGATGAGGCGCCGGCGGCTCCCGCAAGAAAATCTACTGATATATTACTTCAATACAAATAATCAGGGGCGAAGAGTTTTACTCTTCGCTTTTTCATGGCTTTTTTGGGAAAATACCCCTGTGAGAAATAATATTTTATGATAAGGAGAAAGTGATACATGAGACATTTGATGAGTCCACTTGATTTTTCGGTCGAAGAACTGGACACGCTGTTCCGGCTCGCCAATGATATCGAGCAGCATCGAGGGCGTTATGCGCATGCCTGTGACGGCTTAAAGCTTGCAACCTGTTTTTATGAACCGAGCACGCGCACACGTTTGAGCTTTGAGAGCGCCATGCTGAATCTGGGCGGCTCCGTGATCGGCTTTTCTGACGCAGGTTCGTCTTCCGCATCGAAAGGAGAGAGCGTTGCCGATACGATCCGTGTGGTGTCCTGTTTTGCCGATATCTGCGCGATGCGTCATCCTAAGGAGGGCGCGCCGATGGTCGCGGCGCAGTTTTCCGGTATCCCGGTCATTAACGCGGGGGATGGCGGGCATCAGCATCCGACGCAGACGCTGACCGATCTTTTAACGATACGCTCCCTCAAAGGACGGCTTGGAAACTTTACGATCGGGCTGTGCGGCGACTTAAAATTTGGCAGGACCGTTCATTCGCTCATCAACGCGTTAGTACGGTATGAAGGCATCCGGTTTGTTTTTATCTCTCCGGAGGAATTAAGGATTCCTGATTATCTGATCGATATGTTAAAAGAAAAAAACATCCCTTACCGCGAAGTCATCAGTCTGGATGACGTCATGCCGGAGCTTGATCTGCTCTATATGACGCGCGTGCAGAAGGAACGATTCTTCAACGAGGAAGATTATGTACGCCTTAAAGATTTCTATATCCTTGACAAGGCAAAAATGGAGCGCGCCCGCGAGGACATGCTGATCCTCCATCCGCTCCCGCGTGTGAACGAGATTTCCGTGGAAGTGGACAGTGATCCGCGTGCCGTCTATTTCAAACAGGTACAGTATGGCGTCTATGTGCGCATGGCACTGATCCTGACGCTGCTTGGCATTTCAGTCCGGGGAAACGATGAATAAAGTTTTCTGTGCCGGAGGCTCTAAGGAATCGTCAAAAAATAACTTTTAACAATTCCTTGGGAGGCGGGGGAAGTATCAGAGCTTCCATATAACGCAGACATACCATATAGAGGTAAATGATAAAAAAGCAGACCATAGTCAAAAAAGTGTGACGGACTGTGGGAGCGATCAGGAAAGGAAGGTTACCCTATGCTGAACGTAGGAAAAATCGAGGAAGGCTTCGTACTGGATCATATCAAGGCGGGAAAAAGTCTCTCTATTTATTATCATCTTGGGTTAGACAAGTTGGATTGCACCGTTGCGATCATCAAAAATGCACGCAGCAATAAGCTTGGGAAAAAAGATATTTTGAAGGTGGAATGTGATATCCATATGCTGGATATGGACGTGCTTGCCGTGATCGATCATAATATCACGGTCAATGTGATCAAGAATGGCAAGATCGTGGCCAAAAAGGATCTGCAGCTTCCAAAGGAGATCCGCGACGTTTATCAATGCAAAAATCCGCGCTGCATCACATCGATCGAGCAGGGGCTGCCCCATATTTTCGTGCTTGCCGGCGAGGGGACGGAAACCTATCGCTGCAAGTACTGTGAGGAGAAGGCGCGCGAGCCGATGTGAGAGTGCATCACCCATTCGCAATGGAAATTCCTGCCATTGATGGTCACAGACCGTCATAATTTTACGGCAAATTTGCGAAAAATGGTTTCCCTTTGACAGGGAACTTGCTATACTGTAATTATCGCATGCGTCCGTGCCCGGTAATGGAAACAAAAACAGGGGCATAGAATACAAAGGAGCCGCGAAAATAGCGGCGAAAGGGGCGTTAGGGAGGAAAGGAGTCGGACATGGCGGAATTCAGGGAAAGAAAAAGATGGGTATTTTTGGGCCTGCCGTTTACGTTTACCAAATATACGGTCAGGGAGGACATGATCACGGTCAATACCGGTCTGCTCCGCACGGAGGAGAACGACTGTTATATGTATAAGGTGCAGGATGTGAAGCATACGGCGACACTTGCGGAAAAGATGTTCGGGCTTGGCACGGTCATCTGCTTTACCGGAGATACGACGGATCCGCAGCTTCAGATTTCCCATATCAAAAATTCCAAGGCGGTGAAAGATTTTATCCTTCAGGCGTCGGAGGAGGCGCGCATGAAGCGCCGCACAATGAACATGCTCAATATCGGAGCCGGAGACATGGAGGATGCGGACCCGGCGGACTTTTGACGGCGGGGTGTCAGCATACTCCGTTGACGGTCCTTCGAATGGATGGCGGTACCTATGTTTTTTCATGCCGCTTTGATAACATATGCTCTAAAAAAAGAGAAAACCCGAACCAACAGGGAGCATAGTCTAAGCGGATGATACCGCGGACATGATAGGGCGAACGATAATAGTTCCACGGACAGCGTTTGTGTTTATCAAGCATACTGCCGCTGACAAATTCTATCGTAAAAATGCACAGAGTGTAGAACATTCCGCGTGTGAATGCTTTCACTCTGTGTTTTTTTAAGAAAGAAGCGACCGGATACAGGCATGCGGAAAATCCATAGATCGGAAACATCCAGAGAGAGGTAAAGCCTCTTAAGGAATAATCGCGTTTTTGAAGTGCGTGCAGGGCTGTAAAAATGATCTCAGTGGTCCAGCCGAGAAGACCGCAAAAAAGGAAATCAGATATGTTTGCAGTAGTATGAGATCGTGTCTGAATGGGATTATTTTTTTTCATGTGAATCCCCCATGCTGTCTTTGCTGCGAATCAAATCAAGATGAAAAACGCCTGCTTTTGACGCTTTTCGGCGTGAGACGTAGAATTTCTTCGCGAAGCTGTCTTTGCCGCGAGCGTTAGAAATTCTTCTCACGCTATAGTCTGTGCCGGACAGTTTCAAACTATACGCCGTTGAAGAAAGGAGTTTACATAATGTCCTTTCTTTGATATTTCCAAAAAGCGGATGCAATGCCTGCGGCTGTAAAAAGAAGACCAACTGCTGTATATTCAGCGCGCAGACTTCCGTTTATAAGGATGTCTGCACCGTCCGTATAGCCGAATGGTGTAAAAAATTTCAAAAATTCCGCATGGGTTGTCAGGTTTGAAACCAGATTCAGAAAGTAGAATAGCGCGGCACTGCCGAGACCGATTCCGGGACCGCCTCCGTTTATCCATGCGGATACCCCAAAGCAGATCGCGGCAGTCTCGATCTGCATGATCAGGTAGGCAAGGAATAGCATAGCAAGAGAGCGGATATCCGGTTTTTCGCCGATCAGGAAAGCAGAAAGCAGGCAGATGAAAATTGCCATGGCGTTTAAGATGATGATCTGAACGAGAACCGAAAGCCCTTTTTGGAAAACGATCTTGTTCCGGCTGAGCGGGTGCGTGAAAAGAAACTCCGCGGTATGTTCTTTTTCTTCTTTTGAAAGAGCTGATATACCGAGCAGCGCCGCAAAAAACGCGCCGCCGAGACCGAGGATATTTCCGCATTCTACGCTGAAAAAGCCCATGAACTCGCCAAAGTTGATCTTATCCATGCCAAATGCTGCGGAAAATCCTCCCATATTTGCAAACGCGCCGCTGAGTTCCGTCATCTGGCTGCCCATCTCGGGGTAGATCAGAATGCAGATCCCAAGCATGGAGACGATGACTGCAGTCCATATGATCAATGCATTTCTGCCCTGTTTTAGTTCGTGTTTTAGAATCGTCATTTGAGTATCCTTTCTTTCTTATATGGACGTGAGTTCTGATCAACAGGAATGGTTGCTGCCCGATCTTATATGTCGTCGGAACGATAATAGTGCATAAATATATCTTCCATATCCGGTTCGGTCATATTCATGTCGGTGACGGGCATGGAGGAAAGCGCATGCAGAAGCGTCTGGAGATCGCCGCTGTATAAGAATTTGACGCCGTCTTCCGTCGGCTCTAAATTTTTGATACCGTCGATGGCGGGCGGAGCGGATACGCCAAAGAGCGTGATCTGTTTTGCGCGGGTATGTCCCAAATGTTTTGTCTCATCACAAATCAGGATACTTCCCTCGCGGATGACGGCGGCATGTCTGCAATAGCGCTGTATTTCCGACAGGATATGGGAAGAAAGAAAAATGGCGGCGCCGTTTGCATTGCGTTCGTTTAAGAGCGTGAAAAACTCCCGCTGCATAAGCGGATCAAGACCGCTCGTAGGTTCATCGAGAATCAGCAGCCGCGGATGGTGCTGCAGTGCGCAGACAATGGAAACTTTCTTCCGGTTTCCGAGCGACAGCTCGCGTATTTTTTTGTTTGGGTCTAATTCTAATCTGTCGATCAGCCGGGCGGCTTCCTTTTGACAGTCAAGCCCGCGCAGGGCTGCGCTGTAACGGATGACCTCACGGACCTTCATGTCGCGGTAAAAGGAAGCTTCCGACGGCATGTATCCGGTTTCTTTTAGAATTTTATTCTTCTGCCTGCGGATATCCATGCCGAGGAGTTCTGCGCTTCCGCTTGTAGGGGCGATCAGCCCGAGGAGCGAGCGGATGGTCGTGCTTTTTCCGGCTCCGTTCGGACCGATAAAACCGAAAAAGTCTCCCTCGTTTACCGTCAGGCTGATATCGGTGATTCCTCTTGATGTTCCGTAATATTTTGTCAGAGAATCTGTTTTGATCGCGTACATGGTGTGATTTAATCCTTTCTGATTGCTGATGACCATTCTGGCTGACTGCCTGCAATCGATGCCGCAGGCGTTTACAGACGGATATTCCGGAAGCCGCAGGATTTGTAAATCCGTGCGCATCCGCCGGAGGCTTTAAGGAAGTAATGATTGAATCAGCGCTTCCTTAGATAAATCCGTTTCCAAAATGCCAGCATCTGTTCAAAATCCTGTTCCAGTTTTGCAACATCCAGTTCGCCGTCACGCTGAAAGATCTCCCAGAGATAGCCGACGGAAGAAAGATACATTTCGCGGTACATCATGGGAATATCAAGCTCCGGAATGAAGTCATCAGGGTCGATCCGCGACAGGGCATCCGAAGCCTTGATGCCGAAATATGACCGGTAGCGTTCCTGAATGGATAAGGATACGGCAGGGTCTTTTTCATAAAATGCCCGGATAACAAAGGAGGTCATTGTGGGATAGCGCGCCATCATGTGAAGCTTGGCTCTCATCCCGCGTTCCATCATTTCAAACAGATCGTCCGGATCGTAACAGCCGTATTCGTTCAGATATTTCATCGTTGTGCGGCAGGCGTTGTCCCACAAAAACAGGTACAGCTCCTTTTTATTCGTAAAGTAATGAAAGAGCAGGGATTTACTGATCCCGGCACGGTCTGCGATTTCCTGCATTGGACTTTTCTTATAAGGATTGCGGGAAAATACAAGAAATCCCGCCTGAATGATCTTTTGCTGTTTCTTTTCCGGCAGCAGATAAAATTTATCGTTCATCGTGTTTTCCTCAAATACCGGAGTTTTTTGTGTCTAATAAAATCAAAGATTTTAATGTTAAAACTATTATGAACCCGTTGACCGTTTTTGAGAAGCCCTCAGGGACATTTTAGAATAACAAAATCACGGGTGGAGAGCTTCCTGTTGCTGCGTATATCGCTGGGAATAAAAGTAAAATATGCAGATAAAAAATGACATGAAAATGCGGCTATGTTATAATGACGAAAGACATGATACCAGCGCCGGGCGAAGCGAGTGTGCATCGCGAAGCGTGAGCATGTGCGAAGCAAATGTTATAATGTGGAAAGACAGAAGACAACAGAAAGGCAAGAACATCAGATGAAATTATCAAATAAGAAGAAACAAGAGCTTGCGGGAGAGATCATAGAGCGGTTAAAAAAGGAATATCCTGACGCTGCGTGCTCCTTAGACTACGATCAGGCTTGGAAACTGTTAGTCAGCGTGCGGCTTGCGGCACAATGTACGGATGAGCGCGTCAACGTGATCGTGCAGGATCTGTATGCGAAATTTCCGAATGTGAGCGCGCTCGCCGATGCGCCAGTGGAAGAAATCGAGCGGATCGTCAGACCATGTGGTCTTGGGAATAGTAAGGCGCGAGACATCAGCGCCTGTATGAAGGTATTGCGCGATACCTATGACGGCAGGGTGCCCGATGATTTCGATAAACTGCTTGCGCTGCCAGGCGTCGGCAGAAAAAGCGCAAACCTGATCATGGGCGATGTCTATGGAAAACCGGCAATCGTGACGGACACGCACTGTATCCGGCTTGTCAATCGTATGGGACTGGTGGACGGGATCAAAGAACCGAAAAAGGTGGAGATGGAGCTTTGGAAGCTGATTCCGGGTGAAGAGGGCAGCGATTTCTGTCACAGGCTGGTATGGCACGGGAGAGAAGTATGCACCGCAAGGACCAATCCACATTGCGAACGGTGCTGCTTAAAAGATATCTGTGCGAAAAATGGCGTTAAGGAGAAATAAAGCGTAATGAGCCGGAAAACGATACTATTTATCAGCGTCAATGACCGCTGTTATGCTTCCTACCGTTTTTTTGCCGCCAGACTTGCCGAAGCGGTGGAGAAAAAGGGCGTTCAGGCAGATTGGTGTTATCTGCCTGAGGGAAGCGGAAAAGATATGGAATCATGGAATCGGGTATTGCAGGAGGTTTTGGGAAAAACGTATCTTGCGGTAGTCGATTTTAATTCGTTTCTGCCAAAGCTGCAGGCGGACGGAAAAAACATGATTGATTTATTTGAAGCGCCGTTCTATCATATTGTGCTAGATCATCCGCTCTACCATCATGCGGCGCTCTCGGCGGAGACGGATCTGCAGCGCATTATCTGTGTGGATGAGCGCCATGCGGCTTATGTGCAGGCAAATTATCCGCGGATTAAGGAAGTGTGGACGCATACAATTCCGGGAACGAAGGGGGCGCTTGCGGATACGCCGTTTCAGAAGAGGAAACATGAAATCTTATTTTGCGGCACTTATGAAGACCCGCAACAATATTGGGAGTTGATGAAAGAGCTTCCCGTCGGGCTGAAAAAAGAATGCCGCCTGTTAGCAGAACAGATGCTTGCATTTCCTGAACGGACGATGGAGGAACTTCTTGCCGGGCTGTCGGGAAGTGTTGATTTGGAATTGGCGCGTAAGCAGGGAATTGCATCTTTAGAAACTGTTTTAAGACGGGAAAACGTACCTGTGGAATCCCCTCAAAAACGGAAGGATGCATTTGGGGAACCGGCAGGCGGGCAGGGAGAAGTACCCGCAAAATCCATTCGAACCGGCGGTGGTGCAACGCGCTTTGCGGCGCGGATGCAGGCGAATTTCCTTGCGGACGCTTATGTCAGGAATCTGCGCAGAAAACAGGTTGTGGAAGCGATGGTCAAAGAGAAGCTGCCGCTTGCGTTATACGGACAGGGCTGGGAGGCGCTCGGAGCAAAAGCGGAAGGGCGTCTCTCATACGAGAATTATGTAAACCAAATCGGCGCATACCGCTTTGCACTTCACTGTATGCCGGGATTTGTCTGCGGCGGACATGACCGGATCGGAAATGCCATGAGCAACGGAGCTGTATGCATTTCTGATCGTACGCAGTATACGCGCAGCCGTTATGAGCAGGGAGAAGCCATTTATATCGGTTATGAGACCGGACAGCCGGACAGCCTTACGGAGCAATGCGGGTATTATCTTTCCCATGCGGAAGAGGCGGAGGCGATTGCCGATGCGGGACGGAGATTTGCCGAAGGACACGGTACATGGGAGCAGTTTGCGGAGAAACTTGTCGCGCATGCAGAAGGAGAAGTTTTGGAAGGACATTAGCAGAAGGCTTATATTTGGAGGATGAATGAAAAGGACTGCCGCTTTTCAAATATTATGTTACTTGACAAAAGGCAATAACACTGTATAATCCAGTATTGGATAATACAATTATGGAGGTGAATCATGTCTACGATTGATTTAATCATTTTAGGTTCATTATGCCAAAGTCCTAAAAGCGCGTATGACTTACAAAAACAGATTGAATCCCGAAACTTGTCAAGGTGGATAAAAATTGGTTCATTTACAGTTTATAAGAAAGTGGTTCAATACGAAAGCAAAGGATATGTTGTCAGCGAAACTGTTAGGAATGGCAATATGCCCGAAAAAACAATGTATACAATAACGCCGAAGGGAAAAGAAATTTTTCAAGAATTGATGACGAAATTTTCTTTGGCTGAAACAAGAGTCTTTTTAGACTTTAATGCAGTTATTGTGAATATGGCCCTGCTTGATGAAAATTCTGCAAATGAGTGTATTACCAATATTAAAAACAGTATTCAAAACACTAAAATGCAGATCGCAGAACAATTACCCACGCATAAGGATATTCCGTTATTTGGACGGACTATTTTGGAACAACAATTTTTGATTTTAGAAACACTGGAAAAATGGGAAGAACATTTTGAAAAAGAGTTGGCGAAAGAGAGGGAAGAAAAATGAATATGATGTATTTCATTTTTTTTAATTTGGTGATCTACTTACCGTTTCACTTATTTGAGGAAGCTATTGGTGATTTCCCTAAGTGGATGTATGAGCATAAATGGCTGCCTTATCATATGACGCACGGACACTGGATGGCGAACAATTTGTTTATTTACTATCCAATGCTTCTTGTATCGTTTTTTCTATTTGTGTTTATCAATCAATTTGTCTGTTTCGGAGTGGCAATTCTTATATGGGGAATCATAAATTTTGGAGACCATTTTTTCTATACGATCAAAGATAGAAAAATCTCTCCGGGGTTAGTAACTGGAATACTTTTTCTTGTCAATTCAATTTTTGGACTAAGAAATTATTGTTTGTCAGATTTCTTTTCTATATATCAGTTGATCATAGGAATTTTGATCGGTGGAGTGTTATTTGGTTTGCCTATGGGATTATGTGTTGTTTTATATAAGTTTTTTGATAAGTATTTCAAATAGATATATTGATAAAGCTGGAAGCGATAGATGTTGGCCGAGTTGGTATATGTGTAGAGAGGGCGGTCTTAGGATTTTCCTTTGTTAGATTTAGCACCTTGACAGAAAAGGTTCCATATAGTACTATTAAACATGAAAAGGAGACGTCCTTTTTTACGCTGTACAGCAAAACTGCCGCTTCTATCCTTGCGAAGCGGTGTGGCAGGGAAAGGTGTGATATCACTGGAAACACGGGCAGGTTTTTTGATCTCTCAAATTAAACAGGTTCAAGGGAGAGTTTTTGACCGGCTTTTGCAGACATGTGGCGTGGATGAATTTAATGGACCACAAGGGAATATTCTTTATGTGTTATGGAGAAGCGAGGGCATTCCCATTGTGGAACTTGCACAAAAGACAGGACTGGCAAAAAATACACTGACTGCAATGCTTTGCAGAATGGAAGAAAATGGCTTGATCTGTCGGGAAATTTCGGCTTTTGACCGGCGTCAAAGCATAATTAGCCTGACGCCCAAAGCACGTGCATTGGAGGAACGTTACGATCAAGTCTCCCGGCAAATGAATCGCCTGTTTTTTAAGGATTTTGAAAAGGCAGAGATCAAGGAATTAGAACAGTATCTTGACCGCATCGTTTCCAACTTGGAGCGGGCGGAACAAGCATTAAAAAAAGGAAAGGATGTACATGATGGCTAAGGTAAAAACTGAGATTGGTAATGATTATTGTCCGCAAGCGTTATTTCTTTATGGTACAAAACAGGAAGACGGGCAGCCTCATTTTGGTCTTTTCTGTTGGCTTGGATATTATCATTCTTCAGAGGGACTTGGGGTAATGGCTTGCATAGGTGAGGAAAAACAGACCAAGGATCTGATACGAAAAAACGGTGTGTTTTCAGCGAACCTCGTATCTGAACAGATGCTGCCTTTGGCAGATTATTACGGTTGTATCTGTGGCAGGACTACACCTGATAAGATGAAGCGCCTGCCTGCCGTAGAGTGGGGACAGGTGTTAGATGTACCAACCGTTGCGGAAAGCCCTGTCAGCTTTGAACTGGAAGTGAAAAAAGAGATCCCTATGGGAGACGGTTCAGATATTTTTCTCTGTTTGATCCGTAATGTAACCCAGGATGAACAACTGTTGGATACGACGATCCCCTTTACGGAAAGATTGATGCAGGCTGCTCCGGTATTAGCCCCAGGCGACGAAACCTACTCTTCCGTTGATGGAAGATACCTCGGAAAATGGGGAGAACCTATGAAAAATATAGCTGATATCAAAGAATAGCCGTATCATACAAATGCATTTTGGAAGAACAGGCTGCAAAGATATTGGAATCATTTGGTCCCCCCGAATAGGGGGGATTATTAAAATAATCGTTTACTTGGACACTATTCAGATGATATTTCGCCACTGTTGTTTGAAGTGCGGGAGAGGGTGATCGTATGTTTGAAGAAATATCATTCCCTGAACATGAATATGAGTCGGTTCAAGATTATTTGAATCGACTGGGGTATTGTTATACCACGAGGGTATATAAAGAAATCGGGAAATATAAAGTTGGGGAATTCTATACTGCCCCATGGGGTGATGTATTGAAAATAGACGAAGTGAAAACATACTGGAAAGTATCAGACCGCCCCTTTTATGACGAAATGAGCGATGACGAAAAGTTGGAAATCCGTCAATATTCTGAAGATATGGGATTGCCATATGAATTTATAAAGTTTTCTAAAAGTGCAGTATGATCATATTTCAGCAGTGGGAAACCGAGAATGTCATCGGTCATGAGGTGACGGCATGGATATAGAGATAAATATGGATATAGAGACATCAAGAATGTATATCAGAAATTTTAAGGAAAGCGATATCAATGATCTCTATGAGATATTGGGAGACAGCGAAACGATGAAAGACTGCGAGCCCGCCTATACATTTGAGAAGACACAGCAATTTCTAAAAGAATTTTGCGTTGACAAAAAGGCTGCATTTGCAGCGGTTCTGAAACGATCTCAAAAGGTAGCCGGCTATATTCTTTTCAAACCGTGGGAGGACGGTGTTTATGAAATCGGCTGGATATTTCACAAAGGCTATTGGCGAAGCGGTTATGCTTATGAATCCTGCTCGGCGGTAATCCGATATGGGTTTCAGCATTTGGGGGTACATAAAGTAGTCGCAGAGACAATAGACGGCGTAAAGTCCGTTGGTCTGATGGAGAAGCTTGGCATGAAGCGTGAGGGCATACAAAGAAGTCAGACAAAAGACAGTGAGGGGAATTGGGCGGACTTATATCTGTACGGTCTGCTTCAGGACGAGTTTCTATTTTTTTCATAGTAAGCGGGAAAGAAGATGAGTAGAATGGAAGAGCAGGAGATCCGGTCTGAGCATAAGAGCCGGGATGAGGGAAAGAGCCCGGACAGCCATAATGAAAGCGGTACACGGGAACAATCAGACAGGGGGCGGACAGGCAGGGAATCCGAAGACGGGAAGCAGACAGGAAGGGGACCGGAGAACACGGAACGGGCAGGCGGCAAAAGGAAGCATGGAAACAGACCGCGCAGCCATGAGATCGATATGGTACACGGACCGCTGTTTGGGAAACTGTTGCTTTTTGCACTGCCGCTCATGCTCTCCGGTATTTTGCAGCTTTTGTTCAATGCGGCGGATATCATTGTCGTCGGCAAATTTGCGGGGGATGAGTCGCTCGCGGCAGTCGGTTCGACCGGCTCTCTCATTAACCTGTTGACGAATCTTTTTATCGGGATGTCGGTCGGCGCCAATGTTGTGGCGGCTCAGTTTTACGGTTCGGGTCAGCGGGATAAGATCTCCGATACGATCCATACAAGCGTATTCTTAAGCCTGATCTGCGGCGCAGCTATGTCGCTGATCGGGATCCTGCTGTCCGGGCAGATGCTTGTCTGGATGTCTTCGCCCGATGATGTGATCGGGCTGGCTTCGATCTATCTGAGGATTTATTTTTTGGGGATGCCTGCGGTCATGGTCTACAACTTCGGCAGTGCGATCCTTCGCGCGGCGGGAGATACGAGAAGACCTCTGTATTTTCTGATTTTTGCGGGCGTCATCAATGTGATACTGAATCTTGTATTTGTGATCGGTTTTGGGCTGGGCGTTGTGGGCGTTGCGGCGGCGACAGTTATTTCACAGGTGATCTCGGCGGCGCTTGTGCTTTGGTGCATGATGCGGGATGAGGAGCTGCACTTTTCATTAAGGGAACTGCATTGTTCAGGAGAAATCCTGAAGCGTATCGTGCGTATCGGTATTCCGGCGGGGATACAGGGAACTGTGTTTTCCTTATCTAACGTCGTTATTCAGTCTGCGATCAATTCATTCGGAAAGATCGTCGTGGCAGGAAATGCGGCGGCTGCCAATATCGAGGGCTTTGTCTATGTTGCGATGAACGCCATGTATCAGACGGCTCTGACATTCATCGGACAGAATTACGGTGCGGGTGAGAAAAAAAGAATTCTGCGTGTGTTGTTTTATTGTCAGGGGATCGTGATCGTAGTCGGAACGCTGCTCGGAAATGCGGCGGTATTCTTTGGAAGGGAACTGCTTTCCATCTATTCGGATACGAAAGCAGTCATAGAGAATGGGCTGATACGAATGCAGTATATCTGCCGGTTTTATGCGCTCTGCGGGGTGATGGACGTGATGGTAGGGGCACTGCGCGGCATCGGATATTCCATCATGCCGATGATCGTGTCCTTAGTCGGCGCATGTGGTCTCAGGCTGTTGTGGATCGCCACGATCTTTAAGATGAACCGTACCATGGGGACGCTTTACATGTCGTATATCGTAACATGGACGATCACGGCGGTGGTGCATATCATTTGTTTTGCGGCGGCGTACCGGCGAAGTTACAAAACCCGTGCGCTTCACACGGCGAATCAGGTCTGAATCATTTGAGTCGTTGAAACTGGATGCATTATGATTGGTGCCGATGTCTTCTGCATCTACATTCGATCAGTCGAAACCGCTGTCCGTCCGATCAATGTCGGCGGGCGGGTCAGGGGAAAGCGGTTCTTCCAAATCGTCTTCGACCGGTTTCCATGCCTGTCCGAATTTAACATCCTTAAATAAAGAGGCAAGCCCTGTTATCTGCTTTAATCTGAGAATTTCGTCTTTATCCATGCCAAGATGCTTTGAGATCCAGGCATCGCTTCTGCCGAGTTCATGCAGCTCCTTTACGATATTGCTCATCAGATCGACATCATGGGAACCGCGCGCACGATTGTGGCGGACCGTACTTGCCATACGTCCGGCGAAAGGCTTGTCAATGACGGACACCGGCATCATGCCGTGTTCGCGCTCGTAAATGTCAGGATATTCCTTCATGACACGCCAGCGGTGGAAACCGTCGACGATCGCATACAGATCTTTTTGTTTGGAATAGTAGCAGACGATGGGCATGGTATAGCCATCCTCTTTGATACTGTCATAGAGCAGTTTCATCTCGGGGGGCGCCATATTGTTCGGGTTGTAAGTGTTGGGGATGATCTTTTCAAACGGTACGGCGATGACGCCGTATACCGGGCTTTTGTAATTAGATTCCGTCATGAAGCATTTCTCCGTATTTTCTTTTGATTCTGTCGATTTTGAGCTGATCCTGCTTTGTCATGCCGAATCCCATAAAACGGCAGATATGGTCATTTTTTAATATGCAGTAGCACATGCGCTTCCAACTCGGAATATCTTTGGAAGACTTAATATCGTCGGTATCATCGGGAATATTGCCGATAAACACGACTCTGGTATTTTTCATTAACGTATAATTGGATATGCCGTTCCGCCGGATTTTGTATCCGTGATCGATCAGTTCCTGAATAACGTTTTCTTCCAGTCCGCCGCCGGTCTTATGCCAAAATTCGATGGAAGTCCTGAATTTTTTCACATAATTATTTCGGAGCCTTGCCGGAAGTGTGTCCAGCAAAAATTTGGTGTAGGATTCCCATGTGTGGTCGGGCGGGAGAGAGATGTTACGATAGCCCATTGCCTTTGTTTTGCCATAGATGGAACCAAAATTTGCACCGCGCACCCGCCCCACAAGCTTTGTCCAGATTTCAGGATCGATGACCCGGTACAAATTCAGGGAGTCCTTGGAATAATCGTTAAACGGCGAAGCGACCCGCATCTGATTGATTTTGAGTCCGGCTTTATAATACAGATCGTAGAGCTGATTATAATCATAATTAAAACGATAATTTGCAACCCAGACATCCTGATTGGACCAGTCATAGAGCGGCGAAGCGCACCATACGTCCTTAAACTGTTTGGAAATCCAGCATTCTCCCTGATAGCCGTACCTTTTATTGACGATACCGCTGTATCTCTGCAAGGACTCATCCGCACGTATGCCAAGCAGACAGACCGTATTCTGATTCCCGTGCTGTTCTTTATAAAAACGGCCAAACTGTTTTGCAAGATCTTCCTGATGCATTTTGTAAGTATAATGGTGAAAAGGATGATCGATCGTGATGACATATGGATAATCCGGACGTTTGCGGACCCATAGTTCTTCTTTCGCGTCATCCCACGGGTACCAGTACATTTCATAACTGCTGAGCGCAGTTCTGGTCGCCATCGGCAGACAGACCCAGTAAAGATCGCATTCCCCTTCCAAAGCCTTAAATGTTCTGGTAATATATTCGGTGGTCACGGTGTATTGCGCTTCAAAATCCTGATGAAATACGCCGATCCGGCGGTCAGGGTAATATTTGCGCTTGAAATCCAAAAGAAGATGCAGCAGGACGCCGCTGTCTTTCCCGCCGCTGAATGATACATAAATATTAGGAAATTCACGAAACAGGTAATGAAACCGCTGTTGTACGGCTTCATAAACACTTAGGTTCTGATAGCCTTTTGTCATCATGTCTGATCACCTTATCTTCCGCAATCTTTTCTGCGTTTATCAGGCGCTTTTCTTTTGCCTAATGTACTTATCTTTAGCTTTTGTCTAATGCACTTATCCGTTGATTTTGTCCAATGTACTGTCTGGCACATCGGCGGAGCGTTTTCACTTTAGGAAAACAGCTTGCGGAACGCGTCTTCGCTCATGGAATAAAGCGTGTGAGAAACAGTTTCTTTCCATGTTCCGGCATAGCGGCACAAGCTTGAAAGCAGGCACGCCGCTTCTGCATGCCCTTCAGCCGCAAGCAGCGGGAGAGGACTTGTGCAGATGATAAGCGGTACATCCGCATCGTTCAGGCGGATCTCATAGATCATGCCGAGGCGGTGGTTGCGCTCAAAGTTGTCGATGGTCTGTACGATCGGCACAATGTCAGTTCCGTCGAGAATGGTAGATGCGGAATTCATGACAATATCCCACCACTGCGGCGTGGAATAGCTGTTTGTCGGAAAACCGGACAATGCCGGATGCTCTTTTCGGATCAGAAGTCCCATTGTCCCGACCGGAATTTCTTTGTTCATGCCCTCCGAAATGCTGCGGAACATCGGATAGCACCAGAAATCTGTACAGTAAGTTCCGGTAACGGCATTCGGATTCTGCTCTTTGGAAAGGCAGAGAACCGCGGGAATACCGGCGCGCACACTTCTGACCGCACTGTCCGGATCTGTCGTGACGTCCGCATTCTGGAAACGGAAACAAAGAGCAGTGTCGGTGCTGCCGACACTTCCATCCGCGCACAATGCGGCATCGGGCGCAGGATAACTCCAAAGTTCGTAACGGTTGGCAATGTCGGTTCCCGAAAGGCGGATATGCAGCAAATAATGCTCCGGATTATCGGACGCCGGAATTTCGAGTGTAAACGGGCATAAAGGCATATAGCCGTTTTCAGTCAGTTTTGCGGGTACGTCCAAATTCTGTGTCAGGACTGTTCTGCCGCTTTGCGCATCACTTAAAAGGAGTTCTACTGACAGGGAGTCCGGCAGTGTTTTGCGGTACCATGTCAGGGAAAGCATGCCGGAAAACGTGGAACCGTTTTTCAGCACATAGGAGGAAAATTCCGCCTGTATGACGGCGTCGGAGCAGAAATGCCTGAATTCTTCCGCACTGATGATGCCTTTATTTTCCATAAATGCATCGAGCATGCCGACGAGCGCGGTCCCCTGTCCGGAAAAGTCCTGAATATCCAGAATCTGGAAGCCTGCCATGTCCTTCGTGCGCAGAGCTGTTTCCAGTTCGTCTTTATAGCATGCTGCAGCGAGCGCGCCGGAAGACTTGAAATAGTCTTTTGCCATTGCGGACAAACCATTCTCTTTAAGCCGCCTGCGGAAGATCTCAAAATTGCGCGCTTCTAATACGCCGGTATATTTGGAGATCTCATCAAAATCGGGATAAGTCTCGTACTGGCCGATCTCATGGGATACGACCGGAATATGCGGGATTAATTCTTTTGCGGCTTCCGTCAGCTTTACACGTTTGATTCCGGTGCCGTACTGGATCTCGATCATGCCGTCCTCGCCGACTGCCGCGCTGCTTTCGGGATAATCGGGGAAAATAGCGGATTCATAATTGAAATCCGTGCAGGGGCGGTCGGTCTGCACATGGCCGAGAGGCTGGTCGCACATCGCATAGGAGCCGCGGATCTGCCGGTCAACGGTAAAACGGACGCCGCAGAAAAAGTCGTCGTTTGACTGAATGTTGGGAATCCATTGGAAATTGTTGGAGCCCTGCGTGTACAGATGGCGATTATCGTAAGCTTTATAGCCGCCGACCAGTTCGTTGACTGCTTCGGGACTTCCCCAAAGCTCGTTTCCCATCGACATCATACAAAAAGAAGGATGGTTGCCGAATTCATCCAAAATGCGGAATCCTTCTTTGGTCAGGTATTTCTGGCTTGTCCCGTCATAACCTTCTTCGCCTTCGGCGGCAAACGTCCCCCAGAAAGGCAGCTCGGGTTCGTAATAAATACCAAGCAGGTCAGCGGCAAGAAAAGCGGCTTCAGGCGGGCAGCAGGTGTGGCAGCGGTAATGGTTGATACCGAACTCTTTCGCTTTGCGCATAACAGCCAGCCAGCCGGAAAGATTCATCGGGGCATAGCCGGTCAGCGGGAAGATCATACCGTCATGCTTACCGCGCAGAAATGTTTTGCGGCCGTTGATCATAAAGTGCATGCCGCGCGCTTCAAATTTACGGATACCGCACCATACGGCGGCAGAGTCGCCATGTCCGTTTTCATCCGTGAGTGAGACAGCCAGGCGCAGCACAGCCGGATCGTATTCGTCCCATACCGGCAGCGATGCCGGAAGCGCCGCGCTGAAGTGTATCATGTCTTTCTCACACTCGCATTGTACGGTGGATGCCCCGGCTTTTATACCGGACGGCTGTCCGTCAAAGCTGTCTGAGGCAAGCGTGACGGCCGATGCCTCCACGAGGACCTGCTCTGCGGGCAGGATCGTATGAAGTCCGTAAGCGTCGGAAGGCATGTCCGGTACGGACATGCTGCCCAGTGTGACAGGAAGTACTTTCACGGTTAGATTGGTATGCGTAGCGTCCTGAAAGCGATCGATCAGGACCGTGCCAGACAGAATCCTTTTTTCATAATCCGTGTCGATACGGATCTGACGGATGCGCAGTGTATCATAAAATGTCAGCGTCATCTCACCAAGGATACCGTTCCAGTTTGTCTGTGTATCGGGAGAGGTCATGTGACCGCCGCGCGTCGGATAGTCTGTGTTGGAAGTCATGATCGTCAGAACAGGGTGCTCCTGTCGGATCAATGTGGTCAGATCATAGATATGTGATGTGCAGAGGCTGTCCTGCGAACCGGCATAGACGCCGTTGACCCAGACATGGGAGATTCTTGTGCGTTCAAGCTTCAGAATGGCGTGCTGTCCGACTGCTTCGGGCGCGATGTCGAGCGTCCGCTGATACCATGCATAGCCCTCGGTAAGGTAGCGGACGGTCAGAGTGCCGGTCTCCGAAGCCGGATTGGGAGCGCCTTTTTTCTGCTCCGATGTGGTTCCGGGGAGGTGAATGGTGTCGGTAAAGGACCCGGTCTCGTAGTGCGCTTCCATGCCCTTTCTTTCGTTATCAAGCCGGAAAGCCCAGTCTCCGGAAAGATCATACTGACAGGTCATAATCAGATTCTCCATTTCTATACTTTTATGGTATTTTATGCTATAAAACCGCAGACCGGACGATGTGCCGGCAGGCGCGCGGTCCTGTCCTGAAAGCGGAAAAACGCCGGATATGAAGCATTTAGCCGTAGTTATAAGCATAGCATAAGTGGAAATGAATTGCGAGGGGGCGTGCCAAAATTTTACCAAATTTTTCCAATTTTGTGTTTTGTTTTCAATGATTTTCTATAAAAAACAGTTGGATTCGGCGGCTGTTTTTGATAAAATAGTACAATAAAAGTAAAAAAAGCAGATCCTATGCGAGGGTATTGAAATGATCTATAAATGTCATAATTGCGGAGGAAACGTTGTCTACGATCCGCAGCGAAAGAAAATGTATTGCGCGCACTGTGAGGGAACGGACAGTGAGGAGCCGGTATCCGGCGGCGGAATCGCACAGTGCGCAAACTGCGGGGCGCCGCTTCAAATCAAAACGTTTCAGTCTGCGGGGAAATGCGATCATTGCGGCTGTTATCAGATTTTCGAGGAGCGGGTCAGCGGGCAGTTTACGCCCCATTTGATCCTGCCGTTTACAATCAGCAGGCAGGAGGCGGAGCGAAAGCTGAACACGGAGTTTGGCTGGCGTACGTTTGCGCCTTCCTCATTTCTCTCAAGGGCGACCCTGCAGAAGATGGAAGGAATGTATGTTCCTTTTTTTATGTACGACTATCATGTGCATTATGACTGGTCGGGAAAAGGAACAAAAGTACGGGCGTGGACGTCGGGAGATACAGAATATACGGAAACCGCCTACTATCATATCAACAGGAGTATGGAAGCAGATTTTATGCGTATACCGGTGGATGCTTCGAACGCGATGGACGATACGAAGATGGATCTGGTAGAGCCATATGATTACTGGGCGCTTGAACGATTTCAGATGAAGTATATGTCCGGTTTCTTTTCGGAAATGTATAATCAGGGTTCGCAGCAGCTTGAGCCTCGTGCACACAGGAAAGCGGAACGGGATGCGGAAGAGCTGATGATGCAGTCCATTGCGGGATATGCAACGCTTACGCCGGAGTACCGGAATATGAATGTGGATCAAAAAGCGGTCGATTACGCGCTGATGCCGGTGTGGGTGTATGAATATGAGTACGGCGGGGAGACATATATATTTTATGTAAACGGACAGACGGGGAAGATTGTGGGAAAGATGCCGCTGTCTAAGCCGAAAATGATTGGTTACAGCGCGTCCGTATTTGGATTCATGATGATCATCGGACAGCTTGTACGCATGATCATGGAGTTATAAGTTTGAAAGTAAACTTTCAAATATTGATTGGTATGTGCGCTGAAGCGCACAAAGGGGTATACTGATATGAAAAAATACATAAAAAGTATGGCTTTTTTTCTGATCGCCATTGCGGTACTGCTGGTCATTTACTTTGTGATACGGGGAATGAGGGGCGTTGTCGGGGAAGATTATGTGCGTGGCAACTTAACGGCACCCGCACAGAGAGTTTATGATTATGCGGGTGTGCTGACTGCTTCCGAGGAAGAAAAGCTGGAAAAGCTGATCGCGAAGCGGGAAGGGCAGATCGGATGCGATATCGTTCTGGTCATCTTAAATGAGCCGCTTTCTTCCTATGCCAAAGCATATGAGGACGTGCTTGGGCATCTGTCAGAATCGGAATATGTAATGGTCTATGCAGACAATTTTTATGACGAGTATGCATTTGGATACAACAAGCCGCACGGGGATGGCTGTGTGTTCGTGGATAACTGGGATCGGAGCGACAGCGCTTATGGATATGCATATAACTGGCTGTCCACCTCGGGCAGGGTCGAGAGCCGGTTTTCCACGAGTATGATCGATCACGTGGTGGATGAAGTCAACAGCAGGGTCAACAGCGATCCCTATGAAGCGTATAAGAGTTATGTAAACAATATTTATTCCTATATGTCAGGACACGGCTCACCGGGCAGATTTGTGATTCCGTTGTATGCAGTCGTGATTGTGAGCGTGTTGGTTGCGGTCTTTTATCTGATTGGTAATCTGACTAAAAATATTGGGGCCAGAACGACCGCAAGTAATACTTATGTAAACGGCGGGAAGCCGAAGATGACAGTCATGACCGATCATTTTATCAGCAAGAGTGTGACAAAGAGACATATTGAAAGAAGCAGCGGCGGAGGCGGCGGGGGAGGCCATCATACTTCTGCAGGCGGTCATTCCCACGGCGGCGGGGGAGGTCATCATTGACAGGTTTCGGCGGCTTCAGACAGTTTATACAGCGTTTGGGCGGTCAGTATGCCTTATGACAGGCAGTGTGCAATTGCCTGTTATCGTTTACGGAAAGGAGAGTTCATTATGAAAAAGAGAACATGGAGAGCGGTGTTTGCCGTGCTGGTATGTGCGGTCATGCTGATGTGCGGAGCCTGCGGAGGTGATGCGCAGGATTCCAAAAAGCAGGGAGATGCGGCGGAAGAGGTCACGAATACACCGGATGACGGAAATAACGCGGACAGCAGCGGCGCGGACTCAGGAGAGGACATTGTCGGCGGCGGTTCGGACGAGGGCGGTGACATTGCGGATGGCAGCGGCACGGACGCCGGGGAAAACACGGCAAATGACGGTAGTCCAAAAGGCAATGATTCTACGGACATCACTGCGCTTAAGGAGCAGATGGGCTTTCATGTGGAAGGGCGGGCGCTTCTGGATGCGAACGGTAATCCGTTTGTCATGCGCGGCGTCAACCATGCGCACACCTGGTTTGCGGACGAGCTTGGCACTGCGTTAAAGGCGATACAGGAGACGGGGTCTAACGCGGTGCGCATCGTACTCTCTGACGGAGGACAGTGGACAAAGACGGATGCGCAGGCAGTGGCGGATATTTTGGCGATCTGCAAGAATCTGGGAATGGTCGCGATTTTGGAAGTACATGATGCAACCGGCTATAATGATGTGGATTCGCTGTTACAGGCGGCGGAATATTTTGTGGAGATCAAAGATGTGCTGATTGGTACCGAAGATACCTGCATCATCAATATTGCCAACGAGTGGGGCGGTGACTGGAACAGCGGGCGCTGGCGTGAAGGGTATACGCAGGCGATTCCAATGCTGCGTGAGGCAGGTCTGGCACATACGATTATGGTGGATTCCTGTGGCTGGGGTCAGTACGGAAAGTGTATCGGAGATTATGGAAGGGAAGTATTTGAGGCGGATGTGCTCGGCAACACGATGTTTTCCGTTCACATGTACGGAACCGCGGGCGGCACAGAGAAATCCATCGATGATAATATCGGTTATGCGCTTGATCAGGATCTGTGTCTTGTGATCGGAGAATTTGGCTACAACCATTCTGACGGCGATGTTTTGGAAGATTATATCATGGCGCGCTGTGTGGAGCTTGAAGTGGGTTATCTTGCATGGTCATGGAAAGGGAACGGAGGCGGCGTGGAGTATCTTGATCTGGCGTTAGACTGGAACGGCGCGCGTCTCTCGGAGGACTGGGGGGAGATCGTCATAAACGGTCCGAACGGGATCAGGGAGACAGCAGAGCCGTGCACGGTGTTTACGGCGGCGGACCAGGATTAGCAACGGAGATTTCAAAGAAGACAGGACATCAAAAGACAGAACATAAAAAAACATCAAAAGGGAAACATCAAAGAAAGGATCATAGAAGCGGGTTTCAAAAGAGGGTCAAAAAAAGAGTTTCGCAGGGGTGTCGCGGAACTCTTTTTTCTATTTCTATTAAATTCAAAAAAGATATGCCTCAGCGGGATTTATAAAAATCACGCATTAGCAGAATACTTTGTTGTATGCAAGATTCAGGCGGGAAATTTTTCTGGAAGCGTAATTCTTGTGATATACGCCCTTGCTCGTCGCCTTATCAATCGCGCTTGTCGCCGCCAACACGGCAGAAGCAGCTGCATCCTTATCTTTAGCGTCGATCGCTGCATATACTTTCTTGATCGCAGTTCTCACGCCGGAGCGGATCGCTTTATTTCTGTCTGCCTTTTTCCGGCTGACTAAAATTCTCTTCTTCGCGGATTTGATATTTGCCATGATAACACCTCCATATCTGATCGTTGTATTAACTCCCGGTGTTTCATTATAGCCGGACACGGACGAACTAATGTAAACACACATAGAGTATGATAGTGAATTTGAATGATTCTGTCAATACATAATTTTCTTTTTTTGGGTCAAAATAAAAAAATCTTGTATGAAAAGAGGGATTAGTAAGATGCCATGTCAAATCAGAACAGACCTCGCATTAGAAGCGCGGGAGAGCGCAGAGGAAGCATCGGGGGATTTGCGGGGAGTAAGTGTGGATGAATATGATCTTGAAGAATCGGATATTCACGTGACGAAAGTCGTGATCGAGTCTGCAAATGGGGCGACTGCACTCGGAAAGCCGGTCGGAACGTATATCACGCTCGAAGCGCCTGCAATGACCGAACCGGACGAAGACTATCATAAGGAAATTTCCGAGGAGATCGCGCGCCAGCTTTGGGCGCTTCTGCCGGATATGACCAATGAGCAGTCCATTTTGGTGGTAGGTCTCGGAAACCGGGACGTGACGGCGGATTCTTTAGGACCGCGAGTAACGGATAATCTGCTGATCACCAGACAGGTGATGAAAGAGTTTGGCGCGGCAGCTTATAACCGGGAAAGAATGCACCTTGTGAGCGCGGTCGTGCCCGGCGTTATGGCGGCGACGGGAATGGAGACGGCAGAGATCATACGCGGCGTGACCATGCAGACAAAACCGGATGCGGTCGTTGTCATTGATGCGCTTGCAGCCCGCAGCACGAGACGCTTGAACCGGACGATCCAAATTACCAACACGGGTATTCATCCGGGGTCGGGCGTGGGGAATCACAGGAGCGCGATCACAGCGCAGACGATCGACGTACCGACCGTCATAGCGATCGGGATACCAACTGTCGTGGATGCGCAGACGATCGTAAACGACGCCATCGGCAGATGGCATGCAGGAGAGCAGGCGAACGGAGATATGGAGACGCCGGAGCTGATACCGGAGCTTGCCAATTTTTATGTCACGGGAAAAGATGTGGACGAGATCGTGAAACGCTTAAGTTTTACGATTTCCGAGGGCTTAAACCGGACGTTTGAAAGATTCAGCGCAGAGGCATAGCGGCATACGTCAGCGTCATACTGCCGCTGTCAGTATGCCGCACGGCATATCACCGTTTCTTGTCTCATAGAATAGAACAGATTACGGGTGAGAAGGGAATGCCGTGCAGATGCGGGAAATTTTCATACAGGATAGCGTGGGCAGGAGGACGAAAGTGTGTCTGATCGTCCTTCTTCTTCTGTTTTTTTTGATCGCGGTGTCTAATATCTTAAACGACGCGGCAAAAAAACGGGGGGATGACATGGCATATGAAGAGGAAACGGGGATCAGTCAGAGTCAGGAGGACGCCGGGCATGTTTTTTTAGAGAATCTGAGGGACAGGGTATATCAGAGTCTTGTTCCGGTTTATGCATTTGCGGAAGAAACGAATCTTCCTGATAGCTTCGGAGAGATGATATTCCAAAGCGTGTGCGGGGAGATGCCGGTATTTTTAGAGATCAGGGAGCAGGAGCGGGATACCCGCGAAAGCCGTAGTACTTATGAGGAACTGATCGCTTTGGAGATCGAACGTGAGCGGAGTATGCTTACGGACGATGCACCGCAGGAACATGAGGAGGAGGTCTATTTTCGCGCGGAGGGAGAGCAGGGCGTTGCTCCGAATCCTGCCGATACACAGCTTGTGGATGAGCTTGTATTATCAGAAAACCAGGCGTATGTCAAAGGATCGGAGCAGGGAGACGTCGCGGAGACGATGTCCGGCAGTTTTGCACTGCGCACGGTGCCGAGCTTTACCTATGACTGGACACAGTATCTGGAGCTTTCCGAGCTTGTGAAGGGATTTTATATTGTCGATCCGACAACCACGGCGACGACGGAACGCTTAAATATCGCGGAGCTGACTGGGGCGGATATGACGCTGAAAGGGGATGCGTCGAGTCCGCAGATTTTGATCTACCATACGCATTCACAGGAGGCTTATGCCGATTCCGTCCCCGGAGACGTGTCGACCGGAGTGGTAGGGGCGGGCGAATATTTAGCGCAGCTTCTGCGCACACAGTATGGGTTTAACGTGATCCATCACACGGGACAATATGATGTGGGCAACCGCGACATGGCGTATTCTTATGCAGGCCCCGCCATTCAGCAGATCCTTGAGGAGAATCCGACTATTGAAGTTGTGATCGATCTGCACCGGGATGCGGTCAAAGAGGAGACCCGGCTTGTAGCGGATATTGACGGCAGGCAAACCGCAAAGTTCATGTTTTTTAACGGTTTAAGCTATAACAATACGCAGGGAAATATCGATTATCTATATAACCCGTACATAAAAGAAAATCTGGCGTTTTCTTTTCAGGCGCAGGCGCTGGCAAATGAGTATTATCCGGGCGTGACGCGCGGGATCTATCTGCGCGCGCTGCGGTATAATATGCATTTTCTGCCGAAAAGCATGCTGATCGAACTGGGTGCACAGACCAATACCTGCGAGGAGATCTGGAATGCGGTGCCGATCATTGCGCAGATCCTTGGTATGGAGCTGAGCGGAACGGGATGAAATGGGAGCAGCCGGCCCGCAGCACTGATTTTATCACAGGTGCATGGACATAGGAGGCATTATTTGCTATAATCCATTCAGAGTCCGAAGAAATTCGGGCAATGGAAAAGGAGTAATGTTATGGCGCAGATTGATCAGAGTAAGATTCGGAATTTTTGCATTGTAGCTCATATCGACCACGGGAAGTCCACGCTTGCAGACCGCATCATCGAGCGGACGGGGCTTTTGACTGAGCGGGAGATGCAGGCGCAGGTGCTTGACAATATGGATTTGGAGCGTGAGAGGGGCATCACGATCAAAGCGCAGGCAGTCAGAACCGTTTATAAAGCGAAAGACGGGGAGGAATATATCTTAAACCTGATCGATACGCCGGGTCATGTAGATTTTAATTATGAGGTCAGCAGAAGCCTTGCCGCATGTGACGGGGCGATTCTTGTCGTGGATGCGGCGCAGGGCATTGAAGCACAGACGCTTGCAAATGTCTATCTGGCGCTCGACCACGATTTAGAGGTGGTTCCTGTCATTAACAAGATCGATCTTCCGAGCGCGGAGCCGCAGCGTGTCATAGATGAGATCGAGGATGTGATCGGGCTGGAGGCGCAGGATGCGCCGCTCATTTCAGCCAAAAACGGAATCGGTATCGACGATGTGCTGGAGGCTGTCGTCCACAAGCTGCCCGCGCCTGCGGGACATGCGGACAACCCTCTTCAGGCGCTGATCTTTGATTCGGTTTATGATTCATATAAAGGTGTTATTATTTTTTGCAGGATCAAAGAAGGCACGGTCAAAAAGGGCATGAGGATCAAAATGATGGCGACCGGCGCAGTGCAGGATGTTGTTGAAGTCGGTTATTTTGGCGCCGGACAGTTCATTGCCTGCGAGGAGCTTTCTGCAGGAATGGTCGGTTATATTACGGCATCCATTAAAAATCTGAAAGAAACACAGGTCGGCGATACCGTGACGAATGCGGATGCGCCCTGCGATAAGCCCCTTCCGGGATATAAAAAAGTACAGTCCATGGTGTTCTGCGGATTGTATCCTGCTGACGGCGCGAAATATCCGGATCTGCGTGACGCGCTGGAAAAGCTGCAGTTAAACGATGCATCGTTGCAGTATGAACCGGAGACATCGGCAGCACTCGGCTTTGGATTCCGATGCGGCTTTTTAGGACTGCTTCATTTGGAGATTATTCAGGAGCGCCTGGAGCGCGAGTATAATCTGGATCTGGTGACGACGGCGCCCGGCGTTGTGTATCGTGTTTATAAAACGAACGGGGAGCTGGTCGAGCTGACGAATCCGTCTAATCTGCCCGATCCGTCGGAAATCGATTATATGGAAGAGCCGGTCGTCAGCGCGGAGATTATGGTGACGACGGAGTTTATCGGTTCGATCATGCAGCTCTGTCAGGAGCGGCGCGGCAGATATGTCAGCACCGAATATATTGAGACGACACGGGCGCTCTTAAAATATGATCTGCCGTTAAACGAGATCATCTATGACTTTTTTGACGCCTTAAAATCGCGTTCAAGAGGCTATGCGTCGTTTGACTATGAGATCAAGGGCTATGAGCGTTCTTCGCTTGTAAAACTGGACATCCTCATCAACCGCGAGGAGGTGGACGCTCTCTCGTTCATCGTCCATGCGGACAGCGCTTATGAGCGCGGACGCAGGATGTGTGAGAAGCTCAAAGAAGAGATCCCGCGCCATTTATTCGAGATTCCGATCCAGGCTGCGGTCGGCGGAAAAGTCATTGCGCGTGAGACGGTCAAGGCAATGCGCAAAGACGTGCTTGCCAAGTGTTATGGCGGTGATATCACGCGGAAAAAGAAGCTGCTGGAGAAGCAGAAAGAGGGCAAAAAACGTATGCGTCAGATCGGCAGTGTCGAGATTCCGCAGAAAGCATTTATGTCGGTTTTGAAACTGGATGACGATTGAAATGAGGACGGGGCAGGACCGGGGCACGGTCATGAATCAGGCGGAAACGGCGAAAAAGCCGCTTGCCATTTATCTTCATATTCCGTTCTGCGTGCGAAAATGCCTGTATTGTGATTTTCTGTCGGCGTCTGCATCCGAAGAACAGATAGAACATTATGTCAACTTGCTCCTTCGTGAAATGCAGGCGTCTGCCGATAGCGGACAATTGCAGGATTACGAGGCGAAAACGGTTTTTATCGGAGGCGGGACGCCGTCACTTTTGTCTTTCCGACAATTAAAAATGGTATTATGTAAACTCAAATCCGTTCTTCCTGTTTGCGCGGACGCGGAAATCACCATGGAAATGAATCCGGGAACCGTGACCAAAACGCAGCTTGCGAACATAAAGAGCGTCGGTATCAACCGGATCAGCATCGGCGTGCAATCCTTTCAGGACGGGGAGCTTCTCGCGCTCGGACGCATTCACAAAGCGGCTGAGGCATACAGGCTGTGGGAGTGGACGGAGCAGCTCGGATTTAAGAACCGTAATCTGGATCTGATGAGCGGAATCCCGGGACAGACGGAGCAGACTTTTCGTGATACCCTAAACCGGGCTGTATCGCTGAAACCGGAGCATCTTTCTGTTTACAGTCTGATCGTGGAGGAGGGAACGCCTTTTTATGAGATGTATCCGGACGGCGCGGTGGACGAGGAGACGGACAGACGGCTATATGCGCTGACCGGGGCGTTTTTGCGGGCGCAGGGCTATGAGCGCTATGAGATTTCCAACTACGCGAAGGAAGGTTATGCATGCAGACATAACCTGACTTACTGGACGCGCGGGGAATATCTGGGATTCGGACTCGGCGCGGCTTCATTGATGAAGGATGTGCGGCTGCGGAATGCGCCGGATATGGCGCGGTATGAAAAAGGCATTATAGAGCGGGAGGCGCTTTCCGAAGAAGACTGCATGGCGGAGATGATGTTTTTGGGACTCAGACTGATCTGGGGGGTGTCGGAGCAGGCGTTTTATGCCAGATTTGGCAAAAGCCTTGATGAAGTGTATGGAGACGTTCTTAAAAAGCATATGAAAAACGGACTTCTTGAGTATAAAGACGGGTTCTTTTTTCTCACGGAACGGGGATTGGATGTCAGCAATTATGTGATGGCTGACTTTATCAAATAGAATCAGGGACTTTCGAATAGAATCAAAGATGTCCTAATAAAATTATAAATTTTATTGTGAAAATTTACAAAAAAAACGTTGATTTCGTTTGTTTTTTCTTGCACTTTATAAATGGGGTTTGTATAATAAAGGTAACGTCCCGATATCGGAGGACATGCTTTGCAGATTTTCTGGTGTCAGGAATAAATGGTGGAAAGGCACTTTCGATCCCAAGGTCACATAGAATATATCAAATTGACTTTGGGGGCTTCTTTTGAAAACGTTTCAAAAACCGTTATCCGCGCAGGAGGAAACCCGATACCTTAGGCAGATGCGGGAGGGCGGCGAGGAGGCTTTAGAGGCGAGACGGATTCTGATCGAACGCAATCTTCGGCTTGTCGCTCATGTTGCCAGGAAGTACCAAAGTCCGTCGCAGGAGTTGGACGATTTGATCTCCACGGGCGCGATCGGGCTGATCAAGGCGGTGGACAGTTTTAATCATGAGAAGGGCAGCAGGCTTGCAACTTATGCGGTTCGCTGTATCGATAACGAGCTTCTGATGATGTTTCGTTCCCGAAAAAAGATTTCCAGAGAGGTTTCCATATACGAGCCCATCGGTTCCGATAAGGAAGGCAATGAGATCAGCCTGCTCGATATTATCGAACACGAGCAGACGGACGTGGTTGAGAGAATGGAGTTAGAGGAGCGGTTGAAAGTACTGCCGCGATATTTAAGGGATTGTCTGACCAGGCGGGAACAACAGATCATCTTTATGCGTTACGGACTGTTGGACGGACATGAGATGACACAGCGTGAGATCGGCGAAAAGCTTTCGATTTCCAGAAGCTACGTCTCACGAATTGAAAAAAAAGCATTACACAAGATGCTGATCTGCTATGCCGAACACGAGCAGAGACGGCATAGGCGGACATAGAGGGGGAAGCAGGAATGTTATTTGTTAGAACGGCGGAGTTAAAAGCGGGTATGAGACTGGCAAGGCCAATCTACAGTAAGGAAGGTGTTCTCTTATATGAACGGAATTCCAAATTGACCACGCAGAGTATCAATTCCGTAAAGAATTTCGGACTGATTGGTATCTTTATTCTTGAGCCGGCTGAGCCTGTTCCGCCGATGACGAAAGATGATATAGAGTTTGAACGCTTCCAGACGATGAATGTCTATGCGATCGACGATGAACTTGCAAGGATCATTCAGACGAAGCGCGCGACGAAGACGCAGGTGATCACGGCGAACGTGATCCGTTCTTACGGTCATTTGGATAAAAAAATCAATTTCGTACAGAATCTGCGCAGCAAAGAGGATTATGTGTGCAAGCATGCCCTCAATGTTGCGATTCTGTGCGCAATGATCACGCATGTGATGAATATGAAGATCGACGAGCAGCTTGATACGGTCGTTGCGGCAGTCGTGCATGATGTCGGAAAACTCATGCTTGCAAAGACCATGCCTGAAATGATATCGAACGAGGAAGTTGTGGAGCGGTATGAACTTCAGGGGTTTGATTTAGTGGAAAAGACCTTTTCTTCAAATCCGGGTGTGAAGCGGATCTGCGTGCAGGCGCAGAAGATGCAGAGCAATTTTGAAAAAGGGATTTTTAATCCGGATATCAAGCTGGTACAGGGGGCGAAGGTGCTTTTAGTCGCGAATGCGTATGATGAGATGACGGCAATGCAGCTTGAGGGAGAACCGGCATCGGAGGTCAGGGCGCTGAAGCTCTTTATGGAAAATCCGGACGTGTTCGATCCGGATGTTGTAGATGCGATGATCAGATCTATCAACATTCTTGGCCCGGGAAGCTGTGTTGAGCTGAACACAGGTGAAAAAGGACTCGTCCTTGCACAGAATAATGAGAATATTTTAAGGCCGATGGTACTGACTTTTGATACGAATATGATCGTGGATCTCAGCAATGAGATGGCCTATGGCGATCTTGAGATCAAGGATATCATGAAGACGATGGACAACCGTTATGTGATCGACAGCACGGCGCTGAAGCGCAGCGGATTTGCATTTGAGGAGCCGGAATATGTGGAGGTCCCGGACGAAGAAGAATATGTTCCGGGCCGTGATTTTTAAAAAAGAGAAGGGTATGATGCGGCAGAATTCCGGTATGGGATCGAACCGATAAAAAAGAAACGAAGCGGGGGAATCAGTCATGGGAGTTATTTCTGTGGAGGAAGTACTTGCAAAAGCAAAGGAAGCAGGTGCTTCCGATGTACATATTACGGTTGGCGTGCCGCCAAAAATGCGTGTGAACGGCGATCTGATCACAATGGATTATGAACGTATGCTTCCACCCGACACGCACAGGGTCGTGGAAGATATTATGAGCGACTTTCAGCTTCAGCGTTTTGAGGAGCGGGGAGAGTACGATATGTCATTTTCTATTCCGAATATCGGGCGTTATCGTGTCAACGCATATAAGCAGAGAGGTTCTGTTGCAGTTGCCCTGCGTTTGGTCGGTACTGAGATCCCGGCGCCGGAGTCCCTCGGCGTGCCGCCCTCTGTGGTGGAGCTGTCGCAGCGTAAAAGAGGACTGGTACTTGTGACGGGACCGACCGGAAGCGGTAAATCCACGACACTGGCGGCGGTCATTGATAAGATCAACAATACGCGGGATGCACATATCATCACATTGGAAGATCCGATCGAGTATCTGCATTCCCATAAGCTTTCGATGGTAAATCAGCGCGAGATCGGTCTGGATACACAGAGCTATGCCAATGCGCTGCGCGCTGCGCTGCGTGAAGACCCTGACGTGATTCTTGTGGGTGAGATGCGTGATTTTGATACGATCAGCGTTGCGATTACGGCGGCGGAGACCGGGCATCTTGTTCTTTCCACCTTGCATACGATCGGTGCGGCGAGCACGGTCGACCGTGTCATTGACGTATTTCCGCCTCATCAGCAGCAACAGATCCGCGTACAGCTTTCAAACGTGATAGAGGCAGTCGTTTCGCAGCAGCTTATTCCGACCGCGGACGGCAGAAGCCGCGTTGCAGCGTTTGAGGTCATGCATGCAAATCATGCCGTGCGGAACCTGATCCGTGAAGGAAAGTCCCATCAGCTTGTCTCTGTCATGCAGACGAACCGTAAGATGGGAATGATCACCATGGACGAAGCGATCCAGCAGCTTTATATGGAGGGGCGTATTACCCGTGAGATGGCGATCCAGTTTGCAACCGATCCGGACGGTATGTCAATGAAGCTGTTGTAGGACATGTTCTGAATTACTTTTTGATCCGGCAGTCTGTCTGTGGCTGCCGGAACGATCATTCTTCTGAAAGGCAGGCATCCCCGATCGGGAGTGCCGTTCGCCGAAATATTCCCAAATGAAATATTGGATAACTAAATAAAATGTCATTGACGTAAAGGAGGATCAAACTGTGTTTACGACAACTTTATCAGGAGGTCTCAGCGGAATCGAAAGCTATCTTGTCCGAGTGGAGGTGGATACCGCACAGAGCCTGCCGGGATTTGATATGGTCGGGATGCTTGGAAGCGAAGTGCGGGAGGCAAGGGAGCGTGTGCGTGTCGCACTCAAAAATACGGGAATCTGCGTGCCGCCGGTGCGTATTACCGTAAATCTTTCTCCGGCGGATATTCGTAAGGAGGGAACCGCGTACGATCTTCCGGTTGCAGTGGGGGTTCTTAAGGCGTTGGAACTCGTTCCAAAAGAGGCTTCTGAGGATATGCTCTTTTTGGGAGAACTGGGCTTAAACGGGGAGATAAAAGCGGTGCGGGGCGTTTTGCCGATCGTGTTGAAAGCGCGGGAAAAGGGAATCGGTATCTGTATCGTTCCGAAAGAAAATGCGCAGGAAGCATGCGTGGTACAAGGGGTGCGGATCGTGGGGGTCGAAAGTATGAAACAACTGTGCGATTATTTATGTCAATCGCCTGGTGAGCGCGAGAGGCAGTTTCCATATGAGAAACAAAACACATCGCCGCCGGACGGCGGCTCAGGACAGGAGCCTGATTTTTCCGATGTCAACGGACAGCCGGCCGTGCGCAGGGCAGCCGAGATTGCAGCGGCAGGTTTTCACCATCTCATGCTGATCGGACCGCCGGGCTCCGGGAAAACGATGATCGCAAAGAGAATCCCATCTATTCTTCCACCGCTTTCTTTTGAAGAAAGTCTGGAGGTCTCAAAGATCTATAGTGTTTCGGGACTGCTTCATGCAGGAGAGGCGCTTATCACAAAACGTCCATTCTTAAATCCACATCATACGATTTCTAAGCAGGCGCTTTCGGGCGGCGGCAGGATCCCTCTTCCGGGTGTGATCAGTCTTGCGCACAGGGGTGTGCTTTTTCTGGATGAACTTCCCGAGTTTGGAAGAGAGGTCATAGACATCATGCGGCAGCCGCTGGAAGATAAGCAGATACATATTGCGAGGAGCTGCGCGAGTTATACATATCCGGCGGATTTTATGCTGGTGGCGGCGATGAATCCCTGTCCCTGCGGTTATTATCCTGATCATAATAAGTGCCATTGCACACCTGGGGAGATCCGCCGTTATCTTTCGCGGGTTTCAGGACCGATTCTGGACAGGATCGATCTCTGTGTCGAGGCTCCGCGCCTTACCATCGCAGAGATTTCGGCAGGACAGAACAATGAAAGCTCGGCCGCGATAAGGGGGCGTGTTATGGCGGCGAGAGAGCGGCAGGAGCATCGTTTCAGGGGAACACCGTACCGCTTTAATACCGATCTGAAAGCGGGGGAGCTGAGGCGCTATGTGGAGCTTGGTGAGAGAGAATTAAGAATGCTGGAGCAGCTCTTTTTGACAATGGGCTTAAGCGCAAGAGCTTACCACCGCATTATCCGGCTGGCGCGCACGATCGCCGATCTGGATGAAAGCGAAAAGGTGCTTGAGCGTCACATCAGCGAGGCGGCGTGTTACCGGGCAGCAGATCCGGGGATGCGGCTTACACAGCTTTGAGCCTCGTTTCCGTAACGCAAAGCAGAATCTTAGAAAGAAAAAACAAATAGGAGAAAAGCGAGACACCCAAATAAAGGATTGGGATTGTATATTTTGCACAATGGTATACGTTATCAAAGGGTGTTTCGCAATTGCATGAATATTAAATAGAAAAGGAGAGGCAACATGGATTTACATAACAATCAAAATAGTGTTTTGGGATGCTGTGACGGCGCAGCAAAAAAATTTAGTGATCAGAACAAGGGTCATCTTTCAGAAACGGTTTATGCCTGCTGGCTTGACCGGATTCCGACGATCGGGCCAGTCTGTATCAAGCATCTGTTAGCCGAGTATCAAAGCGCGGAACAATTGTACCGGCTGCCGGAGAGTGAGATTTCAGGACTTGCACAGAGCAGACTGCTTACGGCGGCACAGGCGGAAAAATTGCGTGAATACCAGACGGACTCAAGATATGAGCCGTGGCAGCTTTATGAGGATATGACAGCACGGGGAATCCATCCGGTCCGCTATGAGGATGAATCATATCCGAACCGTCTGCGTGACATTCCTGATCCGCCGCGCATTTTGTATGTAAAAGGCGGCATTCCTGACGAGGCTGGTCCAAGCGTCGGCATCGTCGGCGCACGTCTCTGTTCCGACTACGGACGATATACGGCGCGCAAGTTCTCTTATACACTTGCGAAGGCAGGAGTGCAGATCATCAGCGGTATGGCGCTAGGTATTGACGGGATCAGCCACAAAGCGGCAATAGAAGCGGGCGGAAGAACGTTTGCCGTGCTTGGCTGCGGCGCGGATGTCTGCTATCCCGAAGAGAACAGGGATATCTATGAACAGATACAGACACAGGGAGGCGTGATTTCGGAATACCCGCCGGGGACGTCTCCGCACGCCGGGCTCTTTCCAAGGCGGAACCGCATCATCAGCGGCCTTACAGACCTGCTTCTTGTGATCGAAGCACGCAAAAAAAGCGGAACGCTCATTACGGTGGACGCGGCGTTAGAGCAGGGGCGGGAGGTCTATGCGCTTCCGGGCAGAGTGACCGACGCATTGAGCGGCGGCTGTAACAGACTGATCGCACAGGGCGCGGGCATTGCGACGTCACCGGAAGAGCTGCTGGAGGAATTAAGAGAACTACGGAGATACGGTGCCGATTGCGGTTCGGAGACCAAGGGGACTGCAAAAGTAATGCGGGCGACGGAAAACGCGCGGACGGCTGGAGTCGTGCGGCCGGGTGAAACCTCGAAGGTTCAGGCTGAACCTGAACACGGGACAGAAGCGGAACGCCTGATCTATGCGCTTTTATCGGAGGATGGACAGACCGTGGACATGCTGATGAGCAGGAGTGTGCTTTCTCCGGGGATATTTTCTGAATCGCTCATGCATCTGTGCATCAGCGGCAGGGCAGTGTTAAGGCAGGGGCGGTATTACAGGGGCGGCATGGAAGCGTGAGGGAAATCACTAAGCTCGAAAATACCTCGATAAGTGATTTCCGGCTTCACGCCGAAGAATACGAAGAGCAGGCATTCTTCTTATTGATTGTTTGTGCCGCTGCAGTCTGCATGTCTGAAATGGTGAAAGAAAAATTTTCTGAAATTTTCAAAATTCCCTTGAAACAGCATAAGATTTAGTGTATAGTCGTACGCGTTACTTCTTATATTAGTAGAGACAAGGGCATTGTTTCCGCAGTAATGAGGAATTTGATGTTTAGGGGGTAACAAGCTTTCTGATACAGAGGAAGCCAAAGGAAAGTGAACAGGGGAAGAGAAATGGCAAAAAATCTGGTAATCGTGGAGTCACCTGCAAAGGTGAAGACCATCAAAAAATTTCTTGGAGCGAATTATGAGGTTATGGCAAGCAACGGGCATGTCAGGGATCTTCCGAAAAGCAGGCTCGGTGTGGATGTGGAGCATGACTATGAACCACAGTATATTACGATCAGGGGAAAAGGTGACATTCTTGCAGCGCTCAGGAAAGAGGTCAAAAAAGCGGATAAGATCTTTCTTGCTACCGACCCGGACCGGGAGGGGGAGGCAATTTCTTGGCATCTGATCGCCGCGCTCAAGCTGGAAAATAAAAAAGTATATCGTATTACATTTAATGAGATCACGAAAAATGCGGTCAAAGAATCATTTAAGCATCCGCGTGAGATCAATCTTGCTTTGGTGGATGCGCAACAGGCACGCCGCTGCCTCGACCGTATGGTAGGATACCGGATCTCGCCGCTGCTCTGGGCGAAGGTAAAGCGGGGATTAAGCGCCGGGCGCGTACAGTCGGTTGCGCTTCGCATTATCAGCGACAGAGAAGAAGAGATCAATGCGTTTGTCCCGGAAGAATACTGGTCTTTGGATGCGGTTCTCAGCGTACAGGGGGAGAGAAGACCGCTGATTGCGAAGTTCTATGGCGACAAAAACGGAAAGATTGACATTCATTCTGCTGAGGAAATGCAGAAGATCACGAAGACGCTGAAAGGCGTGCCCTTTGAGGTAGACGAGGTAAAAAAGGGCGAGCGGCTGAAAAAAGCGCCGATGCCGTTTACAACGTCCACGCTTCAGCAGGAAGCGAGCAAAGTGCTTAATTTTTCTACGGCAAAAACTATGCGCCTTGCACAGCAGCTCTATGAGGGAGTTGATATCAAGGATATAGGAACGATCGGGCTTATCACCTATCTCCGTACGGACTCCACGCGTGTCTCCGAGGAAGCGGAGCGCATGGCATACGATTTTATCGAAGCCCAGTATGGAAGCGCGTACAACCGGAAGGAAGATGCCGGCGAGAAAAAAACAGACCGCAAGATTCAGGATGCGCATGAGGCGATCCGGCCGACCGATATCTCCCGCGTGCCCGTCCTGTTAAAAGATTCGCTTCCGAGAGATTTGTTCCGGCTTTATCAGCTCATCTGGAAGCGGTTTGTTGCAAGCCGTATGGCGCCGGCGCGCTATGAGACGACTTCCGTGCGCATTGCGGCGGGTGATTACCGGTTTCATGTTTCGGCATCCAAGCTTGTTTTTGACGGATGCTTAAGCGTCTATGCGCATGATGAAGAGGAAAAAGAAGAAAACAATATGCTGATGAAGAGCCTTGACCGCAGCTCAAAGCTGGCATTTCTGAATTTTGAAGAGAAACAGCATTTCACACAGCCGCCGGCACATTATACGGAGGCAACGCTTGTGCGGGCATTGGAAGAACTTGGCATTGGAAGACCGAGTACGTATGCGCCGACGATCACGACGATCCTTGCACGGCGCTATATCGTAAAAGAGAATAAGAATCTGTATGTGACCGAGCTTGGCGAAGTCGTCAACCATATGATGAAGGATGCGTTTCCGACGATCGTAGACGTGAATTTTACTGCCAACATGGAGATGCTCTTAGACGGCATTGAAGAGGGAAATGTGAACTGGAAGACCGTCGTTTCCAATTTTTACCCGGATTTGGATGAGGCGGTAAAGCAGGCGGAGCAGGAGCTTTCGGAAGTGGAGATCGCCGATGAAGAGGCTGACGAGGACTGTGAATTCTGCGGACGCAGGATGGTGATCAAATACGGTCCGCACGGCAAATTCCTTGCATGTCCCGGCTTCCCGGAATGCCGGAACACGAAACCTTATTTTGAAAAGATCGGCGTGCCGTGTCCGAAATGCGGAAAAGACCTTGCGATCAAGCGTACACGCAAGGGAAGAAAATATTATGGCTGTCTTGGATATCCGGATTGTGACTATATGTCATGGCAGAAACCGGAAGCACCGGCGGAGAAGGTAAAGAACGAAGCCAGTTAATAGTGGACAAAATCAAGGCCTTATGCTACAATTATCGTGCATAAGGCTTTTTTGTCAGAAAATTTAAGGGATTTATCGCAAAAGATGAGGAGAGTTTCATGAGTAGTGTGCAATTGCTGGATAAAACAAGAAAAATAGGGAAGCTGTTACATAACAACAATTCCAGCAAAGTTGTGTTCAGCGATATCTGTAATGTCATGCAGGATATCTTACAGTCGAATGTGCTTGTGATCAGCAGGAAAGGAAAAGTGCTTGGTATCGGCAGTTATCCGGGAATTGGGAATATCACGGAACTGATCGTGGGCGAGGTCGGCCGTTTTGTGGATCCGCTCTTAAATGAACGAATGCTTTCCGTACTTTCCACCAAGGAAAATGTGAATCTGGAGACGCTTGGGTTTGAGGGAATCGATACGACCCGGTTTCAGGGTATCATCGCGCCGATCGAGATCGCGGGAGAGCGGCTTGGTACGTTGTTTTTATATAAGAGTGACGGTGTATATGATATTGACGATATCATTTTATGTGAATATGGTACGACTGTGGTCGGCTTAGAGATGCTGCGCTCCGTCAATGAAGAGAATGCAGAGGAAGAACGCAAAACGCAGGTTGTGCGTTCGGCGATCAATACGCTTTCCACATCGGAGCAGGAGGCGGTCGTGCATATCTTTGATGAGCTTGGAGGTATGGAGGGGATTCTGGTCGCGAGCAAGATCGCAGACCGTGTCGGTATTACGCGTTCCGTGATCGTCAATGCGCTGCGAAAGTTTGAGAGTGCGGGCGTGATCGAGTCCCGCTCGTCAGGAATGAAGGGAACTTATATCCGTGTCTTGAACGATCTTGTCTTTGACGAGATCGGGGAATTGAGAGAAAAATTACATGGAAAAAACCGGAATCATGTGCTATCATAAAAAGTAGAATTTCTTTCTTTTTTAACAAATTATTAACATAAAGCAGGGCTTATTATGGTTGGATTAAGAAAAAAAATAAGAATCGGTGATATGCTCGTAGACGCTGGCGTCATCACGCAGGAAGATCTGCAAAGAGGCTTGGAACTTCAGAAAACGAGCGGAAGAAAGCTTGGGGAAACGCTTGTTGAGGAAGGGATCGTCAATGATGAAGTGTTGGCACGTCTGCTTGCGGAACAGCTGGGAATGGAAATGATCGATATCCAGAGCATTTCCATTCCGGAAGAGGTCTTAAATCTGGTTCCCCAGCATATGCTGCGAAGCAAGAAAATGATCCCCTACGCGATCGACCCGAACAACATGAATGTACTGCTTGTAGCGATGGCGGATCCAATGGACTTCTCCGCAATGGATGATATTTCCATTATCACGAATCTGCAGGTGGAACCTGCGATCGCGACGCAGCACAGCATTATGCTTGCACTGGACCGTCTTTATGGCGGAAGTGATGTGGATGAGGCACTTGAGCAATATGCGAAAGAGCGCGAACAGAAGGAGAACGATGTCGAGGAGGAATTGTTAAACGAGGACATCAACAATTCGCCGATTGTTGTTCTGGTAAACGAGATGATCGAGAAGGCAGTGCGTCAGCGTGCTTCCGATATCCATATAGAGCCGCTTGAGCGCAAGGTGCGCATCCGCTACCGTATTGATGGCGCACTTTATGAGAGGGCGAGCTATTCTACCGCAATTCTGCCGGCGCTGATCGCGCGTATTAAGATCATCGGCGGCATGGACATTTCTGAGAAAAGAAAACCGCAGGACGGGCGTATTACTTCGATCGTGGACAGAATGGAATACGATATCCGTGTTTCCATACTGCCGACGGTATACGGCGAGAAAGTCGTTATGCGTCTGACAAGTAAGACTGCGCTGTCGAGAAATAAAAGCCAGCTTGGACTAAAGGAAGGCGAATTAAAGCAGTTTGACCACATTATGCGTAACCCGCATGGCATCATACTGGTAACGGGACCAACCGGAAGCGGTAAGTCTACGACACTTTATACCGCACTCAGCGAACTGAATACGGAAGACGTTAACATTATCACAGTTGAGGATCCGGTCGAGGCGAATATCAACGGCATCAATCAGGTACAGGTCAACAATAAAGCAGACCTGACATTTGCGTCGGCGCTGCGTTCGATTCTGCGTCAGGACCCTGATATCATTATGATCGGTGAGATCCGTGATACTGAGACAGCCGGTATTGCCGTTCAGGCTTCTATTACCGGGCATTTGGTCGTGAGCACGCTTCATACGAATTCGGCAGCGGGCAGCGTCACGCGTCTGATCGACATGGGAATCGAACCATACCTGATCGCGGACTCCGTTGTCGGCATCATTGCCCAACGTCTGGTCAGGAGGCTGTGCCCCGACTGTAAAAAGCCCTATGAGGCAACAGAGGAAGAAAAGGAACAGCTTGGCGTGTCTGCAGAGCAGCCGTTGACAATATATAAGCCCTGCGGGTGTCCGAAGTGTGACCAGACCGGATATAAGGGCCGTATCGGTGTTTATGAAATATTGGAAATGTCCCAAAAGCTGAAATCGATTATTGTAAAAGGCGGGGGCGCGGAAGACATAAAGGAACAGGCGCTCTTAGACGGGATGCACACGCTGCATATGAGTGCGTCCGAATATGTGGTTGACGGCATAACTTCGTATCACGAAATGATGAGAGTATCGTTTGATCTATAGGACAGGATATCTTTAGCGGACAAAGGAGTACGATATGGAAAGCTTTGGCTATGTAGCGGTCAATAAGGCAGGCAAAGAGATCAAGGGAAGTATTGAGGCGGAGACGGAGGCAAAGGCACTTGCCGAGATCAGGAACCGCGGCATGATGGTGGTTTCCCTTTCGAGGCAGAGCATGCTCACGAAGGATATCAACATAGATATCGGCGGCGCGCCAAAGCCAAGAGACTTGAGTGTATTCTGCCGTCAGTTCGTCAGTATGACTAAGGCGGGTGTCACGATCATTGATGCGCTGAAAATGCTTGGAGAGCAGACGGAAAATAAAAAACTTCAAAAGGCGATCGTCGGCGTCCGTGTCGATGTGGAAAAAGGTGAGCCCCTTGCGGAAGCGTTTGCAAAGCATCCGAAAGTATTCCCGAACCTGCTCGTCAGCATGACGCAGGCAGGTGAGGCATCCGGTTCGCTTGATGTTGCGATGGAGCGTATGGCAGCGCATTTTGAAAAGGCGGCAAAGACCAAGGCGTTGATCAAAAAAGCGATGATCTATCCGGTTGTATTGATCGTGGTAGCGATCGCGGTTATGGTCGTCATGCTTGTTGTCGTGATTCCGTCCTATACGGGAATGTTTAATGATCTCGGAACCGAACTGCCGACGATCACAAAGATCATGGTGGCGGCGAGCGATTTTCTAAAGGCATATTGGTATATGGTTCTTGCTGCTGTGGTTGCCGTGATCGTGCTGCTTAAGATGTACTCGAAGACAAATTCCGGTAAGCATGTGTTCGGCAAGATGGCATTACTCATTCCGGCAATGAAGAACTTAAAGCAAAAGGAAGCCTCTTCCATGATGGCGCGTACTTTAAGCACGCTGATGGCAGCGGGTGTTCCGCTGACGGAAGCCGTGGGAATCGTGTCAAATACGATGCAGAATATCTGGTATAAAGAGGCGCTGCTTGACGTGAAGGATCAGATCACGCTCGGTGTGCCGCTCTCGCAGCCGCTTGAGACATGCGGACTGTTTCCACCTATGGTATATCATATGACGAGGATCGGAGAGGAATCCGGTAATACGGAAGATATGCTGACGAAGCTTGCGGATTATTATGACGAAGAAGTTGAGATGGCAGTACAGTCCCTGATGGCGGTCATGGAACCGATGATCATTATTGTAATGGCAGTCATTGTAGGTGTTATGGTATTTGCAATCCTGTCGCCGATGATGAGTCTGTACGATTCCATCGGATAAAAAACGCAGGGCATTCAAAAAAATCTTGAACATATGGAAGAATCCGCCTTGGGCGGATTCTTCTGAAATTACGGCAGATTTTGCAGATGGGGAAAAGTGTTTTAGGGGGATGGGGATAGATGACGCATAAAGAAAAATCGTATGAGTTATTGCATCAGGGTTATCATTGTTCACAGGCACTGTTCGGTGCATTTGCGGAAGAGCTGGGGCTGGATCTTAAGACAGCTTTTAAGATCAGTACCTGTTTTGGCGGGGGCATGAGGCAGGGAGGAATCTGCGGCTGTATCACGGCAGCGCTTCTCGTACTTGGTATGGCGCTTGGGTTTTATGATCCGCAGGATAAGGAACAGGAGATTTATGGAAATAAAAAGACGGATGAATTTATCAAGCGCTTCGCAAAAGTGATGGATGGAGATATTTGTTGTCGTGACATTTTGGGTAAAGACATTTCAAAGCCGGACGGACTTGCCGCGATCAGAAAGGAAGGACTGATCTTACAGAGGTGTCCGAGAGCGATGAATATCAGCATTGAGCTGTTGGAAGAGATGCTTGCAGATTATCTGAAAGACAAGACGGAAAGCAGCATCCGGCCGGAAGATATTCCGCATAACGATGAGCTGCAAAGTGTCTTAAAACGGATGGGAAAGCTGAATCGTTTTCAGAGAAATGTGAATAATCTGGTTCATGCTTCAGATAAAAAAATCGGATTCATCCAATTTGATATTCGCAAATTCAAGATCATCAATGATCTATACGGAGAGAAGTTTGGCGATGAGATTTTAGATTTTGTCCTGAATCAATTGGGAGAAAGCTGCCATCCGGAACAGTATTTTGTCAATCTGCGGAGCGATGTGTTTATGGTTGTTACGGAGTATGAAAAAGAAGAAGAGCTTGTCGCGTTTATCCGCGGGATCGATTCGAGGATCAACTATTTCAAGAACGTGAAGCTGCAGATGTCCTATGGCGTTTACATGGTGGAAGATCGTGAAATGGAGCTTCGGCAGATGGAGGACCGCGCGGCGATGGCTCGCAAGGCGGCCAAAAAGAATGTATTAAGTAATATTCTTTTTTATAAAGAACAGTTTAAGGATCTGCTGTATAACAGGAAGTTTATTGAAGAGAATATGCAGGCCGCGATCGCAGAGCGGCAGTTTGTCATGTATCTTCAGCCGAAATACAGTATTTCCCAGAATGAGATCATCGGTGCGGAGGCGTTGGTGCGCTGGCAGAATCCGGAGCGCGGGATGATCTACCCGAATCAGTTTATTCCGGTCATTGAGGAAAACGGATTTATCAAAGAGGTCGATTATTATATTTGGAATGAAGCGTGCCAGTTTATGAAACGGTGTATGGATGCAGGGATGCCGCGGTGCCCGGTATCCGTGAATGTATCCCGCATTCATTTACAGGATCATGAGTGTGTGGAGTTCCTTTCCGGATTGATCGAAAACAGCGGGATTCCAAAGGAACTTTTGGAATTGGAAATTACCGAGACGGCAGACGATCAGCAGATCAGCCTAAAAGCGATGGAACTCAAAGAAGAGGGATTCAAACTTTTGATGGATGATTTCGGAAGCGGGTATTCCTCGCTGAATATTTTACTGGAGACGCCGTTTGATGTGATCAAACTGGATAAAAAATTTATCGAGAATATGATCCTTTCCGCGAAAGGAAGACTGATCCTCGAGCAGGTTGTGCTCATGGCGGATAAGCTGAATCTGGGACTTGTTGCAGAAGGGGTTGAGACGAAGGAACAGATCGAACTTTTGCGGCAGATCGGCTGTGATCAGGTACAGGGATATTATTATGCGAAGCCGATGCCGGCGGAAGATTTTTTTGAACTGCTGTCAAAACAGAAATGATGAACTAAAAAAGGGGCTGTCTGATGAGAGTGCTGATCGCAGACGATGAGATTGAAATTGCAAAAGCGCTGAAAGTGCTTTTAGAACGAAGCTGCTTTTTGGTGGATATTGTTTTTGACGGGATCAGTGCGTGGGATGCGGTACGATGCACCGGATATGACGTGATCGTGCTTGACATTATGATGCCGGGGATGGACGGTCTTACCGTGCTTAAGAAGCTGCGTGAAGCGGGAAATGCCGCGCCCGTGCTGCTGCTTACGGCGAAAGCGGAAGTAGAAATCGTGGCAGTGTCCGGGGGGACCGACGTGACAATGGAATGCAGTATGCCTGTGTATCATACTCTTTGCATTGGCTGTTGCGAAAAACTATCGCAGGAGAGGAAGAAGAAAAAATAAGACGAGTAAAAGATAAATAGATTTACTTTGCAATGCGCGGATGTTTTTCTTGACACAGCCGCGCATTTGCATTATTATATGCTTAGTAATACTAAATAATTGAAAAAGACAAAGCAGATACGAAATGATCAATAATGAAAGCAGTAATAATATGAACGAAAGCGGGGGATGAACATGGGATTTTGGATTTTTATGCTGATCATGAACCTGATGATTCCGCTAATAATGATCGGGTTCGGAAAGATATTTCTAAAATGGGCGCCGAAAGAGATCAATCCGCTTTTCGGATACCGGACGAATATGTCAATGAAAAATCAGGATACATGGCAGTTTGCGCATCACTGTTTTGGAAAATGGTGGTACTGGTCAGGCATTTTTCTCATTCCGGTATCCGTCATCCCGATGTTGTTTGTGACTGACGCAGGCGAAGCTGCGGTCGGAATAGTCGGCGGAGTCACGTGCACGTTTGAATGCATCGGTTTGATCATACCGGTCTTCTTTGTAGAGAAGGCACTGAAACAGGTATTTGACAGCGACGGAAAGAGAAAGTGCGTACAGGAAGAAAGACAGCAGTGGCCAGATAGTAAAAAGAAGTGATGGCATGAAAGGAAAGTGGTGATACGATACATTGAACGAACGATATGAACGACAAATGAAAAAGGGAGTTTTGGAGATTCTGATATTGAAGCTTTTAGAGGGCAGTGAGAAGTACGGCTATCAGCTGATCACGGAATTAAGAGACAAAGGGGGAGAGCTGTTTTCCCTAAAGGAAGGGACGCTTTACCCGATCCTGTACCGTTTGGAAGAGGAAGGTCTTGTGACAAGCAGATGGAGTACGCCGCAGGGCAGGGAGCTTTCCAAAAAATATTATAAAATATCCGGGGCGGGAGAGCACACGCTGCAGGATGCGGCAGCATTGTGGAAACGTTTTTCTAACTGTGTGGATGTGATTTTGGAAACGGGGCAACAATGAGAAAGGACGGGAGATAGGGATGGATCAGAGAAAGTATCTGAATGCAATCAGAAGGAAACTCCGGTGCAGCGCCGCAAAGAAAAAGGAAATCGTGAAGCAGCTTCGTGCTGATATTGATGCTGCACTTGAAAAAGGAGAAACACTCGAACACATTTTGGATGCGATCGGTACGCCGGACGCTGTTGCGGCGGAATTCAATGCAGACATAACGGAAAAGGATAAAAAACGTGGGAAGTATGAGGCATATGCAAAATGTATTTTGGTAATCGTCATCATACTGGCTTTGGCGGCAGCGGTGCTGTGGTGGTTTCTTCCAAAGTCCGGGAGAGTCGGAGATAGCAACAGATTTTCTGAACAGGCGGTTATTGAACAGGCTAAACAGGTGATCGGTTGTGTGGATGCGGATGACTATGATGCGTTGTGCGCATTGATGCGGGAGGATGCGGCAAACGTACTGACAAGGGAAGTCCTGAATGAAGCCAAACAGTACACTGCTGAAGATTTTGGCGCTTTTGTGGCTTGGGGAAACGCCTATGTCACAGAGGTGATTCAACAGGGACAGCATGTGGCGGTGGTTGAGATCAGCGCTTCTTATGAAAAGATAAGTGTGACGTATACCCTGATCTTTGATGAAGAGCTGCTGCTGACGGGACTGTACATGAGGTAACCGGTATCGGGCTGGCGAAAAGTGGTGTGCATATTCTTAAATGAACATCATGCAGATGAGGATATTGTTGTCAAAATGTTAGCTTTTGAGGCAGGAGGCGTAAAAAATGGCGGGAGGGATTATTGGGTTTGCAGTATGGGCGGTGTTTGGGGCTGCGTTCATTGTGCTTGGCATTTATGTATCACTCAGCAAGAAAGAAAGGGCGTTTGGCTTTTGGGCAAATGCAAAGGTGGTGCCAATTACGGATGTAACCGGATATAACCGCGCGCTTGGAAGGCTTTGGCGTGTCTTTGGAGCAGTATTCATTTTGCTCGGTCTGCCGCTTTTGACAGGCAGTCAGAATTCGCCGTTTATCATGATCAGTATTTTGGGAGCGATGTTTGCTTCCATTGCGGCAATGGTCATCTATGAGCTTGGTATTTTGAGAAAGTACAGGGCGTAAGAAAAAGGAAATGTGAATGGCGATTATCGCCTCTGTTTTTTTAGGGGGCAAGCGGGAAAGTTGTAGCAGATTCCCACCGCATCTGTCAAACGCTGCGGCGTTTTTTGTTGAAATCTTTTCATACTAATCCCATGCCGCCTTTGGCGGCTCAAATAAGAATAGAGATTGAAAATCAAAGATTTTTATTTTATACTATCCTACAAGAAAGACGAGGAGGTGGGGAAAATGCTTTGCCATTTAGTGATTGACTTAAACAAAGGACTCTGTACAAAGTTTGGTGTCTGGACGAAATTTGTACAGAGGTAAAAGCGATCGTCCACATTGGATTTTGTACTTTTTATTCTGAAAAATGAAGAATAGAATGGAGAAAATTCAATGGAAGAAAAATTATTTAAGAAATATATTATTTTGTGGCTGAGTCAGAGTGTTTCGGGGCTTGGCAGCTCCATGACCGGGTTTGCGCTTGTCTTGTGGGCGTATGGGCAGAGCCATTCTGCCATGTCCGTTTCCCTGATGTCATTCTGTAATTATGTGCCGTATGTCATTTTAAGCCTGTTTGTTGGCAGCTTTGTAGACAGGCATAATAAAAAAACAATCATGCTGGCGGCGGACAGCGTTGCGGCAGCCTGTTCACTTGCGGTGTTGGCATTCCTGCTTATGGGGCGGCTTGCGGTCTGGAATATCTATGTCGTAAATGCGGTTGTAGGCATAACGAACGCATTCCAGCAGCCCGCATCCGCAGTGGCAGTGGGGCGGCTTGTGCCAAAGGAGAAGATCTCCAATGTGAGCGGGATGAACTCCTTTTCCGGCAATTTGATCGTGGTATTCAGCCCTATGCTGGCGGCATTCCTTTTTGCGGCAGGAGGGCTTCCGGTTATCCTGCTGGTTGATCTTGCGAGCTTTGCATTTGCGTTTTGCGTGCTGCTGTTTTATATCATCATACCGGAAGGGGAGCAGGAAAAGACATACGATTCCCCTTTTGCGGGGGTAGCGGAGGGCTTTGCCTTTCTGAAAACGGAAAAGGGCATTTTATATATGATGCTGACCATGGCGCTGATCAATTTCTGCTCCAGACTGACCTATGAGAATATTTTATCACCGATGATCCTGACAAGAAGCTCCGGGAACAGCGTTACGCTTGGAATTGTAAATGCCTGCATGGGGGCAGGCGGGATTGCCGGGGGCATTATTGTTTCCGTGAAAAAAGAGAGCCGTCATAAGGCCGTGGCAATTTATGTTTCGGCGGCACTGTCTTTTCTGTTTGGGGACTTGCTGATGGCAGTCGGGAAAAATGTATTCTGGTGGTCGGCTGCTGCGGTCTGTGCCAGTCTGCCGATTCCGTTCATCATGGCAAACCAAAATACGATATTGTACCGGAAGATACCCGCTGCCATGCAGGGGAGGGTGTTTGCAGTCAGGAATGCCATTCAGTACAGCACGATTCCGGTTGGCATTATCCTCGGAGGCTGGCTGGCAGATTACGTCTTTGAGCCTTTTATGGCTTCCGGAAACAGACTGGCAGGGATGCTGGGAACAATTGTGGGGGACAACGCCGGAAGCGGCATGGCGGCAATGTTTTTATGTACCGGAATATGCGGCTTTACGGTGAGTATGGCATCCTGTTTCAATCGGGAAATAAAAAAATTAAACTGATTGGATCATACAGAGGGGCGGGCTATCCTGCCCCTTTGATATTTACACGTTCTGGATAGTTATAGAATAAAAATCTGTCAGTTGACTGGAAAGCAGGGGAGATTGTAAAAAGTAGTAAAAAATGGTAATATGTAAAAATACAGAAGTGATATGGGATTTTAATCAGGGTAATCATTTTATTTTAGGGAAACGCTGATTAAAGCGTTTCCGCGCCGGATTTGCGCTGCGAAGCAGCATAAACCGCTGCAAATCCGTGCGCATCCGCCAAAGGCTCTAAGGAAACACTGATTTAATCAGTGTTTCCTTAGAAATGCAAAAAAAATATTATCTTGTATTATGTACTTAACGATAAAGGGGAGCAGCAATGAAAGTACTTACACAGGAACAGATCAAAAGAGGGATGATCATCGCGGCAGCCATGCTGCTTTTGGGAACCGGTGTCCTGCTGTACTGTGAATGGCGGGGAAACTTGCAGGATACCCTGTATGTGTGCCGCAAAATGTTTTTGGCGATGCCGGTATTTTTGATCCTGACGGGACTGGCTCATGGAAGTGCCGGTAAGGGTACGAGTTTACGTGAGTATGCAGTCCGCATGTTTTGCGGGAGGAATGTGACGGGAAGCAGGAAAGTTTATCTGGATTATGCCCGCATTTTTGCCGCAGTCATGGTGATCCTGACACATGCCTGTTCCATGCAGGCGGATGCAGATGCGGCGCCGTGGAAAATAAATTTGCTTTTGGCGTGCGCCGGAATCGGTATGGTCTGTAATCCGCTTTATGTAATGATCTCCGGCTCCCTTTTGCTGTCATCCGATAAAGAAGAATCTTTAGGAGCATTTTATGTCAGGCGGTTTGTGAAAGTGGTGCTCCCGATGGTGGTATATTATGTAATCTTTTTAAGTATATCCGGGCAGATCAGCCTGATACCGCCGAGAAATCTGAAAGAGGGCGCTCTGCAGATCCTGTCAGGGGCGTCCGGAATCGTACCGCATTATTGGCTCATTTACATATTGATCTCTTTGTACGTGACAGCTCCGTTTATCCGGGTGATGGTAAAAAATTTGAAGGACGGTTCCGTCACGGTCCTGTTTTTCCTGATTCTGGCGGAAGAAATGATAGCGGCTTATCTGCCGCTTACAGGCGTGCAGACCGGCTTTACCCTGAATCTGGCAAGCTGGGAGGGCGTATTTATTTTAGGCTATATCATTACGGAGCGGAGAACAATATGGATGGAGCGTATGGTGCTCATGTTCGGGGCGGTATCCGCGGTGATCACAGCGGTGGTCATGATCATGGATGACTCGCTAAAAGGTTATGTTGTGAATACGGCGCCGGTGATGGTGTTTTTTGCCGGGGCAGTGTTGATCCTGTTATCGAAGCTTGAGGGGCACCTGAAGGGAAAATTTCAATTTGTAGTGCAGACATTGTCAAAATACAGCTATTCTATCATATTAGTTCACTGGTATGGGTTGTTTGTGGTGACTTGGGGAAAAATCGGGTTACAGCCGCTCCGGTTTGGATGCATCGGCGGAATTGCGCTGACGGTGCTGACAGCGGTCATTGTCTGTTTGATATTGGGATTTGTGGCGGATAATACCGTAGTGCTGGTGATCCAACAGGCGGTGGTCAGTCTGGGAAGGCTGATAAGGAAACCGGTTACAAGAAAGAGGTAATGAATCCGAAAAAAGAACCCGCGGCGGGTTTCTTTTTTTTGTAAAATCCGCTATAATTAAGAACAAAAGAAAATAACTTATTTCAATTGCCATTTAGAGTGGGTTTATGATGTAGGAGGTGTGTGATGAAAAGGGCATATCGAAATTTCATATCCATTACAGCGGCTTTGATCGCTGTTTTTTTCCTGTCAGGGATGAATGCACAGGCACAGACGAAAGTCATGCCGGACGGGGGGCTGTTTGACGCGGAATACTATGCGGCGGCGTATCCCGATGTGGTGGCGGTACTTGGCACGAGTGAGGCAGCGCTGTATCAGCATTATGTGACATGCGGCAGGGCAGAAGGAAGACAGGGCTGCGCAGACTTTGATCCGGTATTCTATGCGGCGGCATATCCTGATGTGGTGGCGGCATACGGATATAATGAGGCGGCACTGTATCAGCATTATATCACGCTCGGGAGACGGGAGGGACGGCTTGGGGTCACGCCCGGTTCAGCGGCGAGCAGACCGGAGAACGCAGGCGTTACGGCAACTTCTGTTTTAAGGCGCGATACAATGCAGGTATACCTGAACTATCCGGGCGAGGCGGCGGCTGCCGTTCAGACGGCGGCTGATTGTTACGTGAGAAAGATTGAATTTTATGCGGATTTTGATGTGACCTCGGAGATTTGGGATGAGGCGGTCAGATTGGTTGAACTAGAGCTTCGCGATTATGAACGGTGTCTGATCAGCGGGGCGAAACTGACGCGGAGATCGCGGAATCGGTGGGATCTGACTTTTGAGAGACTAAGTACGAATGCGGAGGAAGAGGCGGTCGATGCGATGGTCGGACAGCTTCTGCCGATTTTTAACAAGGGAACGGATTATGACAAGGTTCGTGCCGTGCATGATTATCTGTGCCGTACGATTTCTTACTCGTTCGATACGGTATATAATGAGGCGGATGAACGTTCCGGTTATGACGGATTATACCACTATACAACAGTGTGTACCGGCTATGCGCTGTTATTTCAGAAGTTCATGGATGAAATGGGAATCCCCTGTTATATCGGAACAGGCAGCAACCACGCATGGAATATTGTCATGCTGAATGATCAGTGGTATCATGTGGACTGTACAAACGACAGACAGAACGGGAAGGTCGTCTATAACTATTTCCTGATCGGTTCGGATAAGACCGGCTACACGCAGTGGAGTTATATACCGCTCGCTTCGACGGGATATGCATATTAAGATGAAAAGTATGGATTCCGCAGAAATGTTCACAAAAGAACGGTATCTGCGCGTTTCGGACTCTTGAAGGAAATGAGGATAGCAAAACAACGCGGGAATGAGGACAAAGATGGCAGAAATATCAGAACGGGAACAAAAAATATTTGACATTGCAAGACTGGAATGGGACATGTTTCAGCATGTATACAATACGGGCGGAAGAGCGTCCTGCCAGGACGATCCTGATACGTTTTTTCGTATGAGGATGAGTCAGTGGGTCGTGTATTCGGATGAACTGCTTGAAAGTTATTATGAGGATTGTGTGCGCGCCCTGACTGAAGAGGGAAGGAACTTTTATTTTGAAAAATATACGAGGATGATGCAGACCACCTATCCCGAAGAATATGAGAAAGTAAAAGAGCATCTGCCTGAAACGACGAAAGAGCAGACGGATATGGTGGAGGAGATCGTTCGGATCCACTTGAAATGGGATGCGTGGATGATGGAACATTATCCGAATATCCGTAAGAACGGACGCGCGCTGCGCACGGAACAGGACAGCCCGGAGGAAGGTTCCTCGATGGAAAGCTATTTAAGGGCGGAGCTTACGACGTATTCGATGAAAACGTTAGGGCTGATGCTTGATGATACAAGGAAGGCGGACCAAAATGGGGAGAATCTGCTGCGGGATATCATTGCGGCGGAGACAAGGTTTTACGGGTATGCTTCTTTGGACGATGCCGAGTCAAAGCATGCGGATATCGTCTCGGATGGAAGCTGTCCTATCTAGCCTGATAGTTTTCACCACAATGACGCAGGGAATCAAGAACGGGGCTCAGACTTTGTCCGAGCTCCGTTAATTCAAGACGAACGATCCGATGGATGATGAGGTGTTCATCGTTGAAAAAATGGTAAGGCTGTTGTTTTGGAGTCTCCCTGCTTCTTTGATAATTGTAAAGAGCTGTCATCCTATTTGAAAGACATGGGAGTTGTGGGAATGCTGGTCGCTTATCACGGGGCAGGCGCATCGTTCCTTGCAGATGCGACGAAGAATGCGGTGGTCTATTCGGAAAAAGGTGGCGGGATGTCCGAGGGAGATCGAAGGGCGGTCCATATGTATAGATGGAGATATTGGAAGGGTATTAGAACTGCTTTAATATATCGTGATGCCCGATATCTATCAGAATGATCATTTTGTCACCTTCATAATACCAGATTATGCCGATGTCCATATTGACGCTGCACTTAAAGAGATCAGCGGTTCACTGAATGCGTTTTGTGCGGAGCGAAGGATGAGAAGGATTTTCAGCTAAAAGTCTCAGTTTTTAAGAACATAATACCCCGCATGTAACTCTTTTTTGCGGTGGACAGATGAAGCCGGATATGCTACAATGAATGTCGGGTTTTGCAGATGCAGGACTTTTTTCATACACAAAAAGCAGGAGGATGAAGAATGTATTCATTTGACGAGGTATTAAAGGCGGATCCTGAGATCGCTCAGGCGATCGTAGATGAGCAGAACAGGCAGAACAGCCATATTGAGCTGATCGCGTCTGAAAACTGGGTAAGCAAAGCCGTGATGGCGGCAATGGGGAGCCCGCTTACGAATAAATATGCCGAAGGGTATCCGGGCAAGCGCTATTATGGCGGATGCGAGTGCGTAGACGTGGTCGAGGAACTTGCAAGGGAGCGTGCAAAAGAGCTGTTTGGATGTGATTATGCGAATGTGCAGCCGCATTCCGGCGCACAGGCAAATATGGCAGTGTTCTTTGCGTGCATGGAGCCGGGGGATACGTTTATGGGGATGAATCTGGATCATGGCGGTCATCTTTCCCACGGTTCACCGGTCAATATGTCGGGCAAATATTTTCACTGTGTGCCCTACGGCGTCAACGATGACGGTCTGATCGATTATGATCAGGTCAGAAGCATTGCGCTGGAATGTAAGCCGAAAATGATCGTGGCAGGTGCTTCCGCTTATGCAAGAACGATCGATTTTAAGAAGTTCCGTGAGATCGCGGATGAGGTTGGCGCGATCCTGATGGTGGATATGGCACATATCGCCGGGCTTGTTGCAGCGGGGATCCATCCGAGCCCGTTCCCGCACGCGGATGTCGTGACAACGACGACTCACAAGACGCTGCGCGGTCCGAGAGGAGGTATGATTCTCTGCAATCAGGAGGCGGCTGATAAATATAACTTTAATAAGGCGATATTCCCCGGCACGCAGGGCGGACCGCTCATGCATGTGATCGCGGCAAAGGCGGTATGCTTTAAGGAAGCGCTGACGCCGGAATTTAAGCGTTATCAGCAGCAGATTGCGGATAATGCACAAGCATTGTGCAAGGGACTCATGGAGCGCGGTATCAGAATCGTGTCCGGCGGTACGGACAATCATCTGATGCTCGTTGACTTAAGTCCGCTCGGGCTGACAGGAAAAGCAGTTGAAAAACTGCTTGATGCGGCGCATATCACGGCAAATAAGAATACGATCCCGAATGATCCGCAGAAGCCGTTTGTCACAAGCGGTATCCGTTTAGGCACGCCTGCGGTAACGTCAAGAGGAATGAATACTGATGATATGAATGAGATCGCGGAAGCGATCACGCTTGTGATCAGGGGTGGCGAAGAGAAGGTGCCTGAGGCAAAGGCAATCGTGAAGAAGCTGACGGACAGATATCCTTTGAATGTATAATGCTGCTTGAATAAACAAAAGATCATAGATATACGGCGGGCGGTACTTTTTGGTGCCGCCTGCCTTTCGATTATGCAGCCCTGTCCGGGGTGCAAAGCAGTTGGGAACAAAACAGTGGGGGAACAAAAAGATGTATCATGTGATCATCAATCCGGCGGCAAAATCCGGCAGGGGAAAACAATTATGGGGGCAGCTGGAGAGTGTGTTCAAAGAACAGGGAGTCCCTTATCAGGTGCATTTTACAAAGCATGAGAAGGACGTGGGACGCTTTGCCGCAAGGCTGACAGAAAACGGTGGAAATATAAAGCTTCTTGTGTGCGGGGGGGACGGCACGCTCAATGAAGCTTTAGAGGGGATCCATGATCTGGACGCAGTGGAACTTGCCTATATCCCGCAGGGATCTGCAAATGATTTTGCACGTGACTTTTCCGAGCAGGGAACGCCGAAGGAGCGCCTGAGGCGCATTTTAACAAGAGAGCCATATTATATGGATATTGGTCTTGTGAGTGCAGTCGCTCAGGACGGGACAACCTATATGAGAAGATTTGCCGGAAGCTCTGGTATCGGTTATGACGCGGCAGTCTGCGAGGAAGTGGAGCGCTCCGTTATGAAGCGTTACTTAAACCGGGTGCGGCTGGGAAAGCTTGCTTATCTGATCATTGCCTTAAAGCAGCTGGTACGGCTTCCACAACATCCGCTCAGGGTCGTGCTTGACGGAGAAAAAAAGATTGAAATGAAGCGATGCCTGTTTTCGGCATTTATGGTGCACCGCTATGAAGGCGGCGGGTTTATGTTCTGTCCGGATGCGGATGCGTTTGACGGCAGCCTTGATCTGTGCATGGCAGAAAACCTGACGAGGCGTAAGGTTCTGCGTGTCCTGCCAAGTGCATTTTCAGGAAAGCACGTGCGTCATAAAAGGGAAATTCACATGTTGCGCGCAAAAGATATTGTGGTGCGGGCTGAGGAACCCATGTATTTTCATGTGGATGGTGAAGTTGTCTGCTGTGCGAAGGAGCTTCACTTATCCTGCCTGCAGCGGAAGTTAAAATTATATATCTAAGCTGAGAGGAAGATTGACAATGAAGGAACTTATCAGAAAATACCGCCACGGGATCCCGATGGTTATTTATTTGGTCGTATATTTGATCCTGTTTTTTATTGTGGAGAGACTGACTGAGGACAATTATCATGTGATCCATATGGCGCTGGACGATAAAATCCCGTTTTGTGAGTATTTTGTGATACCTTACTTTTGTTGGTTTGCTTATGTGGCGGGCTTTGTCGTATATTTTATTTTTGTTGACAAAGAAAGTTACTGGCCCATGTTCTGGTTCCTTGTAACCGGAATGACCCTGTTTTTGATCGTGTCATTTGTGTATCCGAACGGGCACGAGCTGCGCCCTGAGCAGTTTCCGAGGGATAATGTCTTTACACGGATGATCGCGAACCTGTATCAGACAGATACGGCTACGAACATTCTGCCAAGCATCCATGTCTATAATTCGATCGGGATTCAAATTGCGGTACAAAAGAGCAGACGGCTGTCAAGACACCGCGGGGTGCAGATTGTTTCGGGAATTCTATGCGTGTCGATCATTCTGTCGACCGTATTTATTAAACAGCATTCCATGGTCGATGTGATCTCCGCATTTGTACTTGCGGCAGTTTTGTATGTACTGATCTATGTTTTACATGTGATTCCCTGGCGGACGAAAGAAGGTTGAATAAATTCTCTGATGAGCAATTTATTCAACCAAGAAGTTCTTTTTATAGTCTGCCGTGCGCAGACTTATTTTTGTATGAAAAAAAGGAAATGGGCTTTTTGTGCAGAATATGTATGAATAGAAGGAGTGCATAGAGTATCTTGACGATCAGAGAAAGCCTGGAAGCAAACGAAAAAGAAATATTGAGCCCTTATGCGGCGCTGAGCGTAAATTCCCGAGGCAGGCGCAAAGAGGAGGAACAGTGTGACATCCGTCCCGTTTTTCAGAGGGACAGGGACCGGATCCTGCACTGCAAGTCGTTCCGGCGCTTAAAGGATAAAACACAGGTGTTTCTCACACCGGACGGAGATCATTACCGGACGAGAATGACGCACACGCTGGAGGTGTCCCAAAATGCGCGTACGATTGCGAAAGCGCTGCACTTAAACGAAGATTTGGCGGAGGCGATCGCACTTGGACATGATTTAGGACATACGCCGTTTGGACATGCAGGGGAGCGTGCGTTGAACAGTATTTGTCCGCTTGGCTTTCGGCATAATGAGCAGAGTCTGCGCACGGTGGACTGTCTGGAAAAAGACGGGCAGGGATTAAATCTGACTTATGAGGTGCGCGACGGCATCCTCAATCATCAGACTGACGGAAAACCGCAGACACTGGAGGGAAAGATTGTCAGACTGTCTGATAAGATCGCGTATATCCATCACGATATGGATGATGCGATAAGGGGACAGATCCTTACGGAGGACGATGTGCCGGCACAGATCAAAGACGTGCTCGGGAGTACCTGCGGGGAGCGGCTTGACTGCTTTATTCATGATTTGGTGACGAACAGTATGGCCCGGAATGATATCTGCATGTCGCCCGAGGTGGATGACGCGATGAAAAAGCTGCGCCAGTTTATGTTCGTGCATGTATACCAGAATCCGAGGGCGAAGGGTGAGGAAGGAAAGGCGGAGGGAATCATTGAGACGCTCTATACTTACTACCTTAACCATATTGACCTTCTGCCGCAGTTTTTATTAAGACAGTTAGATGAGGGCGAGTACCGGGAGCGGATCGTGTGCGACCATATCAGCTCCATGACGGATCGTTTTGTTCTTGCGCAGTATGAAGAACTGTTCATCCCAAAATCGTGGCATTATTAGAATGGGTTTTCATAAATTTGGATCGGACAAATGCAGTCCGTGAAGTTTTGGATTGCGTCATTTTGGTTTACATAAGGTGAAATCTCGGAGCAGAACGGAAAGGAAGGCGGCGCATGTATTATCCCGATGAGCTCGTGGAAGAAGTTCGGGAAAAAAATGACATTGTGGATGTCATTTCCGGTTATGTCAGATTAAAAAAACAGGGCAATAATTATTTCGGATTATGTCCTTTTCATAATGAAAAATCGCCGTCGTTTTCTGTTTCTCAAAATAAGCAGATGTTTCACTGCTTTGGCTGCGGAGCAGGCGGAAATGTATATACGTTCGTGATGCAGTATGAGAATTACACATTTCCGGAGGCGGTCGGATTTCTTGCCGGGCGGGCGGGCGTGACGCTTCCCGAAGTGTCGTATGACGAGGAAGCGCGGAAAAAGGAGAACAGGCGCGCGCGCATTTTGGAGCTTAACAAGGCGGCGGCAAAATTTTACTATTTTATGCTGCGTTCTCCACAGGGGACATTCGGCATGGAGTATCTAAAAAACAGAGCTTTGAGCGATGAGACGATCAACCGTTTCGGACTCGGATGTTCGAGTAAATATAGCGACGAACTTCTGAAGTATCTTAGAAAACAGGGCTATTCGGATGAGCTGATGCGTGATGCGGGGCTTGTCAACTATGATGAAAAAAACGGTTTATATGATAAATTCTGGAATCGTGTCATGTTCCCGATTCAGGATATTAATCACCGGGTGATCGGATTCGGCGGACGCGTGATGGGGGACGGCAAACCCAAATACTTAAATTCACCGGAGACGGTCGTGTTTGATAAAAGCCGCAATCTGTACGGACTCAATCATGCGAGGACCTCGCGGAAAAATCATATGATCCTGTGTGAAGGATATATGGATGTGATCGCCATGCATCAGGCAGGATTTACCGAGGCGGTCGCTTCGCTCGGCACGGCATTTACGTCGGGACAGGCAAGTCTCTTAAAGCGCTATGCAAAAGAAGTGCTGCTTACCTATGACAGTGATGAGGCGGGCATCAAAGCGGCGCTGCGGGCGATTCCGATTTTGAAGGAAGCGGGATTGACCGCAAGAGTCATTCACTTAGATCCATATAAAGATCCGGATGAATTTATCAAAAATCTTGGTGCGGAGGCGTTTCAGAAACGGATCGAGGAGGCGGAGAACAGTTTCTTTTTTGAAATCCGTGTCCTTCAGAAAAATTACCGCATGGATGATCCGGCGTCCCAGACGGAATTTTACCGTGCGATCGCCGAAAAACTATGCGGTTTTCCGGAAGAACTGGAGCGGGAAAATTACTTGACGGCAGTAGCAAGAGAATTTATGATCCAGCCGGAGCAGCTGCGAAAAATGGTGGTGTCCTATGCCGCGCGCATGGGCGGAATACAGGAGGCGGCAGCAAGACCGAAGCCGACGGCAGATCATAAAAAGGCGCAGGAGGATGCGGGCAGGACAAGCCAGAAGCTGCTTTTAACATGGCTTGTGGACGAGCCGGAGGTATATCCGATCGTGCGCAGATACGTTACCCCGCAGGATTTTACCGTGGAGCTCTACCAAAAGACGGCGGAACGTCTTTTTGCGGATATGGACAGGGGATCTCCGAATCCTGCGGCGATCATCAGTATGTTCACGGAAGAAGAGGAGCAGCGTGAGGTCGCTGCAATGTTTAGTACGAAATTGAATGAGCTCTCCGATAATGCCGGGCGTGAGCGCGCCTTGCAGGATATTATTTATAAGGTTAAGCAGGCAGGCTATGAGTATTATAACGAGAGAATCGGCGTCGATCCCGTTGCGCTCGCGGAGGCGCTTGAGAGGAAGCGTGCACTGGAAGAACTGCGGAAAGTGCATATTTCCTTAAAACCGGGCTCAGAATAGAAAAGAACGCGTTGCGTTCTTTATAAAGAAATGCCAAAGGCATTTCTTTTGGAATCCGAAAAGAGATTCTTCAAGGAGTTAGAAAAGAACGCGAAGCGTTCTTTATAAAGAAATGCCAAAGGCATTTCTTTTGAAGACCATGAAAGGACGGACATTCGAATGGATGAAGCTTTACAGGCAAAGTTTGACGAGAAGATGAAAAATCTGTTAAGCCTTGCAAAGAAAAAGAAAAATGTCTTGGAATATCAGGAGGTTCTTAATTTTTTCTCCGATATGGCATTGGAAGAGGAACAGCTCGATAAGGTATTTGAAAAACTGGACTTAAACGGCGTGGATATCCTTCGCATTACCGAGGAAGACGATGTGATCGACGAAGAGGAGATCAGTCTCACGGAGGAGGAAGAAGTCGATCTGGAGAGCATTGATCTGAGCGTACCGGACGGTATGAGCATTGAGGACCCGGTCAGGATGTACTTAAAGGAGATCGGTAAAGTACCCCTTTTAAGTGCGGATGACGAGATCGCGCTCGCACAAAAGATGGAGGATGGCATGCGTGCGGCTGAGATCGTCGCAGTGTTAAAAGAAGAACTTGCCGAATGTGAGGATGCTGCTGAAAAAGAAGATCTGGAGAGCCGGATTGCCGGGCAGCTGGAAGCGATCGACATTGGGGAAGATGCGAAAAAGAAATTGGCTGAGGCGAATCTCCGTCTGGTTGTCAGCATTGCAAAACGCTATGTTGGGCGCGGCATGCTGTTTTTGGATCTGATTCAGGAAGGAAATTTAGGGCTGATCAAAGCGGTCGAGAAATTTGATTACCGCAAGGGCTATAAGTTTTCTACTTATGCGACATGGTGGATTCGTCAGGCGATCACACGGGCGATTGCCGATCAGGCGCGTACGATCCGTATACCGGTCCATATGGTGGAGACGATCAATAAGCTGATCCGTGTCAGCAGGCAGCTGCTGCAGGAACTCGGACGTGAACCGACCCCGGAGGAAATTGCCAAAGAGCTGAACATGCCGGAGGACCGCGTTCGCGAGATTTTGAAAATTTCGCAGGAACCGGTTTCCATGGAAACGCCGATCGGTGAAGAGGAAGATTCTCACTTGGGCGATTTTATTCAGGACGATAACGTGCCGGTTCCGGCGGATGCGGCGGCATTTTCCCTGTTAAAAGAGCAGCTTGGGGAGGTGCTTGGAACCCTGACGGAGCGTGAGCAGAAAGTCTTAAAGCTGCGTTTTGGCTTGGATGACGGCAGGGCGCGGACGCTGGAGGAGGTCGGAAAAGAGTTTAACGTGACGAGAGAGAGGATTAGGCAGATCGAGGCAAAAGCACTCCGCAAGCTGCGTCATCCGAGCAGAAGCCGTAAGCTGAAGGATTATTTAGATTGAGCGCGCAGAAGATGGCGCTTTCTGACCGCATGAAGCATGTTCTGATGCTTGTTACGAATCATAAAGCCATTGCGGATATCGGCTGTGATCATGGATATATGGCGATCGAACTGATCCGGTCCGGAAAAGCAGAGCATGTCATTGCCGTAGATATCAATCAGGGACCGCTTGAGCGGGCAAAAGAAAATGTAGATGCACACGGGCTATCCAAAGCGATCGAGACGAGGATCAGTGACGGTATGGAGGCACTTTGTCAGGGCGAAGTGCAGGGGGTGATCTGCGCGGGTATGGGAGGAAAAACCATATGCGGAATAATCGGACGCCGCCGTATGTTTTCACAAACATTGGATGAACTTGTGCTACAACCGCAGTCCGAGTTACATATTGTAAGACGCTATCTGAGGGAAAACGGATTTCGCATTATTGCGGAAGATATGGTTTTGGAAGATGGCAAGTTTTATCCGATGATGAGAGTGAATCCGATTGGTGATGGGACAGATGCCAAGGCGTTCTGTCATGTGGGACAGGCGGTACAGATGCAGCGTGTGGAAGACCGTTACGGACCATGCCTGATCGCCGGGGCACACCCTGTGTTACAACAGTTTCTGCAAAAAGAAAAAGCTGTCTGTGAGGAAATCCTGCAAAGTTTGTCCGCGCAGGATTCAAAGAAGAGTCTTGCGCGCAGGGAAGAACTGGCACAACGGCTTTCTGATATTGCGTTTGCAGAGCGGCAGATGGAGCAGAATAGAACGGAATGAGGACAAGCCGGACAGATGAATACGCAGGATAAAGCGGAATGAGGAGAAGCCGGACAGGTGAATACGCAGGATAAAGCGGAATGAGGAGAAGCCGGACAGGTGAATACGCAGGA